>Ga0315275_10002511_pt1 | contig 16598 bp, 10 predicted proteins | sample YL17G03_0_MG_FD_205557 | JGI IMG/M metagenome (GOLD analysis project Ga0315275, IMG submission 205557) | Sediment microbial communities from Yellowstone Lake, YNP, Wyoming, USA - YL17G03_0 | ecosystem: Environmental > Aquatic > Freshwater > Lake > Sediment | place: USA: Wyoming | collected... | reverse complement strand
TGCCGATCTCAGCGACGATGCCGGCGCCGGAACCGGACAGCACGAAGCGCCCGGCGGCGTCGGTGACGGCCGCAGCTTCGCCCGCGTCGCAAGCGGCATTGCCATTCGCGTCGAGGCAGACCCGGGCGTTGCGGAAGTAGCTGCCGATGACCACGCCGCTGGTTTCGGTTCCCGCGGGCGTGCTGCTCGAGGTGGAATCGCCGCCGCCCCCCGAGCCGCAGGAGAGCAGCAACGCCAATCCGCCCGCCGTCAGAATGCGGCGCGCGGTCCGCCCGGTTTCGATCCAACGCCGGTTCATCGAACTCTCCCGCTGTGGCATGCCGTTCGCGCTCATCGGCAAAGCGCGGCGAAGCTCTGCGGGCTCGCGTACGCCTTGTCGAGCCACGCCATGCGCTGGTTGAGGAAGTCCTTGAGGAACGCGACTTCGCCGGCATGCGTGGCAAACGTGTAGTACCCACCATAGGGGATGGGTGTCCCCAGGATCGGCCAGCGCGCGAAGTTGCGCTGTTCCGCGCCGCCATCGAGCCGGGCGGCGTAAGCGTCGATGCCGGCATTGACGAATGCCGCGATCGCCGGCCGCTTCTGCTTCCACCGCGCGATCGTCAGGTCGACGAACTCGGGGTTGGCGAACAGCTTCGCCAGCCAGTTGGGCGGATACCCGTGGTCCTGCGCGACCCAGCAGCCCTCCGTCTTCCAGTTGTCATTGTAGGTCACGTTGCCGGCGGAGAGGTCGAAATCCCATATCGGGCCCATGTTGAGCAGCCGGTCCGCCGGCGCGGCGGCCGCGTCGGTGTCCTTCCACATGAAATCGCTGGACACGAACGCCGCATCGTTGTTGCGGAAGAGTTCCTGGAGCAGGTACCAGTCGGCGAAGCTCGCCGGGTTGATCCTGCGCAGGCTGCCCTGGCCGTACAGGTCCTGTTCGACGGCGTCGATGAACGCCTTGACGTACGCCAGCTGCGCCAGCGTGATGTCCGCCTCGTCCGGCTTGCCGATGCACAGCGGCACGCTCCAAGGGGTGACGTGCTGCAGGTTGATCTCGCCCTGGTTGTAGCATTCGAAGTACCGGACGTCGACCTCGACGATGTAGCCTCCGTCGACGTCGCCGACCGCGGGCTTGGTGCTCATCTTCTTGATATCGAGCCGCGCCGGGTCGATGCGGATGTCCTCCGCCAGCAGATAGACGCCGACGTATTCGCCGTTCAGAACCACCTCGACATGCTGCCCCGAGGGCGTCCACTTGAGGCCGTCGGTGAAGGCGGCGGTGTTGCCCAGCGAATACGCCAGCTTGTTGCGCAGCAGCGAGCGGTCGAGGTAGTCGGCCAGCAGCGCCCAGTTGCGGTTCTTCTTCATGCCGAGGAAGTCGGCGACCTTGGCGTAGCTCGCGTCATTGGTGAACTGCACCTTGTAGGGCTTCTTGGGCTGGTCCCACGTCGAGTGTCCGCGGCCCCGGATCTTTCCGTTGAGCGCCACCGGGTCGTTCGAGATCGCGGGATTGGTGAGGGCGAACGTCGCGTCGACGTAGACCTCCTTCGACAGGATCGGGGCGGCATCCTTGGTGGTGATCCGCAGCTCGGGCAGCGTCGTCAAGGCCGGCGGAAGCTTGCCCGCGACCTGCTGCAACGCGCCCGCTGCCGACATGTCGAGCGTCGCCGCGGCTGCCGTCAGCGCAGTCACGACCGATTTCGCCACGGCGCGGGTCAGCGGATCCGGGGCGGCGACGTAGTCGACGTTGATGGGAAACCGCGACGGGAGTCCCGTCACGTTGCGGACGATGGCCTCGGCGAGCGGGAAGTCCTTCTGTGCGGTCAGATGCACCAGCGTCGTGAATGGCGTGATGTTGGTGCTGTACGCCTGCGACGGCGACGCCATCCGGTACGAAGCATCGACGAACACCGCCGGCGAATCGGCGTCGCGCGACTGCCCTGCGGTGATTTCCGCAATCAGCGGCGCCGTCGAGCCCTTGGGGAGAGCCAGCTCGTATCCGCCTGTCGCGTCGGAGCGGGCCCGCCACGGGCTGCCGTCGCACCGGCCCTTCACGTCGACGTCGAGGCACACGATGGCATCAGCGACGTAGCCGTCGATTACCTTGCCCTTGATGATCTCCAGTTCGACCGATTGCGCGGCGCCCGATCCGCCGCCACCGCCGCCACCACCACCGCCACCGCACGACGCGAGCATGCCCACCAGCGCGATGACCACGACGTGCCTCGGAAGAACCGAGCGTGTCAAGCCGGGATTCGTTCTCATGGAATCATCTCTGCGTTTGCCGGTCGATCGGCAAAGCGCGACGAAATCCATTTTCGGCGACGGCTGCGAATCCCGCGACACTCGCCACCCGTCGGAATGGGTCGCCGCAGTCCTGTCCTTCGCCTCTCGACTCGATTGCCTCCCGGCCGCAGGCCGCTCATTCTTGTCACCCGGCCGTGCCTCAGTTTACCGTCGGCGAAGGGCGCACCGTTTGACCGATATCAACAAGAGGGTCGGATCAGGCGATTGGGCGGACATTGACAGCGGTCAGCGCGTGCGTTTCGGCAAGGGCTGGCGTTGATGCTGTCCCCGTGCGCCACGTCGCCATATGCGAGCGCTTGCCGAAGACCAACATCGGCAAGATTCTGCGCCGGCAACTGCGCGACAAGCCGGCGGAGAAGGCGGCGGAGAAGGCGGCGGAGAAGGCAGTGGCCCGAGCCCGGCCGTACGTTCGCGGGGGAGTGCAATATAATCGTCGGACCCGGTGTTCGCGGTGCCGCACATCGAGTGAGCGAGGAACCCGCGATGCCCGTCAGAACCCCGAAGCCCGGCGAACTGGATCCGATCGAGACCGCGAGCCGCGACGAGCTCATCGCGCTGCAGCGGCAACGCCTCGCATGGTCGCTGCAGCACGCCTACGAGCACGTGCCGCACTACCGGCGGAAGTTCGACGCCGCCGGCGTGCATCCGCACGACCTCACGTCGCTCGCCGACCTCGCGCGCTTTCCGTTCACGACCAAGCAGGATCTGCGCGACACCTACCCGTTCGGGATGTTCGCGGTCCCGCGCGAGCAGGTCGTGCGCATCCACGCGTCGTCGGGCACCACGGGGCGGCCCACGGTCGTCGGGTACACGGCACGTGATATCGACATGTGGGCGACGGTGATGGCGCGCTCGATCCGCGCCGCGGGCGGCCGCGCCGGCGACATCATCCACGTCGCGTACGGCTATGGCCTGTTCACTGGCGGCCTGGGCGCGCACTACGGCGCCGAAAGGCTGGGTGCCACGGTGATCCCGATGTCCGGCGGCATGACGGAGCGGCAGGTCGCGCTGATCCAGGACTTCAAGCCGAGCATCATCATGGTGACCCCGTCGTACATGCTGGCGATCGCCGAGGAGATGCAGAAGCAGGGCATCGACCCGAAGCAGTCCTCGTTGCAGATCGGCATCTTCGGCGCCGAGCCGTGGACGCCGGCGATGCGCAAGGCGATCGAGGCCGAGCTCGACATCGACGCGATCGACATCTACGGCCTGTCCGAGATCATCGGGCCCGGCGTCGCGCAGGAGTGCATCGAGACCAAGGACGGGCTCACCGTCTGGGAGGACCATTTCTATCCCGAGATCGTCGATCCGGTGACGGGCGCGGTGCTGCCGGAAGGGGAGAAGGGCGAGCTCGTGTTCACGTCGCTGACCAAGGAAGCGCTGCCGATGATCCGCTACCGGACGCGCGACCTCACCCGGCTGCTGCCGCCGACCGCGCGCTCGATGCGGCGCATCGAAAAGATCACCGGGCGCTCCGACGACATGCTGATCATCCGCGGCGTCAACGTGTTTCCGACGCAGGTCGAGGAGCTGATCCTGAAGCAGCCCGAACTGGCGCCGCATTACCTGCTCGAAGTGACGCGCCCCGGCGCGCTGGACGAATTGACGGTGCACGTCGAGATGGGCGCCGGGCTCGGGCACGGCAGCCAGGAGGCCCGGCATGCGGCGGCGCGGGCGCTCGAGCACAGCATCAAGGGCTACATCGGCGTGACGGCGACCGTCCGGCTGGCGCTGCCGGGTGGCATCGAACGCTCGCTCGGCAAGGCCAAGCGCGTGCTCGACAAGCGGCCAAAGGTGTAGTGGAAGTCTCTTTCAGCAGGGAAGCGCGCATGCTGCCCCTGGGCACCTCGATGCCGCGTTGGCGCAGCATGGCGCGCGGCCGCGGCCGCTCGTCACGCAGCCGGTACGATGGATGAAAAAGTCCGCCGCCGAAGCCCCGGCGCGTGCGATTTGACGCCTTCGCCGTGGCCGCGCGGATTCATGGATAGCATAATGACGGCTGGTGCCCGCTCGTGCATTGCGAGCCGCGGCGATACGGACAGGCTCGGAGGCCGACGTGAATGACGTAAATCCCGCGGTGGCGGACGTGCGCCGCAACGTTCGCATGGTCCTGCAGGTGAACGGCGAGGCGCTGGACGTCCTGTTCGCGCCCTACAAGACGCTGCTGGAGGTCCTGCGCGAGGACCTCGACCTCACCGGCACCAAGCACGGCTGCGAGTTGGGCGAATGCGGGGCCTGCGCGGTGCTGCTCGACGGCAAGCCGGTGCTGTCCTGCCTGGTGCTCGCGGTTGAATGCGAAGGCCGGGCGATCGAGACGGTCGAAGGTCTCTGCCGCGGCGCCGAGCTGCACCCGTTGCAGGCCGCGTTCGCGGACCTGGGCGGCGCGCAATGCGGCTATTGCACGCCGGGCATCCTGATGACGGCGAAGGCGCTGCTCGACGGCGAGCCCGATCCCGGCCGCGAGCGCATCAAGGAAGCCATCGCCGGCAACCTGTGCCGCTGCACCGGCTACCAGCAGATCTTCGAGTCGATCGAGGAGGCCGCGCGCCAGATGCGCTGCGGCGGCACGGAGGCCGCATGAGCGCGGCGGGTGTAACCCAGGACGCCTTCGTGAGCAGGGCGAAGCCAAGGCGCGAAGCGCGCGTCTGCGAACGCAGGCGGCGCCCGACGCTCTGCAATCGCGCACTCGGATTCTGCAAAGAGGGCGCCCGAACGGCGCGTCGCCGCGCGATTGCGCACGCGGCCGACGGCGGCGCATTTCACGCGCCTGCAGGCCTCCCGGAGGCCGCATGAGCAAGCGCACGCATTTCGACGTCATCGGCAAGCCGCGGCGGCGGGTCGACGGCCGCGCCAAGGTCACCGGGCAGACGCGTTTCGCCGACGACATCGTGCTGCCGCGGATGCTGCACGCGAAGCTGCTGCGCTCGCCGCATCCGCACGCGCGCATTGTTGCAGTGGACACCGCGCGCGCGGCCAGCCTGCCCGGCGTGCATCGGGTGCTGACGGGCAGCGACTTCCCGGTCACTTTCGGCATCCTCCCGGTATCGCTGGACGAGTACCCGCTCGCGCGGGAACGCGTGCGCTATGTCGGCGATCCCGTCGCCGCCGTGATCGCGAAGGACGAACAGACCGCCGACGAGGCGCTCCGGCTGATCGACGTCACCTACGAGATCCTGCCGACGATCGCGTCGCCGGAGGAGGCGCTCGCGCACCCGGAAACGCGCATCCACGACTACAACGACCACGGCAACATCCACCGCAACCAGGCCTTCGAGTTCGGCGACGTCGATGCCGCGCTGGCCGCCGCGGACCATGTGTTCGACGACGTTTTTTTCTTCGAAGGCAACACCCATCTGGCGATCGAGCAGCACGCGGCCGTCGCGGCGGTGGACGGCGAGGGCAAGCTCACGCTCTGGTCGTCCACGCAGGTCCCGCATTACGTGCACCGGCAGATGGCGCGCGTGCTGGCGATGCCGGAGGCGCACATCCGGATCATCGCTTGCCCGAACGGCGGTGGCTTCGGCGGCAAGACCGACATCTGCAATCACGAAGCGGTGGTGGCGAAGGCCGCGCTTGTCACCGGCCGTCCCGTCAAGATCTGCCTGACGCGCGAGGAAGTGTTCTACATGCACCGCGGCCGCCATCCGGTGCTGATGCGCTTTCGCACCGGCGTCAACAACGACGGCACGATCACCGGCATGCACCTGTCGACGCTGCTCGACGGCGGGGCCTACGGCTCCTACGGCGCGGCGAGCACGTTCTACACCGGCGCGCTGCAGACCGTCACCTACCACTTGCCGCGTTACCGGTTCGAGGCGTGCCGCACGTTCACCAACAAGCCGCCGTGCGGACCCAAGCGTGGCCACGGCACGCCGCAGCCGCGCTTCGGCCAGGAAATCCAGCTCGACAAGATCGCCGAGAAGCTGCACATCGACCCGGCCGAGCTGCGCCTCAACATGGTCGCCAAGCCGGATTCGCTGACCGCGAACTGGCTGCGCATCGGCTCGATCGGCCTCGCCGAATGCATCCGCCAGGTGGTCGAGCGCTCGGGCTGGAAGGACAAGCACGGCAAGCTTCCCGCCGGGCGCGGCGTGGGCATCGCCTGCGGCGCGTACATGTGCGGCGCCGGCCTGTCGATCTACTGGAACAAGCTGCCGCATTCGGGTGTGCAGTTGCTGGTGGACAGGAGCGGTCAGGTGACGGTGTTCTGCGGCGCGACGGAGATCGGGCAGGGTTCCGACGACGTCCTCGCCGGCTTCGTCGCCGAGGTCCTCGGCATCGATCCGTACGACATCCGCTGCGTGACCGGCGACACGGGCATCACGCCGATCGACCTCGGCTCGTACTCGAGCCGCGTCACCGTGATGATGGGCAATGCGGCGATCGAGGCTGCCGGGAAGATCCGGCGGCAGCTCGCCGAGGCGGCCGCGGAGGCGCTGCAGACGCTGCCGGAGCGCATCGTCCTCGCGCAGGGCCGCGTGTTCCTGGCCGACGACCCGGCCAAGGGCATGGCGTTCCGCGAGGCGGTGGTGCTGGCCGAGTCGAAGTTCGGCACGCTCGGCGCGATCGGCTCGTACACGCCGCCGAAGGCGCCGGGCCGGTACAAGGGCGGCGGCGTCGGTCCGTCGCCGGCCTATTCGTACACCGCGTGCGTGGTCGAAGTCGAGGTCGACGCGGTCACCGGCTGGATTCACGTGCCGAAGGTGTGGATCGCGCACGATATCGGGCGCACGCTGAATCCGGTGCTGGCACGCGGGCAGATCGAAGGCTCCGTGTACATGGGGCTGGGCGAGGTGCTGATGGAAGAGCAGATCTTCCGCCGCCTGCCGCCGAAGCTCTCGCATGCGCTCGTGCACAAGGCGCCGTCGATGCTCGAATACAAGAGCCCCACGGCGCTCGACATGCCCGAGGTCGATACGGTGCTGGTCGAGGATCCCGATCCCAATTGCCCGTTCGGCGCCAAGGAAGCGGGGCAGGGGCCGCTGCTGCCGGTGATGCCCGCGGTGGCCAACGCCATCTTCGACGCGATCGGCGTGCGCATCGACGAACTGCCGATCACTCCCGACAAGATTCTGAAAGCCCTGGAGCGCAAGGCGAAGGGCGAGAGCCCGCGGGTGGGGCCGGATCACTTCCCGGCGGTGCCGTATCCGCAGCCGATGTTCGTCCCGCCGCCATGGGAGGGCGGGGACGGCAATTCCGTCGCCGATCCCGGCGCGCGCGCCGACCGCGCCCGCGAGGCGGTCGCGCCATGATGCGCCTGCCGTGGTTCCGCCACGAGTCGCCGCGCTCGATTCCCGAGGCCGCGCGCATGCTCGCCGCCGAAGGGCCGAACGCGATGCTGATCGCCGGCGGCACCGACCTCCTGCCGAACATGAAACGCCGGCAGCAGGCGCCGCAGGTCCTCGTCTCGCTGCGCCGCGTCGAGGGCATGAAGAGAATCGCCAACGGCCATGGGCTGACGCTGGGCGGCGCGCTGACGCTGACCGAGGTCGCCGCTGCCCCGGCCGTCCGCGACCAGTATCGCGGCCTCTGGCAGGCGGCGTCGCAGGTGGCAACCGAGCACCTGCGCAACATGGGCACGCTGGGCGGCAACCTCTGCCTCGACACGCGCTGCAACTACTACGACCAGAACTACGAGTGGCGCAAGGCGATCGACTTCTGCATGAAGAAGGACGGCGAGATCTGCTGGGTGGCTACCGCGAGCAAGCGCTGCGTGGCGGTCAGCGCCACCGATTGCGCGCCCGCACTGATCGCGCTCGGCGCCAAGGTCCGCCTGGTATCGAGCGCCGGGGAGCGCCTGCTGCCGCTGGCCGATCTCTATCGCAACGACGGCATCGACTATCTCACGCGGCAGCGCGACGAGATCCTGACCGACGTGATCCTGCCCGAGGCGCGCTCGTGGAAGAGCTGCTATTGGAAGCTGCGGCGGCGCGGATCGTTCGACTTCCCGGTGCTCGGCGTCGCGGCGGCCGTGAAGACGGCCGGCGACGGCACGGTCGAGGCGGCGCGCATCGCGCTCGGCGCAGTGTCGTCGCATCCGTTTCTCACCCGCGCCGGCGAGTACCTCGCCGGCAAGCGGCTCACCGACGACGTCATCGCCGAGGCCGGGCGCATCGTCGCGTCGCGGGCCAAACCGATGGATAATACCGACCTGGATGTCTATTGGCGCAAGCAGGTGGTCGCCGAGTTCGTCGGCTACGCGTTGAAGGAGATTCGCGGCGACGACATGAACGCGGTCCGGGTGCGCATCGCCCGCCGAGTGTTGTAGGCGGCCGGCGATCAACCCCGAAACCCGATCCATTGTGACGACGACCGCATTGCAGCTTGGCTTCGGGCTCGATTTCCCCGCGCTGTACCGACACGATGGCCTGGTCGAAGTCGACCGGGCATTCGACGAATTTCTCCGTGCCGCCGACGCGGCGCTGCGCGACCGGATGCACGCCGGGCGCGCCGCCCCCGAGACGCTGTCCGCCAAGGACGAGTCGGCGCTCATTCTGGATCTTGCGCCGCATCTCGAGCAGTTCATCGCGCGCCTGTTCGGGATCGGCGACGAGGTCGGCGCGCTGAAGCGCCGGCACGACGAGCAGTCGCCGCTGTTCTCGGTGAAACGCCAGTTCGTCCAGCGCCGCGCGGCCACGCGCATCACGCGGGAGGTGGCGCAGGGCTTCGACGGCCCCGCGCTCGAGCGCGAGCTGCGGCGCCATTTCGGCGGCCGCTTCGACGAGCTCACGTACGCCACGCACGTCGCCCGCTGGCTCGCGGCCGAGGCGGAGCACGGCGCCGAGCTCGACCTCGCGCTGCGCTACGCCGCGTGGGCGCTGCACACCGGGGCGGGCCGCGAACACGTGCGGCGCGGCGTGCTGTTCAAGGCGCCGGCGAAGATCGACGCCACCCGCCTGGTCGCGCATGCCGAAACCTTTTCGCTGCAGGGTGCGAAGGCCTTCCGCATCGACCCTGCGCACCTGCGCCGCCGCGACGGCTTTGAGCTGACGGACCCCGGCACCAGCCTCGTCGGCGCGCTCGATCAGGCCAACTACTGCATCTGGTGCCACGCGCAGGGCAAGGATTCCTGCTCGCACGGCCTTGTCGAGAAGGCGTCCGCCGCAGAACCTGCCAAGGTGACGTTCAGGAAGAGCGCGTTCGGCGTCACGCTCGCGGGGTGCCCGCTGGAAGAGAAGATCTCCGAGTTCCAGGCGCTGAAGGCCGCCGGCCATTCGATCGGCGCGCTCGCGGTGATCTGCATCGACAACCCGATGGTCGCGGCAACCGGGCACCGGATCTGCAACGACTGCATGAAGTCCTGCATCTACCAGAAGCAGGATCCGGTCGACATCCCGCAGGTGGAGACGCGCACGTTGCGCGACGTGCTGGCGCTGCCGTGGGGCTTCGAGATCTACAGCCTGCTCACCCGCTGGAACCCGCTCAACGTGCGGCAGCCGCTGCCGCGCCCGGCGAGCGGCTACCGGGTGCTGGTGGTTGGCATGGGCCCGGCGGGGTTCAGCCTTGCGCATCACCTGATGAATCACGGCCACACGGTGGTCGGCATCGACGGCCTGAAGATCGAGCCGCTGCCGGCGGAGCTTTCCGGCGTGCGCACGGACGGCTCGCGCACGCCGTTCGCGCCGATCAAGGACGCGATGAGCCTCTACGAAGCGCTCGACGAGCGCGTCATGGCGGGGTTCGGCGGCGTGGCGGAGTATGGGATCACCGTCCGCTGGGACAAGAACTTCCTCAAGCTGGTGCGCCTGCTGATCGAGCGGCGCGAGCAGTTCGCGCTGTACGGCGGCGTTCGTTTCGGCGGCACGGTCACGCTCGACGATGCGTTCGGGCCGGAGCACGCGCACGGGTTCGACTTCGACCACGTCGCGCTGTGCATGGGGGCCGGGAAGCCGACCACGCTCGACATTCCCAACGGACTCGCGCGCGGCGTGCGCACCGCGTCGGATTTCCTGATGGCGCTGCAGCTGACCGGCGCCGCCCAGCGCGACTCGCTTGCCAACATGCAGCTGCGCCTGCCGGTCGTGGTCATCGGCGGCGGCCTCACCGCGATCGACACCGCGACCGAGTCGCTCGCCTACTACGTGGTCCAGGTCGAGAAATTCCTCGACCGGTTCCAGCGGCTGGCGGGAGCAATCGGCGAAGACGCGATCCGCGACAAGTGGGACGCCGAGGAGCGCGAGATCGCGGAGGAATTCCTATCGCACGCCCGCGCGATCCGCAGCGAGCGGCGCGAAGCGGCGCGCGCCGGCCGCGCCGCGCGGATCGCCGAACTGCTGGGCCACTGGGGCGGGGCCACGATCGCATATCGCCGCCGGCTGGTCGACAGCCCGTCCTACACGCTCAATCACGAGGAAGTCGCGAAGGCGCTCGAGGAAGGCGTGGTGTTCGCCGAGGAACTGGCGCCCCTCGCCGTGGACACCGACGAGTACGGCGCCGCCCGCGCCATGCGGTTTGCCCGCGCGGGCCGCACCGTGGAGGGCAGCGGCACCGATGCCGGCGACGTGGTGCTGCCGGCGTGCACGGTGTTCATCGCCGCAGGCACGCAACCCAATACCGTGCTCGCGCGCGAGGATGCGCTGCATTTTCGGCTCGACGGCAAATACTTCCGCGCCTGCGACGAAGCCGGCCATCCCGTCAAACCCGCCTTTTCGCTCGCCAAGCCCGCGCGCGCCGACGTGCTGATGACGCGGCTGACCGACGGCCGCTTCGTCTCGTACTTCGGCGACCTGCATCCGTCCTACTTCGGCAACGTGGTGAAGGCGCTGGGCTCGACCAAGCAGGGCCATCCGACGATCACCCGCGTGCTGGCGCAGCGGCCCGCCGCGGCGCGCGTGACCGACGCCGCATTCTTCGCCCGCCTCGACCGCGCACTGCGCGCGACCGTGCACGAGGTGAAGCGCCTGACGCCGACCATCATCGAGCTGATCGTCAAGGCCCCGGCCGCTGCGCGCCGCTTCCAGCCGGGGCAGTTCTACCGCCTGCAGAACTACGCGACACTCGCCGCGATGACCGACGGCACCCGCCTGCAGATGGAAGGGCTCGCGCTCACCGGGGCCTGGGTGGACGCGGAGCAGGGCCTGGTGTCGACGATCGTGCTGGAAATGGGCGGGTCGTCGAACCTGTGCGCGATGCTCGATCCCGGCGAGCCGGTGGTGCTGATGGGCCCGACCGGCAGTCCGACGCACATCGCGGCGAACGAAACGGCGATCCTGGTCGGCGGCGGGCTGGGCAACGCGGTGCTGTTCTCGATCGGCCAGGCGCTGCGCGCAGCGGGCTCGCGCGTGCTGTATTTCGCCGGCTACAAGAAGGAGATCGACCGCTACAAGGTAGCCGAGATCGAGGCCGCCGCCGATGTCATCGTCTGGTGCTGCGACGAGGAGCCCGGCTTTCGTCCGCAGCGGCCGCAGGATCTCGCCTTCGTCGGCAACATCGTGCAGGCGATGGAAGCGTATGCGGCGGGGCGCCTGGGCGCGGTGCCGATCCCGCTGGCCGCGGGCGACCGCATCGTCGCCATCGGTTCCGACCGCATGATGGCGGCCGTCGCGCGGGCGCGCCACGCAGTGCTGGCGCCGTATCTCAATCCGCATCATTTCGCCATCGGCTCGATCAATTCGCCGATGCAGTGCATGATGAAGGAGATCTGCGCGCAATGCCTGCAGCCGCAGCGCGATCCCGCGACCGGCAAGGTGACCTACGTCTTCTCCTGCTTCAACCAGGACCAGCCGCTCGACTGCGTCGACTTCCACGCGCTGTCCGACCGCCTGCGGCAGAACTCGCTGGCGGAGAAGCTCACTGCGCAGTGGATCGCGCATTGCCTGCCCGAACGGCGCCGGGGCCGCGCGCCCGCCTAGGCGGCGCCCAAGGTACTGCCGCGTGAACGCCGCCGAATGCCTGCTGTCCGTCGGCGCCGACGATGCGGTCGCGCTGGAATGCGGCGACGCGCGGATCACCTATTCGACGCTGCGCGAAGCGGTGCGCCGCGCCGCGGGGGCGTGGCGCGCGCTGGGTGTAGCGGCCGGCACGCGCGTGATCATGTTCGCCCCGGACAGCATCGATTGGGTGATCGCCTATCTCGGCGTCATCCATGCCGGCGGCGTTGCGATCGGGGTCAACCCGCGGCTCGCGCTCGCGGACCTCGGGCCGATCGTCAACGACAGCGAGGTCCGCTACGTCTGGTGCGAAGCGGATGCGGCTCCCGGAATCGTCATTCTGGCGAGCACGCTGCCGGCCATGCCCGCGGTCGTAGCGCTGGGGGGCGGCGAGGGTCACGACTGGGCCGCCGCGTTGCGCGCCGCCGCGGCAATCGACGCCTGCGCCAGAGCGGACGACGATCCCGCGCTGTGGATCGGCACGTCCGGGACCACCGGCATCCCGAAAGGCGTCATCCATGCGCAGCGCGCGGCGCAGCAACCGCACAGCTTCGCCGCCGGCGTGCTCGGCGCGACGTGCGACGACAGGTTCTATGCGACGTCGAAGCTGTTCTTCGCGTATGCGCTCGCCAACAGCCTGTTCGCCGGTCTGCGGCTCGGCGCGACGGTGATCCTCGAGCGCGACCGGCCGACGCCCGAACGGGTGCGCGCTGGGGTCGCCCGCTATCGACCGACGATCCTGTTCACCGTGCCGACGCTGTACAGCACGATGCTGCAGGAGGGCGTGGCGCCGTCGTTGGCGGGCCGCGGCATCCGGCACTTCGTTTCCGCCGGCGAAGCGCTGCCGGGCAGCGTGCGCAGCGCGTGGGCCGCGGCCGCGGGCATGCCGCCGATCTCCGGTTACGGCACGTCGGAAACCCTGTGCCTCGTCCTGTACGCCAATGACGAATCCGGCCAGCTGCAGCCCACGCCACTGACGTCGATCCGTCATGCCGACGGCACCGATGGCGACGCGCCGCAGCGCGTGTGGATCAGGAATCCGACGCTGGCACTCGGTTACTGGCGCCGGCCCGAAGCGCAGGCCGATGGCTTTCGCGACGGCTGGTTTTCCCCGGGCGACATGTTTCTGCGCCGCGGCGGCGATCGGCTCGAATTCGCCGGACGCACGGACGACCTGTTGAAGGTGTCCGGGCAATGGGTCAGCACCCTGTGGATCGAGCACGCGCTGGCCGAAGCGGCGGGCGGCACGGTCCTGCAGGTCGCGGCGGTTGGCGTAACGACGCCGGACGGCCTCACGACCGTGGCGGCGATGGCGGTGCCGGCACCCGGCTGCGAGGCCGAGGCGCGGCGTCGCGTCGATGCCGCGATCGAGAAGCTTCCCAAGCATCGCCGTCCGTGCTGGATGCACTGGGTGCGCGAGCTGCCGCTCACCGCGACCGGAAAGCTGCAGCGCAGCAGCCTGCGCGAGGTGCACGAGAAGGCGGTGGAACGCAGCCCCGATGCGTAGCCCGGGTTGAGCGCGAGCGAAACCCGGGGCGATCGTTGCCATTGCCACAGCCCCCCGGGTTGCGCTGCCGCTCAACCCGGGCGCTGGAATGCGGAGTCGCGGCGACTCCGCGCCCGTATGCCGCGCCGGGAGGATCGGATACCATTTGTGGTTGCCGGACCGCTTGCCGGCCCCATCCCACGCCAAGGACCGCCATGAGCGAAAAGAAATTCGCGTCGCAAGCCGACCTCGTCGAAAAGAAGATCAGCTTCGACCGGCTCTCGGCGCACGCCTACGCGTATACGGCCGAGGGCGACCCGAACACGGGGATCGTGATCGGCGACGACGCGGTGATGGTGATCGACACGCAGGCCACGCCGGTCATGGCGCAGGACGTGATCCGCCGCATTCGCGAGGTAACGGACAAGCCGATCCGCTACGTCGTGCTGTCGCACTATCACGCGGTGCGCGTGCTGGGCGCGTCGGGCTACCGGCCGGAGCACGTCATTGCCAGCCGCGACACCTGGGACCTCATCGTCGAACGCGGCGAGCAGGACATGAAGAGCGAGATCGAGCGCTTTCCCCGGCTGTTCCGCGCTGTCGAGTCGGTGCCGGGGCTCACCTGGCCGACGCTGGTGTTCGAGCAGCGGCTGACGCTCTGGCTCGGCAAGCTGCAGGTGGACATCATGCAATTGGGGCGCGGCCACACCAAGGGCGACACCGTGGTATGGCTGCCGCAGGAGAAGATCCTGTTCTCGGGTGACCTCGTCGAGTACGACGCCACGCCCTACACCGGCGATGCCTACCTCACCGACTGGCCGGCCACGCTCGACGCGATCGCACGGCTGCAACCGGAACAGCTCGTCCCCGGCCGCGGCGCGACGCTGCAGACCAAAGCCGCCGTCGCCGCCGGCCTCGAGGGCACGCGCGCGTTCGTCACCGAAATGTTCGCGGTGGTGAAGCGCGGTGCGGCGGCGGGCAAGGACCTGCGCAGCGTCTACCGGGAAACGTACGCGGCGCTGCAGCCCAAATTCGGGCATTGGGTCATTTTCGATCACTGCCTGCCGTTCGACGTCACGCGCGCCTACGACGAGGCCACGCAGTTCCGCGATCCGCGCATCTGGACCGCGGAGCGGGACCGGGAAATGTGGCACGCGCTCGAAGGCTGAAGTCCGCGCCGTCATGATGTCGTACTCGCACAGCGTCTACGCTTACCGCCGCTCGCCGGATCAGGATGGCGACGTCGTCCACCATCGGGTGATCGTCGTCGGCGCGGGCCCGGTCGGACTGGCCGCGGCGGCCGACCTCGCGCTGCGCGACGTTCCGGTGCTGGTCCTGGACGACGACCACATGGTGAGCGTCGGTTCGCGCGCGATCTGCTGGGCCAAGCGGACGCTGGAAATCTTCGACCGGCTGGGCTGCGGCGAGCCGATCGTACAAGAGGGCGTGAGCTGGAACACCGGCAAGGTGTTCCACCGCGACGAGCTCGTCTATCAGTTCGACCTGCTGCCGGAGCAGGGCCATCACCGGCCGGCGTTCGTCAACCTGCAGCAGTACTACGTCGAGGACCACCTGGTCGAGCGGGTGTCGTCGCTGCCGGCGGCCGAAATCCGCTGGATGAACAAGGTTGTCGGTGTCACACCGCAGGCCGACTGCGTCCTGCTCCGGATCGACACGCCGGACGGCGACTACGCGCTGACCTGCGACTGGCTGATCGTTGCCGACGGCGCCCGCAGCCCGGTCCGCACGATGCTCGGGCTCGAGGCCGAAGGGCAGGTGTTCCGCGACCGGTTCCTGATCGCCGACATCCGCATGCAGTCGGACTTTCCCCCGGAGCGCTGGTTCTGGTTCGATCCGCCGTTCCATCGCAACCAGTCGGCGCTGTTGCACCGGCAGGCGGACGACGTCTGGCGGATCGATTTCCAGCTCGGCTGGGACGCGGACCCGGAAGCGGAGAAGACACCCGAAAGGATCCTGCCGCGGCTCCGCGCGATGCTGGGGGAGGACGCCCGGTTCGAGATCGAGTGGGCGAGCGTCTACACGTTCCAGTGCCGCCGCATGCAGTTCTTCCGGCACGGCCGGGTGCTGTTCGCCGGCGATGCCGCACATCTGGTGTCGCCGTTCGGGGCGCGCGGCGCCAACAGCGGCATCCAGGACGTCGACAACCTGGTCTGGAAGCTCCGCCTGGTCATGGCCGGTCTCGCGCCCGAGCGGCTCCTCGACACTTACGACACCGAGCGCACCGCGGCCGCCGACGAGAACATCCGGCATTCGACGCGGGCAACCGATTTCATCACGCCGAAGAGCGCGATCTCGCGCACCTTCCGCGACGCCGTGCTGGGCCTCGCCAAGCACCATGCGTTTGCCCGGCGGCTGGTCAACAGCGGCCGGCTGTCGGTGCCGGCCGTGCTGGCCGAGTCGCCGCTCAACACGCCTGGCGCCGATCCGTTCGAGGGCGCGATGGTGCCCGGCACGGCGGCCGCCGATGCGCCGGTGACCGGACCCGGGTCGAAATGGTTTCTCGACTACCTGCGCGGCGTGTTCACGCTCGTCAGCTTCGACGCCCCGGTGCCCGCGGACGCCGCGGCCCTGCTGTTCCGGGACCCGATCCGTTGCCGCGTCCTGCAGGTCAGCGCCGGTGCGGCGGACGCCAACGCCGACAGCCAGGTCGTCATCGGGGATGCCGCGGGTTTGCTCGCCCAACGCTACGACGGCCTGCCCGGCACCTGCTACCTGTTCCGCCCCGACCAGCATGTCTGCGCGCGCTGGCGGAGCTTCGACCTCGCGGCAGTGCGCGCGGCGATTGCGCGGGCAACCGGAAATTGAAACGGGATCCGAAATGGGGTCAGAGAAATGGGGAAATGGGGTCAGAGCTGTAATAATCCGGTCCGAGATGGGGTCGGACCGACCCCATCTCGGACCGTATTATTACAGCTCTGACCCCATTTCGG
>Ga0315275_10002508_pt1 | contig 16609 bp, 17 predicted proteins | sample YL17G03_0_MG_FD_205557 | JGI IMG/M metagenome (GOLD analysis project Ga0315275, IMG submission 205557) | Sediment microbial communities from Yellowstone Lake, YNP, Wyoming, USA - YL17G03_0 | ecosystem: Environmental > Aquatic > Freshwater > Lake > Sediment | place: USA: Wyoming | collected... | reverse complement strand
CGCGGCGAAGTGCTCCAGGCTCCCGTGAGCGTGATGCCGAAGTGCGTTGAGTGGACGCTCCCTGTCGAGTATGCGGTTGTCCTACGCCGCTCGGCGGGCGTTACGACTGCCTTCGCCTATTGCGAGCTTGTGACCGCGCTCGCTTGGGTGCGCGACCTGAAAGACGACTTTGAAGTGAGGCAAGCCATGGTCGCCGGATGGCGGGCGTTTGAAGCTCGTCGTCAGGAAGCCAACGACGTTCGCGAAGGCTTCGGCTGCGACGACTCTCAGAGCTGGTTGACGATGCGCGACATCGAGGATCAGAGCGGCGCGGCTGAACTCAAGCGCAAGATGGTCGCCATCGCGAAGCTCGCTGGGAGGCTCTTTGAGTCGTTCGGCTACCAGCGCAAGGACTCGCTCAATGACGCCCCTGAGGAGGCCACAGGCGCGACCACAGGCGGCAACCTGGACAGACTTCTGCCGACTGAGCTGGCGCTCCTCGGCGACGACGACACGAGCGACCAACAGGCCATGAAGATCCTGAAGGCGCAGGCGACCGAGATTCAGATGCAGGGCAAGGAATCAAAGAGCCGTGGCCCGCTCGTTCTCGTGATCGACGAGTCAGGCTCCATGCACGACGGTGAGAATGGCGCAGTGCGTGGCACGCGGTACGCGGGTCGCAATACTTGGGCGAAGGCCTGCGCAGTCGCGCTGACTCGCATCGCTTGGAGCGAGGATCGTCCGGTCGTGGCGGTCCACTTCGGAATGGGGACAGAGGTTCAGGAAGTGCCGAAGGATGATTATCGCGCGATGTTTGAGATGGCTCGCTCGTTCATGTCAGGCGGCACGAACTTCGGATCAGCTCTCAGGTCAGGAGTCGCCGAGGTCGGTGACCTTGCGAGTAAGGGATTCGCGGGAGCCGACATCATGTTGATCACGGACGGTGTTGACCACGACCACGCCGCGCACAACGTCGCGATCGATGCGATGGATGCTCAGGGGATCAAGCTCTGGACGGTCGCCATCGGCGAGAACATTCCCGATACGGATCCAGTCCGCAAGCGAGCCGAGCGCTACACGTTCGCGACTGACAGGCAACTCTCTGACTCGGCGACTGCAACCGCAATCGGCGAAGGACTGAACGACGCGGCGATGGGGAATCCTCCGGACTTCACGTTGAACTAGGGGCGGGCTTTCCAATGATATCGACCGACGACTTGCTGCGAGTCCGCAGCGGTGATCTTACCTTCGACACTTTCGCACGCGAATCGAGAGCAGACTTCATGCGACTGGCCTACAGACTATCGGCGACCGCTCCCGCTTGGATTGATGTTGAAGACATCGTGCAAGAGATGTTGCTGAGCGTATCTCCGGCACTGGCAGATTGGCGCGAGGGAGACTATCCGATCAAGAGGTTCGTAGTATTCCGCGCGATGTCAGCAGCTCGCCGAGCGTTGAAGTGGGCTCGCGACTATCGGAGGTTTGAGACCGCGGTGGAGCGACTTGAGTCAACGCGCGAGTCGCACGAGGTGCAGCACACGAACGCGGAGCTGAGGCAGCAGGTGCTTCGTCGACTGGACTATCTCCCGCAAACGCCGTTGCAACGGATCGTGATGGGAAGTCTAGCGCGTACACAGAGTATGGATCGGACGGCGGTTGAACTGATGCGACATCCCGACACTCGGGTGATGTTCGCGGCCGACGAGGATCTAGTGCGGATCAAGATCAGGCGGGTCATGACCATTTTGGCTAAACGCGCCGGCGACAGTGACAATCAAATGGTGGGAGTCTAATCATGGCAACGGACATCAAGCTGACGAAGTGTAAGGGTGACTTGGTAGACAGTAAGCTTGCCGAGGTAGAACTCGACACGAACGGCTCACTGAAGGTGAGAGTGGGTCGACTGGCGAAATACTACGAAGGGCAAGACGGTAAGATCAACATCGCGAACTGTGACCAGTGCGGTGCTGACTCAGATGCCTCACTTGACTCCTGCCCGTTCTGCGGTGATGAGGGTGCAGTCGAGGGAGCTGCACCGTCAGCAGAGGTTGAAGAGACCGAGGATGACGAGGGTGATGACCTTGACCAGGCTGTACAGGCCGATGAGGCCGAAGTGGCTGAGGGAGAGACGATGAACAAGAAGGCTACAAAGAAGGCCTCTAAGAAGGCCACCAAGGCCACCAAGAAGGCCGCTCCGCCAGCGAAGGCCGCCAAGCCTGGCAAGGCGGGCAAGACGCCGCCTGAGGCCAGCAGGACGGCACTGGCACCGGTCGTCGACGCTACGGGGATCTCGGTCGTGGATAGCACCGCGCTCGATGCGCAGGTCGAAGTGATCCGCGAGGCCGTGCTAGGTGGCGCAGTCGCTCTGCACAGGCTCGGAACGGCAGCCAATACGATCGTGACTGACAGTCTGTGGAAGCAGCGCGTCAACGACGACGGTGTGCCGGCCTTCCGCTCGTTCAAGCAGTTCTGCGTCGCCGAGCTTGGACTCACTGCCGTCCACGTTTATCGCGCGATGAAGGTCTCGGATGAGTTCACCGAGGGTGAGATCACTCAGCTCTCGGGGAAGCAAGTGCGCCTGGTGTTGGAAGTCCCCAAGGAATCTCGTCAGGAGGTTATCGCGGCTGCACAGCGCGGCGAGTCGGGTGGCAAGCTGACTCAGCGAGCGAACGAGCTGCGTGGTGGACGCAAGCCGTTGCCTGAGCCGGCACGCGGGATCACGGTGGCTGTCACGACGGGCCACACGAAGCTCAAGATGTTCAAGAGGCCGAACGACAGCACGACCAAGGTCGGCGAGACCGAAGGCGCTACACCTGCAAAGCGGCTAGCCGATGCCCCTTGGGCAGTCATGGACTTGACCAACAAGGTGCGTATGTTGATCAGGATCAGCACCAAGCCGAACGGCGAGATCATCGCCGACGTTGAGTTTCGTCGGGGTGAGACGGTAGGATGAGGGTACGTCGTCGGGCGCAGGCCGCACAGCAAGTTGAAACTAGCCGGGGCCTTTCACCCTCGGATCAGGGGGCACTAGCCATGTCCTATTCAACTGCTCCGGGGGGCCTAAAGCGAAGATCGCTTGCTGTGCGGCCTGGACCCGACGACGCCTCGTTTCCGATTGTCAATGCCTACTGGGCTCGCGATGAGCTTGTGTTGGTGGTAGCGGATCCAGCATCGCCGAATGGCGTCAGGTTCCGCCGAGGTAAGGCTGAGCATTCGTGCTTCATCCGACTGGCGGACCTACCTGACCCTCTTGCATTCCATCGCATGCTCAACAGTCACCACTCGGTGCGCAAGGCGCTGTTCGAGGATGATTGGCTTCGGGTGTGCTGGCGCGGTCGCGACGAGCTGAAAAGTTACTGCAAGTCACTGCATGAGAAGGGCATTCCGACTTTCGAGGGTGTTGTGTCTCCGGTGCTTCGGCACATGGTCGACAACCGGCTGAAGCCTGGTGCGCCGCGGCAGTTGTGGGTCGACATCGAGTCGGACTCTCGTGTCCCGTTCTCGCGCAAAGAAGAGATGAGGGTGCTCTGTTGGGTCTGCGTCGACGCCGACGGCAATGAGTATCGAGGTCTCCTAGATCAGGACACCGATGCTGACGAGGCTCGGCTACTGATCGAGCTGTGGGAGGTGTTTGCGTACTACGACCAGATCATGGCTTGGAACGGTGACAGGTTCGACTTCCCTCTGATCAAGGCAAGGTCCGAACTCCACAAGCTTCTGCCGCCTACGGTGCGCGAGTGGCGGAGATGGTTGTGGCTCGATCATCTTGAGCTGTTCAAGCGACTCAACATGCAGGCATCCGAGTCGGGCGAGGAGAAGCAGAGCTTCAAGCTAGGAGTCGTGGCCGAGTCCGTGCTTGGTGTTGGACAAGGTAAAATCGCGTTTGACGCATCAAAGACTTGGGACGAGTGGGCAGCGGGCGGCGCGAGGCGTCAACGCTTGCTTGACTACTGCGCGCAAGACACTCAGCTCATGCCGGCGATCGAAGCAAAGACCGGCTACATCTTACTCCTGCAAGCGGTCTCCGATACCTGCGGCACGTTCGCGGACTCGCGCGGAGTGAACCCGAGCGTTCAGGTCGAAGGCTTCCTTGCGCGTCTCGCGCTCGATCGTGGGTACAAGTTCCCGACTGTCCTGAAGCTCGGTGAGGAGTCGCTGCGGTACGAAGGGGCATACGTACTCCATCCTCAGAAGCACGCTGGCATTCACCGCGATGTCCACGTCGCTGACTTTGCGGGCTTGTACCCTTCGATCATCCGAACGTGGAACATGAGCCCTGAGACGCTGGTGACAGATGCGATGGATTCAGAAGTAACCCGCGGGTTACCCCTAGCGCTCAGTCCGTTGACGATGAGAAAGTTCCGCACTGACATCCCCGGCATCTTGCCCGAGGCCGTCAAGCAGCTCATGACCTTACGCTCGGTGTGGCAGAAGCGTAAGGCCGCACTCCCGCCTGGCACTGACGAATGGAAAGACGCCGACCGTCGAGCGGGTGCGTACAAGATCACCACCAACAGTTTCTATGGTGTCATCGGTTCGCCGAACTCACGCTTTTACGATCGTCGGGTGGCTGAGTCTGTTACGCAGTGCGGGCGGTGGTTGATTGTCGAGACCATCAAGGTCGCTGAGCGTCGCGGCATGAAGGTCATCTATGGTGACACCGATTCGCTGTTCGTGACTGGCTCGACACGAGGTGAGTTCGAGGCATTCGTAGCGTGGTGCAACGCCGAGCTATATCCCGAACTCCTCGCGAAAGTCGGGTGCGTTGAGAACGTCATCAGCTTGGCTTACGAAAAGCAGTTCAGCCGGTTGGTCATCACTACGGCAAAAAAATACTGCGGGAGTTATTCCCATTATAAGGGCACCGATGCGACGAGCGACTCACACCCTGAGATCAAGGGACTTGAGTTCAAGCGAGGTGACTCGCTCAGGATCACTCGCGCTCTGCAAGAGGATCTGACGAATCTGCTGGTCGGATACAAGCGGCCATTCAGCGACGACCCTGACGACTACGTGGCGATCATAGTCAGGTGGCGAGACCGCGTGCTGAGCGGTCGGCTAGAGCTTGGCGATGTGCTTGTGTCCAAGCGGCTCGGGAAGTCGCTGGCCGACTACAAGGCAGACTCGGCACCGATGGTAAGGATCGCTCGTGAGCTTGAGGCCCGAGGCCAGGATGTCGGCGAGGGAGCGAAGATCGACTACGTGGTGACCGACGCTGGTGTGTCACCTCAAGTAGTGATCCCTGCTGACGACTACGACCCCGACGCGAACCTGATTGATCGTGACGCTCTATGGGACAAGCTCATCTGGCCAGCGAGCCTGCGACTCATGGAAGCTGCGTTTCCTGGATACAACTGGGCGTGGCAAGGTGGACTGGTCAAGGCTCGGAAGGTTGCGGCCAAGGCGGAGCATGCAGCGGCCAAGGTAAAAAAACGTCGGTGAGTGTGGTTTCGACGGGTCTCAACGACATGGTGGGGTAACCCATCAACGAACGGACCAACGATGACGAACCAAGCACCGCCGAAGCGACGCCGCGTGCAGCCGGACAATGTGCCTGAGGATGCCCCGTCGGAGGCTCAGGAAGCGCCCAAGGCGGCCACCAAGTCAGCGAAGCCTGCTCCTGCCATACCGCTGTTCACGGTGGCCCCTGACCAGGTAATGCAGCTCAAAAGCGTTCGCGCGCCGGACATGCAGCATGGCTTCCAGACTATCGTTACGGATCTGTTCGAGTCAGGTTTCGACGTGGCCTCGGAATACCGTGACATCAAGGCGGGACTTGAGATCACCGATGCGCTGACTCCCGACCGTTTGCGTCGCGCGGCCAACACTCAGGAGTCGATCGCGAACCGGGCGCATCAGCTCTACATCATCGCGAAGGTTGAGGTTCAGGCATACATGCGCGAGACCGAGGGTGTCTACGGCGCGATCCGCGAGGCTGGCATTCAAGCACTGGAAGCGGACAAGGCGATCGGTGCTCGGACCAAGCAGATCACCGACGCCGATGCGAAGGCCGCGGCTGCTGCGTTATATCCTGACGAGTGGGCAGAGATCTGCACTCGACGAGATCGAGCCGAGGGTATGCTCAAGCAGCTTGAGAACCTCGCACAGCTTGCGAGGTCTCGGTGCTTCACGGTCAGCGCCATGGCACATCCGGGTGCTCGTCTGACATGACGACGATCCACACCAGCCAGATGTTTAGGGGGGTCATCCCTGGCAACACCTTCATGTTGCTCGGAGTGTTCTGGCAGACGCTCGTGCAGATTGAGGGACAGATCAAGGCTCGTGGTGGCAGGGTATTGAAAGGAGCGTTTGCGCCCGGGGCCGCTGCCTATGAGTTGCACAATACCTATCTGTTGTTGGGGACCAATGTGATCACTCCGAAAGATTCGATCGGCTACGAGTACGAGCTACGGGCGGAGGTCAGCGATATCGTAAAGACTCAGATCCTCGGGTGGGTCGAGGACTATGGTATGCGCATCCTCGCTGAACGAGACATGCGTGAGGCATTTGAAGGTGAGAGTTCGCTCAGCAGGTTTCGTGCCGATCGCATTGATGCACGAATGAACAACGACATTCAGCGAAAGAATGACGACGCTCGTGAACACTCAGGTTTGTTCGCAGGTGTGATCGAGATTCTGGATGACGTTATTGATGGTGACGAGAAGGGGACAACATGAGCAAAGAGATGGATCTGGACGGCTTCCTTGGGCACACGACTCGGGGGCCGAGCGCGAACTTCCTTGACGGGTGGAAAAAGCGGACACCGCCGTTGGTGAAGATCGTACTGCACACCAAGGCTCCGATCATGGCGGTGTGGCAGCACCCGTGGCCGAAGATAGTGACGCGCGAGAAAGATGGTCGGGAGGTGCGTGAGGTCTGGTCGGGTTCATTCAACTCATGGGAGACCGAGGAGATACTCACCAAGCAGTATCAACGCGACGACTCTGAGAAGCGTGTGCATCCTCCGGTGATTTGCCCGATGTCGATCATGCTTGAGGAAGTCCATCGCTTGTACGAAGACGGTCAACTTGAGTGGGACACGGCGCTGTTCAGGTTTGTTGGTGATGACATCACGAAGGCGAAGACTTTGCACACTGCGGGGATGTTGAACCGGGCGGCGAAGGTATGGGAGACACTCACTGAGCAGCAACGCCGCGACGCCAAGAAACGCGGTATGCCTGGTCCAAGCGACGCATGGATGGAAAACATGCTCGCGAAGTGCTCCTACGTGTTCAGCGTGGTCGACTACGACGCACCAAAGGACGGCATTCAGATTGCCAAAGAGACCACGCTCGTTGGCGACAAGATGAAGAAAGTGATTCGCGACCGCATGACATCGGAGGGTGATGACAAGGGTCATCCGTTCCTTCACCCTTACGTGTTCCAGTGGTCGCACAACCCCACCGCAAAGAACTTCGGCGACAAGTACGATGTCGTCGCGATCGGCAAACTGCCGATCACCGATGCGATCAGGCAGTTGGTCATTGAGACGCCCGCACCTGACATCTCTCGTTGGACTGGTAAGGGCGACATCGAGGCACTGCGCGCCAGCATGGAGGATGCATATTGTGGACCTGAGGGTCTGTTAGACTTCGACTTCATATTCGCGAAGTCCGAAGCACTGAACGCCGATGGTAAGGCTGAGCCGACCGATGATGACGAAGATGGTGCATCGGCTGAGGATGTAGCGGACGACATCACTGATCCCGCGCCTGAGTCTGAGCCTGAGTCTGAGCCTGAACCTGAGCAGGTGGTGGCAAAGCCGGCGCGTCGTCAGCGTAAGGTTGAGCCGCCTGCTCCTGTCGAGGATCCGTTGTACGTGATTTCGTCTCGTGAGAAGGACGCGGACGGTGACGAGAAGTGCTACGCGGCCGATGGCATGGAGTTGTTTGCTTGCGATGAGTGCGCGACGATCATTCGTGCCGACGAGTCGACGTGTCGACAGTGCGGTGCGGAGTACGAGGTAGAAGAACTCGAGCCTACGCCGAAGCCTGTGCCCGCGAAGCTCGCGCCACCGAAGCCTGCACCCGCGAAACCTGCACCCGCGAAGCCTGCACCTGCAAAGCCCGCTCAGGCTCAGCAGGCGGCCAAGTCCGATCAGGCTCAGGCCAAGTCAGTCCAGTCGACGCCAGTGGCACCACGGGCCGCACAGAGGCCAGCGGGGGCCGCTCCTGTCGAGAACGCCAAGGGAGCTGGACGGGATCGGCTCGGGTTCTGAAGTAACCCGCGGGTTACTCGGGTGAAGTTGCTTCAAGGCATGGGGGTTCAGGATGGCTCGGACAATCAAGACACAGTTACCTGTTCAGCGTCGGAGTGAGGCAAGGATGGCGGCATTGGTAGACGTAGCCGAGCAGTTCAAAGGGTGGCAACCAGGTCGCAAAGTGCTGACTCCGGTGTCGAGTGTTCCGACCATCTTTCCGCAGTTCGATGTGGCGACGCGAGTGCGAGGCTATCCGATCCAACGAATCGTGATGCTTCACGGTCCAAGCAACATGGGAAAGACGACCTTCCTGTTGGGGCTCGGTCGTTCGTTCCTACAGCGCGGGCACTTCTACTTTCACGTCGACGCGGAGATGACGACACCTGAGCCTTGGGTGCAAGAGAACCTCGGTCAGATGGCGGACTCGCCGAACTTCATGGCGATTCGTCCGCACTCGTTTGAGGAGACTGCGGAAGCGGTGCGTAGTGCAGCCGAGCGTCTGAACAAGCTGCGTGAACTGGGCAGGATTCCTGCTGACACGGTGGCCTTGTTCGGAATCGACTCACTGCAGAAGCTCGTGCCGCGAGACCTGCTGAAGAAGCTACTTGAGCCGAAGAACAAAGAGAACATCGACCCGCTCAAGGGTCGGGGAGGTATGTTCCAAGCTGCGCTCAACACTGCGTGGATGCGCGAACTCATCCCCCTACTTTACCATTGCAACGCGGGCCTCGTCTTGTTGGCTCGCGAGTCTCAGAACCCTGATGCGACCATGTTTGAGAAGGATTATCGAGTCGGTGGTGGTAACGCCGTCTACTACGACAGTTCGCTTGTCTGCCGCATCACGCGCGGCGGATGGGTCGAGCAAGGGTCAGGTGAGAACAAGACGATCATCGGCGAGCGACACCTCGTGCAGATCGTGAAGACGAAGGTTGGACACAAAGACGCGAAGGTCTCGGTCTGTCACTTCCACACGAGCAACGGTAAGATGATCCCTGCGGGCTTCGACCGCGCTCGCGACGTGGTGGAGCTAGGCCTGCGCGCTGGCGTCTTGACGAAGCAAGGGAACTCAATCGTCGACAAGGAAACAGGGGACATATACGGGGGCAGCGAGAACAAGGCCGTCGTCCACCTGAATGACAACATCGCAGAGTTGGACGACCTTCAGGCTCGGGTGCTCGCAGTGGCGCAACCCGAGGAGACTGACACAGGAGCAGTAGAATGACGTTGCAAGAGTCATGTCAGTGGGTTCGGGCCTGCTTGAACGACGCGCGTGATAAGGGTCAGGGACACGCCATGGTGGCGCTCGCCGACGAACGAGTGATCGCCGAAGTGGCGGATGTAGTGAGTGGACTTGGCTGGCGAGTGGTCACAGTCTGGACCTCTGGCAACTACACGATGGTGCTGATGCGGTGGTTGCCATGAGCCTCCTGGTGGCCGTGAGTGACCTCCATCTCGATCAGTCGACTGCTGGTGTCGACAGGTTCGATGATGTCGTTGCCGTGCTTGAGAAGGCCGCAGCGTATGCGATTGAGAAGCAGGCCGACGCCTTCCTGTTTCTCGGCGACCTAGCAGATCCCAACACAGTAAGGTCGCACCGCTCGGTGAACGCACTCGCTCGTGTGATGTCCAAGCTGAAGCAAAAGTGCATACAGTGCGTGTGCCTCGCCGGGAACCACGATGTGATCGAGGATGGTAGCGGCGGGACGGTGCTTGACTCGCTGGTCTGGTTGGACGCTGGTCCCGTGTATACGGAGCCGACTGTAGAACCGTTGCTGAGCGCCTACGGTGAGTTCATTTGTACGATCGTCGCGTTACCGTTCGTGCCAATCGTGCGGGCTTACAATCCTGCTGAGTTCATACGGAACATCGGAAAGAAAGTAAGGATTCAAGATCCTGTGCTGGTGATTGGTCACCTCAACCTCGATGGCATCACGCTTGGAAGTGAGTCCACGGACATGCCGCGAGGCCGCGACATCTTCTGGCCAATCGAAGATCTGAGGATTGAACTGCCGAACGCCCTTCGCGTCGGAGGTCACTACCACACGCCGCAGACATTCGAGGGTGTTCGCATCGTAGGCTCGGCGGTGCGTCTACGGTTCGACGAGCGGGACAACGATCCAGGCTTCGTCGTGTTGGAGGTCTGATGCGTAAGGTAGTCAAGGCGTCATCGTCATCACAAGTAGTCGGCCGCATGTCGAGTTGGAAGCTCACTCGGGTCGCCGTCGAGACCCGAGCATTGGTTCAGTTCAGTTCGGACCATCCGACGTGGCATGTGATCTCGATGGGTGGTCCACCTGATCTCTCAGGGATCAGGCTGAAGGACTGCATTGCGAAGCTCACACCGCCGGCAGGGACCTCGGAGTCGGACGTGCTTACTCTTGAGGCCGCCCTATTGGCTGGCGGGGCTCGTACAGTCCGCAGGATGCCATCGCCGCCTGAGGATCGCGTAGTCTCAGCGAGCGCGGACAAGGCACCGACCGCGCACCGCACATTGCTTCAGGTAGCTGTCGATAGGGCGAAGCGGGGAACATCGGTAGACTCGGCGGCGTTGGTCGCGCTCGTCGAGTTGGCGATGAGCAAGGGGGAGTGATGAGTAAGGTCGGGGCAAAGCGTCTCGCGTTGAGGCGTGAGATCTGCATATTGGCGAATCGTGTACACGGTAAGGGTCTCGTGTCCATTGACCCGACCTGCTTGTCAGTGTCAGTGGGTGACTACGAAGTCGCGCGAATCTTGCCGCTTCAACGGACGACCGCAAACGAGCGATTGGCCAGGCTGGTCGACGTTCTTGCGAGGCAGGCGGCATCCAAGGGAATCGACATCAAGGGAGTGAAGTTCTCATGCATATCCAATCGCTGACCTTGCGGAACTGGGGACCTTACTATGGGACTCAGACGATCGAGCTGCGTGACACGGTGTATGCTGTTCAAGCCGAGCACACTGATGATCCTGATCGGTCGAACTGGATCGGCAAGTCGTGGTTTCTCGGTGCTATCCGGTTTCTCTTGACGGGCGTCAAGCCCGACTCGTGCTCGACCGAGGATGCGTGGATCTCAAGAGGCGAGAAGTCGGGTGGAGTGTCGGGAATATTCAGCGATGGGAGCGAGGTGTCACGCACCCGCAAGCTCGGGAACAGCACGCAGCTTGAGTTGCGCGTCAATGGTAAGGGTATTGCGAAGCAGGACCAAGCACAGACCGAACTCGACGAACTGCTTGGAATGGATCACGACGATCTCATGGCGACTTGCTTCGTGGAGCAACGTCAGATCGCTCGTCTCGTGTTGGCTGATCCCGCCGAGCGCACGAAGATCGTCAATGGTTGGCTTGAACTTGAACCGCTACAGCGAGCGGAGGATTGGCTGAAGGGTGAGTTGTCCAAGCTGCTGGCCGAGGACCGGGCACTCGCGGCTCAGGTAGTCTCGATCGATCCTGGTGCCTTGAAGGCCGCAGTCGCCCGCGTGGACGCCATCACGTCGAAGGTGACTGAGATCCAGAACGAGCGTTCAGACCTCGCGGATCAGGCGATTGAGATGGCAGATTGGCGGAGGTCGGCTGAGTTCGCGGAGCGGTTCAAGCTGTTCAAGCAGCACGGCCTAGCAACGCGGAAGGAAGTTGACGCGCTCGCGCCTGTGGAGATCGAACCGTTGAAGCTCGCTCGTGAGCAGGCTTCGCAGGTTAGGTCGGCGGCCCGCGACCGCGAGTATCAGTTGCGTGAACTCGTGGGGGATCAGTGGGATGGGGTCTGTCCGAAGACTTGTGAGACCTGTCCAGTGCAGGATCAAGTCCGCACGATCGGCGTGAGTATGCAGATTGAACTCACCGAAGCCGAGTCGGTGTTGGACGACGCCGACTCAAAATATCAGGACCTCGACAGGTCGCTGACTGATGCCTATCGGGTAGCCGCAGAACGCACCAAGAAGCTCGCGCTGCTGGACCACTATCGGAAGGAAGCCACTCAGCTCCTCGGTGCCGTGGACACCATCGAAGAGATGGGTCTGCCGCCTGACGACACCGAGATGAGGGAGCGCGCACGCATTCTTGAAAACCTATTCACGGAAGCTGCGCGTGAGCAGGTGTTGGCCTTGGTCGAGCGCAAGTCACTCGAAGATGGCCAGAAGGCATCCAGGGAGGCCACGAAGGCCCGCAAAACTCTTGAGCGCACAATCCGCCTTCATCAGGAGGCAATCGCCGTGGTGGGCCGCCAGGGGGCACAGAAGGAAGTGGCTGAGCAGGTACTCGGCGATGTGCAGAACGGTGCGAACCGATTGCTTCAGAATGCCGGGATCGATCTGACGGTTGAGGTGAGCTGGGCTCGCGATGGTAAGGGTCTCGCGACTCACTGCGAGGCTTGCGGGTCGAGCTACCCCAAGACGCTATCGCAGAAGATCTGCGGCATCTGCGGCGCGACACGCGGCCCCAAGCTCATTGAGAAGCTCATGATCATCCCGAGCGATCGAAGCGGAGCGGCTGACGACATCGCTGGATTGTCGTTCCAGCTTGCTGCGTCATCGTGGTTGAGGTCCAAGCGTTCTGCAGCGTGGGCGGTGGCATGCATCGACGAGCCATTCGGCCAGTTGGATCGTGCGAACTCCCGAGCGTTGAGTGCTCACCTGCACTCGATGATTCGATCGAGCTTCGCGTTTGAGCAAGGTTTCCTCGTGGCGCATGATGCGGCCGTGATGGAGGCCTTACCATCTCGTGTACAGATAGTCGGGTCGGTGAACGGTTCGACGTTGAGGGTGATCGGATGACGAACGGTAGGCAGAAGGGTTCACGAGGAGAGCGCGCGGTAGCGGGCATCGTCAAGGAGTGGTGGTCGTCGCACGAGTCAGCGAGCCTGTTCATGCGCACGCCGCTCTCAGGTGGATGGCAGCACAACACTCAGGCTGCGGCGCACTTCAAGGCGTGTGGTGACCTGATGACGACGAGTCCGATCTTCCCGTTCTGCGTCGAGGTCAAGTGGCGCGAGCAATGGTCGGTGAATCGTTTTCTCGACGGGCAGGAGTCCACGGCCTGGGCGTGGTGGGCCCAAGCAATCGTCGCGGCTGAGAAGCAGGCGAGCGTCCCGATGCTCTGGTTGCGCAAGAATCGCATTCCGAAGACTGCCAAGCCGTTCCCATGGATCGTCGTTATCCCTCGCACGTTCGTGACCGCGCACAACTTGGATGCGCCTGACATGAACTGGACTATCAAACAGCTCAGGCACAACGGCGTCGGCGTGCCGGTGGAGCCTGCTGGATACGACTATCAGAGGTTCATCAAGATGGACGCAGCTCGCATGATCACAGAGTTCAAGACCAAGAAGGTGAAGGCATGATGTTCAAGCACACGTTAGGTTCAATCGTTCGTGACAGGGTGTCCGGCTATCAAGGGATCCTGACGTCGCGCTCTGACTGGTACTATGGGCCGACGCTCTACAGCGTGCAGTCTCAGGAAGCCGTGGACGGGGTGCCAGTCGAGTCGCGAGGCTTCGACGAAGACACGCTAGTTGCGGTCGAGGTGAAGCCTGATGTCCCTCCTGACTTCAAGTACAAGCTCGGGTCCAAGGTTCGCGACGCGGTGACGGGTTACGTCGGGATCATCGTGTGCCGGACTCAGCACATCCACCAATGTCGCCGCTACAACATTCAGACTGAAGGTCTGTCCAAGGGTCTGCCGTTCAAGGGCGTTGGTGTGGATGAGGCCGCGGTCGAGTTGATTGAGGCTCCTACCAAGCCTGCCCCTGAGGTGAGCACTGGTAGCGTTCAGGGTGCTGCGGAGACCACGGAATCCCGCCGCGACCATGCGTAAGATCGTTATGAGAACGCCTGTTGATGTGCTTGTCTGCGATCCGCCATGGAAGTTCGGCGATGGCATTCAAGGCAAGCGCGGTGCCGTTCACAAGTACGGGTGCCTGCCAGTTGATGAGATCGCGCGATTCCCCCTTCCACCGATCGCCGACTCCGCGATGCTGTTCATGTGGCGAGTGGCGGCGATGCCTGAAGAGGCCTTGTTCGTGTGTCGAGCTTGGGGCTTCAGACCGTACAGTGAGATCGTATGGGCGAAGATGACATCGGGCGGCAAGCAGCATTTCGGCATGGGTCATGTGGTGCGAGCGGCGCACGAGGTCTGCCTGATCGGTGTGCGCGGGCGGCGTATCCCTCCGGACGTAGCGAACGAGCGCTCGCTATTCTGGGGTCAGGTGAGAGAACACTCAGAGAAGCCTGAGGAGTTCTACCAGATGATCAACCGACTCTATGCGCGCGAGCACAAGCACGAGCTGTTTGCCCGTCGTACACGTCCAGGATGGACGCAGGAAGGCAATCAGCTCGGCATATTGGATCGAGAGGACAGGTGACACGCGAGCTTGTCGAGAGGTTGCGTCGGCTGGACGATCCTCGGCTCATGGTCTCTCGCGATGTCTTGCTCAAGATCATCGCCGCGCTTAGGGTCGGAATCTGCGAGAAGTGTAGTGAGCGAGTGGGTCAACTCATTTCAGAAGGACAGTCAGATGCAATCGAACAAACTGGCACTATTGGCAGGGACTCAGAAAACCCTGCCGATCGATGCGATCGAGCCGAACCCTTGGAACCCGAACGTGCAGAGCGGGTTCAAGTTCCAGAAAGAACTGATGTCGATCAGAGAGTTCGGGTTCATCGATCCAATCACGGTGCGTAGTGGTCGTGAGAAGGGGCCGCTGTTCCAGAAGCCTCAGATCATCGACGGTGAGCATCGCTGGAAGGGTGCTCGCGCAGTCGGGCTCGACAAGGTGCATGTCTTGGATGTTGGTCGGTTGAGCGATGACAAGGCCAAGGTGTTGACCGACGTGCTCAACAACCTGCGTGGCGAGAACGACCCTATGAAGTGGACAGCGATGGTGCAGAGCGTTGCGGACAGTGCGCCTGAGTTGCTTGAGTTGCTGCCATACAAGAAGGATGAACTCGACACCCTTTTGAAGGCTGCTCAGGTGGATTGGGATGATCTCGATGAACTCAACAACGAGCACCATGCGAATGAGAAGCGCGACACCGAGGGTAAGCTTTACAAGAAGTTCTCGGTGAGTCTCCCTGCCGCAACCATGACGCAGGCGGCTGACCTGATCCGCAAGATCAAAGCGGCGCATAAGCTCGACAACGACGCCGCGGCGTTCAAGGTTCTGTTGGACCACGCGACGACTGCTCTGTCCGCGAAGCGTCAGAGCGTCCCGCCACCCGCCGTGAAGTTGTCATCAAAAGCGCGGCGAGTGACCGAGTAACCCGCGGGTTACTCCGTGCAGTGAAGGATCTGGCGGGCTCGGGTGCATGATAGTTCAGAGCAAGGGAGGCTCGTGATCATGCTTCAACCAGACTTCAGAACGCGGGGCGGGTGTGTGAACTACGTTGAGACCGTAGTGCTTCCACAGATCGCCAGAACATTCACAGAACGCCGCGAGTTGGCCGCCCTGGGCATCGTGTTCGCCACGATGGTCAACGGAGTAACTCACGACGAGCCGACGGCGACGCCGGTCAACACGGGCCGCGCAGGAGGTCGCGAAACTCGCCGCATGATGCAGCGAGTTGCGACGGCCACGAAGGCCATCGGTTCAGTCTACGCCCGCAAGGATGAGTTCAAGGTGCGCGAGCCGTCAGTGTCCGATGAGGTCATGGCGGTCGTGGTGCAGCTTGAACACAAGACATTCGGCGATGTGGTCTGGACGGCTCGCGTCAAGGGCGGGAGGCTTGAAGCGTGGGAGGGGCCAGTAGACATCAACAAGAGTCAGGTCCACGTGAGTGCTCTCAGGTTCCTCGCACATAGGTGGATGTCATGACGTACGAAGCGAGGCCGAACGGAACACGGGCGCTGACCTGCGACACTGGTGTGTGCAATGGCGAGCTACTCGCGCACGACGACAAGTCGCTGTTTGAGGATGCGAACCTCGGCGGGTGGATCGAGTCACAAGGCAAGCATGCATGCCCGAACTGCACGCGCGGAGCCAATCAGATGAAGGCGCTGACGACGATGTTGTTCGGCGAGTTCCCTGTGATCGATGCTCCGGCCGATGTCCGTGCTGGTGACCCTGTGTTCGACCCCAACGGGCGTCAGGTGGCGACGTACCGGGCCGATGCGAAGGTGGGCCAGTCAGTGCAGCTTGAGTTGTACATGCCCGTGAAGGCGGTTGTGCAGGTCTCTGACAGGTACGCCGAGATCCTTGGTCGAGGTACGCCGGTGAGTCCGGGCGTGGCGAGTCCTGCGCAACCGAGCGATGAACTTTTCGACGTATTCGGTGAGCCACCCAGTGAGCTACCGTCAGATCAACCGAGTACGGCACCTGTGAGCCCGCAGGCGGCTGCGCCTGCTCCTACCCGCGTCAAGCATCAAGCTCCAAGGCTGCCCGCCAGGATGGGCCCGCCTGGCAGACCTCGCACACTTGAAGCTCCGGCAGGAACGTCGGGCGGTTCAGGAATCGTGGCGCAA
>Ga0315275_10002506_pt1 | contig 16614 bp, 13 predicted proteins | sample YL17G03_0_MG_FD_205557 | JGI IMG/M metagenome (GOLD analysis project Ga0315275, IMG submission 205557) | Sediment microbial communities from Yellowstone Lake, YNP, Wyoming, USA - YL17G03_0 | ecosystem: Environmental > Aquatic > Freshwater > Lake > Sediment | place: USA: Wyoming | collected... | reverse complement strand
ATCAGGCTGCCCAAACAGGATGAAATCGCGTGCAACTTCCTCGTCCACGCTCGTCGAGAGGAGAGAATACGTTCCGGGGAGGTCCACGAGTTTGAATCTTTTCCCGTTGAAAGCGAATCCCCCTTCCGCTCTGGATACGGTCTTCCCCGGCCAGTTGCCGGTATGCTGGTGGAGTCCCGTGAGGCCGTTGAACACTGTGCTCTTTCCTGTGTTGGGATTCCCCGCGAGCGCCACAACATAGTCCACATCGTCCAGCGAGATGCCCAGTTTCACCAGGTTCGCTGCATTGTGGGCCGGGCAGGCTTCACAGGGGGAAGGCGGCTGCGCCGTCATGGTCGCCCTTCCCCTTTCTCCCGCACATAGATCTGCTCTGCCTGCCGCTTCCGGAGGGCAACAAGTGCTCCCCTGACGACATACGCCGTCGGGTCGCCGCCCATACTCTGAAGTTCCGCACGGATCGCAGTCCCCGGGATGATGCCCATGTCCATCAACCGGCGCCTCTGCTGGCCGCGGCACGCTTTGGAGATTTCTGTAACGGTTGCTTCTTCACCCTTGCCAAGCGAGGCGAGCGTACGCCTCCGCTCGGGGAGCCGACTTTCTTCCAGCACCGGAATCACTGTCACATTGCCTGCGAACATCGGCGCCAGAACACACTCCTCACTGTCAGCAACAAATCGCAACCTCTGGTGGGACGATTCAACCATGCGCACCTGCATCCCGGGGTACAGGCCAAGCGCCACGATTTGCGCATACACGGTCTTTGGCTCATCCTCGACATGAACGATCTCCGCGACCTCCCCAACCGCCAGAGACGTGAGCGTCTTCCCGCGGGGTGTCGGGAGATCTCCGCTTGCGGTAGGGATCGGATCGCCGTGAGGATCGAAGCGGGGATGCCCCATGCGCGCCGAGAGCTCTTCTGCTTCATGAGGCGTCAGGAGGTGTTCCTTCTCATCGGCTTCCTTGTGCCACTCCATTTCATCCAGACCAGTCTCATCGGCGAGGTAGCGTTCCCACAATCGGTGCATCCTGATGACGCGGAGGGCGTACGACCGCCCTTCGACTGTCAGGACCAGCACGTCCTGTTGCGGTTTCAGCAGCCCGAGCCCTTCCAGCCGTGCACTGAGTCTGGCGGCCTGGTCGGCGGAAGTGCCGAGCGCTCCTGCGAGGCTCTGCAGAGTTGCGGTAGTGCGCTTGTATTCGGAGTCGTACAGATGCTTCAGTGCGTTTTCGATAGTGACACGTTGTGAATTCTGACGGTTTCGTGACCAGCGGGCAATCAGCCCCAATCCCGGCCAGAAGAACACTATCGCAACAGCGAGCAGGAGTGTCCCTGCAAGCAATGCCGTCCCCGGTGCGAGCAATGGTTCCGTCATAGTGCTCAGGCAGTATGCACAAAAATGTGTTGCGCCAGTGTGCCGCTGATGAATCTCTCTTTCCCTGCGATTGTTACAGTCATCGATCCATCCCACGCGTTGTTTTCTTTCACCCGCATCCGCGTACGGAGCGCAATGCCAAGGCGCGACATGTACTTCAGCAGGTCTGCGTGTGCGTTGTTCACGCGCAACACAACAACCACGCTTCCCGGAACGGCCTCTGTGAGCACAGCGTCATTGTGTTCCATTATGCGTCCGCTGGTTGACGGAATCGGATCGCCGTGCGGATCCCTCCGCGGGCGCCCCAGGAGCTTGTCGAGGCGCCGTTCCAGCTCATCGGATGTGACATGTTCCAGCCGTTCCGCCTCATCGTGGATCTGATCCCAGGAGAAGTCAAGATACTCTGCAAGGAACATTTCCCAGAGCCGGTGCCGGCGGACGATTTTCATCGCGATTTTTCTCCCCGCCGGGGTCAGATGGACGCCCCGGTAGGGCTCGTACTGTACCAGTCCGCGTCGTGAGAGTTTCTTGATCATCCCGGTAATGGACGCATCGGCCACCTGGAGCCGGGCAGCCAGAGCCGACGTACTTACGCGCTCGGTGTGCTCTTGAAGCAGGCAGATCGTCTTCAGGTAATCTTCCGTGCTGCGGTTCGGCATGACTCGTGATGCTCTGATTTAGATGTACCTAAATATCAATTTAGGGAAATTGAAGTCAAAGTCAAGCGACTCGGCACTGACAGCATGACGCGGGCAACAGGGTACGTCTGCTTCACTGGCGTGGGGGCTTCGTGAACAGGTCGTCGCTCAGGCCCCCGTTGATGTGATATCCCGAGAACTGAATGGTGACAGTCCCGTTACGGAGGTCGGCCCGTCGCGGGGCGGGCGAGGTATCGCTGTCCCACAACGGTGCGTCTCCCGAATCGGGGCGGAGTGATTGGAAGTGGATAACCATGGTCGCCGGCAGCCAGCGACCGTCCAGCCGTTGATGGACAATGGTAGCATTCAGTATTCTGCCGTCGGCGGTTGTCGCTGAGAAACGCTCCGTGGTCCAGCGTTCCGCATCCACGACAACGAACATCTGCTTCACGGGCGAACGCTCCCGCCGCGGCTCGAGGTACACGCGGACCGCAGCCTTACCGGCCGCGGTGTCAGGCTCAACTCCCTTCCCGGCAAAGCGTTCCCGGAGCCGGCCCAGCGCCAACCCGAGGCCCTCCCTGGGTATGATGGCAAAGCCTTCCGACGTGAAGTGCATCTTGTCCGGCTGTTTGAAGTAGAACCGCGCCTTCATCGGAGGCACCGAGAGGCGGTCCATTTCAGCGACAATGTCAAGCGATACGGTGAGATCGTTGATCCCTGCGAGCAGCCCGTCCACCTTCGACAATATCTCATCGGCCGTCGGCTCCCGCTGTGCCGGCGCGACAAGCACCATCCAGGCGATCAGGGAGATGATCGTCACGGCACCCTCACCCGCTCTGCGTTCTCCCGTGCTGCGACGATGGCGTTGTACAGGGCCATCAACGCTGTCGCCAAGACGCCGATTCCAAAGATCACAAGGAACACCACCGTCGGATTACCGCCCTTGGTCGCGTAGGTATTGTACAGCCACCCGCCCAACGTCCCCCCGAAGAACCATGCGATGGCGATCGGCAGAAATGCATACCCCTGAAAAAGCCCTTGTTGCCCTTTCGGGGCGAGGTTCGAAATGTATTCGTAGTACCGCGGCGCCTGAGTCATTTCTCCGATGGAAAAGACGAGGATACCCGCAATGATCGTCACCACCGAGGGATGCACTGCGATCACGAGCCAGCAGAAGCTCGAGACTGCAAACCCTATCAGGATTGCCGTGCGCGGGGACAGGTGGCGGGTGAGACGGTTGATGAGAAGCTGGAACAGAATGATCCCCCATGCGCCAACGGACATGATGATTTCGAACGGCGCATCCTTCGAGACATAGTCCGTGATATAGAAGGGGATGACAATGAAGATCTGCCAGAAGATGATCCAGTACAGGGAGAAGATGAGGAGGAAAATAATGAACCGGAAATTCCTGAGCACACGCACGAGGTTGCCCAGCTTCGTTCCCAGCGACTCCACAACAATGTGTGTTTCGTCCTTCACTTCCTTATAGAAGAAGAAATTGACCACCAGCATCATCACGCAGCTGACCGCCGACACGAGGTAGACATATTCAATGCCGATCCGGTCCCTCACGATGTACGCAATGAGCGGCCCGAGCGCCGCGCCGATATTCACGATCCAGTAGTAGAACGCATAGCCAAGTGACTTCGTGTCCGCCTTTGAGGTCAGGGCCACTGTTCCCAGAACAGAGGGCTTGATAAAACATCCCCCGATGGAAGTAAACACGAGAAATAGCACAAGGGTCCAGAACATCGGAAGCCCGGCATACAGCCCGTTGAACGCCGCCATCCCCGTCGATCCGATCAGGAAGTACCCGATGGCAAGGATAGCGAACGCCACCATGAATGCCTTGCGGAACCCGAACTTGTCAGCCAGAGTACCGCCGACGATAGGGAGCAGGTAAATCGTCCCCCCGAAAATGGACGAGAGATACCCCGTCTCCAGTTCGGTACATTTCAAATGGTCGCGCAAGAAAACGCTCAGCACGGTTGCCTGGCCATAGTAGGCGAGCCGTTCGAAGAGTTCCATGCCGTTGGCGACCCAGAAGGTGGGATGGAAACCCTCGCGAATGCGGTTCAACTGATCAGCTACTGTCACGTGGTGCCTCCGTCAGGTGAGAGATTGCGCCCTGGTGTCATACATCAGAAGATCCGCACCAACTCCTGCTGCACTTCGCCAGTCACCTCGGCAACGCCGTCATGTCGGATAAACATGTTGATCTCTGTTCGCACCGCCATGTTCCCCTGAAGGTAAATTCCGGGCTCAATCGAGAAACAGCAGCCGGGCATCAGGGCTCGCTCATCCTTCGTCTCGAGATTGTCGATATTCACACCGTTCCCATGCGTTTCCTCTGTAATCGAATGACCGGTCCGGTGAAGGAAGTATTTCCCGAATCCAGCCTTCTTCACCACCGCCCGGCATGCATCATCCACCTGCCATCCGTAGCATGGTTGTCCTTTGGCAAACTTCTCCTGGACGAACCGAATCGCCACATCGCGAGCAGCCTTGACGGCGTTGAAGATCTGCACATATTTCGCCGGAGGCGCTTCTCCGACATAGCCGACCCAGGTGATATCGTAATAGATCGCGCCCGGAGTGTTTTTCTTTGCCCACATATCAATGAGCACGGTGTCACCCTTCTTGAACGGGCGTGCGTTCTCACGAGTCAGGTCGAAGTGAGGATCTGCAGGGTGCTCGTTTGTCCCGACCATCGGAGGATCGTAGGTCGTCAGCCCTTCCTCCGCGAACCGGCGCATGATATATTGCTGCACGTCGTACTCCGTCGCCCCGCTCTCCGTCACGATGGCCTGCCGTATCTGAGCGAATGCCTCAGCACAGATCCGGTCCATGATGGCGGCGGCTTCTTTGTGTGTCTGATAGCCGTGCTCATCAATGAGGGAGACAAACATCTGCATCAAATCAGCAGAGGAGACAATCGTGTGCCCGAACTTCCTGATCAGCTCAATGGTCCCCGCATCCACCAGGGAAACGTAGGGAATGTTGTTCATGGAAGAGTATTGCATGGCGATGCGTTTGCGCGAACCGAGCGTTTTCTTCAGGGCGCCATGCAATTCCTTCCACGACAGGTACACGAGGGTCGTCCCAGGCAGCTCATCGAGTTTGTGTTTCTCCACTGCCGAAACAATTTTCTTCGGCGTCCCGCGGGCGGGGATGTAGTAGAACCAGCGCCGCGTGTTCATCTTCTCGACATTCAACCCCAGGAGGCGGTACGCAAGGTAATCCCTGTTGCGAAAGTCGCATAACAACCAGCCGTCATAGTTGCGTGCGCGAAGCGCGCGCTGAATTTCTGGAAGCTTCATGGGGGTCATCCTCCTTCTGTAGTGCGGAATCGGGCAGTGGTGTGACAGTGAGGAGAGTTGTCCGAGCGCGGTACGGTCCTGACAAACGGAGGACCGGTCAGCTCAGGATATCCTTCTTCACGAAAATATACCAAGAGCAAAGGAAAAAACAAACGCTGTAGGAGAACAGAACAGCAACAGCTGTTCCGACATCCTTCCACGGCACCGGCTCCCGCATGACCCTTTGCCAGAGATCAAGATAGCTGGTGAAGAGATACGGCCGGATGCCCTGGAACAGGTCCACAGGCATGTTAGAAATCACATACATCACAATGAGCACGGCCATGGTCCCGATGATCGGACCGATGGCGTTCTCTACGAGCGACGAGAAAAGAAATGCCAGGGAAGCCACGGTCCACATCCCCAGAACCGCCCCGGCAAAGGCAAGACAGAGCCTCCACGGTATCAGCGCTTCCGGAAGGATGGTGACCGTCCTCCCCAGGATGATGAGATCGCCTGTGCCGAAGAGGACAATGCCAACCCCCACGGAAAGCAGGGCCAGAAACAGCACGAGCAGCAACGTGTAGAGCAACGTTGTGTAGTATTTCGCCAGCAGGATAGAAGTCCGTGAGACAGGTCGGATGAGAAGCAGCCGGAAGGTCCCTCCGGTTGCCTCACCCGCAAGCTGGTCTCCTGCTCCCAGGGTGACCAGAAACGGCACATGAATCCAGAGGCTGTTCATCAGGAAATATGTCACAAAATATCCGTTCATCAGGTTTCCCAGAACCAGAAAATCACGTGCGATCCCCCGTGTCAGCGATTGTAGCATAGCATCCCCCTGAATCCAGAGGGCACTATGGACAAGGGGAACAACAACGCCGATGGCCGCAAAGGCAATCCAGGAACGCCACTTACGGAACGTCTTGACCACTTCATTGCCGAACACGCTGTTCATGAATTCGCTCCCTGATGCCGGCGGAGGTGCGCGCCAACGTCTGACGCCCCTTCCGTGATCGAGAGGAAATATTCCTCGAGCGACCGTCTCGGGATCAGCGCCCGGACCTCGACTCCTTCCTCAATGAGACTGCGATTGATCGCACCCAGTGCCTCGCGGGGCGCTCTACACTCCAGGAAAACACCATGACGTTCGATACGATCCACCAGCCTGTGTGCCGACAGCACTCTCAGCGCCAGGTCTACCGGTTCCGCCTCGATCTGCACCGTGAGATCCCCCTCCGACAGCAGTTGCGAGACATTCCCCTGAACAACAAGCGATCCCATGTTGATGATGGCCATTGAGCCGGCGGTGTACTCGATCTCATGGAGAAGGTGGGAGGACAGGAAGATCGTCATCCCGCGCTCCTTCGAGAGTCGGAGGATAAGCTCGCGCACTTCTTTGATTCCCTGGGGATCAAGGCCCGACGTTGGTTCATCCAGCACAATGAAATCGGGAAACCCGAGCAACGCCTGTGCGATCCCGAGGCGCTGCTTCATTCCATGCGAGTATGTTTTCACCGTCTCGTGCGCACGCGGGAGTAGACCAACAATGTCGAGGACCTCGTCGATGTCTTTCTGTTCTACGCCTCCCTTGAGGGCCCCGACAATCTCGAGGTTCTTCCGGGCAGAAAGATAGAGGTAGAAGTCAGCCCGTTCCACCATCCCTCCGACACGGGAAAGGACTTCCCTTCGTGCCTCCGTGAGCGATTTCCCAAACAACTCCACCACGCCGGTCGTCGGCGTGATCAGGGAGAGGATCATCCGGATGGTTGTACTCTTGCCCGCGCCATTGGGGCCAAGGAACCCGAAAACTTCGCCACGCATCACGCGTAGATTCAAGTCACGTACAGCCCAGCGATTCTTGAATCGCTTCCCAAGGTTGCGTGTTTCCAGGACAGGGGAGTCAGTCATTGTCGTGGAGGGCGCTGACTGAAGCCCGGAATTGTATCCGTTGGTTATCTTGACTCTCGAACACAATTTACCTACTTTTCCTTGATGGCAGGTCGCACACCGAAAAAAAAGCGGTCCTCTGGCCGGATCTCCAGACGTCCGCTGGCCGCTTCCAGGTCCCGCAAGCCGGCGAGGGGAGGGGCGCTTCTCCAGACCCTGGGCAAGAACGTTCTGTTGAACGGCGTCGACCCGAAGGTTGTGGCACGCAACCTTGCGGGGTTTCCGGAACGTTGCTTCCGGACGGGCGAAATCATTTTTGACGAGTATTCCAAAGGCCGCGACCTCTATCTTATCACCCGAGGCAGGGTACGCATCAAGAAATATACAAAATTCGGCGTCGAATCGCTCCTGGCTGTTTTGCACCCAGGCGACTTCTTTGGCGAATTATCGACTATCGATGCCCTTCCGCGATCGGCGCGCGCCGAAGCGATGGATGATTGCTCCATCGTGGCTGTTCCCCCCGCAACCATCCGCACCCTGATCGCCGAAAGCGAGCAATTTGGATTCAATCTGTGCACGACACTTGCTGTCCGGCTCCGGACGATGGATCAGACATTTGTTCTGGAACTCGGCCGCAATGCGCTGGCCTCCAAGAACAAAGTTGACAAGCTCCATCAGCTGATCGATGCAACGAAGATCGTCAACTCGGCACTGGATATCGACACCCTGCTCCGGTTGATTCTCGACGTCGCTTCTTCAAGCGTGAACGCCGACCGGGGAACCCTCTACCTGCTTGACGAGGCCACGAACGAGCTCTGGTCAAAGGTCATGCAGGGCAACAACATGGTGGAGATCCGTCTCCCCATGGGCAAGGGGCTGGCCGGGTATGTCGCAAAGACAGGCGAGACGGTGAATATCGCCGACGCGTACAAGGATCCGCGCTTCAATCCGGAGATCGATAAGAAGAGCGGCTACAAGACCCGCAACGTCCTCTGCATGCCGATGCGCAACAAGGAGGGAAAAATCCGCGGCGTCTTTCAATTTCTGAATCGGAAAGAGGGGGCCTTCGGTCCGGAGGACGAATCGTTTATCGACGCCCTCTCCGTTCACGCGGCGATTGCCCTAGAGAACGCCCGTCTGGCTCAGCAAATGGTGCAGAGCGAACGCCTTTCGGCCGTGGGACGGATGGCGAGCACCATCATTCATGACATCAAGAACCCGATGGGGACGCTCCGGATGTACGCCCAGGTCATCAAGAAGAAGACCGGCGACACCGAGTCTGCGCAACTCGCCGAGGAAATCATTCGCCAGGTGGACCGCTTCGTCACCATGACACAGGAGATCCTTGACTTCTCTCGAGGTGTTTCCGAAATCCACCTTGAAGAGGTCAACCTCAACGAGGTGATGGATAGCCTTGTGATGTTCGTCGAAAAGGACCTCGTCAAACGGAACATTACGCTCGTCCGCAAGTTCAACTACACGGGAAATTGTTCACTCGATCTCGACAAGGTCTCTCGGGCATTCTACAACCTTGCAAGCAATGCCGCCGATGCCATGGAAAACGGGGGAACACTGACGGTGTCTACCCGGGAGGCACAAGGCCAGCTTGCCATCGAATTCAAGGACACCGGCAACGGGATCCCCGAAGACATCCGGCATCGTGTGTTTGAGCCATTCTTCTCCGCCGGGAAACGCCACGGCACGGGCCTTGGCCTTGCCATCGTGAAGAAGATCGTTGACGATCACCAAGGTCGGATTGAACTGGAGTCGGAAGTTGGCAAAGGAACCACCTTTCGCCTGCTCTTCCCCCTACCGTAACCTCCCTGCAGTTTCTTGAAATTCCGCGTCGGAATCCGTATCTTGAATTTCCCCCGCATGCATTTGCCGCCCGGTGAACACCCGTGCGCACGTTATGGGCATATGGCGGAATTGGCAGACGCGCTAGACTTAGGATCTAGTGGAGCAATCCGTGAGGGTTCGAGTCCCCCTATGCCCACAGGGGAAGCCATCACCTGTCCATGATCGATGGATGATGGATCACCAGCAAGGAGCAGTACCGTGGACGTGACAATCAACGCTATTTCCGAGGTGCAGCAGGAGGCTGCCATCGAAGTGAACAACGAGGAACTCCAGCCTCACTTCGCCAAAGCCTACGAGAAGTTTCGCCCCAAGGCGCAACTCCGTGGGTTCCGTAAAGGGAAGGTCCCCCTGGGCATGATCAAGAAGCTCTATGGGGAGGCCATCGAACACGACGCGCTGGATTTAATCGCCGAGGAGGTCTACCGCAAGGCGATGGAAGAGCGCAATATCCGGCCTCTCGGCCAGCCGGCCATGGTGGATATGAACTTCAAACGAGGCGCTTCCTTCCGTTTCACCGTCAAGTACGACGTACGGCCGAATGTCACGCTGAAGGACTATAAGGGCCTCCGGATCGAAAAGCCGGTGCACCCGTTTACGGATCAGGAACTGGAGGACGAACTCCTGCATCTGCGGCGCGCAAACAGCACACAGACGCCGGCAACCGTCGTGACAGACCAGGATTACATCGTGACGGCAGATCTCCAGGAAGTAGACGAAGCCGGCACGCCGCTCATCGGCAAGAAAAGCGAGAACATGAAGTTCCGTCTCTACGACACGTCACTCGCGCCCGAAATCCGCACGACACTGCGCAGCGCCCAGGTCGGAGGCACGTACCCGGTGGATGTTGAATCCAAGCACGAGGATCACGCCCGCCACAATCGCTATCGGCTCACGGTGACTGCAATAGAAAAAGTCGAACTTCCCGCGCTCGACGAGACTCTGGTCCGCAAGCTGACGGGAGAGAAAACAACCGACGTGCAAGAGTTCAAACAGAGTCTTCGCGACGACCTGAACCGCTACTGGCAAGAGCAGTCTGCCGCACAGGTTCGCGACGCCATTGCGGACGAGATTGTCCGGACGCACGAGTTCCCGGTCCCCGAATCTCTCGTGAATGGTTTCCTTGACTCTTTTGTCGAGGACATCAAATCCCGGTCCCGCACAGGGGCATTGCCAAAGGATTTCGACGAAAAGAAATTCCGCGCTGAAAACCGTGCCAATGCCGTGTGGCAGGCCAAGTGGATGCTGCTGAAGGAGGGCATCGCCGCAGCGGAGCACATTGAGCTGACAGATGAAGAGCTTGATGCGATGGCCACGCTGGAGGCAACCCGCATCGGTTTGGACAAGGAACGCCTCATGCAGTACTATCGAGGATCCAGCACAGCAAAGGAAAAGCTGCTGTCCGACAAGATTCTGACCTTCCTCGTCAACAACGCCAGGATCACCGAGAAGGTGGTGGAACCAGCATCCGGGCACCAAGGATAACACATACGAGCACAGGAATAGATCCTATGAAACGTTTCAACACTACCAATCAACTGGTTCCCATGGTTGTGGAACAGACCGGCAGGGGCGAGCGGGCGTACGATATTTTCTCCCGCCTCCTCAAGGAGCGGATCGTCTTCATCGGCATGCCGATCGACGACAGCATCGCCAGCCTCGTCATTGCCCAGTTGCTTTTCCTGGAATCGGAAGACCCGGACAAGGACATCAACCTCTATGTTAACTCGCCCGGCGGGAGCGTCTCCGCCGGACTGGCAATCTATGATACCATGCAGTACATCCGGCCCGACATCGCCACGATCTGTATCGGCATGGCGGCCAGCATGGGAGCGCTGCTGCTTGCGGGTGGAACCAAAGGCAAGCGGGCTGCCCTCCCGAATTCGCGCATCATGATCCATCAGCCATGGGGCGGCGTGCAGGGGACCGCATCGGACATCAGCATCCAGGCTGAAGAAATCCTTCGGACCAAGAAACGGCTGAACGAAATACTCGCACACCATTGTAACCAGCCGCTGGCGGCCATCGAGAAAGACACGGACCGGGACCGCTATATGTCGGCCGAAGAGTCAAAAGCCTACGGGCTGATTGACAATGTCTTCACCAAGAAAGAACGTACGACGAAGAAGTAACGGCCACCACGGACTGCCATGACCCAGAAACCACGCGGGGGAGACAAGATCAGATGTTCCTTCTGCGGGCGCGTGCCCGAGGAGGTGCAGAGCATTATCGCCGGGCCGGACGTGTACATCTGCGACATCTGCGTTTCCAGTTCCGTTGACATCATCCGGAACAACCTTGCAGCATTCACCGCACGCAAGGGTCCCCGCGCCACCCTCACACCGTCCCAGATCAAAAAGGCGCTCGACGACTATGTGATCGGCCAGGAACATGCGAAACGAAGCCTTGCCGTCGCCGTCTACAATCATTACAAGAGAATCGACTCGCGCGATCACTTGTATGAGTTCGACGATGTCGAGATCGAAAAGACCAACATCCTCTTGATCGGTCCGACGGGAACCGGCAAGACACTGCTGGCTCAGACACTGGCGAAGATCCTTGACCTCCCGTTCGCAATTGCGGACGCCACAACGCTCACCGAGGCGGGCTACGTAGGGGACGATGTGGAAACCATCCTCGTCCACCTCCTGCAGAACGCCGATTACAACATCGAACGGGCGGAACGCGGCATTGTGTACATTGATGAAATCGACAAAATCGCCCGGAAAAGCGACAGCACATCGATTACGCGGGACGTGTCTGGCGAAGGTGTGCAGCAGGCGCTCCTCAAGATCCTCGAGGGAACCATTGCCGGCGTGCCTCCGAAGGGCGGACGCAAGCATCCCGAGCAAAGCCTGATCAACATCAACACGAAGAACATCCTGTTCATCTGCGGCGGGGCGTTCGAAGGGCTTGACAAGATCGTCGCACGGCGTGTGAACAGCAACCCCATGGGGTTTGGCGCGGATATCCGGGGCAAGAAGAATGCCAATACCGATCAGCTGCTACAGCTCGTCCAACCGGAGGACCTGGTGAGGTTCGGAATGATCCCCGAATTTGTCGGCCGTGTGCCTCTGATCTCAGCACTCCACTCGCTCAACGAGGAGGCCCTCCATAACATCCTCACAGAGCCGAAGAATGCGATCATCAAGCAGTACAAGAAGCTGCTGAAGATGGAAGGGGTCGACCTCGTCTTCGAACGGCCAGCCATCGACGCCGTCGTCAAGAAGGCCGTCGAACGGGGAACCGGAGCCCGGGCACTGCGTGCCATCATCGAGGAGGTTATGCTCGACATCATGTATGGTCTCCCCGACAAGCCGGACCTGGTTTCGTGCACCGTCACCGGAGACGTCGTCCTCAAACGGAAAGACCCCGTGTACCGCTTTGAAGAGCGGAAACAAACCGCCTGACGGCCCTCAGTAGATTCCCATCGCACTCACTTGCTTGGTCACCCTCAGATCCTGCAGCATGGGATCTTTCAAACGTATGACGAGGCGGTAGTTCCGATTCGGCCCGGTGGGCACCCACTCGAAGTTCATCTCCCAGCAGTGCAAATCCCTGTACACCGTGATATACGGTGCCGCAAACACTTTGTTCAGCATGTCATAACTGCCGGTGGCGGAAATCTTCCAGAATTGTGTCAGGTTGAAGCCGAGCGAGAGTGCGATGGTGGACGATCGATAGATGACCGCCGGATTCGGCTGACTCTGGGCAAAGTCCCACCGGAGATCGAGATTCCACGGAATGCTGAAGTCCGGCTCAATCTCTTCGTACAATCCCGAGTATGTACTCCGTTGCTTCTGGCGGAGCGAGTCCTCTGCCGTTCTTTCCCGTCCCGCCGTCGTGGTCTGCCGCTCACCGCTCAGGCGCGTCGCAACGCTGATGGAAAAACTGGTCAGATCCGCAAGCCGACCCTCCTCGCCCAACAGGAACTTGTTAATACGGTGCCCAGTGGACGGCGTTGCCGGATCGCTGGCAAATTTGTAGAAGTTGAACCGTGCGTTGCCTCCAACACTCAAGAGCTCTCCCACGCTTGTGCGGAAATCCGTACCCAGTTCGCTCAACCTCATACTGTCCGCCGCAAAATTGTAGCCCGCTCCGAGGTTAAGGTTAAGCAACTGAAATTTGTTTTCCTTCGCCGACGAATCGGTCGACATCGTTTTCATTTCAAACACGTTTCCGAGCGAAAACGAGAGCGCCTGTCTCTTTCCTGATGGTGCTCCGCCGTAAATCTCCCGCTGATATTTGTCGTAGACCTGCTCGGTGCCCGTTGCGTCCGTGTACCGACCATAATAGCCAAACTTCGCATCGGAAAAATCCGGCTGGTACGAGTATGAGATGGACGGCGTCACCTGGTGGCGGATCCCTGCTATCCCGAACACCTCCGGGTGCACGATACCGTACAGCTTGGTGCTTGCAGAGATACCCATGTCGAAGGTGCGAACCGCCGTGAATCCAGGCACATCCTCCGTCTGTACCGTGCTGTCGACGGCATCATACGTACGGTTGATGTGCTTGGTGTACCATCGCTCCTGGTAGTTGAGGAATGGGGTGATGGTCACATAGCCAAGTTTCGGCGAAACATTGAACGACAGGGCGTGGAGCGCACCCTGGCGTTCGTCGTTCACTGATCCCGCATCAAGCGTTGTTTTTGTATATTTGTTCTGAAATTGACCGCCATACGAGATGCCCAGCATCTCATACCAGCGGTATGATCCGGCGGCGGTGGAGGCTTTCGATCGGAAAGGATACGTTTGCGCAATGGAGAAGTTCACATTCGGCAGGACAGTACTCAGTTCCACGGTTCCGGGCGTGGGCTGGAGGTTTTGATCGCGCTGGATGTTCAGCGTCATGCTGAACGGTGTTCCTTCCCACGATTTCGTAAGGGTGGCATTGGACACGATATTCTGGCGCAGAAGATCGTTCCAGTTCGTCGTTGTCTGCTGGTAATACGAGCTGCTGGTAAACGTGAAATCAACAAGGAGTCTCGTCGTGGGATTGAATTGTTGATCGTGGTTCATCCGGATGTTGTACACACGGTTATTGTAATAGCCCGGATCACCCGGCTCGCCCGACACGTCGCTCCCGTATGAACTGCTGATACCCCCGGAAAAATCGTATCGTTTCGCATACCGGAAGTCAGAATAGAACGTGTACCCTCCCTTGGAATACACATCCCCTTTCAGGCTCAAATCGAGATAGTCGTCGATTGCCCAGTAATAGCCCAGGTGGGAAAGATACCGCCCCCTGCGGCTCTCGCCGTAGGCGGGTGTCAGCAGCCCTGACCGCCGTCCGCGTTTCGCCGGGAACACGCCAAAGGGTAGCGCGAACACCGGGACGTCATCCACGTACATGTAGACAGGCCGCGTCACAATCTGGTCCTGCATCCGGATCTTCATTTCCGGGCTGCCGAAGTAGTAGTGTGGATGTTCAAGATCGCACGTGGTGAATTTGCCGTCCCCGACAAAGAGAACGTCATCATTGATTCTCTTGATAGCCTCTCCATAATACAGACCGTGTTCAATGGCGGTCTTGCCGAGGTCGATCCTTCCTTTCTTGGACTTGAAGTTGTACAATACGGTCGACCCGTCATACGTTTCCCCGCCATCAATCATTTTCGGGAGACCGCGGTATCGCTGATGGGAAGTATCCGAGGTGTCGACCACGCCACGGGCAGTGAGCGTGGAGGTATTCCAGTTGATGTCCACCAACTCCGCCTTCAAGCCCATGCTTTTGTACTTGATCGACGAATTGCCATACAGATACATGGTCTTTCGGGAGAGCGCATAGACAATGGAATCTGTTGCGGAATATGTGACAACCGAGTCGATTCCGGATGGCGACTTGATGCGCATGGTATCGGGCAGCGCCGTGGTATCCGGCACGGCAGAACGGGCTGTATCGTTGCGAGCAACGGTCTGCGCCGAGCCGGACTGCGCGGAGAGAGCGATCACGAGCGCGGCAAACAGCAGGGGAAGGGAGCAGCAGGCTGTCAATCGCTGATCGATCATCGCGGCCTGGACTTCCACAGTGCATTCAGCCGTGACCGGATGTCACGCTCGCGCCCATTTTCGGTGGGACGATAGTACACTTTGTCGCCAAACTTCTCGGGAAGGTACCGTTGCTCAACGAAATTCCCGGTGTAGTCATGACTGTATTGGTACCCTGCCCCGTACCCGAGGTGGGCCATCATGCCCGTCGGGGCGTTGCGCAGATGGAGCGGCACCGGTTCATCGGGATGTTGCCGGACATCAGCGAGAGCCGCCGAGATGGCAACATATGATGCATTGCTTTTGTGGGCGGTGGCAAGGTACGTCGCGGCCTGTGCAAGCACGATCCGCGCCTCGGGCATCCCAACGTAGTCCACCGCCGTGAACGTTGAAACAGCAAGCGTGATTGCATATGGATCGGCGTTTCCGATATCTTCCGAGGCAAGCACAATAAGACGCCGCGCAATGAACTTCGGGTCCTCCCCACCCTCGAGCATCCGCGCAAGCCAGTAGACGGCGGCATCAGGATCACTTCCCCGGATGCTCTTGATGAAGGCGGAAATGATATTGTAGTGCTCCTCGCCGTTCTTGTCGTACCGGGCAGCCTTCTGCTGGAATGCCTCCTCAAACTCCTGACGCCCCACGGCTACCGGTTTCTGCCCCGACAACGCCGCGAGACGAACTGCGGTTTCAAGTCCATTCAGCAGTGTTCGTGCATCCCCGCCACAAAGCCGAATGAGAACATCCCTGTCGTTCACTGTTACGGCAAGCGCTCTCAGGACAGCGTCGCCGGCCAGCGCAAGATCCAGAATTGTTGAGAGATGACGTTCCTCAAGCGGACGCAGTACGTAGAGCCGGCAGCGCGACAGAAGAGGGGAGATGACCTCAAAGGAAGGATTTTCGGTCGTCGCGCCGATGAGCGTGATCAAGCCTTCTTCGACACTATGGAGCAACGCATCCTGTTGTCCCTTGTTGAAGCGGTGGATTTCGTCGATAAAGAGAATCGTGCGACGCTGAGCATATTTCCGGTTGTATTCAGCGCGATCGACCACCTCACGCACATCTTTAACGCCCGAGGAGACTGCGCTCCGCTGGAAGAACTCGGCTTTTGTTTCATGGGCGATGATGCGGGCGAGGGTGGTCTTGCCGCTCCCGGGAGGACCCCAGAAGATCATCGACGGCAGTTGGTCCCCCGTGATCAGGATACGAAGAGGCTTTCCTTCACCAAGGAGGTGTTCCTGACCCACAAACACATCCAGAGAGTGGGGGCGGACGCGCTCTGCGAGTGGGACGGCGGATGATGGACCGTGATTGCGATCTGTCCCGTCAAACAAATCCATGGATGCGCTCCCCGCCGGGGGTAAGCTGCGGAGACAGTCGTGATCCGCCGCGCCGTTCTGGGATTCCCCCCGAGTGGCGGACCTTACTCTTTCTTTCTGACTTTGTAGACCGTTTCTCCATCGCGAACCATCCCGTATTTCTCGCGCGCGACCTTTTCGATAGTCTTCTTGTCCCCATCAAGCGCCTTTGACTCCGCCTGCAGTTTGCGGTTGTCCGATTCCGCTTG
>Ga0315275_10002505_pt1 | contig 16619 bp, 16 predicted proteins | sample YL17G03_0_MG_FD_205557 | JGI IMG/M metagenome (GOLD analysis project Ga0315275, IMG submission 205557) | Sediment microbial communities from Yellowstone Lake, YNP, Wyoming, USA - YL17G03_0 | ecosystem: Environmental > Aquatic > Freshwater > Lake > Sediment | place: USA: Wyoming | collected... | reverse complement strand
GTCCCCGCCGCCATGTCTCGTCCGCGTCAACCCGGAGGGCGGTGCATCACCTCCAGCCGGTTGCCGCCGGGGTCCTCGAAGAACACGGCGTAGTAGCCGGGGCCGTACTCCGGGTACTCCTGCGGCCCACTCGTCACGTGCGCGCCGCCCTCGCGCGCGGCCGTGGCGGCCCGGTCGACGTCCTCCCGGGTGTCGGCCCAGAAGGCGATCCGGTTCGTGTTTGGCCGGTGTCCCGGCTCTTCCGTCAGGGCGAAGTAGACTTCTCGCGGCAGCTCACTCGTGGCGTCGAAGCACTTCCACACTGGTCCGTGCGTCGTGGTCGTGAAGCCTACGACCGGCAGGAAGGCCTCGTAGAAGGGCAGCGCCGCGTCCATGTCCGCGACCCTCACGTCGACGTGCCCGAAGGGGTTCACGTCAGAACCCGCCGGGCCCGATGTACGACTCCATGTCCGCCCCGGCCTCCTCGTAGATACCCCAGACCTTCTTCACCGGCGAGAGGTTCTTCCAGTAGCCCTTGGACCCCTTGGGGGTGATGAGGATGTCGCCCGGGCCGGCGATCATCACCTCACCGTCGTCGTCGGTGACCTCCACCTGGCCCTCGATGATGTAGGCGATCTCGTGGTAGGCGCGCTCGAAGTGCCGTCGCTGCACCTTGCGCTGCCACAGACCGAAGCTGAACTTGTCGTCGACCGACTTGGCGGCCGTGAACTCCTGACCGGGCGGGTCGGTCTCTTCGGCGAACCGCATCGCTTCTTCCCAGGTGACGTCCTCGGGCTTGATGACGCGGATCTTCGTGTTCTGGCCCTCGCTCATGGTGCCTCCTCGCCGGTGACCCCGGCGGTCGTCGCTGGCGTGCCGTCCGCGTTGCCCGGGCGGCACGTCGGTGTCGGTCCTGAGATAACCACAGAGGGGCGTCGCGCTCAAGGGCCCGGATAGAATGGCTGCGGCGCGAGACGCCCGGCCCGCCGGGCCGGGCGAGCGGAGAGGAGACAGGCGTGGCCGAGGTCCGTTCAGCGCTCGAGGAGAAGGTGGTCGAGGCCGTCAGGGCGAGCCGCGACAAGCTGCTCGCCCTGACGGCCGAGCTCGTCGCCTGCGACACCACCGCGCGCATGCCGGGCATGCCGGCGCGCGACGAGGAGAAGCTGCAGCGGATCCTCGAACGCCGGCTCAAGGCGCTCGGCGCCGAGACCGACGTCTGGGAGCCCGAGCCGACGGGCAAGGGGAACCGGCACCTGCCGGACGATCTCGACTTCGCGGGGCGCCCTCAGCTTGCCGCGCAGCTGCGCGGCGCGGGTGGCGGGCGCAGCCTCCTCCTCAACGGCCACATCGACGTGGTCGACGTGGAGCCGCGCGAGAAGTGGACCTGCGACCCCTTCAAGGTGACGGAGCGCGACGGGCGCCTCTACGGCCGCGGGACGGCCGACATGAAGGGTGGCATCGCGGCGCTCGTCGTCGCTCTCGAGGCCCTGCGCCGGTCGGACGTGCGTCTCGCCGGCGACGTCGTCTTCTGCACGGTGACCGACGAAGAGTCGTCCGGTGCCGGCGGCTTCGCCGCCGTCGCCCACGGGGTGAAGGCAGACGCCGGGATCTGCGCCGAGTCCACAGGCTTCGACGCCTGGGTCGCCTGTCGCGGCACCGTCACCCCCTCCATCACCGTCCAGGGGCGCGCCGGCCACGCCGAGATACGGCAGCCGCACTGGCGCGACGGCGGCGCCGTGAACGCGATCGAGAAAGCGGTGGCCGTCATCCAGGCCGCCCAGCGTCTGCGCGAGGAGTGGCGCGGTCGCCCGGACCAGCAGCATCCGCTGCTGCCGCCGGGCGACATCGTGCCGACGACGGTGAAGGGCGGTACGTGGGAGGTCACCTACCCGGAGAGCTGCACCCTGTGCTTCGACGTGACCTACCCGCCGGGCAGGCTCGACGCCGAAGGGACGGGCAAGGCCGTCGAGGCGGAGATCGCCGCGTGGATGGAGCGCGCCGTCGCCGCCGACCCGTGGTTCGCGGAGCACCCTCTGGCGATCGAGTGGAGCGTCGATGTCGTGCCGGCCGAGATGCCGGCGGACCACCCGCTCGCCGTGGCGGTGCTCGATGCCGGCGCCGGCTTGGGCCGGCCGGGCAAGGCGGCCGGCCTCGACTCGTGGCACGACGCCGCGACCTTCACCCGGCGCGGCGGCACGCCGACCTTCAGCTACGGCGCCGACGGCCTCGCCACGGCGCACACCATCGACGAGTGGATCGCGGCCGACGAGCTCCTCGACGCGGCGGCGATCTACGCTCTGGCCGCGATGCGCTGGTGCGGCGCGGCCTGAGCCCGGACGCGGACGACAGAGTGAAGGGGATGTGGACATGCGCGGACTGAAGGACAAGGTCGCCCTCGTCACAGGGGGATCCTCCGGGCTCGGAGAGGCGTCGGCCCTCCGGCTGGCCGCCGAGGGTTGCCGGGCGATGGTGGCGGGCCGCGACGAAGCGCGCTTGCGCGCCGTCGTCGCGGCGATGGCGGCGGCCGCTTCCTCGGCGGGCGCTCCGGCCGACGCCGCACGCTTCGCCTGGGTCACCGGCGACGTCCGCTCGGTGGCCGACTGCCGGCGCATGGTCGACGAGACCGTCGCCCGCTTCGGCCGCATCGACGTCCTCGTCCACAGCGCCGGCGTGTGGATCGAGAAGCCCACGCTGGAGATGACGGAGGACGACTGGGACACGGTCGTCGACATCTGCCTCAAGGGGACGTTCTTCACGAACCAAGCTGCCCTGCGGCACATGGTGCCGCAGGGCGGCGGCGTCATCGTCAACTTCGCCAGCGACTCGGGGCACCACGGCGAGCCCGGTGCGGCTCCCTATGCCGCCGCCAAGGCCGGCGTCATCATGATGAGCCGCACCCTCGCCCACGACCACGGCCCCGACCAGGTCCGCGTCGTCTGCATCTCGCCCGGCATCATCGACACGCCGATGCTGGCCAAGGCCACGGCCGAGTCGGACGACCCGGAGGCGTACGCGGCCGCTCAGACCGACGGGTACCCGCTGGGACGCATCGGCCGGCCCGAAGAGGTCGCCGCCGCGGTCGCCTTCATGGCCTCCGACGAGGGGAGCTTCGTCGACGGCGTCTCGTTGCTCGTCGACGGCGGGTACTGTGCCTGAAGCCGAGACCAGCGGGGCCACCGGTCACACGGAGGCGCCGGCGCCGGAGCCGCCGGCCGCAGGCGGCGCGGCTCACGACCGGCGCCAGGTCCTCATCGCCGACACGGCGCTGTTCTCGATCGCCGTCCTCTGGGGCTTCAACTTCGTCGTCATCAAGGACGTCATCGACCGTGTCGACCCGATGCTCTACGTCATGCTGCGCTACATCGTGGCGACGGCGATCTTCGCCGCCATCGTGCCCCGCAGCGTCACGCGCAGCACCCGTCCGCAGTGGGTCATGGGCGCGATCCTCGGCGCCTTCTATCTCACCGCCCTCATCGTGCAGACCATCGGCCTGCAGTACACGACCCCGGGCAAGTCGGGCTTCATCACCGGGCTCAGCGTCGCCATGGTCCCCTTCCTCTACTGGATCTTCGCGCATCGCTCGCCCGGCGGGACGCAGATCCTGGGGGCGATCGTCGCGACCGTCGGCCTCGGCGTCCTCTCGCTACAGGGCGACTTCACGATCAGCTGGGGCGACGGGCTCACGCTGCTCGCGGCCCTCTTCTACGCCCTGCACATCATGACCACCGGCTTCTTCGCCCCCAAGGTCCCGCCCGCCACGCTGGCGGTGACGCAGATGGCCACGAGCGCCGTCATCGCCTCGGCCATCACCCCGTTCGTCACCGAGATCACGCTCGACCTGCCATGGCAGGTATGGGCAGCGGTCGTGTGGACGGCGGTGAGCGGGACGATCTACGCCTTCTTTCTGCAGTCGTGGGCGCAGCGACGCACGACGTCGACGCACGCCGCCGTGCTGCTCTGTCTCGAGAGCGTCTTCAGCGCCCTCTTCGGCATCATCTTCGGCATGGATACGCTCACCTGGCGTCTCATCACCGGCGCGAGCCTGATCTTGAGCGGCATCCTGATCATCGAGGTGTGGCCGGAACGTCGCGACGGCGCCACGGGCAAGAGTCTCGCAGAGCAGTCGGGGTAGACTTCAGCATCCGCCCACGGGAGGCACCATGGCCAGGAAGCCCTACGAGGACGTCGAGATCAGAGGGCACCTCATCGATTCGCTGATGATGCCCAGGATCATGGACGACATCATGGACCTCGACGGCGAGTTCGAGGTGCTCTCGTTCGAGGTCGGGCACATGAAGGACGACCCGTCGCACGCCGTCATGCGCATCTTCGGTCGCGACGCCGGCCACCTGGAGGAGCTGCTGACGGCGATCACCGCGCACGGGGTCGTGGCGGTCAGGCCGCAGGACGCCGTCCTCGAGGCCGCCGAGATGGACGGCGTCTTTCCCCAGAGCTTCTACTCGACGACCAACCTCGACACCCTCGTGCGTGTGAGGGGCGAGTGGATGCGCGTCGAGCACTCGGAGATGGACTGTGGCATCCGCGTGCAACTCGGCGCCGGGACGGCGGAGACTGTGGCGATGGGCGACGTGAAGGCCGGCGAGTTCTACGTCACCGGCCACAAGGGCGTCCGCGTATTGCCGCTCGAGCGCCCGCGCGAGAGCCAGCCCTTCGAGTTCATGGCCTCGGCGGTGAGCAGCGAGAAGCCGAAGGCGCAGATCGTGCGCGAGGTCGCGCGACTGCTGCGGCAGTTCAGGGCCGAGGGCAGGCTGACGATCGCCGTGGTAGGGCCGGCGGTCGTGCACACGGGGGCGGCGCCGAGCCTTGCCCGCCTCATCGAGGCGGGCTACGTCGGCGCCGTCTTCGGCGGTAACGCCGTCGCCACGCACGACATCGAGGCGAACCTCTTCGGGACGTCGCTGGGCATCGACCTCAAGCAGGGCACGCCCGTGGCCGGCGGCCACGAGCACCACCTGCGCGCCATCAACACCATCCGGCGCTGCGGCGGTATCAAGGCCGCCGTGGACCAGGGCGTGCTCACCGGCGGCCTCATGCACACGCTCGTGACGACGGGGACGCCGTTCGTCCTCGCCGGCAGCATCCGCGACGACGGCCCGCTCCCCGAGGTGATCACCGACGTCATCGAGGCGCAGAAGGCGATGCGCCAGTACGCGCAACGCGCCGGCGCGTGCCTCATGCTGAGCACCATGCTGCACAGCATCGCCGTCGGCAACATGCTGCCGGCTGCCGTGCGCACCGTCTGCGCCGACATCAACCCCGCGGTCGTGACGAAGCTGGCCGACCGTGGCAGCTTCCAGGCCATCGGCATCGTCACCGACGTCGGCCTGTTCGTCGAGCAGCTCGCCGACGAGCTCGACGCGCGCGGCTGACCGGCGTGCTGACCGCGGCCCTCTCGCTTTCGGCCGCGTTCGCCTACACGGTCCACGACTACCTGATGATGCGCGTCGTGCGCGCGACGCCCGTCCTCACGGCGCTGTTCTGGGTGCAGCTCGTGGGACTCGCGATCCTCCTTCCGCTGTGGCTGATCTTCGAAGAGCTGCCGACGGGCGCGGAGGAGTGGCGCGCCGCCGGCATCGCGGCGCTGACGGGGCCGATCGAGATCGTCGCCATCGCCTGCCTGCTCAAGGGACTCGCGGTGGGCAAGCTGTCGGTGGTCGGGCCGCTCGCGGCGCTGGGCGGCGGGTTTGGGGCGGCGCTCGCCATCGCGCTGGGGGAGCCGGTGACCGGCCTCGCAGTCATCGGCCTGCCGCTCGCGGTCGTCGGGGCGGTCCTGTCGTCGGTGGAGCGCGGCGGCGAGAACGAACGCAGGGTGACGGCGACCGCCGGCGCCGGGTGGGGGCTGCTCTGCGCGCTCGTCTGGGGCGTCGAGCCGGTCCTGATCGGCGAGGCCACAGCGCAGCTCTCGTCGCTCAGCGTGCTCACGATCGGACGCGTGACGAGCCTGCTCGTGCTCGCTCCCTTCACCGCGCTTCTCGGCGGCTTCGTCCTGCCGCGCGTCTTCCGCCGCCGCGTCGGAGCATGCGGGGTGATCGACGTCGCCGGCTTCGCGGCCTGGGTCGCGGCGACGGCGATCGGCCCTGTCGCGACCGCGTCCGTCCTGGCTGCCCAGACCGGCACCATGTCGGCGATCTTCGGGATGGCGGTCCTGCGCGAGCGGCCGGCGCGGGTGCAGATCGCCGGGATCGCCGCCACGGTCACCGCGGTGACCCTGCTGGCACTGAGCGGGAGCGGCTAGGCCGTCAGGGCAGCTCCGGCAGCCCGTCCTCGCCGATCGGCCAGAACGGGTTGAAGGCGACCTCCCACGCGTGGCCGTCCGGGTCGGCGAAGTAGCCCGAGTAGCCGCCCCAGAAGCGATCCTGGGCCGGCCGCAACAGCGTGCCGCCGGCCCGCACCGCCTCGTCGAGGGCGGCATCCACGAGCTCCCTGCTCTCGACGTTCGTCGCCAGCGTCATGCGGATCGAACCGGTCGGCGCAGGCTGCTGGCCAGCCTCCTCGGCGATCCCGTCGAGCGCGTACAGGGCGAGCCGCGAGCCGGCGTTGCGAAAGAACGCCACGCCGGCTTCGGGCTCGCCGCTCAGCGGCCAGCCGAGGGCCTCGTAGAACGCCCGGGCCCTCGGCACGTCCGCCACGCCCAGGGTGATCACGCTGATCCGTGGTTCCATCGCCATCACTCCCCGTCTTGCCGTCCCACGTGTCGAACCTGAGCCGGAGGTCTCGTCCATTCGGCGGGCGTGGTCCCAGCTTGCGTGGATATACTCACAACGAAGTCAGCACGTCATCTCCCGACATCCCTCGAGGAGCGCCATGAAGCCACGTCAGATCGTCCCCAACGTCTACCTCATCGGCGCCGTCGATTGGGACCGGCGTCTGTTCGACGCCCTCATCCCGCTTCCCGACGGCACGAGCTACAACTCCTATTTCGTCAAGGGCAGCGAGAAGAGCGTGCTGCTCGACACCGTCGATCCGGCCAAATGGCCGGAGCTGGCGGCGCAGCTCGACGAGCTGCCCGCGCCCGATTACCTCGTCATCCACCACGTGGAGCAGGACCACTCGGGCTCGACGCCGCTGGTCCTCGAGCGTTACCCCGACATCACCATCGTGTGCGACGAGAAGGCGAAGGGCATGCTGATCGACCACCTCCACGTCGACGACGCGCGCTTCCACGTCGTGGCCGACGGCGAGACCCTCTCGCTCGGTGACAAGACGCTCAGGTTCCTCTTCACGCCCTGGGTCCACTGGCCCGAGACCATGAGCACTTACCTCGAGGAAGACAAGGTCCTCTTCAGCTGCGACTTCTTCGGCTCGCACTACGCCACCAGCGACGTGTTCGCCGACAAGCACGAGGTCTACGACGGCGCCAAGCGCTACTACGCCGAGATCATGATGCCGTTCGGGTCCCAGGTGACGAAGAACATCGACAAGGTCACGCAGTTCTCCATCGCGTACGTGGCCCCCAGTCACGGCCCCGTCTACGACGACCCGGGGTTCATCATCGACGCCTACCGCGACTGGGCAGGTGGCGAGCCGCGCAACATCGTTTGTCTGCCGTACGTCACGATGCACGACAGCACGCGGCTCATGGTCGACCACCTCACGACGGCGCTCGTCGACCGCGGCGTCGCCGTCGAGCGCTTCGACCTCACGACGGTCGACCTCGGTGAGCTGGCGAGCTCGCTCGTCCACGCCGGCACGATCGTGCTCGGCACGCCCACGGTGCTGACCGGACCGCACCCGCTGGCCGCTCACGCCGCGTTCCTGGCCAACGCCCTGAGGCCGCAGGCCAAGTACGCCACCGTGATCGGCTCGTACGGCTGGGCGGGAAAGACGGTGGACACGCTCGTCGGGATGATGCCCAAGCTCAAGGTCGAGCTCCTCGAGCCGGTGATGGTCAAGGGGATGCCGCGCGAGGCCGACTTCGCGGCGCTCGAGGCGCTCGCCGACACGATCGCCGAGAAGCACAAGGGTCTGGAGCCGCGCGGCTTCGCCGACGCGTCGGTGTGCCGACACGAAGCGGGCTGAGGCGAGAGACCGAGGCACCGGGCCTCGCCCCGAGGCGCCGCGTCACCCGCCGACGCGGCGCAGGTGGGCTTCGGCGATCTGCCGCAGGCGCTCGGGCCCGAAAGGGTCCCCGTGTCCGGGGTAGACGACGTCGACCTCGAGCGCGCGAAGTCGCTCCATGGTTCGCGCGTACTGCTCGACGTCGGATTCGGGCAGCGTGTCGATGAGCTCGTCGTCGTAGACGGCGTCCCCTGAGAGAAGGGCGCCCTCCCGCTCGTCCAGGAGTCCGACGCTGCCCGGGGTGTGGCCCGGGAGGTCGATCACCGTCAGCGCCCGGTCCCCGAGGTCGATGACGTCGCCGCCCTGCACGAAGTGCGTAGGGGCGGCGAGGGTGATGCGGAAGGCGGCGGGGTCGAAGCCGGCGTGCGGTGCGGCGTCGACGAGCACGGGCGGAAGCCCTTCCTCGGCAAGCTCCTCACCCAGCTTGGCCACCCACGTCGCCGCGAGCAGCGGCGCCTCGTCACCGGCTCGGGCCGCGGCCTCCGTCTCGGCCGGGTGGAGCAGCCGGTGGTCGAACTCGTGGAAGCCGCCGACGTGGTCGGCGTGGGCGTGTGTGCACAGGGCGACGATCTCGCGCGGCCGCCCGCCGCGCGTGAAACGCGCGAGCACCGGGCGCAGCGGCGCCACCCCGTTCCCGGTGTCCACCAGCAGATCGCGCTCGCGGCCCCGCAGGTACCAGATGTTGCCCTGCAGGAACTCGTTGACGTGAGGCTCCACGAGGACGGCCGTCCTCGCCGTCACCCAGGTGACGGAGAACCAGGAGGCCGCGACGGGGAGCTGGGCGTTGTCGTCCACGGCGCTATCCTCACCGCCCCGGTGCTGCCGCGCAAGGCACGTCGCCAGCCGGCGCTTCGATAGACTGGCCGCATGCTGACCATCCTCGCCGGCCTTTCATCGGCGTTCTCGTACGCGCTCAGCGACCTCATCTCGCAGCGCGTCACCCGCAGGACGCGGCCGCTCTCGCAGGTCGCCTGGGTCCTCATCACCGGGGTCGTCATCATCCTGCCGGTCGCGCTGCTCGTCGACGGTCTCCCGCAGGGCGCCGAGTGGCGCGGCGCCGCCCTGGCTGCGCTCGGCGGCGTCGCCTACTTCGGCGCCTTCTTCTGCCTTCTGCGGGGCCTGCAGGTCGGCGACCTGGGCCTTATCTCGGCCCTCAACTCGCTCATGGGCGCGTACGCGACGGTGGCGTTCGTGCTGCTCGGCGCGCCGGTCACGCCCGCCCTCGGGGGAGCGCTCGCCCTCTGCGCATTTGGCGCGGTCCTCACGTCGCTCGAGGAGTGGGGCAGGTCCGATGCCGCCGACGGACGTCGCCGCCGCGCGACGCGGGGCGCGGCGTGGGCGTTCGCGTCCGGCGTCCTCTTCGCCTGCGTCATGGTGCTCTACGGCAACGCGGGCGACATCTCCTGGCTGTCGCAGACCGCGATCTCGCGCTCGGTGTCCCTGTGTATCGCGTTGCCGGCGGCGCTTCTTACCGGCGGCCTTGCACTGCCCAAAGGCCTGCGCGTCGAGGCCGCAGGAGCCGGCGCGCTCGAGCTCTGCGGCCTCGTGCTGCTGACGAACGCCCTCGCCCTCGGCCCGAGCACCGTCGCCAGCGTCACGAGCACCCAGTTCGGCACGTTCGCCGTGATCCTCGGCTTCGTCCTGCTCCACGAGCGCCCTCGCCGCCATCAGTGGGTGGGGCTGGCCTGCACCATCGTCGGAGTGAGTCTGCTCGCCGCGCTCGTCTGAGCCTTCACGACCGGCGCCTCTTCGCCGCGTCACCGGTCACCGTTCTTCAGTACTTGACGATGTGCGGACGTTCGGGCAGGATGTGCACTGTGAGTGAACAGCCACAGATCGCGCGCGTCGAGTCTACGCACGACATACCCCTGGAGGCCCTCGGCCGAGTCCTTCGCCGCGCGCGGGAGGCCTCAGGCATCGGCGTGCGCGAGATGGCCGGCAGGCTGGGATGCTCACCCAGCCACATCTCACAGGTGGAACGCGGTGTGACCAGCCCGTCGGTGCACACGCTCTTCAGCATGGTCGGAGAGCTTGGTCTGTCCCTTGACGACCTCCTCGCTGCCGCGACATCCGATACACCGTCGCTGAACACGGCGGACATCGGACCGTGGCCAGGTCGCATCGTGCGTTCGGCCGACCGCCGCGGCATCTCCCTGCCGGGCGGAGTCAAGTGGGAGATGCTCATCCCCGCCATCGAGGACGGGTTCGAGTTCGTCGAGTATGTCTACGAGGTCGGCGGTCACGACGGCGACGACTTCTTCCGCCGCAACGGTTGGGAGTACGGCCTGGTCCTCGAGGGGCGGCTGGGGGGCGCCATCGGCTTCGCGGAGTTCGACCTCGAGGTCGGCGACTCGATCGCGTTCGACTCCAGCGCCCCCCACCGGTTCTGGAACGCCGGCGATGTCCCCGCCCGGGCGGTCTGGGTCTGGCACAACGCGGCGGGCGCGGGCGACTCCGGCAACGATCACCCTCGCTACGCGACGCTCATCGAGACTGCGGACGCCGGCACGTAGGCGTCCTGCACCGGCATGGTGAGGCCAGAGGGGGGTGAAGGGTCGCGGGAAGTGCATTCTGCTCGACAGTGAGGCTCGCCGGACGCCCTGACGGCGTCCGGCCCAGAACAGCCATCTGAGCCAGTCCCAGCCGGTCACCTGCCTGGTTTCCCACCGCAGGGGCCGCGCCTCGTGGACAAGGAGTCGAATGGAGGTGTCGTGGCGGTGACGGATCTCAACGCGATGAAGGATGCGGTGGTCCGAGGGGACAAAGAAGCGTGCGTCGACCTGGCGAAGAAGGCGCTGGAGTCGGGCGTAGAGCCCCAGAAGGCCATCCAGGAAGGACTCGCTCCAGGCATGCAGGTCGTGGGCAAGGGCTTTGAGGACGGAAGCCTCTTCCTCCCCGACATGATGCTTGCTGCGGAGGCGATGAAGGCCGGCATCGCGGTTCTCGAAGCGGCGATGCCGGCCGACAAGGCCGCCGAGAACCACCTGGGCAAGGTCGTGGTCGCCACCGTCCAGGGCGACGTCCACGACATCGGCAAGAACATCCTGCGGATCCTTCTGTCGACGGCCGGCTTCGAGGTCATCGACCTCGGCAGGGACGTGAAGGTCGCGACGATCATCAACGAGGCGGAGGACGAGGAGGTCGACATCATCGGCGTCTCCGCCCTGATGACGACGACCATGATGTACATGAAGGAGCTCATCGAGGAGCTCTCCGAGGCCGGCCTGCGCGACAGGTTCAAGGTCATGGTCGGAGGCGCCCCTGTCACGCCGGAATGGGCCAGGGAGATCGGCGCGGACGGGTACGCCAAGGACGCCTTCGCCGCCATCGCGGTGGCGAAGGACCTGGTGAACTGACGAGGTCCGAGTCAGCCATCCCGCGACCGCCGGGTCGTGTCGCCGCCTGTGGCGGCGGGCGCGCTCCGGCCTCGCACCGACGAAAGGAGCAGAGGAAGTGATCACCTTCTGGGACGTGGTTGAGCGGACCTCTCACGGCGAGCGTATGAAGGAGTCGGATTTCGACGCCATGCTCTACCAGAGCGTGCGCGCCGTCATCGAGAAGTACGCCATCCACTTCGACGGAGAGACGGCCGTGCCCAGTGACGACGGCCTCGCCGACCGCGCCTATCAGGCGGCTCTCGAGCTGTTCGTCAACACGGGGTTCTACTGCACCAGCACGCAGCGCGCGGTGCGCTTCACGAAGGAAGAGGTCGAGGAGGCCGTCCGGCACGCCAAGACGGAGTACGTCTTCGGCGAGGGCCGCGAGCGGCATGTCATGGGCCAGCGCAAGGTCGAGGACCCGCAGCCGCCGACGTGCATCTTCTCGCACCTCGGCGTGCCGGTGAAGCAGGACCTGTTCCCCAAGGTCTGCCTCGCCCAGGCGCAGGAGCAATACGCGGACGCGTTCTGCTGCGTGTCGCTGCACGACACGTTCCGCGGCATCCCGATCAAGTCCGGTCACCCGGTCGAGATCGCGGCATGCATGTGGGACGTGTCGAAGCGCCGCGAGGCGGCGCGGCTGGCGGGGCGGCCCGGCCTGGGCCTCTACGCGCTGGTCTCCGTGGGCGAGAGCACGTCGTCGATCATCGCCGCGTCGCACCCGGCGTTCGGGGCGTTGCCGAGGGACGTGCCGCAGGTCGGCGCCATCGCCGAGCTCAAGGTCGACTACGAGCGCATGAACAAGGTCGCCTTCCAGCGCGAGGCCGGCATCGGGCTCGCCGGACTCTACGGGCCGCTCATGGGCGGGTACGCCGGCGGGCCGGAGGGGACGATGCTCGTGCAGATCGCCCACTTCTTCCTCGGGCTGCTCGCCTACGACGTCGAGTACCACATCTGCTTCCCCATCGACATCCACCAGACGTGCAGCACGACACTGCCGATGCTGTGGCTGGTGAGCGTCTACTGCCAGGCCATCGCCCGCAACTCGCGGATGCTCAACATCTGCACCACCATGGCCGCCGGCGGCCCCGCGACGGACATGCTCTTCTACGAGATGGTGAACGGCGCCATCGCGCACACCGTCTCGGGTGCGCACAGCGTCCAGGGTGGCATCGCCCGTGACAAGTACCCGGAACACATCGGCACCCTGGAGCTGAGGCTGGGCGCGGAGACGTGTCACGCCGTGGCCAGGTCCGGCATGACCCGGGCGCAGGCGAACAATGTCGTCAAGGAGATCCTCGCCCGGTACGGCGACGACATCCCGGACGCCCCCGTGGGCAAGACGTTCAGCGAGCTCTACGACCTCGACCGCGTGAAGCCGCTCGACTTCTACGAGGACATGTACAAGAGGAAGAAGGAAGAGATCCAGAAGCTCGGCATCGACTACTCGGTGCTCTAGAAGCGTCTGATCCACGGCGCAGAGTGCAAGGTGCGGGTCCGCCTCGCGGTGCTGGCTTCGGCGCCACCGCGAGGCGGACCCGCGCCCGTCAGCGTCCGCAGACCGAACCAGGAGTACTTGCGCTCGTGGACGTCCCCGATCTGTTCGCAGACAATAGCCAGTGTGGTCATGCGCGAGACGTTGCTATACATATAGCTAGTGTGGGATGATGCCCCACCGTACTTCCAATGAGTGGAGGAGGCATTCCGATGGAGGTCAAAGGTCCTAATCAGCCCGCAGGCGACCCCAAGGCGTCGCCGTGGTACGGCAGGCACATCCTGGCGGTGAAGCAGTTCAGTCGGGACGACCTTGACCACATCTTCACCGTGGCGCACGAGATGCGCGACATAGTCGCTCGCCAGGGCGGCAACGACCTGCTCAAGGGAAGGGTGCTGGCGAACATGTTCTACGAGCCGTCGACCAGGACGTCGTGCTCGTTCATGGCCGCGATGCAGAGGCTCGGAGGCCAGGTCATCCCCATCAACGAGGCCAAGACCTCGTCGGTAGCCAAGGGCGAGAGCATCGGCGATACGGCGGCCACCCTCGGCTGCTACGCCGACGTCGTCGTCATCCGCAATCCCGAGGTCGGTTCGGCCGCGCTTGCCGCGCAGCACGCGGGCAAGCCCGTCCTCAACGCCGGGGACGGCGCGGGGGAGCATCCGACCCAGGCACTGCTCGACACGTACACGATCCGCGAGGAGCTAGGCCGCCTCGACGACCTCACGGTGACCATGGTCGGCGACCTGAAGTACGGCCGGACGGTCCATTCGCTGGCGCGCCTGCTCACGCGATTCAACGGCATCAAGCTGAACTACGTCTCGCCGTCGATGCTGCGCATGCCGCAGGAGGTCGTGGACGAAGTCGCCGCGACCGGGGTCACCCAGACGGAGCACGAGGACCTCGACGAGGTGCTTCCTCAGACGGACGTCCTCTACGTGACGCGCATCCAGAAGGAGCGCTTTGAGGACCCGACGGCGTACGAGAAGGTCAAGGGCGCGTACATCATCACGCCCGAGGTCCTGTCACGCGCCAAAGAGGACATGTGCGTGATGCATCCGCTGCCGCGCGTGAACGAGATCAGCGTCGAGTGTGATGCGGACCCGCGTGCGGCCTACTTCAGGCAGATGGAATACGGCATGTACGTGCGTATGGCGCTGCTGGCCTTGGTGCTCGGCAGAGCCTGACCTCGGTCTCGACGACAGCGGGAGGCGTCATGCAGAACGTGCAGGCCCGCGCGCAGCTGGAGAACATCGGCCTCACCGTGGGCAGCGTGCACCGCAACCTGCCGGCGGCCGAGCTCACGGCGCGCTCCCTCGCCCGCCAGGAGGGCATCCTCGCCGCCAACGGCGCGCTCGTCGTACAGACAGGAGCGCGCACGGGCCGTTCGCCGGCCGACCGGTTCATCGTGGACGAGCCCGCCGCGGGCGACGTCGCCTGGAGCGATGTGAACCAGAAGTGCACACCCGAGGTCTTCGACCGCATGCTGCGCAAGGCGAGCACGTACCTGCACAGCCGCGAGGTGTTCGTGTTCGACGGCTACGCCGGCGCCGACAAGGCGTATCGCCTGCCCATCAGGGTGGTCGCGGACACTGCGTGGCACGCCCTCTTCGCCCAGACGCTCTTCCTGCAGCCCATTCCGATCGAGCAGGAAGGCTTCGTGCCCGGGTTCACGCTCGTCGATTGCGGCGCCCTTCACGCCGACCCGGACGTCGACGGCACGCGCTCGGCGGTGTTCATCGGCATCTCGTTCAGCCGTCGAATGGTCCTGATCTTCGGGACGATGTACGCGGGCGAGATGAAGAAGGCGGTCTTCACGATCATGAACTACCTGCTGCCGCCCCGGGGCGTCCTTCCGCTCCACTGCTCGGCGAACGTGGGTCGCAAGGGCGACGTGGCGCTCTACTTCGGGCTGTCAGGGACGGGGAAGACCACCCTCTCGGCCGACCCGCACCGCCGCCTGGTGGGGGACGACGAACACGGCTGGAGCCAGTACGGCATCTTCAACTTCGAGGGGGGATGCTATGCGAAGGTCATCAGGTTGTCGCCGAAGGCCGAGCCGCAGATCTACCAGGCGCTCCGCTTCGGCTCCGTCCTCGAGAACGTGGTCGTCGATCCGCTGACGAGGTCGGTCTACTGGGCCGACGACTCGGTGACCGAGAACACGCGCGCCACGTACCCTGTGCGGCATATCCCGGACGCGGTGACGGAGGGCACCGCCGGTCCGCCGCAGAACATCGTCTTCCTCACCTGCGATGCCATGGGCGTCATGCCGCCCATCTCGAAGCTCACCGCCGAGATGGCGAGCTACCACTTCCTCTCGGGGTTCACGTCGAAGGTCGCGGGCACCGAGACCGGCGTGAAGGAGCCGCAGCCGACCTTCTCGACGTGCTTCGGAGCCCCCTTCATGCCGCGGGACCCTGTCGTGTATGCGTCCATGCTGCGTGAACGGCTCGCCTCGGGGGATGTGCGCTGCTGGCTCGTCAACACCGGCTGGAGCGGCGGTCCCTACGGCGTCGGCGCGCGGATGAGCATCGCCTTCACCCGGCGCCTGCTCCAGGCTGCGCTGGACGGCGCCCTCGACGACGTGCAATGCGCGCCTCACCCGGTCTTCAAGGTGCTGGTGCCCGTCGGATGTCGGGGCGTGGCGCCCCGCAAGCTTGATCCCCGGGTGGGGTGGCATGATCCGGCAGCATACGACGCCGCCGCCGCGAAGCTGGCCCAGGAGTTCCGGGCCAACTTTGCGCAGTACGACGGCCGCGTGCCGCGCGAGGTCGCGGAAGCCGGGCCCGTCCTCTAGCCTCGCGCCGCTGATGGCCAAAGCGGCTGCGCCGGGGGACGTCGCGCGCCTCGGCGGAGGGAAGCTCCGGTCCGCCACTCCGGCGCGGGGTGCGAGAGCTGGCCGCGGCGTGCGCGCAGTATGCTGGAGACGCCGCCGCTCGCTGAGCCGCGGCAACGACGAAGGTGAGGTGACGCGGGTCTCTCGCAGCGGCGAGTACCCGCTCGTTGGCGGTCCCTGCTCGAGACGGAGGCGGCGGATGAGACTCCTGGTCCAAGGCGGTACGGTCGTGTCGCCGGACGGACAGCGCAGGGCGGACGTCCTGTGCGAGGACGAGCGCATCGTCGCCCTCCTCGACGCCGGCGAAGCGGCCGAAGCGGACGAGCGGCTCGACGCGTCGGGCCTGCTCGTCTTCCCCGGCTTCATCGATCCCCACCTTCATGCGCGCGACCCCGGCGACACGAACAAAGAGGACTTCGCGCACGCGACGCGTGCGGCCGCGGCCGGCGGTGTCACGACGATCCTGGTCATGCCGAACGCCGTCCCTCCCGTGACCGACGTGGCTTCGTTCCGCGAGCGGGCCGAGGAACACGGGAGGGTCGCCTTCGTCGATTTCGGCCTCTGGGCGCTGTCGCTCGGCCTGGAGAACCTCGGCGACATCATGGGTCTCTTTGCCGAGGGAGCCGTGGCGATGAAGCTGTTCTGGGGCTACGCCCTGGACCGGCAGTCGAAGCGCCTCGTCTACAACACGGGGGACAGCGTCGACGTGATCGCGCCGGCCACGACCGGCGAGGTCATGCAGATCCTCCAGGAGATCGCCCGCGCGGAAGGGATCCTCGCGGCGCACTGCGAGGACCGCGACATCCTGGACGTCGCCCAGAGGCAGCTCGGCCACGCGCCCGAGCGGTAT
>Ga0315275_10002504_pt1 | contig 16625 bp, 15 predicted proteins | sample YL17G03_0_MG_FD_205557 | JGI IMG/M metagenome (GOLD analysis project Ga0315275, IMG submission 205557) | Sediment microbial communities from Yellowstone Lake, YNP, Wyoming, USA - YL17G03_0 | ecosystem: Environmental > Aquatic > Freshwater > Lake > Sediment | place: USA: Wyoming | collected... | reverse complement strand
TTCGTCGCGAATCTCAATGATTTTCGGGACAGCGTAAGGGGGCAGGTGCTGCCGGCAAAAATCACGTAATTCCTCACCCGTAACCGAGCCACGGTATCCTTCTTTTAGAGCGACGACGGCCATCACGCGCTCGCTGCCCGGAATTTCCACATCTGGGATGCCGAACGCTGCCGCGACTGCAATTGAAGGATGCTTAAATAGGACCTCGTCGACTTCGGTCGTATAGACCTTCAAGCCAGATACATTCACCATATCTTTGAGGCGATCGACGATTTGGAAATAACCTGCCTCGTCCATGACAGCGACATCGCCAGTATGCAACCATCCATCACCTGTTAGACCGCTGCCAGGTTCAGGCCAGTATCCCCGCATTATTTGGGGACCATGGATCACCACCTCACCGGGTTTACCCAGAGGGACATCCTCACCCGAATCAGGGTCTACAAGGCGACAATCCACATCTGGTATAGGTACGCCGATACCAGGTATATCTTTCGCCAAAAAACCGGTGATACGCGAAAACGCAGTCAACGCAATATGCGATACTGATGCAGATTCTGTTAATCCATATCCCTCAGAAATGGGCATACCGGTTTTCCGTTTAATCTCTTGAGCCACTTCGCCTGGCAAGGGAGCAGAAGCACTGAAAAGCATGGAATTAGATCGCTTTAGACCTGCATCCGCCAAGCGCATGAATTGGGTTGGTACTCCTGGGACAAGAAAAGGCCTGTGCTCCATGATCGCTGTTAGGATCGCATCTGTATCACGTGCATCGGGTAATATCAGCAGGCGCAAACCCAGGTTGATTGCAGATACTTGAACAAAATTCCCATAAGCATGAAACAATGGTATCGACACGAGTACAGAGGTCTTACCCTTGATGCCACCCAGTAGTGGTTTCAAAAACCAAGGTAAGGTTTGTACAACGCTGGCATAGCGGTTGGCATGGCTGAGCATCACACCCTTCGGCACCCCAGTTGCTCCGCCAGTGAATGCCAGCTCACACAGATCATACGCTGGGTCGATATCCACCTGGGGTGGGAGGGAATCGTATGTGGCAATCAAGTCGGCGATGTCATAAACATCCTTTGGTAGTGAAACCTGTACCTGCTTCTTATCATAACCCGCATCGGAAGTAACCAAGATTCCTTCTAAATCGGTGTGGTTACGCAAAGCCATCGCCCGATTCAATTGAACATCCTGGCAAACCACAAAACGACTCCCTGAGCTGCTCACCTCATGGAACAAGCCTTCGTCGGTGCGCAAGATACTGGTTGGCACCACAACCCCACCCGATTTGAGGACCGCCCAATAGGACAAAATATATTCTGGACAATTGGGAAGGTACAGACACACCCGGTCACCCTTCTGTAGACCCAATCTTGCAAACGCATTTGCCAGGCTATCCACCCGCCGTTTTAGCTGGTGATATTTCAACTCTCTGCCCTGGAACAGAATGGCTGTCTGGTTGGGGTACTCTTGGGCTGCCCTGTCTAATATTTCGAACAATGGTTTCTGCGGGTATGGAGCCAGGCTGTGTTCGAGCTTGTAAGGACCAAGCGTATAGCTCTTCAACCAAGGACGATCTGAGTAATTCATCCCTGCCTCCTCTTCGCTGCACCTTAACCCGAATAATTATCCCAAAGCTGAGGGATTAAATAATCCAGGTCCAATTCATGAAGCTTCGTGGGTGTCGGTAAACCACTTACCACATCCCATCCGCGCATCTCATAATAGGTGTCTTTCATTCTCTCCAGGGAGGCGCGATCAAGAACCATCCCTTCACCAGGGCCATCTGGCAAGGGATCGGACATCAGCCGCTCTGGGAGGATATCCTGTTCGCGCCGCATCCCTTCCCGGGCGTTATATGCACGCGCCATAGTCTGCAAACGGTCTCCGCACTTGTGGAATTCATCCAGGCTGAAATCCCATCCAGTAGCTGCCTGCACCAGATCCACAATCTCATCTGCCGACACCAGTACTCCCATGAATTTGCACCCCCCCAAAGCATCCAGGACGTTCAAGGCGTTTTCCATGTCAATCAGGATGCGAGCCTCCTGCGGATCAACGACGAAAGGATTGCGGATCGTGCTATCCTCTACGATCAAGAATGGCATATCAATAAAAGTAGGCCCTTGGATGTAGCCATTCATATGATCTCCCCCACGGCTGGCAGTTACGTACCCCAAGCCGGTAATCTTTGCTGCACGCGGGTCATACGCAGGTAGCTCCAGTCCCTTGACATGCATTGCGAAATGCTCGCTACCACTGCCCAGTCTCTCGGCTATACGCAGTGTACCTTCGGCAAGCAGATCTCCGATGCCTTCTCGTTTCGCAATTTTCTCCACCAGGTCTACCACAAGGTCAGCATCACCGAACTCCAGGGCAATGCCCCCGGTATTATCATGGTTAAGTATGCCTTTTTGGTAACACTCCATCGCAAATGCAATGGCAGCACCGGTGCTGATGGTGTCCAGGCCAAATTCATTACATCGATAATTCGCCATGGTGATGGCATTCAGGTCATCCACCCCACACATAGCCCCAAGCGTATCGGCTGTTTCATACTCCGGTCCTTCTCCATGCGCTCCCTTCCACTTCCCCGAGCGGATCTCGGTACCCCGACCACAAGCAACAGGGCAGGCGAAGCACCGCACACCCTCGACCAGAACCTGATCTGTCATCGCTTGAGCATTCACGTTTTCTATCCCTTCAAATGTTCCGGACTGCCAATTATTCGTAGGGTAGCCGCCACGTACATTGACCATATCAGCGATCATATTGGTTCCAAATGCATCAAAACCGATCTTCAGGATCGACTCATCCATAAACTCGCGTTGCCGCTGTGTGACCCGCATGAACGCTTCTGCATTATGTAGCGAGATGTGCCGGTTTCCACCGCAGGCGATGGCTTTCAATCGCTTAGAGCCCATCACTGCCCCCATCCCCGTACGCCCTGCGGCACGGTTTTTATTATTCATAATTGCAGCATAGCGCACCAAGTTCTCCCCACCCGGTCCAATACAGGCTACTGTCACCGGGCGTCCGACTTCTGATTGCAACCGGTCATCACATTCCGGCACAGTCAAGCCCCACAAATGGCTGGCTTTACGTAGTTCCGCTTTTCCATCCAGTATCAACAAATAAACCGGCTCAGGTGAAACCCCCTCGAAAATAACCCCATCGAAACCGCTCCATTTCAAAGCTGGACCGAAGTAGCCACCCGAATTTGATTGTCCCCAATAACCAGTTTGCGGTGATTTTGCAACTACGGAGTAACGACTGGCACTGGCAGAAGGTGTTCCTGTCAGGGCTCCCGTCATGAATATCAATACATTCTCTGCTCCAAGGGGGTCGATACCTGGTGAGGTGAGCTCAAGGAGATAGCGCGTTGCCAAACCAGCGCCGCCCAGGGTTTGCCTCGCCCATTGGGGATTGAGATTTTCAGTGCTGATCGCCCCTGAGGTGAGATTTACATGCAGGATTTGGCCAATAAATGCGTTACTCATACGATAGCCTCCTTTTACCGTTCATCTAGCAGTCTTATATTGTTCGTTGAAGTACAAGAATGTGTTGAATGGGAAATCGATGTACCGATAATAATAAGCCTCCAACACATGTTTGCCGCATAATCGCACGGTGACCTTGGTGAACCATTTATATGACTCCCCGCCCGCAATGACAACCGTGGTGATTTATTATATTGATAATATTATATCAATTTTCCTACTATACACTTTGAATCAAATCACCTCTTTTGGGAAATCGTTTTTATGCAATTTTCTAATCGGAGTGGAAAATAGGAGCTGCCTTAGTAAACAGCACCTTTTCTCGATTTATAAAGTTGATATTCAACAAACATTTGTACTGAAACGATCCTAACTAATAATCAATGATCAAGCTAATCTCCCCTTCTGGACAGGGTTGCAGCCTGCGCCCGCTCCTCATGTATCCAGTCGTTGCCCAATGGGTCATCGACATCAGCGGAAGTATTATTCAATTTTCGTTATCCCCCCTATGTTCACGATAGGGGTCAGATAGCCCCTTACCTGACAGGATTAATACCGAGGAGATATATCTGTGATGAACCAATCCAACATATCTAATCCCACTCACCGGTTTGCCAGCGCTCCTTCCGGCACCCAACCGATAACACCTCCAAAGTTTACATACCACCAATATGTCGACTTTGCCAGCACACCGTCCAGACCGTTCATCTGATCCACAATACTGCCGTGTGTGCCCGTTGGTACTATGCTAAAGCTGGCATAATTCGTCCCAGGTCCTAAACGCACTTCAGTATCAGATATTATTGTCACTGGATCACCTGGTGTAAAAGTAGTGGAGTATACGCCCGGCTGTGCAATCACCATTAACATCCCATTCGCCACTGCCCGTTCGATGCCTGCGGGTGAAGTGATAATATCACTCGCAATTGGAACAGATTGCCCCTTTTGGCTATAACGTCCGACCAATGGGATGTAGGCGGTGTAGTTCCAGTGACAGGAGTAAATATTACAATAAGTGTTATTTACCACCAGACCATTGATCACCATAGTCGAGGATCCGCCCCCATCCTGCGCCACACCCGAGGTGGCGCCCAAGACATCACGGGCAAACACAGCCAGCTCATTAATCGTCATACCAACACTATGATGGAAATTCCTGCCATCCACAACAATGAAGTATATATACTGATCATTAAAAGCAATCGCGGTGCGCGGGTTGCGATTGGTAGCACCAGGGTCGTCAAAATCCCGGATTTGTCCATCTCTCAGGAAGAAAAACGCTCCCTGGATACTGGCGTAGGTCTTTGTCCAGCTGAGTGGAAGGGGTGTCGAGCAATCATCCTTATACGAGGTGATTTCTTGCGAAATACGGATTTCACTCCCTACCTGAACATTCTCCAACAGTGTCTGGGCAGCTGTCCCACTGGCGGAGAGCACAATAGAGTTAAACGGGATCAGGCTGTTACCCTTAACCTCACCATTGTGTATCTGGCGCACAATTCCCGATGCATAAGCTGGCGCGGGTAATATCATTATGGGACGGTTCATCTCAACCAGTACTTCCACTCCTGAATTATCCGTGCCTGTCTGGCTATTGTACTGTGGTGTGAATATTATGAGCTCATCCGCACCGCGTGCTTTGTTGATATCCGTGATCTGCTGGGTATTGGCCGTCACAGAGTAGGTGATTAATTGCTTCTCTGGACGATGGTAAACACACTCGCCAATGAATGCACTCCGGTCCAACATCCAGGCAAAACCACTCCAACCGCCCAGATCACCAAAGCGCTTGGCGTACCATCCAGATTGCACCTGCCCACCCTGGGGTATGCCATTACCGAGATCATAATATGAGCCATTGATTGCCACGACCACCTGGTTGCGCATTCCCCATGCACCTCCCCAGAAATTGAGGGCCTGGTCGTAGCGAGCATACATACCACTGACCGTCTCTTTCCCCTCGGATAATTTTCCTTGGGCGATACTGCTTTCCAGGGTCACCGCGGGGTTATTTCGATCCATGCGCACTACAAAGACGTTATTGGGGTCAGGTAACTGGTATTTTTGGTATTCGATCCCCGGAGCGATTAGCTCCCAGCCCGGATCAACTGCTGGAACTGCCGCCGACACAGAACCAGTAAATACCGGGACAAACAAAAAAAGCCACAGCAAGCTATTTCGCAAGACCATTGGACCTCGATTCGTAACAGAGACAATCTTTGTTGAATAAAATCCACAATCTGCAAGTTTAAATTATACTATCCTTGGGCGATTGTACACCCATATCTCAGAAAGTTTACAAATCAGCGACCTCGGACGGTATCGTGATACTTAGTAGATATGAATGTCGGTTGTGCACTCCTGTCAGGTGGTGTCGAGTGCTGTTTTTTTGGTTATTCTGGTGAATTTCATAGGAATTTTCGGTGGGAATCGTTGATGATAGATTGATTCTGTGAAATCCATTGGTAAAACTTCTCGTGTCAATAATACTCTCCTGGTCATCCAACACAGGAACGTTGATATGACGGTTGTTGAGGCGTATAGAGAAGTGGGAATGCCACGCAGCTCGTTTTATTACATTGTTGAAAAGAATCCTCAGGCTATTGCTGATATACAGGCGTTCAAAGAAATAAGCAATCGTAAACAACTTGCGATGATCCTGCATCATAAGACTGAAATGTTAGAGATAGTTATTCGGGATGGTATATCCGAAAAAACCAAACCAAGAATTCGGTTATCTATCTATATTAAGCTATATGAACTTATCGACGAGCTCATAGAAAGACTTCAGCGAGAGGATGAAACAGACCGGCAAGATTCAGATTCCTTCTTGACAGGACCCAAGTTAATAAAAGTCGAATCCCGTTTCGCTCCCAGATAGACAAGAGCACCCATAGAATCTCATGGATAATACATGGTCAGGATGATGAATTTGGACATTCCTGGACAAAATCATCCAAAAAGTACCTCATTTTGGGTATCTTGTTTTCACGGGGGTATAAGCAATTCAATGTTTATACATCATTTAATTATTTCCCCCTCCGTACAGGGCTGCAAGCTGCCTTCCCTCGTTGATTATTGGAACTTTCTTCTTGGCACTTTTGTCCCACAATGGCGCAGATTTGCTGCAGTTGGGATGTTAAGCAGTGGATTCGGAAGATATTTGGATAAATTTACCACCTGATAGGGATATATCGGGTATTTAAATACCATATGTACGGCATGGACATTGGTGTGTAGTGGGTACCCCTCTTAATCAGTTAACGAAGGTTCTAGGATAAGTGGTGATTGTTTTTTCATCTAGCTACGGCAAGGATTAACCATCCCGGTTACAGGACCATTGGGTAATACACTTACTCGGTGCCTTAAGTCGTAGCTGTAAAGAAAACAAAGCCGACCTTCGCAGGTTCCGAAAATACTTAATTAATATTCCTTTGTGTCCTTTGAACCCTGTGCTGTAATCAGATTTTTATTGCGACTAAAGGGCACAACATGCTGTACCCCTACTTCGAGGAAGCTTTGCTCTGTTTCTCCCATTCCATCACCGCCGAGCGGATCAGGGAGCGCACCGATTCGTCAGGCACATCCTTGACACCCGGGTACTTCTCTCCGTCCAGGGTGACCACCACCCCATGGTCGGGGGCATCACTCACCGTGATCCCCCTGGTGTCAAATGGAGTACCCGATTTCCTGGCTTGCAAGATATCATTGATCTGCATGGCAATACTCTTGAACGCAGGTGCTGGGGTTGGGGTGGGGTTAAGGATACCACCCACTACATCCGGCAGCTGTGTGCTGACGGGTTTCACCTCCGGTGTGGGTTCAGGGGCAAATGGAGGGACATAAGTGGCTTGCGGTTCTACCGGTGCAGTTTCCTCTGGTATCCAGTCACTTCCCTCAGGAGGTATAACAGGAGAAGGAGAAGCTGGTTGCTCACCAGATGCTGGTGTATCAACTGGTGAAGGAGAAGCTGGCTGTACTACAGATGCCTGGGCATCAGCTGGAGTAGTCTGTCCCAGCCATTTGGCAAGCACGTTGAAGGTAAAACCCAAACGGTGCTGCTGCGCAGATGAGAGCTCATTGGCGGCCTTGAAGGTGTTGCCGTCCATCTGCACCACCAAATCCTGGGTTTGGACGTCACGCATCAGGCAAGCGACTTCAGCCAGGTTCGGGTCCACTGTACCAGCGGTCTTACCTTTGGATACGATCTGACGTATGATAGTGATCAACACCCAGATGATCCCGACAATAGCGGCTCCCAGGACGAAGAAGAAAATTGCTAGAATGAGTAAAGTGGATGAATCCATGATTAACCTCCATTCGAGAAGAGAACTGGCTGGCAGTGCGGGCAAAAATGGGTGCCACGCTGCCCCACAATAATGCGTGCAATCGGCGTGCCACATGCGGGGCAGGGTTCACCTGTCCGCTGGTATACCCGGAAATAGTTTTGAAAATCCCCACCCCGATAAACCCAGTCGATGCTAGCGCCGTTCCTGGCAATACCATCACGCAGCACAGTGCGGATGCTCACCAGCAAGTGCCTGGCTTGCTCTTCCGTCAGGGTGTTTGCCGGGGTGAGTGGGTGCAGCTTGGCCAGGTTCAGCGCTTCATCCACGTAGATATTCCCCAACCCGGCAAGAAAGGTCTGGTCGAGCAGCAAGGGCTTGAGCTGCCGGCGGGTGGTATGCAGACGGGTAAACAAGTCTTTGGCAGTCAGGCCTTCATCCAATGGCTCGGGGCCCAGGTTCTCCAACACCCGGTCCACCTCTTCCACCAACCAGACCCGTCCGAACTTACGGGCATCATTGAAAACCAGCTGGATATCGCCATCCAGCCTGAGCACCAGCCGGTCGTGGGTTTCCGGGGGAGTACCCGCAGGTTTCACCAGCAGGTCACCGCTCATGCGAAGATGGTACAGCAGCCAATCGCGGGTGAGCTGAAAATACAGGAACTTCCCCCTCCTGCCAACATCGATAACCATCTGCCCCATCATGCGCGGCTCAAATTCCCTGGGGATGGGTTCCACCAGGCTGCGCTCCCAGAGCAGGGTGGCTCCCAGGATGCGCCTGCCAGTGACAGCAGGCTGCCCCGGTCCACCCAAACACAATCTGCGGGCGATCGTTTCCACTTCGGGTAATTCAGGCATGCTCAAATTCCATCTTCAGTATATAGTAAATAACCAATATCTACCAGTTGTAACTAAGAGAAACTCATTTTCTATTCGTCTTGAATACTGCTTCGTCGCGCAGGTCGCTCCTTCCCCCCAAAACCAGGGGGGATTCCGCAGTGATAAGCGGACCTAATTTTCTGACCACGTTAATTAAAATTCTTCCTTCAACATGCTCATCACGAGCATATCAACATACTTACCCTCTCTGAATTCTGCCTGACGCTGCCGTCCCTCATGGGTGAAACCAGCTTTCTCATATGCCCGGATGGCGCGTGGATTGTTCTCGAGCACCCTGAGGTAGATGCGGTTCAGGTTAAGGGTGTTGAAACCATGCTGTACCAGCAGGCGGACGGCTTCGGTGCCATATCCCTGGTTCCAACAGCTCTTATCACCGATCATGATGCCAAATTCACTGCTGCGGTTACGGGAGTCGAGATTGAAAAACCCACAGCTGCCAATCAGCTTCCAGTGTTCCTCAGCTCCTTCCATGGCTAGCTCGCCAGGTTTTACACCTGGCAGGCCTGCTTCACTTGGCAGGCCCGCTTGCTCGCCTGGTAGGTCTGCTCGCTCCCTTGGCTGGCTTGCCTCGATCGCAAGATAGTGCTCGTCAACCGGACGCTTGCGCATCCCCTCGAACCAGTCTTCCTCATCCGCCAGCGAGAAGGGCAGATAAATGCCCCCCTGCCGTACCTCCGGATCATTGATCCAGCTCACACTGGTTGGCAGGTCTGCCCGTTCAATCGCCCTGAACCGAATCCGCTCTCCGTAAATCATATCAACTCCGTATGTCCAGCAGTATAATCATCGACCAGCTACATGCCTCACAGATATCCCAGGTCAGAATTCGTCCTTCAACTTGCTCATTCTCAGCACGTCAATATACTTACCATCCTTGAACTCCGCCTGGCGTTCCCGCCCCTCATGGATAAAGCCAGCTTTCTCATAGGCACGGATGGCGCGCGGGTTATTCTCGAACACGTGCAGGAAAATGCGATTCAGGTTGAGGGTGTTGAAACCATGCTGCGCCAGAAGGCGCACTGCTTCGGTGCCATAGCTCCGATTCCAATAGGTCTTATCCCCGATCATGATGCCGAACTCGGCAGCCCGGTTGCGCCAGTCGATATAATCAAAAGCAAAAGTGCCAATCAGTCTCCAGTTTTCTGGGCTACCGTCCTCCACTTGTTCTCGAGCTTCGATCCCAAACACATGCTCATCTGGAGGTCGTTTAATCATCCGCTCAAACCAGTTTTCTTCATCGGTTTGCGAGATAGGATTATGAACCAGAATCCCTTGCCTAACTTCAGGGTCATTCAGCCACTTAACGAATGTAGGCAGGTCTTCCCGTTCCACACCCCTGAAGCGTATTCGTTCCCCGTAGATCATGCGTCCTCCTTGAATTACTCAGCCTGCACTATCGACCAGCTTTTCCACTGCCTGGAAGGGCGATATGCGCCTCCCCATCATCTCTTCCACTACCTGCTCGTATGCTCCGGCAGGCAGCCTGGAGCGAAAATCTTCCACGAGGGTATTTTGCAACAGCAGATCCAGCTCGGATTGCAAACGCCAGCGTTCCCTCTGTTCCCAACCGCCGGTTGCTTCAAGGTGCGCACGGTGATCAGCGATCGCTTCCACCAGCTTGGGGATACCCGTTCCATCCAGCGCCACCGTGCGTAGGATGGGTGGCACCCACAAAGGCTCTGCTACATCGGAGGTAGCAGACTGCCCCGGAATTAAATCAAGCTTACCATGGTGCATGAAGCGGTGTGGCAGGGGATGGGCCAGATTCAATGAGCTGCGCAGAGCGCGCTCGGTGTTCTCTACCCCGGGGAGGTCAGCTTTGTTCACCACGAGCACATCGGCGATCTCCAAAATCCCGGCTTTGATCGCCTGAATATCATCCCCGAGACCTGGCGCTTCCACCACGATGGTCGTATGCGCCAGACGGGCGATATTCACTTCAGATTGACCCGCCCCCACCGTCTCAATAAGAATCAGCTCATAACCGGCAGCATCCAGCACCTGGACTACAGCAGCAGTGGCTGAGGCGATCCCACCCAGTGAGCCACGCGTAGCCATCGAACGGATAAATACGCCTGGGTCGCCTGCCAGGTCGCGCATGCGGATGCGGTCTCCCAGGATGGCACCACCTGTGAACGGGCTGGTAGGATCCACTGCTACGATTGCCACACGGCAGGGCGACTCAACCTGTGCCGGCTTGCTCGCTTGCATGTCAGGGCTGCTCGCTCCCTTGGCAGGCATGCGGTAGTAGCGCGCCAGCTGGTTGACCAGGGAGGATTTCCCGGTGCCGGAGGCACCGGTCACACCCACCAGGTGGGCTCTACCGGTGTGTGGGAAAAGGAGACTCAAAGCCGATTTCCCTTCAGCAGTGCCGTTCTCCACCTGCGAGAGCGTGCGCGCCAAAGCCAACCTATCGCCTGCCAATACTCCCTCAGCCAGATCCATCTCACGCATCCCGAATTGTACTAGGCATTGGCAGCCATCACGGCTTTGCGAATATCGTTCACATAGGTATCACTCAGCGTGCCGGGTCCATAGATGCCAAGGACACCCAGCTTGAGCAGGAGTGGCACATCCTCGTCGGGAACGATGCCGCCCAGGAAGACCTTCACGCGTTCCTGTCCGTTGGCCTTCAGGAGCTCAAGCACGCGTGGCATCAGCGCCATGTGCGCTCCCGAAAGGATCGAGAGGCCCACCGCATCCACGTCCTCCTGCAGCGCGGCTTCAGCGATCATCTCGGGCGTCTGCCTGAGACCAGTATAAATGACTTCCATACCAGCATCGCGCAGGGCCCGCGCCACCACCTTGGCACCGCGATCATGCCCGTCAAGCCCGGGCTTTGCAATCAATACACGTATCTTTCGCTCGCTCATCTTTCCTCCATGGAAATATGGGAAAATTATACCAAAGAGAAGGGAGTAGCGACTAGCAGTTGGCAGTTAGCTGTTAGCAAAAATATTTTCACCACAGAACGCAGAGAAAGAAAAACTGTGGGAAAGAAAAATAAGGAATACGTTTATCCTAGAAAAACACCGAGAAAGAAATAATGGGAATGAAAACATTGGAAAGGTTCGGACAGGCTGAGAATAATATAGTGATGGTCAAATATAACCCTGTAATTAGGAAGAGTTTTGCGCAAACTGGAGGTTACAATGTGGTTCACAGTTGCTGATTGACTGTTTAGCACTTTTTGTTATATCATATCAGTACAGGATCAATCAGTAAAAAAACGTACCGATGAACAAACTCAAACCCATGCCCGATAGAGAGAAATTCCAACATGCCTTTGGCATGGTACGCTCGTACCAGAGGCATGTCCTGCCATTTGTGGAAGAACGATTGGGTTACGCGGCAATGCATGAGCTAACCTCCGTATGGCAGGCGGCCATCGCACCCATTCGTGAGGGTGATTCTGACCACCAGAAATACGAATGTGCGTACAGCAACTGGCTATGGATGGCACGTTGCAGTCATGACTTCCTGGCCGATCTGCTGAATCGCGAGGGGGTGGCTGACTATAAACGATTACTGCTGCAACTCTATAAACGCCAGTATGACAATCCAGACCTGGCAATCTACCGCTTGTTCGGAAATCATACCACCCTGATCAGGGCCTGGGCGTATGAGATGCAATGGATGACGCCGATAGAATTAACCAATAACAGCACCCCGCAGGTTACCTGCGTGGTGAATAACTGCAAGATTCTCCAAACACCCGCTACAGAAAGAATCTGCCGGGTGGACTGCAGAAACGTCGGTATGGTCCTGGCGCACAAGGTGTACCACTTAAAACGGGTCGATACCATCGCAGACCACAGCTGCACGATCACACTGACTCCCCTGGAAGACTAAGATAGGTTAAATGCAAAGACGTCCGACAGGCATGATCTGCCTGCCGGGACGTCTCTTTATATTTATAATGGATATTTCTTAGCTCATGCGTTCGTATCTCGAAGTGGGAGTTCCGCACACCGGGCAATTTCCCTCAAGGGGTCCTTCATGAGTGTAACCGCAGACTGGGCAAACGTAGTAATCCACGTTCTCCAGCGATTGCTGCGCTTCCAAAGCTGCCAGTGCCTTGCGGTACAGCACCTCATGCAATTTCTCAACTTCCCATGCCCATCGGAAGGAGGTTACCGCACGCTTCACTGACTCGCCCTCAGCATCCTTGAGGAAATCGGGGTACATCGTCACCACCTCATAGTTCTCCCCCTTGACTGCCTCCTGAAGGTTCTCTGTGGTGGATTTCACTCCATCCAGGGCACGAAAATGGTTGTGGGCATGCACAGTCTCTGCGGCAGCAACCGCCCTAAACAGTTTTGCTATCTGGGTTAAACCCTCATTATCGGCTTTCTTGGCAAAAGCGAGATATTTGCGATTAGCCTGTGATTCACCCGCAAACGCAGCTTTTAAATCATCAACTGTCTTGGTCATAACATTCTCCTCAATATTCTTGTCAATTTATTAGATAAAACTACAGTATTTCCGTCACCCCAACAGGGATGACTTGATTTACACGGGTAAGAACTTCCACGTACAGATTCGTGCCATTTTGGTGAAGTATTTGCCTACTCAGATACGAGTATAGTCCCATCTCGATCCCTATTTAATCGACCTGCTCGACCAGATAGGACTGGAGACCCATCAGCTTGACCTGACCGATCTGAGCTTCCAGCCAATCGACATGATCCTCTTCATCGGTAAGGATGGAATCCATCAACTCACGGCTGCCATTATCGCCAAGATCATATGCCAGGCGGATACCCTCATTGTAGCCCTTGACTGCACCGAGCTCAGCAGCCAAATCATTGTCGAACTGTGCTTCAATATCGGCACCAATGCTGATCTTCTTCAGGTTGCTGACGATCGGCGTCCCATCCAGAAACAGGACACGGGCAATCAATTTCTCAGCATGCTTCATCTCGGTGATGGCGCGCTCTTCGATGTGCTTATGAAGTTTGGCATAACGCCAGTTATCGCACATCTCGGAATGTACCATGTACTGGCTGATGGCTGTCAGCTCGTCGGATAAAAGGTTATTTAGTGCTGCAAGTATCTTCTCGTTGCCTTTCATTTTGAATTACCTCCATTTAAATTTTATTTGCTCTGGGATAGATATTCATTTTTGGTTATTATATAGTGTACCACTCAGGATGGATAGTTATATTAGTCCTCTCATTATATTCAGAAAATAACACTTCAAAATGAATGCTCGTGTTGGAAGCTTATGAAGTTCTAAAATCTGGTAATATTTATCTCTCAGGCACCCTTATCAGACCCAACCAGGAGGCAGCCTTGATCAATCCAGATAAGATCGATGAATGGATCCACGAAGTGGAGGAGAGACCGGCTTCAGCGGAGCTGATCATCCGATATATTGCCAATCGATTAAGCGAGCTGGCAAGCCGGGATGAAGAGCTGGTGGCGCAAAATATCGAGCTGCTCAGTGGGAGAAAAGTGGAGGGATATGAAAGCCGGATCGCCAGCCTCGAATACCAGCTGGAGCTGCTGAAGCGCCAGCTGGGCGGTGAGGTGATCCTGCCAACCGAGATGCCGAAACCCACGCCAATCCAAGAGACAATCAATATGTTGTTGTATAACCCGCTGGGGAGGGTATTAAGGTTAGAAATGGATTCCTCAGAGCTGGCACCTGGGCAAATTAATTCAAAAATTACGGGTGAGGTTTCTCTGGAAGGAACCCAACCCACAGTGCTGGCCACAATCTCACAGGAAGAGCTGCTGTTTATCTTCGATTCAGGGCGTACGGTGAGGCATCCTGTAACCCAGCTACCCCTATCGGATCCAGAAAACCTTGACTGGCAGCATGCATTTTTCGAAGAGCCACGGATTAAGGAGGAACTGGCGGTAATCCAACCGATTGCAAAAATGTCCCTGTATGAATTTTGCATCCAAACCAGCCGGCGCGGGTTCGTGAAGAAAACAAAAATGTCATCCTTCACCTCGCACCTGAGTGACGATTATATCGGGACAGGTGTAAAACTACCCGCAGACAAAACCTGTGGATTGACTTTTGCCGCTAAGGATGATCTCTTTGTCATGGTCAGCCAGGAGGGATACATCTTCAACATGCAAGCAGAGCGTCTGCCAGCCGCGATTGAAGAAGTGATCCACCTGGGAATCACAGACCATATCGTGGCGACATTTGTGGTCAGCCAAAAGCCATCCATTTTATTCATCACACAAAATGGCAAGGCAGTGCACCGAGATACGAGCTGGCTTGAAGCTGCAAACTCATTCAAGACGAAAGGTCAGGCTATCCTCTCCAAGGAGAGGCGTGAGGCTGGCATTCGAATCGTGGGAGCAGCTCCGGTTGATGAAGCCGACTGGGGAATATTTCTGAACATGGATGGAGCACTCAGCGCACATAAGCTGAAAGACCTTTTGGCAACGGGTAGTATGACATCCGGACAACCCACAACATCGATCGCGAGCTTTTCGATCTTTCACATGCCAGAGGGAAAGGTTTAATCAGCCAATGACGCATCGCAGAGGTCAGGGATGAGATGGGACTGAAGGTTGGGATCGACTTTGGGACATCAAATTCCGGCGTCGCCATCTTCCAGGGTGACAAGGTACATGTCCTGCCCATTGATGGCAAAAACATCGTCCCGGAAGTGGTTAAGTCGATCCTGTACATCACGCGTGATTATAAGCATTTCATCGGGCAGGAAGCGGTTGAGCTGTATTACAAGCACAACATAAACCGGCAGCGGCGCTTCGTCCAAAAGTGGTCCGGTGAGATAGATTATCGTGGCTCTGATATGCATTACGTGCGGGATATTTATGTGTATGTGGACGAATTACAACCAGGCAGGTTGCTGCAATTCGTCAAAACCGCATTGCGCTCAGAAAAATATCAGGGGACCCAGGTGTTCGAGCGATATTACAACCTGAGCGATATTCTCTCTGCTTACCTGCGGGTGTTAAAACAGCACGCAGAAAGCTTGCTTCAAGAAGAGATCAGCAGAGTGACATTGGGAAGACCGGTGAAATTTTCGGAGGATGACGAGCTGGATCAGAAAGCCCAGAACACCCTGCTCCAGGCTGCAATCGAGGCTGGTTTCAAGCAGGTCGATTTTGAGCTTGAGCCAGTTGCAGCAGCCTTGTATTATGAATTATCACTCAGCCGTCCCCAAAATGTGCTCATCTTTGACTTTGGTGGCGGTACGCTTGACCTGACCATCATACGGCTAGGTGATCCACACCATCGCACTATCTTTGCCAGTGGAGGTATCAGCGTCGCCGGGAGTGACTTCGACCGTGCCATTATCCAACAACGAATGCTATCTCACTTTGGAAAAGGACTGGTGTAACACGACCCGGAAATCCTCAAACTTATTAACACCATCCCGGATTGGGCTGCCCTACCAGAACTCTCCACTCCACGTGCCAAAGCTGAACTGGAGCGAGCCATTCAAGCTGGGGAAGCACCCGTCCGGTTGAAAGCGCTCGAATCCCTGATCTTTAATGATTTGGCTTTTTCCTTTTACAATATGGTGGAGGCGACCAAGATCACATTATCCAGCCGGGGAGTCGCGGGGGCCAGCATGAAAGAAAAAGGCCTGGATATTTGGGAGTTGTACACGCGCAGCCAATTTGAAAATGATATTCGAGAACAGCGCCAACAGATTGAACGAGTCTTGATGGATACTGTTGCAGCCTCAGGGTTGGAGCCTGGTCAGATCGATGCGATAGTCAAGACGGGTGGATCGTCTAACATCCCGGTGTTTTCTGAAATGTTGGCTAATATATTTGGACAGGAAAAAGTAAAAGATTCGGATGTGTTCAACAGCGTAACTGGCGGACTAGCGATCAAAGCATATCAAAGCTCTTAGCCCGATTATTGTGGGGTAATCCATCAGTTTAGTCTCATAAAACTCTTATCACTTTATTCAATAGTAACGTTA
>Ga0315275_10002502_pt1 | contig 16627 bp, 11 predicted proteins | sample YL17G03_0_MG_FD_205557 | JGI IMG/M metagenome (GOLD analysis project Ga0315275, IMG submission 205557) | Sediment microbial communities from Yellowstone Lake, YNP, Wyoming, USA - YL17G03_0 | ecosystem: Environmental > Aquatic > Freshwater > Lake > Sediment | place: USA: Wyoming | collected... | reverse complement strand
GGCGACCCTCGTCGGCCTCGAAGCCCCGAAGGCCGCGCTGAACCTGGAGATGAAGCCGTACGCCCTCGGCGCGGTCGCGACCGACCTGGACGCGAGCGTGCCGTTCCGGAACGATCCGTCCGCCGACGTGGGCTTCGACACGAAGTACACCCTGAAGAACGGACTCGTCGCCGACGCGACGGTGAACACCGATTTCGCGCAGGTGGAAGACGATGAGCAGCAGGTGAACCTGACGCGGTTCAGCCTGTTCTTCCCCGAGCGTCGCGATTTCTTCCTCGAGGGTGCCGGAATCTTCGCCTTTGGCGGCGCCAGTGTCAGCCCCCGCGGCGGCGGCGGCGGACCGCCCAGCAATACGCCGATCCTCTTCTACAGCCGGAAGATCGGCTTGTACGAGATCGACGACGAGACGAGTGCCGCCGTCCCGCTCCTGGCGGGAGGACGGCTCACGGGACGGACCGGCGCGTACACGGTGGGCGCGTTGAACATCCAGCAGCGCGCGGACGCCGGCGTCGGCGCCCCGGCCACCAATTTCTCCGTCGTCCGTCTCAAGCGCGACATCCTGAAGCAGAGCAGCGTGGGCGTGATCTTCACGAACCGCTCCCAGTCGGTGAACGCGGACGGCTCCAACCAGACGCTGGGCGCCGACGCGTCGTTCACGTTCCTGCGCAACCTGACCATCAATACCTACCTCGCGCGCACGCGCACCGAGGGGTCGTCGGGCAACGATGCCAGCTATCGAGGCGAGGTGCAATGGACCGGCGATCGCTACGGGTTCGAGGCGGAGCACCTCGTGGTGGAGAAGAACTTCAATCCGGAATCGGGGTTCCTCCGCCGCGAGGACTTCCGGCGAAACACCGGCTTGTTCCGTTTCAGCCCGAGGCCAGCCAACTCGAAGACCATTCGGAAGTACCAGTTCGAAACGGGGTTCGATCACTTCACCGACACGTCGGGCCGCCTCGAGACGCAGGTGGCGCAGGCGCAGGTCGGGATGGACTTCCAGAACGGCGACGAGTGGCGGCTGGAGTTCAAGAACAACTACGAATACCTCGACGAGCCGTTCGAAATCTCCGAGGGCGTGGTCCTGGCGGTGGGCGGGTACCGGTTCAACGAGGTCGAAGCCCGTTACAACATGGGACCGCAGCGGAGGCTCAACGGCTTCCTTTGGGCCGGCGGCGGCGAGTTCTTCGACGGCACCCGCACGGAAGTGGGTTACCGCGGCCGGGCCGAGATCACCAGCAAGCTCGCCCTGGAGCCCGGGATCGCGTTCAACTGGGTGGACCTGGCAGAAGGGTCGTTCGTCGCGAAGCTGCTCACGGCGCGCGTCACCTACAATCTGTCCCCGCGCAAGGCCGTGCTGGCGCTTGTCCAGTACAACTCGGCCGGCTACGTAATTGGCGCCAACCTGCGCTTCAGGTGGGAGTTCAAACCCGGCTCCGATCTGTTCGTGGTCTACAACGAAGGCCGCGACACCTCGCTGGGCGTCCACCGATCCGAGCTTAGCGGCCGCTCGTTTGCGATCAAGATCACGCGTCTGTTCCGCTTCTAGCCTTCGGCGACCCGGGGTCCGAAGACCCGTATGTGTGTCGCGTGGCGAGTGGGGCGGCCCCTGCGCACGCGGTGGGCGCCCCCGCTCACGCCGGGACGACCATATTCCTGAACGCGATCTTCCGCTTGTAGCTGAGGGACTCGGGACTGACGAAGTACTTGTCCACCCACGTCCGCCCGCCCGCCCGCACACCTTCTTCCAGGAACGGCTTGAACTCCCCGGGCTTGGCGTTCAGCCACTCGCGGAAATTGAAGTGGTCGAACAGCCGGATGAACTCCGTGAGATAGATGTCGGCCTCGCGGCTGAACGCCGGGCCTCTGAGGACGAGCATGTTCTCGTCGTTCGCGCGCGTCGAGGCCTCCGAGAAATTGGCCGACCCCACCACGATCGCGGGCGAGGCCCCCAGCGGGTCGACGATCAGCAGCTTGTTGTGGACGTAGTCGGTGCCGCCGTAGAACAGCGCGCCCGCCGACCGTTCCTGCAGCCATTGATCGATCGGGTGCTTGATGGCCGCGCCCACGGCAATGTCCAGGTCGCGGTCGTTCGGCGTGAACGTGCTGGCCTTCTTGTCGACGATGATGTATCGGGGAAAGTCCTTCGGCGCGTTGAAGGCGTTCTGAAAACGAAGGTCGATGTTGAACGGGAATATTCCGCACGCCAGTTCCCGCGCGCCCGCGACGAGATCGGCGTACACGTCCAGCATCGCGAGGGAATCGCGGGGGCTGAAGAACGCCGCGATGGCGTCGGCGGGCAGCTGGCTGGCCTGCAGGTCCGGCTGCAACCGCATCACGTCGGCTACGAGGGACGGCTGGGCCGGGTCCTCCTTCAGCGCGGTCCAGAACTCCAGGTACCGGCCGGCCAGATCCCGGTCCGTCACCACGTGCCCGGTATTGCACTGTCCGAAGATGCCCTTCTCCGAGATGTTGGTGGATCCGGTCCACACCGCGAGAGGCGTGCCGTCAGCCGAGCAGTGCACCAGGAACTTGTTGTGGGGAATCTTGGCTTTCGTCCGCCATGTCTTCACGAGGCGCGAGATGCCGGCGTCCCTGACCGCTTTCTTGTTGTCGTCCCCGTACTGCTTGCCGTCCACCACCAGCATCACCTTGACGCCTCGGTTCCGTGCGGCCTTCAACAGCTGCAGCGTGCGCGGTTCGTGGAACTCGTAGAACGCCCCGTAGAGATACTCGTTGTTCTGCGCGCGCTCGATGTGCGCCTTCAGCCCTTCGAAGAGCCCCCGCGACAGCCACAGGAGGGCCCGATCGCGGGTCGCGGCGTCCATCTCCTTGATCTTGATGTCCGGAAAGTGCTCCGAATACGACTGGCTGCCGGACACGCCGCTGTTGAAGTAGACGCCCTGGCGTCCGTTCCATTCCTCCTCCGCCGTCACGGTAATCTCGACGGGCGCTCCGTACTGCAGTTGATTCGGCTGTCCCGTGACCGGCGTGATCTTGAAGGTGTACGATCGGCCCGGGATGAGGGTGAAGTCCTTCCACATGAAGCTCTGAATCGGATGGAGATGGGTGGGGTACTTCTGACCCGGCACCGGATCCGGGATGATGCTCCGGAAGCACTTCTGCCCCTCGAGCCACGTCCTCCGCCCGGTCTTCAGATCCTTGCGCTCGATAGCCACGCCGAGGAGACCCTGCGGCTGCTGCTTGAAATCGAGGGACAAGACGGCCGTGTGCGTGCCCGCCACGGCGTACACTTCGAGGGCGTTGTCGGTGTTCCTGTTTCGCATAGAGCCTCCCTGGCGTCTGGCCGAACCTGTTCGTTTCCCAAATCGAATCCCTGACAACCTGCCTCGCGCCGGGGGCAGAGGCCGTCGAGCGCCACGGTGCGGGCGCGGCGGCTCAGGCTCCGGCAGCCGTCATCCCGCCCGTGGTCACGGCTTCGCCTGCGGGAGCCGATCACGCGCAGCTCCAAGCAGGCTCATCACCTCGGCCCGCGTGGCGTCATCTTCGGCACTCATGACGTGTCCGTCCCAGTTGACCACGAGCAGCTTCCTGGGCGGCCCATTCTCTCGCCGCACACCGTACGTCGCCTCTATCATGCCAAGCACGGCGACGACGTTCGGCGGCGAATAGCCGCGCGCGGTGTGCGGCCCGACGTTCTGCCTGCCCAGCCGCTCGAGCACCGACCGGTGGATCATCTCTCCGATGGCATCGGCGAGGCGATCGTAACCGGTGCATTCCTTGCCGGTGGCGGCGTGCTCGGTGTTGGCAATCGAGCGCACCACCGGCCGGAACAGGCGGTAGTACCGGATGAACGAATCGTGCTGCGCGCACGCAGCCCAACTGGCGTCGATCTTCTTGCATTGAGTCAGATCGAGTGGCAGATCGGTGAAATGCGTGATCCGCTTGACCATCCAGTCGAAGCTGATGTCGTCGAGCGCGCCGTCGTCGTCGGAGTGGCTGGAGAAATGGTCGACGTAGCCGCCGCCAACGTCCGAGTGGACCCCGGCGAACCACACCTGTTCGACCTCTGTGGCGTAGAACTTGAATTGAGGCTTGCGCCACACGGCCGCCTGGAAAGGCTTGCGACGTTCATCGACGGCCAGGGCCTGCAGATTGACGTCGCTGATCGAACCGAGCGTGACGTCGTGGAACTCGTATCTCGAGCGGTTCAGGCGGCGAGCCAACTGGATGGGAATGCCGAGGGCTCCCACCGTGTCAAAGACGCCGAGCAAGGTCACGCGCAGGCGGTCGCGATCGTGCACGAATGACGTCAACTCCGACCAGATGCCTGACAAGCGGTCGTTTGGAGGCGTGCGATAGAACTGCCAGGCCTCGTTCTCGCGCGCGGGAGTGCATGCCTCGCGGCGCAGCAGGCCGGCCGCCGCGACGTAGCCGACGAGCGACCGGGCGGTGAATGCGCCTCGGGAGAACCCGAACACGTAGATCTCGTCGTCCGGCTCATAGTGAAACGACAGGAAGCGGTAGGCCTGCCGCACGTTGTGCCCGAGTCCCAGGCCGAACGCACCTCCTTTGATCGGATCGAGCCACGGCCCGGTGCCGACTCCGCGGTCGTAATAGACGATGTGCTCGATGCCCCTGTGAGTGCGGCCGCTTACGCGCTTGACCCTGTGCGCTCCGACGTCCACTCCTTGCTCGACAGCGGCTCCCGCGCGTCCACGCGTCACGATGGACGAATCCTCGTCGAGGCTGCGCGCGAGCAAGGCGCGCAACCGCACGATACTGGACACAGGGCGGCGGTTGTCGTCCTCGTTCCAGGTTCCATCACACAGCAGGATGATGCGTTTCATAGGTGGCCTACCCTCCGCAGCGGGACCCAGGCGAGGTCCAGCCCGGGTTCTGGGTGCATGTTACTCGCGATACGTCGCCAGCATCACTTGCAGCGGCGGTGCTCTCGGGCGACGCTCCAGAGCCGGCATGGGCCGTTGAATCAGCCATGGCTACCCGGCCGGGCTGATCGGCAGCTTGCGCCGGCGATACGCGGGGTGCGCTACAACCGAAACCGCTGCGACCAGCAAGACGCCCCTGGCGATCCAGCAGCCTGCCGCGAAACCCGCGGAACTCGCGAAGCCGCCGCCTTCGGTTCTCACCCACGACTGGAGAATCCCGGCGCCCTTTTCAAAGAGCATCCACATGGCCACCACAAAGACCAGGTAGGCTGTGAGAGTCGCGGCGGTCCCGAGGCGCCCCCTGTACGTCAACGTCCAGAGCGAAGAAAGAACCGGGTCAGTTTCCGCCGCTTCTTCGTACCCCATGCTGTGAGCTACGAACTGGTAGTGGCCGGTGAGCGACAGCGCAATTCCCAAGACGTAGATGACCAGGCCCAGGATGATGAAGGGATAGAGCTGGATCATCTGCTGAACGGACACCAGCCCGCGGACCCACTCGGGCAGAATGGTCTCCATCTTGGCCTCGAGCTCCCTGATCTTGTCTTCGTCTTCCTTCGATTTCTCCCGCAGGTCGGACCGCTGCTTCGAAAGTTCTCTCTTCTTGTCGTCAAGCTTCGGCCGGTCACGTTGGATCGCCGACTGAAGAGCGGTCAGCTTGATGTCGAGGCTCGAGGTCAGCGTGCTCACGGTCTGTGTCTTCTCATCAAGTGTCCCATACCACCGCTTGCCGAGATTCTGTCTCTCCCACTCTTGAATCACGTCGGGGAGACCACCCAGCTCAGCGGATAGATCCGGCAGCAGTTCTCGATGGGACGGCACCTTGTTGAGAGATTCGGTGAGAGGCGTCAGAACCGCGGCTCGGACCTGGGACCCAATCGCGCGCAAAGTGTCGTCAGCCTCGCGCTGATAGCGCTCAGGCGTACCCTGCCCTCTGCTGTTGATCTCGGCCAGTCGTCGTACCAATTGATCTTTCGTTGCCATCCACGGCTGCTGTGCAATGCTCCTGTGCACGGCTGCCGAGGTATTCTGGAAGTCAGTGAGCGCTCTGGTTGAATCATCGATCCTGCGTTCTTCCTGCACGGCGATGTCGAGTGCGCGTTTCTTCTCGTCCCGCTGTCCCACGATCCCGGAATACGGTGTGAGAACGTTGAAGAGCAGCAGTGTGCCGAAGGCGACGCTCGCGAGGACCACTCGCTTGACCTGTGTGTTCTGGGCTTCCCACAAGTCGGCATGTCGTTTCAGGCGCGGGTCGGTTTCCATTGCGAACCCCTTTCGCGAGATGGGCGAGTGACAGGAGCCGCCGGTGAAGCCCGGCTTTCACTTCATGGCCGGACTGAGGACCTCTCGTTCTGCTGGGCGCGGGCTGAGCGCCCAGCCGACGACCTCTCGCGGACGCCGCTTGAAGAGAAGGCACCGGGGCGGCGCGGCTCGTTGCTTCCATCATCCGCGTTCGATACGCGCGATCCTACGCGCCAGCAACACCGCAATCAACCGTCCCCGCCGCCCGCCGTCGACCGCGCGCAGAATCGTGCCAACTTCTAGGAGGCCGTCCGAGTCATCCCATGACGGCCTCCTAACCCGGCACGCGTTGAACGCCGAGGCTCATTTGACCAGAATGCCTGAGCGGTCCAGGCGGCACACGCGCACGAAAGGCCTGCCTTTTCGTTGATCGCCACGTCGGCGCTCTTGTGGCCTCTTGTTCGGCGCTCAACGCGAGCCGTTCCAGGAGCGTGTCCGGGCATTACTCGGACACGCTCCTAGCCGGATTGCCCAGAAATTGAGGCCCGCGAGATTCTCTGTGCAAGTTCTTGCATGCCCCTTGACCGGCCTCCTCCGCAGGCCGACACTCACACCGAACAGAGAACACGGCGCTGTCTGGTGGATCGAATAGTATGCATGACGAAGATCGAAGAGATGTCGGGAACTTCGTAAACGACCACTGATTCGAGGTGCACATCATGAACCCACGCCGCACGGTTCGAAGCAATACGGTGACCACGCCAGTGCTCAAGTTCTTCATTGGTCTGTTCGCGTCAATGGGTGCCGTCTTTCTACCGCGACTGACCACCGTGCTGTTCCCGGATCCCAGTGGCCAGGTTACGGCCATCATCTGGCAATGGCAGTACGTACTGGGAGCCGCCGGATTCTGCGCCTTCGTGGGGGTCGCGGTGATGCTCAAAGAGTGGCAAGTGGCGAGCCGTCCCTGGGACACGTTCATGTCCGCCCTGGGAATCCCGGCGGTCCTGGCAGGGATTCTCAACGTGAACATGGATGCCCGACAACTGGCCGACCGCGCCAAGACTGAGACACAACTCAACCAGGCGTTGAGCGAGGCAGCCGGCATCCCAATCCGTCCGGCCTCACCGGCGCCATCCAGCAGGGATGACAGAGGCGAGCCGGGTCTGAACCTCGCGGGCCTGCAGGGGTTCCTCGTCGTGCCCGCCTACGCATCGTCGCCTGGGCCCGTCGAACCGCAGTTTGCCACCCAAGTCGTAGAATTGAAGTACTGGGTTGTCCTGCACAGAGACGCCTACGAACAACGCGCGAAAAGCAAGGCAGAGGAACTGAAGCGACGCCTGGCCGTCCGGCCGCCGGGCAGGCCTGAAGTCAAAATCGAGGTCCTGCGGTTTGGCAAGGAGTTCCTCGTCGTCGAAGTGGGCGGCGCGCGGGCCCGGTCAGCAGCCACGCTGCGCGCCATCGAGCTGAAGCGTGACTTTGGTCTCCAGATTGAGTTGCAGGAGGCTCCCAAGGGCGCCTAGCCGCCGGCGCGCTCGGGGCTGTGGCCGCGCTGCCCTCCGACAACGACCTCCGCCAGCCCTGGTGGAAGATCGGCGAACATGGGGGGCTGTGCGGTCAGCCCTTACGCATTACAGCGCTTTCTTGGCCTGGACCTTGTCGACGCGATCCAGAAGCAGAAGATCGTGCCCCTTGTCGCGCGCGGGGCCGGGAAGCCCCGGCGCAGCCTGCCGCGGCAGGATCGTGCCATCACACTCAACCTCCGAGCCCACCAGGTGCTCGAGCCCGTAGGGCGGATACGACGGGCCTTGACGAAACCGCACCAGGAGGGTGCCCTCTGGCGTTTCAAGCCAGAGGGCCTCACGCTCGCTTTTGGAACCACGGGCATACGGGCTCCGTACGACCCGCCCGCGCAACGCTCGCACCTCGCGCGGCCCGTCCCCCCGCGCGCTCATGGCATGCCCCGCGTTCCTGCCTGCCTATCAACGGGTGAAGTACACGCGATAGCCGACGACACGTTTTGCCGCCTCCTTGGCGACGATGGCGACCCTTTGGACCACATGACCCCACCGCTGGCGGGTCCTGGCAACAAGCACATGATACCGGTTCGCGTCGGTCACGGCCTTGCCGCTTCGCGCGCCCCCTTTCGCCTTCACAGCGAACGCCACGAACGAGGCCGACGGCACGCCGGCCTCGCGGGACAGCCCTGAGAGAACGGCCCTGACTTGCGGCGAGATCGCGTGCCGTCGTTGCGGCACTGCCGCGGTGGGCTTCTGCTCCTGCAGGGACCGTCCAGTCAGCGCCAGTTTTGCCCGGCGCTCACGCCGGTCGAGGCTCTCGACCACGCCGGCGTGCGTGCCCTTCGGGACGCCGGTCGGTGTCGCGATCAGGACCGGGTGAATGCTCGGATCGCCGTACACGCAGAACTGCGCCAGGGTCTTGAGATCCACCGGGTCCATCTGGCCGGTCTGGGCCACGAACTCCTGCCGTGCCGCAAGCGTCGCCATCCCGACTGACGAGCCTTCCAGGACCTTGAGCAGGAAGTACTGGGCGATGAGATCCGCGGCGCCGTTTCCGTCAGCCGGCCCATAGGCGATCGTCGTGCTCCCGAAATACGCGTATGCGCCTTGTGCCAGGTAGTTCTGGCAGATGGGTATCGGCAGGCGGAGCGCCCCCGGCGCATAGAGCTGCGCCCCGTAGCAGCACTCCACGGCGGCAATCGTTCCGTGGGCGATCATCTTGGCGATTCCGGGTGAGGACAACGCGACCGGGTACGCGTTCCCCTTCTGTCCGTAGAAGTTCGGATCGACGTCCCCACCGTGGCAGTTGATGAAATGGCTGGGCGCACTCATCACCTTCGATGGGAAGGCCGGGCCGCTCGGCGGCGAGAGGTTCAGGGACGGGTTGCTCCCGAAGACATTGGTCAGGGACAGTTCCGTCGACCCGCGCCATTCGCGCGCCGACAGGCCGAAGTAGCGCGACTGGTCCGACGCCGGCCATTGCTTCCAGGCCGCCGCTGTCGCGAGCACGGCGAGGAGGTGCCCCGGCTCATCAGCGCCCGTCATGTCCGGCAGACGCGAGACGACCCGGGTCGGGCCGATGAACTTGGCCACGTCGCGCGAGTACGGCGTGTCGCACGCGTACGGAAGATCGCTGAAGGCCACGACGTCGGGATCGTCTCCGGCCGCGTTCACGGGGTTCCGCATGTCCTGGTGCGGCACGACGTCGGTTGCACCGAGGATCATCAGGTAGTCGGGCTTCAGCGACTTCCACACGCTGTCGATGGCTTCCTTGTTCTGGCGGCAGTTCTGGACGCTTGTGACCGGGAGTCCGCCCAGTTTCTTCATGGTGATGGCGTTGTCGATGGCCACGTAGCGCGTCACGAGTCCTCGGGTCTTGTCCGCGGCAATCAGCCTGGCGACGGCGGCCTTGACGGCACGGAGTCCGGCAGCGTTGTACTTCTGGCGCAGCGCGCCCTCGTTGGTGGCGATGACTTTGTCTGGCATGGTGGTTGTCCTCCTTCAGTTCCGGGATGCTGCAGATTAACTGTTCACTGTCGCCCGTCAATGGCCAGGCCGCTCCCGGGGTTCCTCGACGCCGACGGGGAGTCCCGGGCGGATGCCGTCTTCGGATGGAAAGAACTTCTCGAACTCGTCCTCCGAGAGGACCCTCGCGTATTCCCGATACACGTGCTTCTCCAGCGATCGCGCGCACCGAACCTGGAAACCCCTGACGGCGAACAGCGCCGAAGAGAGCCAGCCCGACGGCCTCGACCGGCGCCTCCGGGCTGTCCCCAGCATCCCGCCAAGAACGCCCAGGGCGAGGAGCACTGGCGCAAGCAGCTTCACGGTTGGCGACGTCCGAGTCCGTCCCCGTGCTCGCCACAGCGCTTCCCTCCGATCGCGTGGAAAGTCGACCCCCAGCTTGAGATCAACGGCCAGGTCGAGTTCGTACCGATCGAAACCGCGCTGTTGCTCGTCGGTCGGAACCGGAGGCAGGCCCCGGGACGCTCCGGTGATGCGCCGGTCGTACTCATCACCGGACAGTCGGGGCCCGTACTTCGGATCCTCCGTCATCGATAGTTCACCCGGTCAGCGGGGGATTCCCTTGCGGCCAGGTCCAAAGCCGGCGAATGCGCGCTCCACGATCTTCGGATCGGCGAGCACGACCGCGTCTCCCCGCCGGAGCCCGAACAGCGACTTGTAGTCGGCCGGATTCAGCGCGCCCGCGGCGGCATGTTGGAAGACGACAGTCTCGCTGTTGAACGCCTCGACGAACTCCCTGACGGTCATGTCTCCGTTCAGGAACCACTCCTCGATCGTGAGGCGTGACCGCTCGGCCGATCGACGGATGTTTGCGAGCGTTCGGACGGTTGACTTCGCCGTCTTCGCCCCCAGGCTGTACTCGATCTTCCACCTGAAGAGTTCGTCGTGAAACCCCTCGAGATCGCGGTCCGCCAGCGCGGTGCGCGGACCCTTCGCGGACGTCCCGACCTTGCGATAGACCGCCCACACGCCCTCCAGGTACGTGTTCTCGCGTCTGGCGTCCAGGCGTGCCGCAGCGCTGGCCCTCGCCTGCGGCGTCTTGCCGGTCTTCGGCGACGGCGCTGCGTCCACGCACTCGTCCAGGTCTCCTGCGATGTCCTCGTGTTGGTCGAACGGGGCCTTGCAGAGACCGAACGCGCCACGTGGGCGGCCGTAGGTGCCGAAAAGCGCTTCGGAGACGTCGTACCCTATGGCTCCCCGGACCGTGATTCTCGCCGGGAGCAGGACACGGTTCGCGGCCTGATGGCACACACCATTGACTAAGTAGCACGTGATGCCCGCCCGCTCATTCTGCTCGGCGATCGCGTCCGCGCGCTTTGTGCTCCCGACGCCCCTCCGCAGTTCCGTGCCTCCCGTCTTCCCGCCCCAGCAGCTCCAGGCCCTGGCTCCTGTCCCGCACTTGACATACGTGTGATCCGCCAGCTTCGCGAACATCGTCGTCCTATACCGCATCGCGATGAGTGTGCCCATTGGACTTCCCTCCCCGTCGTGGATGTCGTCAGCTTCCGCCGGCGTCGACTGGGTCCGGACCCAGCTGCCGCCGCCCGAGAAACCGGCGCGGCGATCGAGATACGTTAGTGCCGGGTTCAGTATACATCCCGGCGACGCAACCGGTGATCTGGGCTGGGTCGATGTGACTGCGCGTGTCGACTCGGGTGTGCCGACGCAGAACCCCGAGAACTCCCTCGCACTTAGGCCGGAATCTGACAGGCCGGAATGACGCCGCGTCACGGTTCCGTGAAACGCGGTGTGCCGCAGCACGAATGCCCCCTGCGCAATGGTGAGAACTCCCGGGTCAAGTGGGCAGTCGAGCAGGAGACTCTCTTCAGGCGTCGGGAGCAGCCTCATTGGCGGCACTCGCCCGAGCCTGCTCCGGCCATCCTTCTTTAATATAACAGTTGACAATGTGACAGTTACTGTCTATATTATGGAGTGTGGACGACGAGCAGGGCCGTTTCAGCATCGACGAACTGGCAGATCTCGGCGGCGTGTCGCGCCGGACGGTCCGCTACTACGTGCAGGAAGGCCTGTTGCCGGCGCCCCTCGGGGTGGGGCGGGGCCGGCACTACGACCAGTCGCACCTCGACCGCCTGCTGCACGTGAAGGCCGAGCAGGAAGCCGGCCGATCCCTGGACGACATCCGCGCACGGCGAAAGCCCCCTTCCGGCCGCGGCCAGCTCCAGGCCGGGCCGCCCCTGCCGGTTCCGCGCACCGCGTGGCGACGCCTGGAACTCGGGCCCGGGGTCGAGCTGCACGTGGCGCACGACATCAGGCTGCCGGCGGGGAGCCGGCTGGACGAACTCGTGGAGTGGTGCCGCCGGCACCTTTCCCGCAACACGGAAGGCGAGGATTAGCATGAGTCCGACACTTTCACCCAGCCCAGCCGTCACCGCAGGACTCGTCGCTCGCGAGAGCGGCCACTCGGTTCCCCTGGAGCACGTCCGCGTCGAGGCGCACACCGTCGATCTGTGCGCGCGCGTCACGGTGCACCAGTGCTACCGCAACCGGGAGGCCATCCCGCTCGAGGTGGTATATGTGTTTCCGCTGGACGAGGGCGCGGCCGTCTGCGGATTCGAGGCCACGGTGGACGGCGTCCGCTATGTGGGCCGGGCGAAGGAGCGAGACGAGGCGTTCAAGGAGTACGACGATGCCCTCGAGGCCGGGCACGGCGGGTTCCTGCTGGACGAGGAGCGCGCCGACGTGTTCACGGCCAGCCTGGGCAACATGAAGCCAGGCTCCGAGGTCGTGCTGTCGATCACGTATGTCACGGAGCTTGCCGCAGAAGGCGCCGCTGCGCGTTTCACGCTGCCTACCACCGTGTCGCCGCGCTACGCGCCCGCCGCCGATCAGAAGGGTGTCGGTCAAACGCCAGCCGAGGCGCTGAACCCGCCGGTGGCGCTGCAGGTGCCCTACGCCTTCACCTTCGACATGGATGTGACGATGGGCGGCGTGATCCGCGGCGTGCAGTCGCCGTCGCATCCCATCGAAGTGGAGCAGGACGGCGTGCGCGCGCGGGTGCGCCTGGCGCAGCGCAGCGCGCCGATGGATCGCGACCTCGTGATCGTCGTGGCGGCCGACGGCCTCGACATCCCGCACGCCACGGTGGAGCGCGGCGAGCGGGGCGGGGCGGTGCTGCTGTCCTTCGTGCCGCGCTTCGAGGCGTCCGCCCAGCCAGCCGAGGTGATCTTCGTCATCGACCGATCCGGTTCGATGGGCGGGCCGTCCATCGCCGAGGTCCGCAACGCGCTGCAGTTGTGCCTGCGTTCCCTCTCCACCGGCTCCCGCTTCAACATCATCAGCTTCGGCTCCACCTTCGGGGCGCTCTTCCCGGCAAGCCGGGCCTACGACGACGCGTCGATGAAGGAGGCTGCGGCGTTCGTGGCCACGCTCGAGGCCGATATGGGAGGCACGGAAATCCTGCCTGCGCTGCAGCACGTGGTGTCGCAGGGTCCGTTGCCCGGCCTGGCGCGGCAGGTGCTGGTGCTGACCGACGGCGAGGTGACCAACACGGACGAGGTCCTCGCACTTGTCCGCAGGCACGCCTCCACGGCGCGCTTCTTCACCTTCGGCATCGGCGCCGGCGCGAGCCAGCACCTGGTGCGCGGGATCGCCAGAACCAGCGGCGGGGCGGCCGAGTTCATCAGCCCCGGCGAGCGCATCGAAGCGAAGGTGATGCGGCAGTTCAAGCGGGTGTTCGCGCCCGCGCTGACGGACGTGAAGGTGGAGTGGGGCCAGGCGGGAGCGACGCCGGCCTCCGACCACGTGCCGCCCGTGTTCGCCGGCGAACGGGTGACGATCTACGCGCTGAACGATGCCCCGCAAGCCGCCATCGCGACGCTCAGCGGGACGCTTGCCGGCCGGGCCGTCGCATTCGAGGTGTCCGTGGATCCCGAACGTGCCGTCCAGGGCGACACGATTGCCACGCTTGCGGCCCGGGGCCGCATTCGCACCCTCGAGGAGCAGGGCGAGTACCTGGAAAACCGCGGGTCGCGCCAGCGGCGTACGCGCGTGAACACTGGCGCGGCCGCCGAGATCGCGGCCCTGGGCGTGAGGTACCAGTTAGCGTCGCGCGAGACGTCGTTCGTCGCGATCGAGCATCGCGAGACGCCAGCTGAAGGGCAGGCCGAGTTGCGCCGGGTGCCCGTCGCACTGACGTCGGGATGGGGCGGCGTTCGGGAGCAGGGCCTGGGGATGGCGACGACGTGCATGGACCTGCGGTCGCTCGGCGCGCAGCGGAGCGCTGCGCCGGCCGGCCCCGGACGTGTGTGGAGTCACGTGCAAGACTCGATGGCGGGACCCGCCGACGTCTGCTACGACACGGCGCCTGGCGAGTTCGATGCTGCGCCCGCGATGAGTTCGAGGCCTTCGTTCATGCGTCGGGTGCCCGCCGCGACACGCGACTCGTCCCGTTCGCACGATCGTCTCGTCGCGCTCCAGCGCGCCGACGGAAGCTGGGAACTCGACACGGCGTTCGCGCAGGCCGTTTCGATGAAGCTGCGCGACCTCGAGAAGGCCCTGCGCGGCGCAACCGGCGACGCTGAAACCGCCCGCCGCGCCCTGGCGACGGCGATCGCGATCACGTGGCTGGAGAAGTTCGCGCCAGCCGCGCGCGGCGAGTGGGAGATGCTGGCCGAGAAGGCGAGGCGCTGGCTGGCGGCGTGCGGAGCCACGCCCGCGGGAGGCGAATCCTGGAGCGATCTCGCCGAGCGCGTCCCTCGCTGATCCAGGCCCCGCCTACTTGACGCCGCCGTCGACCTTGCGGTGCGCCGCCAGGAACTCGAAGACCGCAGGCAGGTTGGGCACGACGATGTCGGTGTGATTGCCGCCGGGCACCTCGATGTACGTGACGTCGGTGCCGAGGCGCTTCATCTCGGCGACCATCGCGCGCGAGCCGGCCACGTTGACGGTGGGATCGGCATCGCCGTGGACGACGATCTGCGGAATGTGCTTCATGCGCTCGACCGTGCCGGGGCTGCCGGTTCCGGAGAACAGGCCGAGCGCCGCCCAGACGTCCGGGTACTTCGCGCCGAGATACCACGTGCCGACCGCGCCCATCGAATGGCCGACGAGGTAGATGCGCGTCGGGTCAACGTTGTAGTGCCCGCGCATCAGGCGAAGCACCTCCAGGACGTCCTGCTCGCTCAGCTCGAGCCGCCGTTTCGTGGCGGCATCAGCCGTGCCGGTTATGGGCGCGCCGTAGAAGCCATCCACCCGGTAGCCGAGGGGCGCGGCCATCAGGAACCCGTGCTGCTCGGCGAGCGTCGGCGGCACACCGGAGTAGCCGTCGAAGAACGAATCTTCGTTCGCGCCCAGACCGTGCAGCGCGATCACGAGAGGCGCCGGCTTCGAGGCGCTATAACCGGCCGGCACGTACACGCGGTATGGCATCACCTCGTCTGCGCCCTGCAGCACGTAGTGGCGCTCCATGCTGCCCGTGCGTCCCTTGAAGGGATCCTTGCCTTTTTTCGCCGCGGCGAGGATGGTCTCGGCCGATGCCAGCTCCGCTGCCACGTCGAATGTGCCCACTCTGATGCGGCCGCGATTGACGTTGTGGATAAAATCGCCCGGGTAGCGCACGTCGGCGCGAAGCGCGGCTGGCACGGCGGCCGAGCCGGCCTCGAGGGCGCGGAGCCGCACGTCGAGGCCCTTTTGCAGCACGACGCCCAGCCTGGCCGCGCCGAGGGACGTCTCGCCGTCGAAGGCCTCGGCTTCGAGCGTGTATGCCCCGTCAGGAATGGAGGCGAGATCGAGCTCCATCGGGAACGGCGACTCGCGAAGGTCGCGGGCGACGCCGTCGAAGGTCCCGAACTGGCGCACCGAAATCATGGGCGACGGCGCGGAAGGTGGCGCCGCTGCAGCCCCCGGCGCGGCGGCCTGGCGTTTCAACAGCGACACGCGCGCCGTGATCGCCGGAGTGAGATCGACCGCAGGCCGGTAGATCTGCTCCAGCCTGGCGGCATACGGCGCGGACGAATCGACGACCGTGCGCTCGCCTCTGATCACCAGGGAGTTCTGGTAGTCGAGGGCCGGTGTCCAGGCCGCGCCCGCGAGCAGCGCCAGGCCCCGGGCAAGCTGACGCCGGGCCTCGCCGATGTTCCCCGCGCGCATCGCGGCGGTGATCTCCTTGTCCACCACGTCGATCTGGGCTTTCAATTCGCCCTGGAGATTCGTCGTGGCCTTGCGGGTGTTGTAGGTGACGCGCACGCTGCTCAGGCTTTGCAGGGCCTGCGCGGCCGCCATCGCGGGCACGAGCGCGAGGGCGACGGCCAGCGCCAGCGGCAGCAGGGCAGTCTGGAGTGTGGTCCAACGACGCTGAACGCCTGGGTGATGCATCATGACCGGAATCCTCTGGCGGGGGCGGGACGCGCCTCAGCCGTCTGCCGACCCGGCCCAGAAGGACCGCAGGTCGAGCTCTACATCGAGGAACGGCTCGGCCCGCACCACCTCGTCGCCGGCGTGCGTCGCGATGATCGTCCAGCGGCCGCCATCGAGCCGCAGCACTTCGAGCGTGCCCGCGATCGGGTCGACGAGCCACGCATGCGAGACCTGCTCCCGGGCGCAGATCGCCAGCTTCTTCACGCGGTCGAGAGACGCCGTGGACGGCGACAGGATCTCGCAGACCCAGTCTGGAGCCAGGGGGAAGTAAGCCGTCGCGGGAAGGGAAGGCATGCGGCTGCGGCGCCAGCCGGCCCAGTCCGGCACCAGCACGTCGCGGCCGGCGTGCACCTCGGGTTCATACAGGATCCACCAGCCGCCCGGGCCGCCGCGGCCCTCGTGATAGGGCTGTACCAGCCGGCCCCCGATGATCGATTTCGTGACGGCATGGCGCGGCGCGGGCCTTGGACTGGCGTGCAGCTCACCATCCACGATCTCCGCCACGACATGGTCGGGCAGTGTCACGAGATCGTCGTACGTCGCGGGGCGATCGAGCGGCGGGAC
>Ga0315275_10002501_pt1 | contig 16635 bp, 17 predicted proteins | sample YL17G03_0_MG_FD_205557 | JGI IMG/M metagenome (GOLD analysis project Ga0315275, IMG submission 205557) | Sediment microbial communities from Yellowstone Lake, YNP, Wyoming, USA - YL17G03_0 | ecosystem: Environmental > Aquatic > Freshwater > Lake > Sediment | place: USA: Wyoming | collected... | reverse complement strand
GAACGGGGCTGACGGCGGTCACCGACGGCGTCTACGGGATCCGGATCAATCACCTGCTCGAGGTCCAGATCGACGGGTTCGGGCTGTCGAAGTAGGGAAAGACGACGACCCGGCGGGCGGCTCTACACCTCTACCGCACACTGTTCCACCAGACGTTGCGCAACGAGCACATCCGCCGGCTCGACGTCGCGTGGACGCCAGCACGTTTGGGAGCGACCCCCGGCATTGCCTCACGCCTCTCGGCGTTCCGGCGTACAATTGCCTGCGGAGGAACCATGCCCTGGCAGGACCATATCGTGTCCACGCCCGACACGCTGCACGGAGCACCGCGTTTCCGTGGCACGCGGATTCCCGTCTCCGTGGTTCTCGATAACCTCGCAGCCGGGATCACCACGGAGGAATTACTCCGGCAGTACCCCACTCTGCCCGTTGATGCCGTAGGTGTGGCGCTGGCCTACGCGGCCGATTTGGCGCGCGACCGCATCGTTTCCATTCCGGCCTGACGAGGGCGAGATGCCAGCCGCCTTGCTCAAGCTCGACGAGAATATCCCGGACCTCGTCGCGGAGATCCTGGGAGCAGTTGGCCACGACGCTGCGCTCGCGAGGGACGAGGGACTCGCTGGTGTCGAGGACGAAGCACTGCTCGGCGCGGCAATCACGGAAGCTCGAGCTCTCGTCACCTTCGACCTCCATTTCAGCGACATCCGCCGCCACGATCCGTCGGGTACACCGGGCATCGTCGTGCTCCGGCTGCGCAGCCAAAGCCTGCCTCCGGTTCGACGGGCCGCACTCGCCCTGGCGGACCTGCTCTCTTCCGAGCCGCTGACAGGCCGCCTATGGATTCTCAGCGACGATCGCCTCCGCATCTGGCCTGCAGAAAGTCGCGCCTGACACTGAAGATCGAACCGTAGGCGCGATCTTCCTGGGGCGCCTCGAGCAGCGCCCGCGTGAACGCGAGGTTCTCGCCGGAATTGGTGGCTCGGGGTTCCAGCAGGATGGCGTCGCGCGGGACGCCGTTCGCGACGGCGACGTCAGCAAACGTCTCGGCCTCGGACCTGGCGAACCGGGTCGCGGTGAGGCGGCCGACGTTGCCCGAGCAGACCATCAATGGCGCCAGCCCGCGCGCGAACAGGCCGGCGGCGTGCTCGGCCACGCGCACGTCATTGCTGCCGAGCACCAGGATGAGGTCGCTTTGCGCCAGCTCGTGGCCCAGCAGCATGTAATCCCACAGCGTCCGGGCCAGCGCATCCGTGGAAGGCGATTCGGTCATTGGCGCGATCTCCGCTCGAGTGCCGTTCGCAGGCGGACGTAGCATACCCCCGCGGGGCGTTTCCAGGGCTTGGGGATGGCATCCCTGTCGAGCCATAAGTAGTGTTACCAGAGCGGCATCCCTGTCGAGCCGTTCCGCTGGGTGGAGATCGAAGCATGGCCGGGGGAACTCCGGCCCGAACACCTGAGCCGGCAGGCGGCATTCGCGAGCGCGTGGGACGACGGCGCCTCGGCGTTCCAGTCTTCGGACAAGCTGCTGGACCGCATCTGGGAACTCTGCCGCTACTCAATCAAGGCCACGACGTTTGCCGGCGTCTACGTCGACGGCGACCGCGAGCGCATCCCCTACGAGGCCGATGCGTATCTCAACCAGCTCGGCCACTATGCCACCGACCGCGACGTGCAGATGGCGCGCGACACGTTCGACCGCCTGATGGCACACCCGACGTGGCCGACCGAGTGGGCGTTCCACATGGTGTTCATGGCCCACGCCGACTGGATGCAGACCGGCGACGAGGCGTGGGTCGCGGCGCGCTACGACGCGCTGAAACCGAAACTGCTCCTCGATCGCGCCCGGGCGGACGGCCTGCTGGTCAGCACCCAGGCCCAGCAGGCCCGCGGCGACATCGTCGACTGGCCGGCGGGCGAGCGGGACGGGTACGTGTTCACGCCGGTCAACACCGTGGTCAATGCCTTCCATCTCCGGGCGCTGGCGCTCATGGCGGAGCTTGCTGGCGCCGTGGGCCGCACCACCGACGCGGCGGCCTACCGCGCGCGCGAGCGGTCGGCCCGCGAGGCCTTCCAGCGCCTGCTCTTCGACGCCGGCCGCGGCCTGTATCGCGACGGGGAAGGCACCGAGCACGCGTCGGCGCACGCCAACCTCTTCCCCCTCGCCTTCGGCCTCGTGCCGGACCAGCACGTCGGCGGCGTCGCGGCGTGGCTGAAGAGCCGCGGAATGCCGTGCTCGGTGTACGCGGCACAGTACCTGCTGGAAGGTTTCTTCGATCGCGGGGAAGGCGCCCACGCGCTGGCTCTGATCACGGCTCCCGGCGATCGCAGCTGGCGGCACATGGTCGAGAGCGGCACGACGATCACGTAGGAGGCCTGGGACCAGAGGTACAAGCCCAACCAGGACTGGAACCACGCGTGGGGGGCGGCACCGGCCAACCTGCTGCCGAGGTTCGTGCTCGGCGTGCGGCCGGCCGCGCCGGGCTGGCGGCGCGCACTCGTCCGCCCGGTTCAGGGCCCGCTGGCTCGTGCCAGCGGTACCGTGCCGACGCCGCGCGGGCCGATTCGCGTGGCGTGGTCCGGCCGGGAGGGCTTCACGATGACACTGGCGCTGCCGCCGGGAATCGCCGCGCGGATCGAGATCCCCGCACCGGCGGGTTCGCGCGGCGTCTTCCGGGACGGCGCGCCGGTGCGCGCACGCCGGGAGGGCCCGCGCTGGGTGCTCGACGACGAGATCGAGGGATCGGTCACCCTCGTGGTCAGGTAGGACGAACAGGCAGGCGCATCGCTCATGCTGACCGGCACAGAAGCATCGCCGTCGCCGGCAGCACCAGCGGACGCCCCCGGGGCGCGCGCGGCCCGGCCTTCTCCACGGCTTCGCGAATCACCTTGTCGATGACGACTGTACGGTCGAGGCCCCTCTTCACGTCGTCGGTGTGGAGATCCCACTCCACCATGAGGAAGTAGCCCTTCTGGTTCCGCGAGAGCACGCCGGGCGAGATCGGAAGAGAATACCCCGTCTGGAACTGCTCGATGGCGGCTCACGATCCGGCGGGTCATCCGTCGAGCGGTTCCTCTCGGCGGCCCCCATCCGCGTAGAATGCCGCAATGGCACGCACTCCTCGCCTTCACGTACCGCTCACCGGCATCCTCGTCGTCCTCCTTGCTGGCGCCGTCATCGTCCAGGTGGCGCGCCCGCACGCACAACGTGGGCCGGTTGGCGCCCAGGTCCTTCCGTCTTCCGGCGCGCAACTCGATGACGACCCGGGCATCCTCACGCCGCCGGCGCCGCCGGAGCCGCGTGTCAACGGTCCTTCAGTCATCGGCACGAGACCCGGCCGACCGTTCCTCTACCGCATTCCGGCAACGGGCGATCGCCCGATGCGGTTCAGCGTCCAGGGCCTGCCCGCGGGCCTGGCGGCCGACCCGGCAACCGGTATCATCCGCGGCACGATCACGGATCTCACGCCGCGCGAATACCGGACGACCATCGTCGCAACCAATGCCCGCGGACGCGCCGAACGGGCGTTCCGCATCGTCGTCGGCGACACGCTAGCACTGACCCCGCCGATGGGCTGGAACGACTGGTACACCTTCTACGAGCACCCGAGCGACGCCCTGATGCGCAAGGCGGCCGACATCATGATCGAGTCGGGCATGGCGGACCACGGCTACCAGTACGTGAACATCGACGATGCGTGGATGGGGAAACCGAGAACGGACGATCCAGACGAGCAAGGGCCCGCGCGGGACGCGCGCGGCATGATCAATGCGAACCGGCGCTTCCCCGACATGAGAGGGATGACCGACTACATCCACGGTCTCGGCCTCAAGGCCGGCATCTACACGTCGCCGGGAGCGCTCACGTGCGCGGGCTACTACGGGTCGTGGCAGCACGAGGCGCAGGACGCCGCCCGCTTCGTCGAGTGGGGCTTCGATTTCCTCAAGTACGACTGGTGCTCGTACAGCGAGACCCCGCGACCGAGACCCGACCCCGAGCTCGAACGCCGCCAGCGGCCGTATCGCCTGATGGGCGGCATCCTCAGGCAGCAGCCGCGCGACATCGTGTTCAACCTGTGCCAGTACGGGATGGGCGAGGTCTGGAAGTGGGGCGCCGAGGTCGGCGGGCATTCCTGGCGCACGACGGGAGACCTCGGTCTGGAGAAGAGCGAACGGCTTCCGGGCTTCTACGCGATCGGCTTCAAGAACGCCGAACACGCCGAGCACGCGAAGCCCGGCGGCTGGAACGATCCCGACTACATCCTGATCGGCTATGTCGGCAACGCCCACAGCATCGAGGAGCCGCCGCGGCCGACCACGTTGACGCGGCACGAGCAGTACTCCTACATGTCGATGTGGGCCTTGATGGCCGCCCCGCTCTTCTACTCGGGCGACATCACCCGCCTCGACGCCTTCACGCTCAACGTGCTCAACAATGCGGAAGTGATCGCAATCGACCAGGACGCGCTCGGCCGCCAGGGCCGCATCGTGCGGCAGACGGCAGACGAGTTCGTGCTGGCCAAGCCGATGGAGGACGGGTCGGTGGCCGTGGGCCTCTTCAACCTGTCGGAGACGCCGCGCGACATCACGGTGACGGCTGCCGACCTGGGCGTGATCGGCCCGCAGCGCGTGCGCGACATGTGGCGTTGGAAGGACGTCGGCACGGCCGACAGCCGGTACACGGCCAGGGTGGCGCGCCACGGCGTGATGCTGGTCCGCATGTGGCCGGCCGGCGCGGAGCCTGGCGATCGCGCCGGGGTGTTGGTGCCGGGAGCGTCTTGAGGGATCATGGTGACCATGCGACATCTCCCCCTCGCGTTGGTGCTTGCCGCCGCGGCTGCTGTCGGACCGGCGGAGGCCGCCCCGTTCACGGCCGGCGCCGCCAAGCGGCCGATCACGCCGGAGCTGAAGCCCGGCGCGAGCGTCTGGATGGCGGGGTTCGCCAACGGGCGCGCCGCGACCGGCGTCCACGACGACCTGTGGGCGCGCTGCCTCGCCATCTCCTCGGGCCGCAAGCCGGTCGTGATCTGCGCCATCGACAGCATCGGCCTCTTCTTCGAGGACGTGCAGAAGATCCGCGACGGCGTCCGCGCGAAGGCCGGCCGCGACGCGGACGTCCTCGTGGCCTCGACGCACGTGCACGAGGGCCCGGACACGATGGGCCTGTGGGGCGCGCAGATGGGCGTGAGCGGCATCGACGAGGCCTACAACGCGCTGGTGGTCTCGCGCACGGTGGAGGCGGCCGCCGAGGCCCTGGCCGGCATGCGGCCGGCGGCCCTGCGCGGGGGCAGCGTCACGCCGCAGGACGTCGGGACGTTCTTCGACGACGACCGGCCGCCGAACCTGAACGATCCGGAGATCCTGGCGCTGGCCGTCGACGGCGCCAACGGGCGACGGATCGCCACGCTCGTCAACTGGGCCAGCCATCCGGAGGCGCTCGGCAGCAGGAACACGCAGATCACCGCCGACTGGCCGTGGGCACTCGCGCGCGACGTGGAGCGGGCCGCCGGAGGCGTCGCCGTCTTCGTGAACGGCGCCATCGGCGGCATGCAGTCTCCTCTGGGCGCGACGTTCCACGACCCGAAGACCGGTCAGCCGCCGGCCAAGGACACGTTCCGCTTCGCCGAGGTCGTGGGCGAGTACGTGGCCCGCCACGCGCTCGCGGCCGTGGCGACGGGAAGAGCCTGGTCCGCTGGCGACATCGAGTACCGCGAGACGGTCATCGAGATTCCCGTCACCAATCAGGGCTACCTGATGGCGTCCCGGGCGGGCGTGTTCAAGGGGCGCAAGCCGATGGGCCCCACGAAGTCAGTGGTCGCGCCCATGGGCTACCTGAAGCTGGTCGCGAACGGCAAGGCGGTGCTGGAAGCGGCGCTGATCCCCGGTGAACTCTACCCGGAGTTGAGCCTGGGCGGCGTGCTACCGGACCCGGGCGCGGACTTCCCGGAGGCCCCGGCGGAGAAGCCGGTCAAGCGCCAGATGACGGCTCCGATGAAGATGCTCATCGGCCTCGCCAACGACGAGATCGGCTACATTATCCCGAAGGCGCAGTGGGACGAGAAGCCGCCGTTCACCTTCGGCGCGCAGAAGCGGTGGTACGGAGAGGTCAACTCGGTCGGCCCGGACGCCGCACCGCTGATCCTGGACGCATTCGCGCGACTGGTCGCCAGCGGCGGACAGCAGGCTGGCAGCCAGCCGCCGAAGCCGCCGGCGCGCTGACGGCGCCCCCCCTCGACGCCTCCGGAGACTCTGCGACGGATCGCGCCTGACGCAGTCGCGCTCGTCCCCGCCCTATCTGGCGGCGAGCGGCCAGATCTCGATGCGTCGAGAGTGTATTTCGCCGCCCTCCGACTGCAGGGCAATGCGCCCGGGCATCGCGGTGGCCCCCCCGCCTCGTTCAGCTTCCTTCCGTTCACGAACACGACCAGGGACGGGCCGTCAGATGTGGCGTGACGACGACGGCCGCCAGCGCGGCCGTGGCTAGGATGAGTCGGGCGGTCGGGCGCATCATGCAGCTCCTCGCGTGCCTGCTAGTCGAAGAAGGGAAACAGCCTTCGGATCTCTGCTCTGTCCGGTTTCCTGCCGTACTCACAAATCTCGAAGGCTTCGGCATGCCGGATACTCTCGGCCCGGGAGGGCCCGTACCATTCGGCCAGCTGTTTCCGGAACCGGTTTGCGGTCATGCTGTCCCGATCAGCAAACCCCTTCCGCACCGCTTCGCGGCGCCTCTGCTGCCCTGCGGCGTCGGGCGGCACGAGCTCGGCCGAGCCGAGCGCGCCGCCTTCATAGAACTGCGATTCCATGCCCAGAAGCGCGTCGAGCTTCTTCTCCATCACGGCATCGATCCCGACGATGATGTCGGCCGCGAAGGGATTGGGCTTTTCGAAACGGTCCGAGTAGTAGAGGAAGACCGGATTCGACCTGAGCGCCGGCACCTCAGGCAGGAAGTTCGGCACGGCCACCATGTAGGCGGCGTCCTGGACGAGCACGCCGGTGTATCGGTGGTCTGGATGGTAGTCGTTTGGACGCGGCCCCATCACGATGTCGGCCTTCCACTCACGGATCAGGCGCGTGATCGTCTTCCGGTTTTCAAGCGTCGGCAGAAGCTCGCCGTCGTGGTTGTCGAGCACCTCGACCGCGCTCCCGAAGAGCCTGGCCGCGCGTTCCACCTCGGCGATTCTGCGGCGGGCCAGCGGTCCGCCCGCTTCTCTGAAATGCCCGATGTCGCCGTTTGTGACCGATACGAGCTTCACGGCGTGCCCCTTGGCCGACCATAGCGACGCCACACCTCCCGCCTTGATCTCCGCATCGTCCGGATGCGCGCCGAAGCAGATGATCCGAAGCGGCCTCTCCTGCGCCGAGATCGCGATCGAGAAAGCAGCCGCCAGCAGCAACGAGACGCTCACGATCGTCGGTCCAGGTCGGATCACGGCAGTCCTCCGGCGCTCAGTCTTCCACTCGAGCGGCCAAGAATCAAGACGCGGCGGTCAGGCCTTCGCGCTGATCCGCTGCGCCTGCGCCTGGGCCTTCAGGATCAGCTCCGTGGCCAGGAAGCAGTGCGCCTGCGGCATGGCCGTCTCGGTCCGGTTGAGGACGTCGGCCACGAGCTGATCGCCGTACGGGAGCACGACGTCGGAGCAATCGATGTACCGCGTCTCCTTCTGGTCGACCAGGAACAGGTGTTCGCCGCGGGGCCGCCCGCCGATGTCGACGTTCTTCCGGATCTCGATGAACCCTTCGGTGCCGAGGATCGTGAGCCGGCCGTCGCCCCACGACGCCAGGCCGCCCGGCGTGAACCAGTCCACCCTGAAGTACCCGTTGCCGCCGTTGCCGCGCACCAGCGCGTCGCCGAAGTCCTCGAGGCCGGGGTACTGGGGGTTGTTGAGATTGCCCACCTGCGAGGCCACGACCTCGGCCTGCGTCGAGCCCGTGAAGAAGAGGAACTGGTCGGCCTGGTGCGAGGCGATGTCGCAGAGGACGCCGCCGTAGCGGGCACGCTCGAAGAACCAGGCCGGCCGCGTCTTCGGGTTCATGCGGTGGGGCCCGAGGCCCACCGTCTGCAGCACGCGCCCGATGGCGCCCGCCTTCACCAGCTCGCCGGCCCGGACCGTCGCGCGGTTCTCGAACCGCTCGCTGTACATGATCGAGTAGATCCGCTTCGTCTCAGCCTGGACCTTGCGGATCTCAGCCAGCTGCGCCAGGCCGGTTGCGCCGGGCTTGTCGGACATGTAGTCCTTGCCGTGGCGCATGACGCGGATGCCCAGCGGGCCGCGCTCGTCGGGGATGGCCGCCGCCACCACGAGCTTCACCTTGGGATCCTGCAGGACCTCGTCCTCGCTGCGGGCCAGCTTCGCGAACGGGTACTGCTTGAGGAACGCCTGGGCCAGCTCCGGCTCTCTGGCGTACACCCACGACAGTTCGCCGCGGGCCTTCAGCACCGCGTTCGTCTGCGCGTTGATGTGGCCGTGGTTCAGGCCGATCACCGCGAAGGTGAGCACCGGGTCCTTCGGCTGCGTCACCGCAGCCTGGCCGGCGTCGCCGCGCGCGGCTGTCTGGCCGTCGTAGGCATACGGCCCGCCGGCCGGTTCTTCGTTGGCCGCCGCCACCGCCGGCAGCATCGCGGCACCCGCCGCGCAACCCGCGACGCTCATCAGGAACTGCCGCCGATCGACGTCATGGTTGGACATGGAAGACCTCGGAGTCATGCGCGGGCGCGGCGGGCGGCGCCGCCCCCGCGCGCCCAACGGGCGAGCGCCTCGCGGTGCTCGTGCACCTTCTCGAAGGCGACCGCAAGATGGTGCATGTCGGCCGCCGGGCCGGGCAGTACCTGCTGCTCGATCCGGAGACCCTGCTCGCGGCCGATGATGCCACGAACCGCCGTCGCCACGCACGTGCCCGCGGCGTCCTTCGGCCGGCCGCCGTACTTCGAGAGCCCGCCCACGGGAGGGCGAGGGGAATCAGCACGGCGGCACGCCGCATGGCGGTATGCTAGGCGCATCCGTCTGGCGGTCGAGCCTTCGCAGCCCCTGGCCATCGACGTAGGGCCACGCGACAGGAGGCGCCCCTTCTTTGCGGCGCGGCGCCCGGGCGGCGAAGGCGGCCACGAGCCGGACTGGATCCGCGCGTGCACGAGCGGCACGGCCGCGGAGCTCCCGGAGGTTGCCGCATGATCAGCCGGCGTCGTTTTCTCGAGACAGGCGCTCTGGTGGCCGCCGCCCTCACCCGCGCGGTCCCCGGCGAAGCCGCCGGGCCGCCGACGATCTCGGTCTTCTCGAAGCACCTGCAGCACCTCGACTACCGCATGCTGGCCGCCACGGTGGCGGAATCGGGCTTCGACGGCATCGACCTCACGGTGCGGGAAGGCGGTCACGTGCTGCCCGAGCGGGTCCGCGACGACCTGCCCAGGGCGGTGGAGGCCGCGCGGGCCGCCGGTCTCACGGTGCCGATGGTCACCACCACGATCGTGTCGGTCAAAGACCCCCACGCGGAAGCGGTGCTCGAGACGGCCGGCCGGCTCGGCGTGACGGACTACCGGCTGGGATGGGTGTCGTACGATCGAGCGCGCGGCATCACGGGCACCCTGGACGCGCTGCGGCCGCAATTGCGGGATCTGGCAGCCCTCAACCAGCGGTGCGGGATCCGGGGCCAGTACCAGAACCACGCAGGAGACCGTGTCGGGTGCGCCGTGTGGGACCTCTGGATGCTGCTGGCGCGCGTGGACTCGCCGTGGCTCGGCTGCCAGTACGACATCCGGCATGCGGTGATCGAAGGCGGCAGTTCATGGCCGAACGGCCTGCGGGTGATCGCGCCGTTCATCCAGACGGTGGACGTGAAGGACGGGCACTGGGCGAAGACGCCGAACGGCTGGCAGCCGGTGACGGTGCCCTTGGGAGAGGGCGCCGTGAACCTGGCGACGTTCTTCACGCTCCTGGGATCGCTCGGTGTGGCGAAACCCATCTCGATGCACTTCGAGTATCCCTTCCCGGAGACGGGAAGCCCCGAAGCGCGCCGCAAGGCGGCGGTCACATCGATGCGCCGCGATCGCGGGCGGCTCCGGGCGGCGATGGCCGAGGCCGGTTACGGGACCAGGCCGTGAACCCGATTCTCGTGGACTGGAACAAGACCGTCGCGGCACTACCAGGCTCTGCTCCGGCCCGCGTGACGACGGCGCGTCACGCCGGACATCGATCAGCCTCCTGTCAGCGGCGGGCGGCCGCGGCCCGCCGGGGGAGCAGCCAGATGGCGGCGGCGCCGACGACCGCGACGGCGATGAGCGTGATGAAGCCCGCGTCGTAGCGCCCCGTGGCATCGCGCAGGTACCCGACAAACATCGGGGACACGGCCTCGGCGACGCCGTCGGCCGTCACCACGATCCCCATGACGCGGCCGAGCACGGCGACGCCGAACAGCTCCGCGGCCATCAGCGGGATGATCAGGTACTCGCCGCCGAGGCCGACGCCGAAGAGCGCCGCGAACAGGTACATCGCGGTCCGCGAGGACGCGAAGAACAGCAGCGGGATGGCGGCGGCCACCAGCAGGTAGATGAGGAGCATCACGCGCCGCTTGGGCCAGTGGTCGGCCAGCCAGCCCATGAGGAGGCGGCCCGCGATGCTGCAGGTCAGCACCAGCGAGATGATCCCCGTCGCGTCGGCCTGCGAGTAGCCCCGATCGAGGCCGAGGTAGAGCTTCAGGTGCTGGTTTGTGCCGCCGACCGCCGCGATCGAGCACATGCTGCCCGCCACGAGCAGGTAGAACGCGGGCCGCCGCAGCACCGGGGCGAACGGCACGCGGCCGCCGGTCCCGCCAGGCGCCGCGGGGTCCGCGGGCGCTTCCTTCACCAGGAACGCCATCGGCCAGGCGAGCGCGACGATGAGGACGCCGAGCACGCCGAGCGCGCCGCGCCATCCCCACCGCTCCGTGAGCCAGTAGGCCAGCCACGGCACGGCCGCGCCGCCCAGGCCGATGCCGAGATAGGCGAAGCCCATGGCCTTGCCCCGCCCCTGGCGGAACCACTGCGACAGCAGCACCTGGTTCGGCAGCGGCCCCCCGCAGACGTACCCGAGCGCGTTGAGCAGGTAGAACGCGTAGAACATCCACAGCGCCGTCATCCCGCCGAGTCCCACCAGGGCGCCGCCCGCCATCAGGATCCCGAGCAGCATGAGCCGGCGCGGGCCGAAGCGGTCGATGACCCAGCCCGCGATGAAACCGAACAGCGGCCCCACCACCAGCTTGCTCAGCGCGTTGCCGGACGTCACCTGCGTGCGCGACCAGCCGAACTCGCGCACCATGTGGTCGTAGAAGAGCGGCAGCCCGTAGAGCGCCAGGCCGACGATGGAGAAGAGCGCGAGGAACGACGTGGCCGCGGCATGCTGCTGACGTGCGCGTCGGGTGCCGCCTGGAGCGGCCGCGGATGGCTCCGGGACATTCATGTCATGCGCCTTCCCTGCGCACGCGGCCGGGTCTTCGCGCGCTGGATCGACGTGGGGCGGGCCTGTGGTTTCCCTGCCTCGCGCTCGCGCGTCTCCGCCGAGGGTTGTCCCCGCGAGAGACGGTCGCGCTACACCTTCTCCGGCACGGTGAACGGCGCCCGGTACTTCCGCGTGAGCATCCGGTTGGCTTCGTCGTCGTTCTTCACCAGCTCGGTGGCCGGATCGATCTCGAGCACGCGGTTGACGCGCGCCCCCGTCAGCGCGTAGTGCGAGAGCGCCGACGACCAGTGCCCTTCGAGCGGTGGGGCCGTCACCGCGGCCATGTCGCGGCTGCGGACGCAGTCGATGAAGTTCCGGTAGTGGTTCAGGTCCGTGCCGTCCTTCCCCTCTTTGACGAGCTTGTTGTCCTTCCCTTCGTACATCTTGTAGCTGCCGTAGTCGGGGAACGTCATCCAGCCCTTCTCGCCGTAGAAGATGACCCCGAACTCCCGGCCGCCGGCCTCGTCGTTCGTCATCCAGGGGCGCACCTCGAGCGTCATCATCTTGTCCTGGCCGTCCTTGCCCTTGAACATGAAGGACGTCGACGACACGTCGTAGATCTGCTTCGCGTCGCCCCACAGCAGCAGGCCGCCTGCCGACGTGACGCGATAGGGCAGACCGACGCCGAGGCCCCAGCGCGCCGCGTCGAGCTGGTGCACGCCCTGGTTGCCGATGTCCCCGTTGCCGTACGCCCAGTGCCAGTGCCAGTTGTAGTGCACCCAGAGGCCCTCGTTCTTGGCGTTCAGCATGAAGGGCTCTTCCTGCGCGGGCCCTTGCCAGATGCTCCAGTCGAGCTCCTTCGGCGGCGCGCCCGCGTGGGCCTTGCCGATGTCGGGGCGCCACTTGTAGCAGACGGTCCGGCACAGGTAGACCTTGCCGATCGCGCCCTCGTGCAGCAGCTTGATGCCTTCCTGGAACCCCGGGTTGCTGCGCAGCTGCGTGCCGTGCTGGACGATGCGCTTGTACTTCTTCGCGGCCTCGACAACCCGCCGGCCCTCGAAGATGTTGTGCGTCATCGGCTTCTCGACGTACACGTCCTTGCCGGCCTGGCAGGCCCAGATCGTCGCCAGCGAGTGCCAGTGGTTGGGCGTGGCGATCGAGACGGCGTCGATGTCCTTGTCGTCGAGGACTCTGCGGATGTCCTGTTCGACCTTCGGCGCGGGCTTGCCCTTCTCGGTGAAGAAGGCCTTGGTGGTCGGCTCGAACAGGCGCGCATCGGGGTCGCAGAGGACGGCGACCTCGACATTCTCGAGCCTGCCGTAGCCGCTGAGGTGCGACTTGCCGCGCCCGTTGAGGCCCATCTGGGCGACGCGGACACGATCGTTGGCGCCCGCCCAGCCGGTGCGGGACGTACCGATGAGGATCGTGGTCGCGGCGGCGGTCTTGACGAAGTCCCTGCGGGTCACCTGTTCCATGGCCACTGTCCTTTCTAGTTGCGTGCTTCCCCGATGAACATGCTCGCGAACCGTTCGTCGCCCGGCACCAAGTACTTCGACTCGCAAGTACGGCCACGACTCCCTTTCGGCGCACGTGGCCTGTTGCGCTCGCTCAGCACGTCGTCCTGAGGGCACAAATACGTCGCCGTATTTGTGCGTCGAAGGACTAAGGATACCGACCGGACCACGTCTGTCAATGGCCCGACTGGTGGCTTGCCGCCACCGTGACCCACGCCGCCTCGAACGCCACGTGCTTGATCGCCTCCCGCCGCCGCCCCTGGACCGGCGTCGGGTCGACGTGGCTGTAGCTGACGTGCACGAGGCCGTCGGCCGCCTGGAGGACCGACGGGTAGGAATAGGATCCGCCCGGCGTGTCCTCGAGCGCGCGCCGACGGGGCCACGTGCGGCCCTCGTCGTCCGACACCCAGACGGAGAGGCGGGCCCGGCCGCTCTCGGTGTCGTTCGACACCATGAGCCACGATCCGTCCCGGAGCGCGACGACCTCGAGGCTCGACCCCGGGTTGGGCACGGGCGAATCCTGGCCGACCGTCCACGTGACGCCGTCGTCGCGCGACTCGGCGACAATCGCGCGCTGGGGCGGCGGGCCGTTGTCGCGCATCCAGGCCACGATGGTCCCGTCCTTCTTCCGCACGAGCGACGGCTGGACGCCGCCGAGGCTCACGATTGGATCGCTCGCCCGCCACGTGGCGCCGTCGTCGTCGGACATGGCCACCAGGCCGACGCTGTACGTGTCGCTGTAGAGGGGCAGGAGCAGCCGTCCCGTCGGGAGGCGCAGCACGTGCGTTCGGGGCATCCAGCCGAGGCGGTTGTACAGCTTGTCGGACAGGCGCCCCATGACGTGCGTGATCTCGTCCCTCTCGCGCCCGGCGGGCAGGCCGCTCTCGAGCACGGCCTTCGCGAACGGTTCGAGCTTGTCCTTGAGGTTGTCGGGACGCAACAGCACGACGCCGCCGTCGTTCCAGGGCGGCGCGCCCGAGGTCCAGCCGGCGATGGGCGCGGTGCGATAGCGGAGGATCGCGGATTCCCAGTTGTTGTCGACGATGGCCGGCCAGAAGACCGACAGCCTCCCCCGCCCGTCCACGCAGGCAATCGGATTGCAGTCGGGGAACCCCGGCGTGTCGGCGACCGGAAACGGCGCGCTCCATGCGCCGGCGCCGCGCGCGAGGCGCGCGCCCTCAAGCCGGACGTCGTCCGCCCTTCGCTCGCCGCTGCCGCGGTAGTACACGGCGAAGAGATCCCCGCCCGGCAGCTCGACGATCGACGACGCGTGCACGTGCTCGTCCTGCGGCGGCAGGATGAAGCGCGCCTCGAAGCGGGCCGCGTGGCCCGCGAGCGCCGTGTGCAGGGCCACGGCACCCGCCACGACGATGATCGGGCTCGCCTTCATGATGTCGACTCCTCCCGTCCGCGGACGCGCCCCGGGGAATCGCGCAGCGCTCTCGGAGGGGAATCATACCCCGACGGCGGCGGCACCGGAGACTGTTGCCGAAAGGCACACGGTGCAGCTACCCTTGGCCGAGTCCGCTGCGGAAGGGTCGGGATCCTCCGGCCGTTCCCGCCGGGCCATCACGGGGAAGACCATGACGACACTGCGCCCAGCCGCCATCGCGTTCGCGGCCTCGGTCCTGGCATTCTCGGCGGCTCACCCGGCGGCTGTGGCCGTCACCGCGCAGGCGCCCGGAGTGCTCGAACGCCCGCAGGCGCCGGCCGCCGCCCTCGCGGCCGTACCGCAGCCCGAGACCCCCGAGCGCGCCGCCCGCATGGCGTGGTTCCGCGAGGCGAAGTTCGGCCTGTTCATTCACTGGGGCCTCTACGCGATTCCGGCCGGAGAGTGGAAGGGCCAGCCCGTCGCCGGGATCGGCGAGTGGATCATGAATCGCGCGACGATCCCGGTGAAGGAATACGAGCGGCTCGCCGCGCAGTTCAACCCGGTGAAGTTCGACGCCGAACGATGGGCCCAGCTCGCCGTCGACGCCGGCATGAAGTACGTCGTCATCACCAGCAAGCACCACGACGGCTTCGCGATGTACGGGTCGAAGGTCAGCGCCTACAACATCGTGGACGCCACGCCGTTCAGGCGCGATCCGCTCAAGGAACTGGCCTCGGCGTGCGCGAAGCGCGGCTTGCGCCTCGGCTTCTACTACTCGCAGGCGCAGGACTGGCACGAGCCACACGGCGCCGGCAACACATGGGACTTCGGCCCGGACGATCAGAAGGACTTCGACCAGTACCTGCGCGGTAAGGCCGAGCCGCAGGTGCGCGAGATCCTCACGGGGTACGGCCCGATCGCGCTCATCTGGTTCGACACGCCGCGCCTGATGAACATCGGCGATCGCGCGCAGCGATTCATCGACCTCGTGCGCGGTCTGCAGCCGCAGTGCCTCATCGACGGCCGGCTCGGCACGACGGGCGACTACAGGTCAATGGGCGACAACCGCATCCCGAATACGGTGGTGAACGAAGACTGGGAGGTGCCGGCCACGCTCAACAGGACGTGGGGCTACAAGAAGGACGACACCGACTGGAAGCCGCCGGCGGACCTCGTGTTCAAGCTCGTGGACATCGTCAGCAAGGGCGGCAACTATCTGCTCAACGTCGGCCCGACCTCCGAGGGCCTGATTCCGCAGGCGAGCCAGGACAACCTGCGCGCCGTGGGCCGGTGGCTGCGGGTGAACGGCGAGGCCGTCTACGGCGCGAAGGCGACGCCGTTCGGCCGGGAGCTCGGAGCCTTCAGCGAGACGGAGATGGACAAGGACGGCAAGCCGATCTTCAAGGCCAGCGGCGACTGGCGGTGCACGACAAGACCCGGCAGGATCTACGTCCACCTGTTCCGCTGGCCCGGCACCTCGTTCACGCTCCCGGGCATCACGACGGCGGTCTCGCGCGCCTACCTGCTGGCGGACCCGAAGCGGACGCCCTTGCCCGTGAAGGCCGCCGGGGACGCCGTCGTCGTGACGTTGCCGCCGGACCCGCCGGGCGAGTTCGCGACCGTGCTGTGCCTCGAGATCAAGGAGGCCGGCCCGTCGAAGTAGGACCCACCGTCCGGCGGCGCGGCCGTGCAGGATTGTGCGTCCGTCCGGTGGCGGGTAGAATCTCCGGCCAGCGATGCGTGGATACCGGGTCCGAGGGGGTGGAAGGCTCCGCGCGAATTGAGGAGGAAGGGCGACATGCTCCGGCGTCACCTGATCGGAACCGTGCTCACCGTATCCGCCGCCCTGCTGGTTGTCGCCGCGCCGCCAGCGGCGGCTCAGGGCGCATCTCCGGGGTACGCCTTTACTCCGGTCCTGCACTCGGTCAGCTACGCCGGCGTGTGGCGGGGGCAGGCCCAGCTCACGCTCGACCAGTTCCTGGTCAAGGCGAAGGAGCTCGGCTTCACGCACGTCGAGGTGATGGCCAAGCGGCCGCACCTCTCGCCGCTGGACTACGACGCCGAGGCCCGAAAGAAGCTCAAGGCGCGGTTGCAGGAGCTCGGGCTCAAGCTCGTCTGCCTGGCCGGGTACCCCGATTTCACGGCGGGTGCCGAGAAGCCCGGCATTCCCAGCGCGGAGATCGGCGCCGTCTACGTCGGAGAACTGGCCCGCCTGGCTCGCGATCTCGACGTGCCGTTCATCCGGGTATTCACCGGCTACGAGCGCGACGGCGTGCCCTTCGACGCGCAGTGGGGCATCGTGGTGCAGGGGCTGAAGCTGGCGTCCCGGAAGGCCGCCGAGTTC
>Ga0315275_10002500_pt1 | contig 16637 bp, 18 predicted proteins | sample YL17G03_0_MG_FD_205557 | JGI IMG/M metagenome (GOLD analysis project Ga0315275, IMG submission 205557) | Sediment microbial communities from Yellowstone Lake, YNP, Wyoming, USA - YL17G03_0 | ecosystem: Environmental > Aquatic > Freshwater > Lake > Sediment | place: USA: Wyoming | collected... | reverse complement strand
GCGTCCATGCCGTAAGTCCTCCAATGGCAATCACTTGGAAGACTTCATCGGCACACGCCGCCTGATTACTTGAGCCTATGTGGCGCTGTAGTATTAAGTCGTAGTCCGTGATTTTGGTATCATACAGGTCAACCCCCACGACCGGCCGGCCGGGGAGTTTCTCGTCCCTTGTTACCGCGCCGCCCAACTTGAGGATCGCATTGACGGCCTTTTCTTCACGGGCCGCTTGCTCCTGGCCGCAGCCGGTAAGAAAAACCGCCAGCGTCATCAGCAGGACAATGATGCGCATCATGGTATGGTCTCCAGGAAAGAACCTGCCGCGTGGTCCATTCGCCCCGCGGGCGCTCCAGGTCATGCGGGTCCTATTACGGACAAGGCGATTGGCTCGCGCTGCCCGCGTCTGCATCGGCCAGGGCCTCGGCGACGAGCGCCAGGACCTCGGCCTCGACGGCGTCGAGCGACCCATGCGCCGTCGCTCCGGCGGCCCGATGATGGCCGCCGCCGCCGAACTGCTTCGCGACCCGCAGGATGTCCACGGGCGGCCTTGAGCGGAGGCTGACGCGGACCTCGTCGCCCTCGGCCTCCACGAGCATCAGGCCCACCTGGACGCCGCGGATGCGCATGCACTCATTGATGAGGTTCTCGGTGTCGCCGATGTCGGCGCCGAGTTCGCGGAACAGGCCTTGAGTCAGCCGCATGACCATCGCGCGGCCGTCGAGGGCGGGGTGGAGCGTCTCGATCGCGCGGCCGCGCAGTTGGGCCCGCGCGAGGTCGTCGCTCATATACAGCCTGTCGTAAATCTCGGCCGGCCGCGCGCCGGCTTCGACCAGCGAGGCCGCCAGGCGCAGCGTCGCGGCGTCCACCGTCGGCAGCCGGAACCAGTCGGTATCCACCGCGAGGCCCGTGAAGAGGTACATGGCGGTCGTCGGGTCAATCTCGGCCCCGGCCTCCGCGAGGAGTCGGTGGACCATCACGGCCGCCGCGACGGCGCCAGGATCAATCAACTGGAAGTCGGCGAGCGCGTCCCACGTCTGGTGGTGATCAATCAGGAGCACGGGCGCCCCGGAGTGGGCCACCAGGGGTTCCATGCCCGCCAGTTGAAGCCACGTGCCGGTGTCCACGACGCACACGAGGTCCGGCGGGGGAAGCGACCTCAGGTCCACGTCGCGCCCTGCCACCTGCATCGCCCCGTCGGGGTCGAGGAAGGCGTACTTCGTCGCCGGCGGCGTCGGCACGATTGTCCCGACCTTCTTGCCCTGGCCGATCAGCCATCGCCTGAGGGCGGCGATGGAACCCAGGGCGTCCCCATCGGGCTTGACGTGGGTGGTGAAGACGACGGACCGCGCTCTGGAAAGTTCGCGAATCGCGCCGGCGTAATCCGGATCAGCCGCCACAGGTCGCTCGCTCCCCCCTACGGGCCGTATGGCCGACCGCAGATCGTTGGAAATGCCTCATCCCTGGCTTATGCATTCGACCGGACAGACGCCGGCGCACGCGCCGCAGTCGGTGCACTTGGCGGCGTCAATGGCGTATTTCGCGTCGCCCTGGCTGATGGCCTCGGCCGGGCACTCCGCTTCACAGGACCCGCAGGACACACACTCGTCGGTGATCTTGTAAGCCACGCCTCGCTCCTTTCGACAAAGCCGCCTCAAACCGGGTGCGCGATGCGGTCAGACGCTCTCGACCCGCTGGACCTCGGGGACCTTGGCCTTGAGCCGCTGCTCGACGGCCATCTTCAGGGTCATCTGGGCGCCGGGACACCCCGCACAGGCGCCGCGCAGTCGCACCCTGACGACCCCGTCCTCGATGCCCACGAGTTCAATATCGCCACCGTCTCCCTGGAGGAGCGGTCGGATCTCATTGATGACGGCCTCGACTTGCTCTTTGACAGCCTCAACTTGCTCTTTCATGGGAATCCCTTTTTCTGGACCGGCGCCGCGGGCCGTCGTGCCGGCGGCACCGGGATGCCAGATTATACGCGCCCAACCGTGAATGTCTACGGGGAACCGGAGAGGGCCGCGCGAGAAGTCTCGTGGGGTAAGTGGGGCATTTCGCGGCCCGCCCCGAACCCCCAAATTTCCCAGTGTGACATCTTTGCGGCCGATATTTGCTTTTTCTTCCATATTATGGTATAGTGTTAATGGACGCGGATGGAATGGACGGTTTGGCTTTATGGAACAGGCTGAACTCATTCGCCGACTGAAGATCCTGATTCTAACGCTCGCGACATACCTGGCGCTGTGTTAGGGCGAGCGGCGGCGGATATGCCGCATGAGCGAGAAGGGACCTCCCGGACCATCGGCCCGGGAGGTTTTTCTATGCGCGCCGCCGATCACTTCCCGGCCCTGGCGACGAGGTTCAGGACGCCGCCGGCCAGAAGGAGGTCGCGCTCGCGCGGCGAGACCGCGAGCCGCACCTGGAACGAAGTGCTTTGCGTCAAGTTCCGGACGGTGAGGGTCTCTCGCTTCGCTACGGCGGCCCGGAGGCCGTCCAGTTCGAGTTCGTCCCCCTGGCGAATCTTCTTGGCGTCCTTGGCGTCCGCAAAGACCAGCGGCAGGATGCCGAAGTTGACGAGGTTGGCCTGGTGAATCCGCTCGATGCTCTTCGCGAGGACGGCGCGGACGCCGAGGAATCGCGGGCACAGCGCTGCATGCTCGCGGCTGGAGCCCTGGCCATAACTAAAGCCGGCGACGATGAAGTTGGCCTTTCCCGCATCGCGCGCCGCGGCGCATCGGTCGGCAAAGGCCGAGTCCACCCGGTGGAAGACGTACTGGGCGTACTTCGGGACGTTGCTCCGATAGATCGCCAGGTGCCCGGCCGGCATGATGTGGTCGGTGGTGATCTTGTCGCCCACGACCAGGGCCACCGGCCCGGCGAGGCGGTTCGGCAGGGCGTCCATCCGCCCAGGGCGGACGATGTTCGGACCGCGGACCACCTCGATCTTCTCCGGCTCCGCCGCCGGCGCGAGGATCATCGAATCGTCAATCACGAGGCGCGCCGGTTCCTTCACCTTCGGACAGGCGATGCCGAGGTCGCGCGGGTCGGTCAGTCGGCCCGTGAGGGCGCAGGCTGCGGCTGTCTCGGGGCTAGCGAGGTACACGCCGGCGGTCCTGGTGCCGCTTCGGCCCTCGTAGTTGCGGTTCGACGTGCGGACGCTGACGGCGCCCGTCTGCGGCGCCTGGGCCGCCCCGATGCAGAACCCGCACGAGGCCTCGTCAATCCGCGCCCCGGCCGCGATCAGCGTATGGAGGGCATCCTGGCGGGCGATGTGTTCGAGGACCTGGCGCGAGCCGGGGGCGACCACGAGGCTGACCTCCGGGCGGGCCGTGCGGCCGTTCATGATCGCCGCGACGGTAAGCAGGTCGCGGATGCTCGAGTTCGTGCAACTTCCGATGCAGACCTGGTTCACGGCGATGGGGCGACAAGCGCGGACGGTCTTGACGTTGTCGGGCGAGTGCGGACAGGCGACCATCGGCTCGACCTCCGCGAGGTCCAGTTTGATCGTGCGGTCGTACTTGGCGCCGCGGTCGGCCGCGAGGCTGCCCGAGGCCGGCCACGAGCCCTCGCGGCCCTGGAGTTTCAGGAACCGGCGCGTCGCGTCGTCGGCCGGAAAGACGCTCGTCGTGACGCCGAGTTCCGCGCCCATGTTCGTAATCGTTGCCCGCTCGGGGACCGAGAGCGTGCGGACGCCGGGGCCGCCGTACTCGACGACCCAGCCGACGTTGCCCTTCGTCGTGAGGATCGAAAGGAGTTTCAGGATGACGTCCTTCGCGGTGACGAACGGGCGCAGGCGGCCGGTCAGTTTCACGAGCATCACCTTCGGGCACGTGAGGTAGAACGGCCGGCCTGCGATGGCGAGGGCCACGTCGAGTCCGCCCGCGCCGATGGCGATCATGCCGGCCCCGCCCGAGGTCGGCGTGTGCGAGTCGGCCCCCAGGAGCGTCTTACCCGGCGCGCTAAACCGCTCCAGGTGGACCTGGTGGCAGATGCCGTTGCCGGGCTTCGAGAAATACATGCCGTGCCTGGCCGAGAAGGTCCGCAGGAACTCGTGGTCATCGGCGTTCTCGAAGCCCAACTGCATCATGTTGTGGTCCACGTAGTTGACCGAGAGGTCGGTGGCGGGCTTCGGAGCGCCCATCAACTCGTATTCCATCATCGCCATCGTGCCGGTGATGTCCTGCGTCAGGGTTTGGTCAATGCGGATGCCGATGGGCGACCCGGCCCGGAGTTCGCCGTCCACGAGATGGGCTTCGAGAATTTTATACGTGAGCGTCTTTGCCATCGGACTGCGCTCCCGAGGTGATGGTTCGAGCGGAGATTATAGGCGGCGGGTGCAGAACACTCAAGATGAAAGGTGAAAACGAAGGAACCGCCGGTTCGACGCTCATTCGGTGATTTCAAGGAAGTGCTTTGAGTGGAGTTTCAGGTAGGCCCTAAGAAGTTTTTCCATGGAGGGCTTGCAGGAATAGTACGCGGAGTCGAAACGTTTGAATTCTCCTTCAAGAGCAGTCCTTGAAAATTCCTCCGCAGTCTGGATTTTGGATCGGGGCTTGTTGAGAAAAACCCGGGCGGCCTCTTCAAGCACGCGTTGCTGTTGCGTGGCACCCAAGATGCGAAGCGCGTAAAGCGTTTCCTTCAGTAAGGCTGTTCCCCTATTCTCGAAATACTGGAGGTGTCCTCCATTCTGTACTTCATTCTCATACCAGAAGCAGAGGTGGGGCACCCGCTGGACAGGATCCAAATCCCCGTAGCCCGCCATTGCAAGAATTTCGACATAAGCATTCCAGGCTAAATGTGGCTCATGGGCCAAGGCTTGGCGGCTGACCTTGCGTACGATCATCCCTGTCACCCTGCTGTCTCGACAATCATCTCCAGTTCCACCGGCGCGCCGAGCGGCAGGTCGGCCGCACCGATTGCCGCGCTGCTGTGGCGGCCGACATCGCCGAAGACCTGAACCAGCAGGTCGCTTGCGGCGTTCAGGACCTTGGCCTGGTCCGTGAACCCGCGGTCGCTGGAGATGTGGCCCGTGAGTCGGACGATCCGTGTCACCTTTTCAAGTCCGCCGATCTCGGCCGCAAGGACCGCCAGGGCGTTCAGGCACGCCTGCCGCGCGCACGCCTGCGCCAATTCCACAGGGACTTCGCCGCTGACGTGTCCGCGCGCGACAAGTTCGCCGCCCCGGATCGGCAACTGGCCGCTGACGAAAACGAGGTTGCCGGTCCGGACGGCCGGCACATAGGCGCCGACGGGTTTCGGGGCAGGGGGGAGTTCCAGGCCAAGATCACGAAGTTTATCTTCGGGGGTCATGCTGCTTTGCCTTTACATCGGCACGGCCAACAACGCGCCCGCCAAGGCGGGCGGCTAACCGAACGGCTTATTTCGCCGCCTTTTCTTTTCGCGCGACGAGGATGAGGTCGCGGCTTGCGGCCGGGTCGAACGGTTTGGGCTCGTAGCCGCCGTAGAACTGGAGCCGCGCGAACCCCGCCGCGCCCACCATCGCCTCAAGTTCCGGCTGTTCGACGGCCCACGCCCGCGCGTGCGTCTCCAGTTTCTTCCACTCGTCGGCCTGCTTCTCCAGGACGACGATGTCTATGTCGCATATGCGGCGGGTCTTCCGAAAGACCTTGAGGAACAGGATCTCGCGATCCTCGATGCGGCGTACGATCGGGTCGCGATAGACGTTGATCCCCTCCGGCAGCAAGGCGAAATTGATGCAGTGAAAGACTGCGACGCCGCGGGGCGAGAGGACGTCATAAATGCTCTTCACGGCCTGCCGCAGCGCCTCCGGCGATCCGGCAAGCGGAAGGCTGTTGCCGGTGCAGATGACCGCGCCGAACGGATCGGGGAACGTCTTGGGAAGTTCCCGGAAATCGGCGACCTCGAATCGGACGCGCGCCGCCTCGGCGCGGGCGTCGCGGCGGGCCTGTTCGATCATCGCCGGAGCGAGGTCCGAGCCGACCGCCTCCACGCCCCACCGCGAGAACAGGCGGACGTGGTGCCCCGTGCCGCAGGAGCAGTCGAGCACACGCCGCGCAGAGACGCTCGAAAAGACCCGCTGGAAGAAGGGGCCTTCGAGCGCCATCCGCTGTTCCCAATTGACCATCAGGTCGTAGTACGGCTGAAAGGCGTCGAAGGCGGACTGGGTTTCGGGCATGGTCGCTCCTCCGCGTGCCTCGAAGGGCCGAGGATGAAGCCATTCTAAGGCCGGCCGAGGCGTCATGCAAGCCCTTGACAGTCTCGCCGCGCGGCGCTATCTTCTGGATAGGTGCTCGGGTGGTGGAATTGGCAGACACACCAGCTTGAGGTGCTGGCGGCCATACAAACGGCCATGCAGGTTCAACTCCTGTCCCGAGCACCAGTTTCTATCTACAGAAACCTTGCCGAAGTCCCCGCTGGTCGTTCCGAGTTCCTTCTCGCGGTGCACGCGGCATCCTCGAATGGCGAATGACGAAGTCCGAATGACGAATGAATGACGAAACAGCAATGTCGAAACTGACCGAGGCGGCTGGTTTCGGACCCGCTCTTCGCAGCCCGCGGGCTGCTTCGGCGGGCGAAGAAGAGTTTCGGATTTGCCTTTTCATTCGTCATTCGAATTTCGTCCTTCGCCATTGCTTTATCTGGATCCGACCCACTCGAGGAACTTGCGCCGGAGGTCCCTCAGCGGCGCCCCGAAGACGCGGTGCAGGTTCAGGAACCACGGCCGCCGGTAACTGGCGGCCAGTTCCTCCGGCGTCATCAGGTCCTCGCGATAGAGGCGCTTGAGTTTGCGGACGTGGTACAGGTCAGCCTCCTGGAGCATTCCGAGCAGACGCCGCTTCATCGCTCCGAGCGGCCAGCGGCCGGGCCTCGGGGCCAACGAGATCTGAAAATCCACGAGCACCGGCCGCCCCTCCCGCGAGACTAACACATTGTCGGGCTTATTCATGTCCACATAAGCCATGCCGCGCGAGTGCACCGTCCGCACGAGGGCATCCAGGCGGTCGAAGAAGTCGTCCGGGAGCGGCGCCGTCTGGTCCAGAAGGTCGTGGCCCTCAATCCACTCATGGGCAAAGGCGCTCTGGCCGACGCGCCCCAGGAGCCGCGGCACGCCGTCGAGGTCGCCCAGGAGCCGGTAATGGCGGACCTCGCGATCGGCCATAAGGCGCCCCGCCCAATCGAGCGGCCACCCCAGCCACGGCTCCGTGTGGTAATGCTTCAGGCAGACCGCCCGGCCGTCGCTTTCGCGGTATCGCCCCGTCACGGCGAAGAAATCATGCTTGAGGACCTTTTCGAGGCGGTAGGTGCGCCCGGCGAGTGTGAATGAATCGCGAGCCCATCCGCCGCGCAGGATCCGCTTCGGCACCCGCCCTTGTTCCTTTCGCGCCATGGGCGGCATGGTAGGCGGGCAGGGGCGGCCCGTCAAGGCTGCCCCGGCGTTTCTCTCGCGGGGGCCCGCCGGTCACGGTCGGTTAGGTCGCGGCCGGCCGATATCGTAGCCCCATTCCCAGAGGCCCGGCAACGTGTCGCGGTACTCGACGTGCCCGTCGCCGAAGAGGTAGTTGGAGCCCGAGCCGGGTTCGTCGGCGAACGCCGCGGACGCCCGGCGTGGGTGCCAGTCCCATCGTTCGACCAGGCCACTCGCGCGGAACGGCACGTTGAACTGGCTGCCGACGGTTTGCCCGCTTGCGCCGCAGAAGAAGAGAATCCGGGCCTCGAGGCTCGGAATCATCCGCTCCTGCTCGGCCCGCGTCGTGCAGGACTGGAGGCCGCTGAAGTCGGCGTCGCCCTTTGTGCCCCAGAGGCAACCGGCCTGGCGTCGCATGTCGTCGGCCGTCCGGAACAGGATGACGTTGAGGGCGTAACTTTCGGGCGGCGCGTCGAGGAGGCCGACGCTGTGTTCCTTGCCCGGCGCGAGGACGTCGCGTCCGCGCAGGCCCGCCTTCGGGTCCGCCGGACATGTGTAGATGCGGATATCTTCTATATAAGGATAGAGGACGATGCTCCAGTGTGGCCCCGGCTGGCCCCAGTCGGCGGCCGGACGGGCCGGGGCCGCCCGGAGGCCCGTGTCAGCCTCGATCCGCTTGAGGAGGTCCGTCGGCGCCTCGCTGGTGAGGATGGGAGGCCAGACGTCGCCCCAGTCCATCATGTACTGGCGGTAGGCCGCCCCGATCTGCCGGAGGTGGCTGCGACACCGCAGGCTGTCGGCCGCGCCGATGACCCCCAGGACCGCGGGCACCAGCAGCGCCGCCAGGACCGCCAGGATCGCGATGACGAACACAAGTTCGATGAAGGTGAAGCCCGGCGTCCGTCCGCGGCCAGGGGATGGGTTGGTCATGGCACGAGGTACGAATCGTCGAGTGCTCGCGGCACGTTCAGTGGGTCGTCCGGTTCGCCGGCGTCGGGCCGGTAGATGTTGTCCGGCAGGCCGTCGCCGCGTAGGAGGCCGCATCGCGGCGAATCGTGCCACTCGACTTCGCCGCCCAGGTACAGCACGTTCTGGCCGGTCATGCGGTGGTTCAGGCTGCTCGACTCGGGCTCGTCGCGCGGCGAGACGATCGGCTGGCGGACGCCGTCGGGCCGGGTATAGGGATTGCGGTCCGCCAGGATCGCCAGGCGTGATTGATGGATGCAGATATTTGTAGTTGAATTACGGGAATCGGCGACCTCAGGGTATGTCGCGGGAGGAACCAGTTGGTTCTGATAGGAATACGAGCAGCGGCCCGCCGCGACGCGGCTTAAGAAACGGGCGTCGGCCGGCGCGATCAGGCCGGAAGCAGTGTCCACGGCCAGGAACCCCGCGCCGCGCGGATTGTGCGGGTCGTTGAGGCTCGGCTTGTCGGCGGTGGCCGGGCAGATGAAAAGGCCCGCCGCCGCGTACCCCTCGCGGACAAGAATCCAGAGGTTTCCCTGGTTGCCGGCGTCCATGACGTTGCCCCAGGAGCAAGTGCCTGGGGCGTTAAAGCGGCTGGGGTAGAAGCGGGCATCGTCGGGCTTGGGACCGGCCATGGGCGAGTAGGCGCCCGAGTCCGGGAAGTACCCGTCGTGTTCCTCTGCGTAGAGCCAGAGTGCCTGGCCGATTTGCGAGAGGTTGGCCGCGCAGGCGGCCCGATTAGCCGCGTCTTTGGCGTCTGAGAGGGCGCCGAGGAGGAGGCCGACAAGGCAACTGAGTCCGACGGCGGCCCCCAACAACTCGGTCAACGTGGCGGCGCGATGGCGACGCATCCGGTTGGTTGCCCCCCTTGCCGGGCGATGCGCTGTGACACCACTGTGTCAGAGGCATTCTGGCCCTGGGCGCCATCGAATGCAACTGATTTCGCGGATGAATGTTGCTTTAAGACCGTTTCTCGTGCGTCGCGGCCCCTTGATTTGCCGGCCGCGAGGATTATGATGGTCGCCGGTTTCCTTGCACGATTGCCCAGTATGTGTTTAGCGTGCCTTAGCCGGGTGCCACGGCTTGCTTGTCAAGCCGTGTCGTGATGCGGTCAGCACGGGTTGGCGAGCAACCCGTGGCACCCCCGCAGGGAAGCGGCTGGCACGCTAAACACATACATTGCCCAGGGACTGAGCATGGTTCAGCCCATTGGAATCTTCGACTCCGGGTTGGGCGGCCTGACGGTGGTTCGGGCCATCCGTCGGCGGCTCCCGGCCGAATCGCTCGTCTATTTCGGCGACACCGCGCGCGTGCCATACGGCATCAAGAGCGGCCGGACGGTCGCTCGGTTCGCCGTCGAGGATTGCGAGTTCCTGTGCCGGTTCGATCCGAAGTTCATCGTGGTGGCGTGCAACACGGCCAGCGCCGCGGCGATGCCGGTCCTGGGGGACCGGTTTCGCCAGCCGCTGGTGGGCGTCATCGAGCCGGGGGCCCGCGTTGCGGCTGCGTCCAGCGACGGCCGGCCCATCGGCGTCATCGCCACCGAAAGCACGATCGCCAGCGGGGCCTACCGGCGGGCGATCCTCTCGCACCTGCCTTCGGCGCGGCTGGTCGAGAAGGCCTGTCCGCTCCTCGTGCCGCTCGTGGAGGAAGGACGCGATCCGCATGACCGCCTGGTGCGCGCCGTCCTGGAGGAATACCTGGCGCCGCTAGTCGAGGCGAAGGTGGGGTCGGTGGTCCTGGGATGCACGCATTATCCGCTTCTCGCGGAGGCGATGGCGGAGGTTCTCGGCCCCGACGTCGTCCTGGTGGATTCGGCCGAGGCCGTGGCCGAGGAAGTCGCGCGGTTGCTGGCCGGCCGCAACCTTCTGGCGGAGGCGGGTCCGGCCGGAATGCGATTCTTCGTCAGCGACAATCCCGAACGGTTCCAGGCGATTGGCCGGCGGTTCCTCGGCGAGGCCGTCGCGGAGGTGTCGCTTGTCTCGCCGGATGAGTTCTTCGCGGCCGCGCCGACCCTTCCGGCCCGAACGGCCGCCTCCGCCAAAGCGGCCTCTGCCACCCTGTCCGGTGGGCAGGCTGCGGCGGCTGGAGAGGAGATGCGGTGAAGCGTGTGGCCATTGCGATGGCGGCCGTGGTCCTGGCCGGCGGATGCGGCGGTCGGTCTGCGGACCAGCGGATCAAGGAATGGCTCACTCCGACGCCGACGGTCGTCCAGGTCGGACGCCTACGCAGCGACCAGGCGGACGAGCGCCGCGAGGCGGTCCAGGCGGTCGCGGCCGACCGCGATGCCCGCAATGACCCCTCGGTGGTCAAGATTTTCTGTATCCTGGCGCGGTCGGACGCGGACCCGCTCGTGCGGTCGGCCGCCGCGCGGGGCCTCGCGAACATGGAGAGCGATGAGGTCGTGCCGACGCTCAGCGACGTGGCCGCGACCGACCGGAGTTCCTACGTGCGTGGCGACGCCGTGGCCTCGCTCGGCCGCCAGGCGAAGCCGGAGTGCATGACGCCGCTCGTCCGGTCGGCCCGTGGCGATCCCTCGGAGGATGTCAGGTCCGCGGCAGTGGAGGCGCTGCGTCAGTTCAAGGACGTTGCGGCCGCCAAGGTGCTTGTCGCGGCGCTCAGCGATCCCAGCCTCGGCGTGTCACTTAAGGCGTGGGAAAGCCTTCGCTACATGACCGGTCAGAACCTGCCGCGCCAGGCCCAGGCGTGGGACGACTTCCTGGCCTCGACCGAGGAGCCTTTTGCGATCTATGGCCAGCCGCCGCCGATGCCTAAGGGCGTCAACCAGAGGCCGCACTTCACCAAAGGGCCGAAGGATTTCATCCGCGGCCTGTTCGCCAAAGACGTCCGCGAGTCCGAACTTCAGTAGTCGTGGCCGCGGCGCGGGCCTGGTTAGCCGCCCGGCTTGCCGGGCGCGTTGTTCCGGGGTTATGCAGTCATGTCAAAGGCTTTAGCGGTCGTGCTGGCCAGCGGCGGTATGGATTCGTGCACCGCGACGGCGTGGGCCGCAGAGCGGCACCGCCTCGCGATGCTCCACGTCAATTACGGCCAGCGGACCGAGGCCAAGGAATTAGAGTGTTTCAAGCGCTTGAGCGCGCATTTTCGCGCGGAAAAGTCGCTCGTGGTCGAGGCGCCGCACCTTGCGGCAATCGGGGGCAGCAGCCTGACGGACCGCCGGATTCCCGTGCCGCACGACGACCGGCCCGGCGAAATCCCCTCGACGTACGTTCCGTTCCGCAACGCCAACCTCCTGGCGATAGCCGCGTCGTGGGCCGAAACGATCGGCGCCGCGCGCATCGTCATCGGGGCGGTGGAGCAGGACGCGCCGGGATACCCCGATTGCCGCCCGGCGTTCTACGAGGCGGCCAACCGCCTCATCGAACTCGGGACGCGGCCGGAAACGCATATCCGCATCGAGACGCCCCTGATTGCCATGAAGAAGGTCGAAGTCATCCGCCTCGGCCTTCAACTCGGGTGCCCTTATGAACTGACGTGGTCCTGCTATCAGGGCGAAACGGCGCCCTGCCGCAACTGTGCCAGTTGCCGCAGACGCGAGGAGGCGTTCCGGGAAGCCGGCGTGCCGGATCCGCTGTTGAACGACAATGATGAATGATGGGGTGGCCTGGTCACCCTGTTGGGTGACCAGGTAGCGGCATTCCGAGAACATGGTCACGCAAAGGCACGGCGTGACCATGCCACCCGACGCTGGTTCGTCATTCAGCCCGGACGCATTTCAGGATCACTGCGAGGCATCTGCGGTGTGAGGCAGACGGGGGGAGAAAACGAAAAAAGGAAGGCCCGCCCTCGCTCGCTTTATTTAGGGGGTACGGCACGGCGCGTTGGCCGGTACTGACTGCACCGACTAAGACATGCCTTCAACAACGGCCACGTGCCACGCCGCCCGCCGAGAGCATTTCAATTCGTCGCGAGGGCTCTCGTTGGGCCTTCCTATCTAACTATACTGCGCGATTCCCCGCAAGTCAAACGGTTCGTGAAAAAAAATCAGCGCCATCCGGAGAGGTGCGCCAGAAATTTCTGGAAATGCCTCTTGATTGTCATGCTGAGCGAAGCGAAGCATCTCGCCGTGGCCTTGGCCGTGGGCATTCGCCACAGCAAGACCCTTCGCTGCGCTCAAGGTGACGGCCTGAAAAGGACCTTCCAGAAACTTCTGGCGCACTCCCCCGGAGTGTCCTACGTTTCGTTAGCGCCCGGCGACCGCGGTCTCGCTGCCGACCGGTTCGGCAGCCAGGCTGAAGAGGGTCGAAATGCGATACCAGGGCGATGCCGTCGGCTCCGCACAAGTCTGACGGAACTCGACGCCAACCTGGTACCGGTTCTGAAGGCGCCGGCAGTGGACCACTCGCCCGGTCAAGAGCGCAGACGGACGGTTGGCGACCGGCGGCAGGCGCAGCGTCAGGTGTTCGTTGACCCTCAGGGGCACAGGGCTCTCGACCCGGACTCCGCCGAGAGAGAAATCCTGGATCCGAAGACGGCATTCGGCTGCGCGCCGAGAATGGCCTCTCTTCGGAAGACTGTCGCGTGAAGTGCTGACGAGCAGTTGCGTCGCGAACCGTCCGAAGCGGCGGCGCTCGTGCGTCTTGTCCGACGAATGCTTTGCAAGCCTGACCATAGCAGCCCATCCTGACGCAGTCAGACGTCTCCCGGGACCGACCGCAATACCCTCATCGGCGGCCTATCCTCTATCGGCCTGAAAGACATCCGATCTTTACTTACAGCCGGAGAATTATGGCGCACAACGCCGCAAATGCAAACGCCTCCCCCGGAATTTTTTGCGTGCGGCTTGATGCGGCCACTCGGACGACACGGACGCAGCCATTTGAGGAACGGTCTAAGGCGGGTTTCGGGCCGTCATTGGCGTTTTCCTTTGCCCTCGGGGTCCCTCCCGCATGAAAGGTAGAGGGTTATCCTTTCCGCGGGTCCGACCCCTTGTTGACGGCCCGTCGCGTTTTATTATGAAAGCCTATGTACAATATCGCGTTGGCGTGCGTCCGAAAGCACGCCCGACAATCAGCCACTGCCGGCGGCGGCCTCGCGGCCGTAGCCGGGGGTCCACACTGCCTGGCCGCCCGCCTCGTCCCCGTCGGGCCAGGGGCGGTCAAAGGCGACGCCGACCGCATAGTGATCCTGGCAGCGGACGCATCGCAACACCTGGCCGGACGCATCGAGCCCCCTCCCGGCGCCGACTGGAGGGAACATCAAGAGCAGAGGCTCGCGACTCTCGAGCACATCCTGGGAGACGGCCCCGATGCCTCCGCGCGAGACGTCGGCCACATGGAGCCCAACGATGCGGCAAGGATCATCTTCGGAGACCGTCCGACGGAGGGCTTGAATAGGAATTCCAACAATGGATCGCCGATACCTGCGACGTTCCTGCCGGATGGACGGTGCTTGGCTCACTTAAATCCCCCGCAGCGCCTCGCCACACCCACTCGCACGAACCGCACAAGTTGTCACTGACAACCTGCCAGAGTATAGCACCGATCTGGCGAGATGCAAATTTTTTTCCGATTTTCAAGGCGCGGACCCGTCGCTTGAAACGCGGAATCGCCGACGAACCACAGGGATGCCTGTCTGCCGGCAGCCTGCTCGCCGGGGCGAGGCAGGCTTCATGGGACATGGACGGCGGGCGGGGGCGACCGGTCCCGGAGTTCCTCCCGGACCTGGCGGTCGAGGCGTTCGGCCTCTTCGGACTGAATCAGAAGGCGCTGCCGGAGGTCCTCGGACTGCGCGCTGAGGTCATCAGCCTCGCGGGAAAGTTGGTCGCGCAGCACCTCGAGCCTGGTCCGCAGCCGCTCTCGGGCCACCGTGGCCGCCGTATGCAACCGGTTATAATCGGGCGCGCCGGAGTCGGCGGCGCCGGCGGCTTCGCGGATGATCTTCTGGAGGGCCCGAACCGTCGTGTCCTCGCTCAGGAAGGAGGGGCACTCGGTGAACGAGTCGGCGGCGAGCATGTCGTTCAGGGCGGCGACCTCGCGGCGTCGCGCCGAGCCCTCGGTCTGAAGGGTCGCCAGTTGCTCGCGCAACTGTGCGGCACGGCCCTGGATCAGTTGGATGCGCCGCGCGACGGCGGCCAGGTTGCTCGGCTCGGCGGCCACAACGCCGCCCGTGTCGGCCGGCTCCGCCCCTTGAGGCGGACCGGACGGCCCCCAGTCCATGCGCAGGCTCGCTACCAGAACCGCGGAAACGACCAGCGCGGCCAGCCATAACCATGAAGCATGGCGCTGGAGCCACGACACGCGCGAATCTCCTCGAATGCAGGCAAGGGTGCGACTGCGGCGGGGCAAGCACAATGCTCAAGCGCGTCGCTCTCCGCGGATTGTATCGGCGTTTGATGCGTGCCGGATTAGCGTTTCTCGGACTTCGGGAGGCTTTTTTCGACACGCGCTGCGAAGGTCGCGCGCCGAAGCGGCGCACAGGACCAGGCCGCGGCGGGTTTCAGCATTTCATGCGAAATATATCGCGCGGCCCGCGTCTAAATAGGCAGAAGCGACAAACGGCTGCCGGCGGTTGTTCGGGTTCCACAAAAAGTTTTTCTTGATTGGGAACCGGATTTGTGTTATGGTACTTTCCGGCGAAGTTCCTATCTATGGCAACTCGGGCGCTTTCATGGACACGCGGCCGCTCTTGGGGGGCAGAACATGAAACATGTATTTGTCAGCCTGGTGGTCCTTGGGGTGCTCGTGGCGGGGGAAGTTCAGGCGGAAGAGGCCGGCAAAACACCGGCCGCCGCGCCACCCGCTTCACCCTCTCCGAATTCTCAGCCGGCTCCGGCCACCAAGAAGGCGGACGACTCGGCGTCTCCCGGCGGCACAAGCGTCAAACCCCCCGACAAGGGCTCCGGCGGTACGGAACCCAACGTGGAGGAACTTAGCAAGGCCACCGCGGTCCAGGAACTGTTCAAGGCGGGCCAATATGATCAGGCCGTCGAGGCCGGCAACAAGTTCCTCGCCACATGCAAAGACAAATTCGCCATGGCCCTGGCCTTGCAGGCGATGGCTGATGGCATGCGAAGGAAGGGCGACTGGCTCCTTGCCCAGGGGGCTTATCAGAGGCTTCGGGGACTCTACGAGAAGGTATCCGACGAGTGGGTCCGATACGATGCCATCGCCGAGGTCTTGAGGAACTCGAAGAACGGAGTCTACTTGCTGCCCGGCAAACCTTCGCCGGCCCCGGGGTCGCCGGAGGCCGCGCGCGTCCTCTCGGACGACGCGGTTCTGGCCGAAGCCCTGGCTCGCCTGGCGGGCAACCGCCTCAAGGGTCTTAAGTCGCGGGTTTCGCTCCTGCGGCATGCCGAGATGCCGGAGAATGTGTTAGCGGCGGTGAAGCCTGCGGCGGCGGAGGCAAAGCAGATGTTCAGCCTTTCCAAGGATACGCCGACGGAAGTGGCGCGCGAGGTCGGAAAGGCCGCACCGATCGCATGACGGCAGTGGGCGGCAAGATCATCTCCAGCCTAAACGCCAAGTTGAACGGATACAAACCCAAAATGAATTCGCCTTGGGCATTCACCAACGTGGAGAAGCAGGACATCGTCGACACCAGCACCCGATGCAAGCAGTTCGCCGAGAGCGAGAAAGGGTTCCAGGAGTGTCTGACGCACCTCGCTGGACCAAGTGAATGGGCCGACGCGGAACGCTTCAAAACCGACAGCGCGAAGCGCCAGGCCGACTACGACCAGTTGGCCAACCAGTTCGTCGTGCCGGCCTATAGCGTCTTCATCGTCCGCTAGATCGTCGTCGCCAGGAACCCGCCATCCACGCGCACAAGCGCCCCCGTGACGAACCCCGACGCGCGGTCGCTCGCCAGCCAGACCGCCGCGCCAGCCAGTTCCTCCGGCTCGCCGAACCGCCGCATCGGCGTGTGGGCCATGATCTGGGCGATGCGGTCCTCCGTGAGGAGCCGGCGGTTCTGCTCGGCCGGGAAGAATCCGGGAACCAGGGCATTTACGCGCACCCCCGCCGTCGCCCACTCGCGGGCCAGGAACTGCGTCACCTGGTTCACCCCCGCCTTGGCCACGCTATAAGTGAACACCTTCGAGAGCGGCGGACCGCTCGACGCGCTCGAGATATTGATGATGCTTCCCGCGCGGCGGGCGACCATCCCTTGCCCGAAGACCTGGCACGCCAGGAACACGCCCTTGAGGTCCACGGCGAGAAGTTTCTCCCATTCCTCGTCGGCGATTTCGAGGAATGGCGTGCCGGAGTTGAGGCCGGCGGCGTTCACGAGGATGTCCGTGCCGCCCCAGGTCTTGTCCATCCGATCGGACGCC
>Ga0315275_10002499_pt1 | contig 16638 bp, 7 predicted proteins | sample YL17G03_0_MG_FD_205557 | JGI IMG/M metagenome (GOLD analysis project Ga0315275, IMG submission 205557) | Sediment microbial communities from Yellowstone Lake, YNP, Wyoming, USA - YL17G03_0 | ecosystem: Environmental > Aquatic > Freshwater > Lake > Sediment | place: USA: Wyoming | collected... | reverse complement strand
GCGGACCACGCGGAACTCGCGGCGGCGGTCGACACGGCGCTCGCCGCGCGCCTGCAGGGCGGCGACCGCGCCGAGGGCGTGTACGCCGCGCTCGACGCGGTGCGCGAGGCGCGCGGTCTACCGTTCTGCCCCCACTCCCCTCCGGACTACCTCCTCAGGCGCACGAGCCTCTTCCCATCCATCTGGCTGGGCCAGTTCGACAGCCACGCGGCCTGGCAATCACGTTCACATGAGGCCGGCGCACTCACCGGCGTAGTGGACGCGATTGATGACCAGTTGATGCATTCGCGCCACCCCTATTCCATGAAGGCGTGGTGCGCAGTGTGTTCCTCCGCACAACCGATGGCCGTATGCTGGAGATACGGCGAGATCACGGAGACGGGATCGCTGAATCCATCGTGGACGGAGACCTTCATCTGCCCGTCCTGCGGCTTCAACAGCCGGATGCGAGCGCTCTACGCTCTCGTGACCGACGAACTCCAGATCCCGCCGACCTCACGCATCTACCTGGCGGAACAGATCACCCACGGCTACCGGGTGTACAAGACACGCTTTCCGAACCTGACCGGGAGCGAGTACCTGGGGGATACGCTGGCGCCGGGCCAGGAATCGATGTACAAGAACACGCGGATCCGGCACGAGGACCACACCCGCCTTTCGTTCGCCTCGGGTAGCCTTGACGTCGTGATCACCCAGGACATCTTCGAGCACATCCAGGATTACCGAAAGGCCTTCCGCGAGAGCCGACGCGTCCTGACCGCGAACGGCTGCATGGCATTCACCATCCCTTTCTTCTCCGACCAGCGTGAGACCGAAGACCGCGTCCGGGTGTCGCCGGACGGGACGCTCGAGCACATCCTGCCGCCCGAGTACCATGGCAACCCGGTCGGCAAGGGCAGTCTGTGCTTCCATCATCTCGGATGGGACGTCCTGGATGACCTGAGGGACGCCGGCTTCTCGCAGGCTGCCGCCCATCTGTACTGGGGCCCCTGGCAGGGACATTGCGGGCTGCCCCTGTTCGTCTTCTCCGCCAGGGCGTGAATCACGTCAGCGTCCGGCTCCGTGGGCCCGGATGCTGCGGACGGAAGCGGTCGCGGCGACGGGCCGGCGTGATGGAGCCCGGGCGTTCCCTCTTCCGAGAGGCCGCGCGTGAGCGAGATTGACGCGCTGCAAGCCGCCGCGCCGGGCTCGGGTGACCTGGAGCAGGTCGAGCGGATCGGGACGGAACTCGAAGCCCGCGAAGCGCACCCTGGGTCGCGCCACCGAATGCGGATCGCGCGGTTCATGAAGAGTCCGGGCTGGGCGCCGGTGCACGCCGGGGTCCCGCGACTTCGCTCTCCGAGGCGTGGGAGCCGTCGCGTCAGGGATCAGCCGGTCCCAAAGCCGTCGAAGGTCCTGAGCTGCAGCTCGAGTTCGTTCGACTTGAACTGACGCGCCGGGTCCATGCAGCAAGACGAGGTCGCGCCCGCGCGTTCCGACAGGGTGCTCGCGAATCCTCGCCCGGTCCCGCAATCCGTCGAACCGCACCGGACCCTGGGGTCCGCCTGCGCTTCCTCCAGTGCCGCCCGGAGAACCGAGGGGTCGCCGTTCTCGTCCAGCTCGAGGATGGCCTCCCATACGGGGTAGGTCTGGTGCTTCAGGCAGGAGACCGCGGAGTGCACCTGTCCGGCGTTGGCCGGAGCCTTGACGGCCACGGAGATCAGGGGCAGCGGCGCCCGGTCGCCGAACTGGCAGTCGAGGTGGCTGTCCAGTCGCTCCATGTCCATTCCGCGGATGTTGGGGCATTCGCGGCACTCGGGGAAGTACAGACGCTTCCTCAAGGCCCGGTACTTGTTCCCGTTCCAGATTGCCTCGAAGCCGCCGGTCTCGTAGACGTTGCCCATGATCTGGCCGGTGTGGCAGCAGGCGGTCACGTTGCCGTTCATCGAGATGTAGGAGCCCCAGGTCGGGATGATGCATGACCTCCCCAGGGAGGATGACATGCTCCGCACGGCCTCGTAGAGGTTGTTGACGACTATGCCGTGCGCCTGGCCGATCCTGCGGGCCTCCGCGATGAGGTCCTGGGCCTTCTCCTTGCAGAACCACAGGCTGCTGCGGATCAGTTCCGGCTTGGTCACGCGAACGGGAACGATCCGGACGTGCCAGACATCGAGCACGGCGGCCAGGCGCACGAGGTCGGGAAGCTCGTGGACGTTGCCCGCGTGCGTCACGCAACTGAGGGTGATCCGGTCGCGCGCCACCAGCCGCCGGGCGCCCCGGATGTTCGACAGCACCCGCTCCCACTTCCTCGAGCCCATGTCGCGTTCGTACGTTTCGGGGGTCGCAGCGTTCAAGGAAACCGTGATCTGGTCGATCCGGGACGCGACCGGACCGATCATGTCCTCGGTCAGCAGGGCGCCATTCGTCGTGATCTGGAATCCGCGGTTCCGGTTGTGTTCCGCCACGAAGGCCATCGCCTCCCGGGCGTGGGGGTACAGGAACACTTCGCCGGGGCTGGACAGGTCCACGACTCCGGCGCTTTCGATGGCGGGTTGCAGGGAGAAGAGCCTCTCGATCGGGAGATCCCTCTGCGTCAGGTCCGCCCGCGCGTCCTCGGCGCAACAGAAGAAGCAGTGGTAGTTGCAGCGGTTCGTCAGCGCGATGAGGAGATAGTCCGGTGGTGCGTGGGGGGGGAGCGGCAGACCGCGCGCCTCGCGCACCGCGTCGAGCGCGGCGTACACGCCCTCGGCGCGGTCGCCGCCCTGCAGGCGCGCGGCGAGCGCCGTGTCGACCGCCGCCGCGAGTTCCGCGTGGTCCGCGAGGGTGCCGAGGAACGCGGGCAGCGCGGGCTCCTCCGGGCTCACGGTCGCGAGCAGTTCGGCGACGTCGTGCGTCAGCGACTCGGGCGCGGCGCCCGCGGCGCCGTTCATCCGCACCAGCCGGCCGTAGGCCTCGAGCGTGGCCGGCACGTCGCCGGCGTTCGTGCCCGCCACCGCGAGCAGCCGCTGCGCCTCGAGATTCCGCGGCGCGTGCTCCGCCAGCGCCTGCGCGTACGGCAGGGCCTCGGCGCCGCGCTGCTGGTGGTTGAGCAGGTCGACGAGCACGCTCGCCAGGTTCTCGTAGTTCAACTCCAGCCCGAGGTCGTCGAACGCCGGACCGAAGTGATCCACCAGCAGCCGGAGGGTCGCGATCGCGGCCTCCGCCCGGCCCTCGACCACGGCCTCGCGCGTGCAGCGCAGATCCTCCTTCACCCACGCGGCCGTCTTCTCGCGCTCGGCCTCGTCCCGGGGCGCGCGGTAGGGCGGCAGCGCCGGCGCGTAGCCGAACCTCTCGTACAGGCCGGTCGGACGCACCTCGGCGATCACCGCGCGCGCGACGTCGGGGCCGAGCGAGGTGCCCGGGTCACGGTCCTGCGTGGGCATGGTCTCGACGCGGCGCTCCCGCGGGTCGCCGGGCGCGGCCGCGGCCCGGTTCGAACGCAGCGGCTCGGCCACGCCCCAGGCCTCGGACTTCGCGCCGATCGCGTGGGTCGGCGCCTCCCACCAGTCGGCGAGCGCCGCTTCGTACTCGAGCCCGGCGAACGCGCAGACCCGCGCCAGCGCCGCTTCGGGCCGGTCCACCAGGTCCTCGTAGCGCACCACCAGCAGCGGGCGCCCCGACGCGAGCGCCGCGCTCACCAGCGCGTTCTGCTGGTCGCGCCACTCGGCCACGCGTCGTCGCGCGTACTCCTCGGTCACGCCCGCGCGCTTGCGCACGTAGAGCAGCGGGTCGCACACGCACACGACGATGCGCGCGTCCTCGCCGCACGCTGCGCCGTAGGCAAGCCGCGCGGCGAGCCAGCTCGCCGCGGCCGGGCCTTCGATCACCAGGCGCCTGCCCGTGGTCGCCGCGAGCGCGGCCGAGACGGCGGCCGGCCCGTCCGCGACCACCGCAGTGACCAGCGGGGCGTTCCAGGTCGCGCATTCCCCTGCGCAGCTGCGGCACTCGCGCGCGCCGGGGTCCGCCGCGCGGTCCCACTGGCGCCACAACTCGCCGGCGAAGAAGGCCTGCGAATGAGCGCCCAACGCGTGACCCAGCAGCGCCGCGCCCGAGAACGGGGTCCCCCCGACGATCAGGCTCGTAGCCTTCATGGCAGATTCCCTCCAGCCGCCGTCACCAAGCAAGAGGCGTGACAGGAGAGTACCGGGCGCAGGCGCGGGCACTTGAGCCGGCCGCCAGCGGCACGACCGGCCGGAGATGCCGCCCCGGCCCGGCACGACTTGCCGGAGACGGGCGTCCGGCGCAACGCTCCGAGTCCCCGGTCCATTGGAGTCCGCACCAGCACGTGACCGCGATGGACCGGGGCATTTCGGCAAGACAGCATCTCCGCGGCCTGACCGCGCACGGCGCTGCGATGATCCCGAGGTGCGGCGGCGTTCAGCGCGGTCCGACGGCGGGTCTACCAGTCCCGCGGGGTTGGTCCGACGGGAGGCCCTGGCCCGGATGTTGCGAGGCGAGACGCCGGGCTGCATGAACGGTCGTCGCTGCGCGTGTGGGAGATCTCATCCTTCCTCTGCCTGGATACGCCCTGCGGGGTGCCTCGTGCGGCCGGAGCACGCTTCGTTCTCCGGCCCGTGGCCGACTCGTGCGCGGTCATGGGTGCGCAACGACCAGGGGGCCCGGGATGCGCGGGGCGCGCCGGGCTGGCGCCGGGGCCGACGAACGACGCCCCCTGCGGGGAGACGCGCGATCGCCGGGGAGTCACGAACGATGACGGAAACTCCGTTCCTGTACTCACTCGTCTTCTTCCGGGAGATCCTGCTGGAGGCGCTCGACAGGGCGGGGGCCCGGCGGATCGCCGAAGTCGGGGCCGAGTATGGAACCTTCACGCAGGAGCTGTGCGACCACGCGCGCCGAACGGGCGGTCAACTCATCACGATCGACCCTGCCCCGCAACCGCAGGCCATCGAGTTCTTCGAGCAGCACCGCGACGACCCGCACTTCCGGTTCATCGAGCGGACGAGCCTGGAGGCGCTGGCCTCACTTGCCGGGATCGACGCGTACATCATCGATGGCGACCACAACTACCATACGGTACGCGAAGAGCTCGAGATCATCAGCGCGCGCCACCAGGACGAGGGCCGGCCGCTCCTGATCTTCGAGCACGACGTCGCGTGGCCCTGGGGTCGCCGCGACTTGTATTACGCTCCCAATCGCATCCCCGAACCGGCGCGGCATCCGTACTCCTACGAAGGCGGCGTGGGGTTCGACCAACCGGAACTCGTCCCCGGAGGCTGGGGCGACGGGGCGGGCTTCGGCATCGCCCTTGCAGCGGGCGGCCCGCGCAACGGAGTCAGGACGGCGATCGAAGACTTCCTGGTGGGACACCCGGAGCTCTGCTTCGAGGTGATCCCGGCGATCTTCGGTCTCGGGATCATCTACTCCCGCGAGGCGCCCTGGGCCCCGCAGATCGCCGAGCTCCTTCGTCCCTTCGCCGGCAATCCGCTGCTCGAGCGCATGGAGCACAACCGCACGCGACTCGTCTGCATGGCCCTGCGCGACCTGCACGAGAGTCGAAGGACCCCGGCCGTCCGCGCAGGGTACCTCTGGGGGCCGTTCCTGCTCGAAGTCTTCTCGGTCGAGAGCCAGCTGAGCTTCGACCGGCTGTTCGAGCAGCGGCTGGCCACCCGGTTGCGCGAACAGGAGCCGCTGATTCCGCCGGAAGCCGAGGAGTTCAAGCTGCCGGGGTTCTGCGTGGTCTGCGGCCGGTCGAACCTGTTCACGACCGACTACCTGTTCGCCAGCCCCGATGCGAACGGCCACCGGCTGCCCGTGTGGCGCGAGCGGCAGATCTGCCGATGCGGCCTGAACTGCCGGCACCGCTCGAGCTACCACGTGCTCACGCAACTGCCGGGGCTCACCTCGGACTCGGTGGTCTATTGCACCGAGCCGGGCAGGCTGTTCGATCGGGTTCGAGCCGTCTATCCGCGTGCCGTGTCCGGCGCGTACCAGGGAGAGTGCGTGCCGCTCGGCCGGCGCACGCCCGGCGGGATCCGGAACGAGGACGTCACGCGCCTGACGTTCCCCGACGGATCGTTCGACGCCATCTTCACCCTGGACCTCCTGGAGCGCGTGCCCGATTACCGGCGTGCCCTGCGGGAGTTCGCGCGCTGCCTGCGGCCGCGCGCCTGGTTCGTGCTCACGGTCCCGTTCTTCTTCGAACGGGCCGAGACGCGGGAGTGCAGGACGAAGGTCTCCGACGACGCCACCGGCGGCGAGGGCCCGCCTCCGCAGCCGGACGGTCCGCAGGCGGGACCTGGCTCGGAACGCCTTCACGACTTCGGTTGGGACCTGCTCGCCGAGTTGCGCGAGGCCGGATTCCAGGAGGTCGAGGTCACGCTGTTCACGGCGCCGCACTATGGCTACGTGGGCCTGCAGTACGTCATCGCCGCACGCCGTGGGTCAGGGCCATCGGGCCCGCTCGGGACTTCCGAGATCGGGGGGGCAGGCCATGCCGACCACTGACGACGCAGGTGCAGGATGGATGCGGGATGAGAGCCTGCGGCCCCTCGCGGGCCGTCTGGCGCCGGGGGCGGCTCCGCCCCGGCTCGTCTCGTTCGACTTCTTCGACACGCTGCTGTTCCGCCTGTGCGCGGAACCGTCGGACCTGTTCATCGAGACCGGGCGACAACTTGCCGCCCAGGGCCTGTTGCGCGCCGCGTTCGCTCCGGCCGAGTATCGATCGGCACGCCTCGCCGCGGACGAGAGGGCGCGTGGCGCGCGGGTCTCCGCCGGCAAGGTGCCCGAGGTCACGCTGAGCGAGATCTACGCGGAGCTGGGCGATGTCGTCACCGACCCGGTCGCCGCCCGAAACGTCGAGTTCTCCATCGAGCGCGGTCTCTCCTTCGTGAACCCGGCCATGGTGTCGCTGGTCGAGCACGTGCGCGCGCTCGGATGTCGCACGGCCATCGTCTCCGACACCTACTTCACCGCCGAGGAGTTGCTGCGACTGCTCGACGACCAGGGTGTCCCGGCCGCGCTCTTCGACGAGGTGCTGGTCTCCTGCGAGCTCGGCAAGGCCAAGTGGCACCAGGGGACGCTCTACCTCGAGCTGCTCAGGCGTTTCGGCCTGTGTCCGGGCGAGGTGCTCCACATCGGGGACAACCTGGACGTCGACGTGCACCAGGCCCGGCGGCTCGGCATGGATGCGCTTCACTATTACCGCAGCACGCCCGCGCTGAGCGCGGCGCTCAGCGGGGAGCGGAAGCTGTCGGGGCGCGCGGGGCCGAGCGCGGGCTCGCTGGAGGCTGTGCGTCTGCTCGGCGCGCGCCAGGCGGACGGAGACCAGGACCCGTTCCGCGACGGAGCGTTCGTTCTGGGCCCCGTGCTGTCACGCTTTGCGGACTGGTGCGTAGACACGTACGCTCGAGCCGGGGTGCGCCGCGTGCTGGCCCTGATGCGCGAAGGCGAGTTGCTCGGTGAGCTCATGGCGCGGTCGGCCGCATCCCGCGGGGTCCCGCTGGAGGTCGTGATCTGCTACGCCTCTCGCATGGCCACGGCCCGGGCGGCCCTGCCGGTGGTCGATCTGCAGGGCGCGACCAGGCTGCTCGAGGGGGCCGCGCAGCTCTCCCCCCAGGGCATCCTGGGGATCCTCGGCCTCGGTACGGAGGGCGCCGAGTTCATGGACGAGGCCAGGCGGAAGACGTCGCTGCCCTCGTCCGACGCCGCCCTCCAGTTCCTGAGCGCGATCTTCCGGTTGCCCCGCATACGGGAGCTCATCGAGTCGCGCCACCGCGAAAGCCGGGAACTGGCGTTCGAGTACCTGAGTTCGCTGGTCGGTGACGACCCGACCGTCGGCGTGCTCGATCTGGGCTGGAGCGGCAGTATCCAGCGCAACATCGCACGCATCCTGCGGCAGGGAGGACGCGAGATCCGAACGGTGGGCTGCTACCTGGCCTGCACGAAGCGCGCGGGCCGGTTGGCCCTCGAGGGCCAGGAGGCGCACGCCTATTTCGAGTCGGAATGGAATCGCAACGCCATCCTGGTCGAGGTGTGCACCACGGCCTGCGTGGGGAGCACCTGCGGCTACCAGCGGGATGGCGGGGGACGGGTCCAGCCCGTGCTGGAGGCCGATCCGAACACACCCGGGCAACGGGTGGCGAAGGGCCGCGTGCGTGATGGAGTGCTCGCCTTCCAGGACCTCTGGCTCCCGCTCCACCGCAGGGCGAGCGAACGTGGCTGGTCGCGCGACCTCGTGGCCGACATCGATCGGTTCTCGCAGGCCATCCTGTTCCGCTGGATGGACTTCCCGACCAAGCCGGAGGCCGACCGGCTGGCGCTGCTCTATCACGACGAGAACTACTTCGGCACCATCAACAGCGCGCTGGCCTGCGACGAGCAGACTCGAACCCGGCTGCGCCGCGAGGGAATCCAGGCCCTGTTCAGGGGTCCAGGGTGCTACTGGCCCCAGGGAGTCATGGCCCAGGTGTACCCGCGGCTCATGGCCGTGCTGCGAGAGCGCTGGGACGATCCCGTCGGCATGGGGCGGCTCGGCGCCTACGGTAGCGCGGGGCCCGCCGATTCGGCCCTGACCGGGGATGAGGTGGCCTCGCTCGGTGCGCTGCTGGGCGGACTCGCACCCGACCAGGTCGTCTTCTGTGGTCCGGCGGCGCCGGACGTCGTCTCTCTGGTGAAGAAGACGCCGCAGCGCCCGGACACGGCTGTTCCCTGCGCGCTTGGTCGCCTGATTCTGGCCGGCCCCACGGGCCCTGGTCTCGCCACCGAAGCCGGAGACCTGGAGCTCTCGCGCGCGGAGGTCCGGGGCGAGCTGCACGAAGCCACGACTCTTCTCGGGATTCGTTCGGAGATCCACCCCGGCGCCAGTGTCACACTCATCCTGAACGGCGACGTGCCGGCCGCCGATATCACGCCGCTCCTGCATGGTCTGGCCCCCTTCCTGGGCCCCAGGGGCGCCATCCTGCTGGCGTGCGGCCGGTACGACCGTCTGAGCATGCAGACCGACCATCCTCTCGGACCGGCCATCACGGCATGGCTTGACTCGGCCGGCACGGACCTCGGTTTCCGCCGCTGGCATGGACGAGGTCGCCATGATGCCGAGCTCTGCAATTGGATCGTCCTCGTGCATGCGCCCGAGACGATCGTCTACGACTCGCAATGGATGCCCGCCGTGGGGGATCTCGCGGAAGACGCGGACCCGTCCCTGTCGAAGCCCGAGGTAGACCCGACGATGAACGAAGCAGCGAGATCCACCGCCAGCGCCCGCCCGCCCGGCCTCGCAGCCGCGCGCGCGGCCGCGTAGACGATCGAGCCCGGCCATGAAAGCGCATTTGCGCCGTCAGCAGCCTCTCGTTTCCATCGTCATACCGGTGTTCAACAAGTGCGAGCTCACGCTGCAGTGCCTTGACGCCATCGCCAGGGTCGGGGCCCGGGCGCCGTTCGAAGTGATCGTCGTGGACGACGCCTCGAGCGATGCCACACCCCAGCACCTCGCACAGCGGGCCGGCCAGGTCCAGGTGATCCGAAACCCGACGAACCGTGGCTTTGGCGGCGCCTGCAATCAGGGCGCAGCCGCAGCCGTGGGGAAGTACGTCCTGTTCCTCAACAACGACACGATCCCTCTGCGGGGCTGGCTCGACGGCCTGGTGGACGAGCTGCAGACGCACCCCGAGGTGGTGGTCGTCGGATCCAAGCTGCTCTACGAGGCCGGCGTGGTCCAGCACGCGGGCATCATCTTCGAACGTGGCACCCGCAACCTGTACCACCCAAACCGCCTGCTGCCTGCCGATGATCCGCGGGTCAATCGCCGGCGGGAGCTGCAGGCCGTGACCGGCGCCTGCCTGATGATCCGCTCGCGCTGGTTCAGGGACTGCGGCGGCTTTTACGAGAAGTTCCAGACCGGGTACGAGGACGTGGACCTCTGTCTGACGGTGCGCCGACGAGGCGGGGTCGTCGTGTATCAACCGAAGAGCGCGCTGATCCACCTGGAAAGCCAGACGCCCGGCCGCATGACTCACGAAACCGAGAATTGGACCCTGTTCCACCGGCGCTGGGCCGAACAGCTCCTGTCGGACGAAGACGACTACTACTTCAGCGACGGTCTGCGCATCCTGCGGCATCGGGACGAGCACGGAGACGTCGCGCGTTGCGTGCGCTTCGTTTCGCCCGAGGAGCGGGAGCGCTGGGCCATCGTCGCCGAGTGCCAGCGGGCGGCGGCAGCGGGCAAGCACGAGCAGGTGCTGCGTTGCCTTGGGCAGGCACGGGCATGGCCCGAGGAGGCCAGCGTGCGCCGGTGGGCCTGGGTGCTTTGTCGCCGTCTCGGTTCGCGTGCCGCGGCGAGAGAGCACCTGCTGGCGGCGGCCACCCTGGCGCCGGCACCGGAGCTCCGCGTGCACCTTGCGCTTGATGAATCCGGGGAGACCCGGACGGCAGAGCCGGCCTGCGCCGAGTGGGAATCCGAACTGGTCGAGGGCTTTCGGCGTTTGCGCGCCGGGGACTTCGTGGGCGCGCGCGGGCCGCTCGAGGCGGCGCTGCGGCACGGTGCTCCGCCGCACTGGGCGTTGCGCGGGCTCTGGGAATCGGCGAGAGCCATGGGCGATGCCAGAGCCACCGCGTCGGTCCGTGCCGCTCTGCTGGGGATGCGTCGCACCGACCCGGAGACGGCTAGAAGGCTCGCGCTCGAAGCGAACGCGGCTTGCTGAGCCGGGCCCTGGCGGCCGGCCGAAGCTGCTGCCCGGCGGCAAGCGCTTCCGGTCGGCGGCAGATGCGTCCGCCCCCCCAGGGGGCGCGCGGGTGCCGGACGGGGGCAGCGCCAGGTGGTTGCCCGGGTGGGCCATCCGTGCCCTCCGGCAGTGTCTTCGCGCCCGGAATGGAGCGTTTGCCGCCGCGGCCGCGCCTTGGACCGAAACGTGCTCTTCCCCCGGGATGCGGCGGACTCCCTGCGCCGCAGGACGCCGGCCGGATTTCGCCAGGATGGGCAAAGGAGAAACCTCCATGGCCTTGAGCTCCACCGAACGCACGTCACTTGCCGTCGAACTGCCGGGCCTTCCCGCGTCGCACGCGGACGCGCGGCTGCGCGAGCTGTGCGACCTGGTGGACTCGGGCGACTTCGACCTGCTGAGCCTCGACGTCTTCGACACCCTCGTGTGGCGCCGGGTGCCGCAGCCGGCGGACCTCTTCTTCCTGCTTGCCGACGAGGTGCGCGCGTCCGGCGGACTCTTCGACTCCTCGAGTCGCGAGAGCTTCGTGCGCGAGCGGGTCCGGGCCGAACAGCGCGCCCGGCGCAGGACGCCCGCGGGAGAGATCACGCTGGCGGACATCTACGCCGAGTTCCCGCGCGGTTACTTCAACGGCGTGAGCCCCGCGGAAGTGGCCGCGCTCGAGTTCGAGGTCGAGCAGCGGCTGGTCGTGGTCGCGCCGGCGATGCGCGACCTGCTCTCCCGCGCCCGGGCGCGGGGCCTGCGGACCGCGCTCGTGTCGGACACCTATCTCCGGAGCGGGCAGATCCGCGCGCTCACCGGCGTCGACGTGGACTTCATCGTGGTGTCGTGCGAGCACGGCCGCTCCAAGCCGGGGGGGCTGCACCAGGTGCTGCTCGGGCAGAGCGGCGTGCCTGCCGCGCGCATCCTGCACGTGGGGGACAGCCGCTTCGCCGACCTCGATGGCCCCGCCAGTCTCGGGCTCGCGCGTTTCTGGCTCCCCCGCTTCCCCGAGGCCTACGATGACCTGGCGGGGGCCGAGCTGCCCTCGGACCTCAGCCAGCGGGCCGCGTACCTGCTCAGCGACGATGCGGGGCTCACCGCCCTGCGCGGGCGCGTCATGTTCATGGCCTCGAGCGAGTACGAGCGCTGGGGCGCGGGCGTGGTCGGGCCCGTGATCTCGGGCTTCTGCGAATGGGTCGCGGAGCGCTGCGGCGAGCTGGGCCTCACGGAGGTCCTGTGCCTGATGCGGGAGGGCCGGATCCTCAAGCAGGTGCTGGACGCGCAGGCACCCGGGCTCCGGACGCGCGAATTCTTCGTCTCGCGCTACGTGGTGCTCAAGGCGGCGATCTTCGAGGGCAGCGAAACGGAGCTCGAGCGCTTCGTCCAGCGCCCCTCGAAGCAGCGGTGCTCGGAGCTCCTGGATCAGCTCGGGCTCGATCCCGCCGACCTGCCGTGGGTGGACGTCCGGGCGAGCCTCACCCCGGAGCAGACGATGGCGCTCGTGCGCAGCGTCGCGCGCGACCCGTCGGCGCGCGGCAAGGTCGTCCGGGCCAGCGCCACCGCGCGCCGCAACCTGCTCGCACACGTTGCTGCCGTGCTGGGCCCCGGCCGGCAGCGCCGGGTCGCGGTCGTGGATCTGGGCTATCACGGCACGATCCAGGGGGCGCTGCAGCGGATCTTCGACCACGAGGGCACGGGCATCACCACCCACGGGCTCTACCTCATCACGGGCGACAAGGTGCACACCGCGCAGGCGAGCGGCGCGGCGGTCGAGGGCTGGCTGGCCGGGAACGGGCAACCCGTCGCGGTGGCCCATACCTACGTGCGGTCGCCGGAGATCGTCGAGCAGAGCCTGATGGCCGACTGCGGCACGACCCTGGGGCACGACGAGCAAGGCGAGCCGATCCTCGACGAGTTCCGCATCCCCGCCGAACAGCGGCACCAGATCGCCGAGGTCCAGCGCGGGCTGCTGCTCTGGGCGCGCGAGTGGGCCCGGCACCGTGTCGCGTACGAGGTCACCGGGACGCGCTCCCTGCGGGCCCTCTACCAGGCCATCTGCATCCGCTCGGTCGCCCGGCCGCTGGACCTCGAGCTCGAGCTCTTCGGCAGCTGGCAGCACGACGAGAACTTCGGTCTGGCGGTGGCGCACGCGATGGCGGAGGCCACGGACCTGCACGAGTGGGAGCGGGCCCACCTCTCGGCGCACCAGCTGGCAAGCCTCCTGCCCCGGCAGGTCCACTGGCTGTTCGGCTTCGCATACGGCATCAGCCGCACCATGGGCGAGGCCGTGGCGGGGATCTTCCTGCGCACGGCGAAGCCGGAGGCATTCGACTCGGCCGCGCCGCCGCGCCACCTCGTCTTCTACTGCGACTCGGGCCGGGGATTCTGCGCCGAGGAGGCGCGCATCGAGAAGTACCGGCTCAACAACCGAGGGTGCCTCTGGCACCGGATCCGCCTGGATGCGGGGGGGCGCACGATCCTCCGTTTCGGGTTGACCCTCGGCATGGCGGGCGAGCGACTCCGACTCACGGGAGTGCGCGTGCACCGGCGTCCCGCGGGCGGGGAGGAGCAGGTCGAGACCTATCCGCACGAGGTCCTCGAGAAGTCCGGCTACCGTCTCCTCCACGGCGACCTCTACCTGGTCGAGGACGACCCCGCACTGATCGTCATCCCGGCCGCCGGGCTCCATGGCTTCACCGGCACGGTGGACGTGGATCTCTTCTTCTCCCTCCACTGATGGGGACCCGCCATGCGGGCGCGCATCGCAGCCGCGGTCAGGCGCCTCCGCGAGGGAGGTGGCCGGCGACGGGAATGGCACCGGGGCGCTGGCGCTCGAGGTGATTTGCGAAGAAGTGGCAGCCTGCGGGCTGCGGGTGGCTTCCGGGTGCTTCCGCACCGAATCCGAGCAGGAGGCGAACGATGAGCAAGATCCTGATCATCGAGGACGAGCCGGACATCGCCAAGGTCGTGCGCAAACGGCTCATGGACCACGACTACGAAGCGATCTGCGCGCCGGACGGCTACTCCGGTGTGCAGCTCGCGCGCAAGGAGGCGCCGGACCTGATCATCCTGGATCTCATGCTTCCCGCCGGCGGCGGACTGAACGCGCTGCAGAATCTCCGGCTCTCCCCGAAGACCCAGCTCACGCCGGTGATCGTGCTCACCGGGATGCAGGATGCGGAGTACAAGAAGAAGGTGCTCGACGAAGGGGTCGACGCATATCTGGAGAAGCCGTTCGAGTCCAAGGCCCTGCTCCGGACGATCGGCTACCTGCTGAAGCAGAAGAAGCCGAGCTAGCCCGGACCGGCTCACCGGAGCCGCCCCCGCGCGGGCGCGACCGCCCCGGCGTTCCGGACGGACGTGAAGCACGGATGGGGTGCCGGTTCGGTGCGACAGGAGAGAGGTGAATGACCCGGAAGACGGGACGGTCCAGGACCAGCCCGATCGGCATCGCGGGCCTGCCCGCGGCGATCGTCCGTGGGGTGATGGTCGGGTTGCGGAGGGCTGCGCGAGGTGAACTGCGGGAGAAGGAACGCGCGCTGAGGCTCCGGACCGAGGAACTGGACCGCTTCTTCGACCTGAGTCTGGACCTGCTGTGCATCGCGGACACAAACGGTTGCTTCCGGCGCCTGAACCCGGCCTGGGAGAAGGCGCTGGGGCACTCGCGCGAGGAGCTCATGGCGGGACGCCTCCTCGACTTCATCCACCGGGACGACGTGGACAACACGGTCTGGGCCATCACCCAGCTTGCAGCGCAGAAGGAAGTGATCAACTTCGTCAACCGCTGCCGGTGCCGGGACGGCACCTACCGGTGGCTCGAGTGGCGGGCGGTCCCCTCCGGCGAGTTCTTCTACGCGGCGGCGCGGGACGTCACGGACCGGGAGCAGATCGAGACGGCGCTGTGGGAGAGCGCCGCGGAGATCATGGACCTCTACAACAACGCACCCTGCGGCTACCATTCGCTGGACGCGGACGGCGTCTTCCTGCGCATCAATGACACCGAGCTCTCGTGGCTGGGCTACTCGCGGGAGGAGATCGTCGGGCAGAAGCGCTTCCCGGACCTGCTCGCCCCCGGGAGCCTCCAGGTCTTCGAGGAGAGCTTCCCGCGCTTCAAACAGAGCGGCTGGGCGCAGAACCTCGAGTTCGAGATGGTCCGCAAGGACGGGAGCGTCCTGCCCGTGCTCATGAGCGCGACCGCGGTCAGCGACGCGCAGGGCCGGTACGTGATGAGCCGCTCGACCGTGTTCGACGTGACGGACCGCAGGCGCGCCGAGGAACAGATCCGGCTGAACGAGCTGCGACTCGAGAGCATGGTCCGCATCGCCCAGTACCGGGCGCGCGACGTCCAGGCGCTGCTGGACTACGCCCTTGACGAGGCCATCACGCTCACCGGCAGCACGATCGGCTACATCTACGACTACGATCAGGATCGCAGCGAGTTCAGGCTCAGCTCCTGGTCGAAGGGCGGCGCGCGCGAGAGCGCCGTGACCGCGCCCCGAACCGTGCACTCGCTGGAGACAACCGGGCCTTGGGGGGAGGCCGTGAGGCAGCGGCGGCCGATCGTGGTGAACGATGGCCGGGCGCTGTATCCACCCGAGCGGGGCGGTCCTGACGGGCAGGTCCAGATGCGCCGGCTCATGACCGTGCCGGTGCTCGACGGCGACCGGATCGTGGCCGTCATCGGGGTCGCCAACAAGGACTCGGACTACGATTCCTCCGACGTCCGCCAGCTGGTGCTGCTGATGGACTCGGTCTGGCGCGTGGTCGAGCGCAAGCACGCCGATGAGGTGCTGCGGCAGTCCGAACAGAGACTGAACCTCCTGATCCAGCAGACGCCGCTGGCCGTGATCGAGTGGGATACCGATTCCCGGGTCGCCCGCTGGAATCCGGCGGCGGAGCGGGTGTTCGGCTACACGGCCGGCGAGGCCATCGGAAGGCACGGGAGCTTCATCACGCCGGACGGGGGCTGGCCGCTCCCGGAGGGCGCCCGCGGCGACCTGCTGACGAACGGCGTTGGCGCACGAAGCGTCCTCGAGCACGTCACCAAGGACGGCAGGACGATCCTGTGCGAGTGGCACAGCACGCCGCTCACGACCGAAGACGGGAAGCTGATCGGCGTGGCGGCGCTGGCCAGCGACATCACGGAGCTGCGCAAGGCGGAACGGGAGATGAAGGAGACGCTGGAGATCAAGTCCCAGTTCATCTCCACGGTCTCGCACGAGCTGCGCACGCCCCTGACGGCCATTAAGGAGAGCATCGAGATCGTCCGCGAGGAGACCGCCGGGACGCTCACCACGGATGCGGCGGACTTCCTCGACGTCGCCCGGAGGAACATCGACCGGCTCGCGCGGCTCATCCACAACGTCCTGGCCTTCCAGCGGCTGGAAGCCGGGAACGTCCGGCTCGACCTGCGCCCGCAGGACCTCAACGAGGTCGTCCGGGAGGTGGCGGCGGCCATGAGCCCGCTGGCCGCGCAGAAGGCGCTGGAGGTCTCGCTCGCGCTGGAGGAAGCGCTGCCGCGGGTCGAATGCGACCGGGACCAGATCACGCAGGTGCTGACCAACCTGATCGGCAACGCGATCAAGTTCAGCGACCAGGGCCGCGTGCTCGTCGCCACCGGCGTGAGCGACAACCGGTTCATGGCGACCGTGACGGACACGGGGTGCGGCATCTCGCAGGAGGACCTGCCCAGGCTGTTCCAGAAGTTCCGCCAGCTGGGCCCGTGGGACGAGCGGGCGGCCGGCGGCAGCGGGCTGGGCCTGGCGATCTCGAAGGAGATCGTCGAGCGTCACGGGGGCAGCATCTGGGTCGAGTCCGAGTTCGGGGAAGGAACGGCGGTCCGGTTCGTCCTGCCGATCGGGGTGAGCGGGGGCTGAGCGCGCATCACGTCGCGGAGCCAGGGCGCAACCCTGACCGAGCGCATGGTGCCTCTGCTCGGTCACCGTTGCGCCCCGGCTCCGCA
>Ga0315275_10002497_pt1 | contig 16639 bp, 14 predicted proteins | sample YL17G03_0_MG_FD_205557 | JGI IMG/M metagenome (GOLD analysis project Ga0315275, IMG submission 205557) | Sediment microbial communities from Yellowstone Lake, YNP, Wyoming, USA - YL17G03_0 | ecosystem: Environmental > Aquatic > Freshwater > Lake > Sediment | place: USA: Wyoming | collected... | reverse complement strand
ATCGGCGCCGGCCTGGTCGCCCCCATCTTCGAGGGCGGACGCCTCTCCTCCGAGGAGGAGGCCGCCTGGGCCAACCTGGACCAGTTCGTGGCCCGCTACCGGCAGCAGGTGATCACCGCGTGGCGCGAGGTGAACGACGCCGCCGTGAGCGTCCGCAAGCTGGGCGAGGTGGCGACCCAGGAGCAGATCCAGGTCACCGCCGCCACGAACGCCGAGCGGCTCGCTCGCCTGCGCTACGACGGCGGGGTCTCGAACTACCTCGAGGTGCTCGACGCCCAGCGATCGCTCTTCAACTCGGAGCTGACGCTCGCCCAGACCAACCGGGACCAGCTGGTCGCCATGGTCCAGCTCTACCGCGCGCTGGGTGGAGGGTGGCAGGAGCAGGTGCCCGTCGATCCGGCGGCGAAGCCGGTGCCGGCGGGGACACCCGGGCCCATGCTTCCACCCTCCCCGGCTCCGGCCGCGGCACCGGCCAAGGCCTCCTAGGATTCCAGGAAGCGGACGCGGGCTGACTACAGGAACAGCGCCAGGTACCCTGCAACCAGCACCAGCACCGCAGTGATCGCGTAGGGCACGGGGTAGCCTACCGCGGGGATCGAGCTGCCCGTCTCCTCCTGAGCCGCGCGCAGCGCCGGTGTGGAGAAGCGCGCGCCGCAGATCGCGCCCATCAGCACGGCAGCGTTGAGCTTGAGCAGCTTGATGCCAACCACCCATGCGACCAGGGGCGGGATCATCGACGCCGTCAGCCCCACCACCAGGATGCTCAGCACGCCGCCGCCGGTGAAGGCGTTCACCACGTTCGGCGCCGTGTTGAGCGCGACCACCGCGATGAACAGGTCGAGCCCGAGATCCTGCAGGAGGCCGCGTGCGCCCTCCGAGACCGGCCCGCCGAACAGCGGATGGCGGGAGCGCAACGTGCTGATGAGGATGCCGGCCAGCATCACCCCGGCGGGCGTGCCCAGGCTGATCGGGATGCCGGCGATGCTCACGTTCAGATAGCCGATGAGGTAGCCCACCACCAGGCCGAGCGCGATGGTCAGCACGTCCGACACCGGCGTGGCGCGCACCACCGCGCCGACGAACTTGCCCATCTGATCGATGCGGTCCTTCGGCCCGATCACCCGGGCGATGTCGCCGCGCTGGACGGGCATCGATGGATAGGCCGGGAGCGGATCCCCGGCGCGGATGAAGGCGGCCAGCTGGACCAGGCGGCCAACGCGCTCCGCCCCAGGGAAGACGGCCTGGCGCAGGCGCGCGGTGACCTCCTCGAGGGTCAACCCGACCAGCGCCTTGCTGGTGATGACCAGGTCGGCCACCTCGAGGTCGATCTGACGCGCTTCCAGGTCTGCCACCTCCGGTCCGATGTCGGTCTCCGACAATGCCACCAGGCGTCCGACATCGGTGAGCACGGTGAGGACGTCGCCACGCTGGATCCTCGGATCGGTGGCGAGGTCGACGATCTGCCCGTGACGCATGAGGCGCACCACCGGAGCGTCGGCGCGGTCGGCGAGCTCGTGCACGGGCGCGCCGACCAGCCTGTCGCTCTCGATCCGGTAGGCGCGCACGTCCACCGACAGCTTGTGCATCGCGTGGGCGACGTCCGTGCCGATGGTGGGCACCTGGCTCTTGCCGCCGCCATAGGCCTCCTCGGCGGCCCGTGCGGCAGCCCTGGGGTCGATGCCGGACATGCGCGGCAGATACCTCACCAGCAGGATGATGCCGACGAGGGAGAACAGGTAGGTGATGGCATAGCCGGCGGCCACGTTGCCGATGACGTCCCGCGCCGACACGCCTGGCGGCGGGACGAACGAGCCGCTCTCGACCGCGCCGGTGGCTGCCCCGATCACCGCGCTGTCGGTCATGCTGCCGGAGATCAGCCCGGTGGCCATGCCCGGCGCCAGGCCGAAGGCCTTCGATATGCCGAAGGCGAGGGCGAAGTTGACGAGGACCACCACCAGCGACAGCGTCACGAACTTCGCGCCGTCCAGGCGAAGGCCGGAGAAGAACTGGGGGCCGACCTTCAGGCCGACGGCGAACATGAACAGGTTGAGGAAGACGGTGGTCAGCAGCGACGGCACCTCGTATCTCAGCCCGTAGCCGAGGTAGGCACAGACGCTGATCGCGATCCCGGCGAGCAGGGTGCCCGCCGTGGAGCCGAGCGAGATGAAGCCGAGCTTGCGTCGGCCCACGATGGTCCCGAGCGCGAGCGTCAGGAAGAGCAGCACGAAGGGCTGGGCGCCGAGGAAGTGCATCGTGCCGCCGAGCGGGCCGAGGTCCCAGCGGAAGCCCGGGCCGGCCTCGCTGGCGAGTGCCGGGCCAGCGACGAGCAAGGCGAGCCATGGCAGTACCAAGCGTGCGGGCGGTCCGGGATTCGGTTTCGATGCCGTGCTCGTCATCTGGCTACTGCTGGCCGGTGAGCGCCTTCACGTTCATCACCTTCTTGATCTGCTCCTCGGTGAGCAGCTTCTGCTCCCGGACCAGCTGCAGGACGGTCTTGTTGGTCCGCATCGCCTCGGCCGCGAGCTCGGTGGTCTTCTCGTACCCCAGCAGCGGGTTCAGGGCGGTGACGATCCCCACGCTTCGCTCGAAGTGCTCCTGGTTGACGGCCCGGTTGGCGACGATCCCGTCCACGCACTTCGCGCGGAACGAGGACAGGCCGTTGGTGAGGAGGTGCTGCGACTCGAGGATGGCGATCGCGGCGAGCGGCTCGTAGGCGTTCAGCTGCAGCAGGCCGAACGAGGTGGCGATTCCCACCGCGGCGTCGTTCCCCATGACCTTGAAGGAGATGGTGTTGATGAGCTCGGCCATGACCGGGTTCACCTTGCCGGGCATGATGGAGGAGCCGGGCTGCACCGGGGGCAGCGAGATCTCGAAGATCCCGGTCCGGGGCCCGGAGGAGAGGAACTGGAGGTCGGTGCTCACCTTCACGAGCTTGGCGCCCAGGTTGCGCAGGGACGACGAGTAGGCCGCGAAGGCGTGCAGGTCCGAGGTCGCCGCGATCAGGTTCGCCGCCAGCGAGATCTTCTTGCCGGTGAGCTTGGCGAGGTGCGCCACGCATCGCTCCGAGTATCCCCTCGGCGCGTTGAGTCCCGTGCCGATCGCGGTCCCGCCCATGTTCACGACGTAGAGCGCCTCCTCCGCATGGCGCAGCGCCGCGAGCTCCGTCTCGATGGCGGCGGCGAAGGCCTCGAACTCCTGCCCCAGCGTCATGGGCACCGCATCCTGGGTCTCGGTGCGCCCCATCTTGATGATGTCGGCGAACTCCTTCCCCTTGGCCCGGAACGACGCGGCCAGCTGCTCCACCTCGACCAGCAGCTTCTGGTTGTAGAGGACCATCGCGACCTTGAGCGCCGTCGGGTAGAAGTCGTTCGTCGACTGGGACATGTTCAGGTCGTCGTGGGGCTCGATCTTGTCGTAGCGCCCCTTCGGCAGGCCCATCGTCTCCAGCGCGACGTTGGCGAGGACCTCGTTCGCGTTCATGTTCGTCGAGGTACCGGCGCCCCCCTGGTACATGTCCACGGGAAACTGGTCGAGGAACTTGCCGTCCATGACGAGGAGGCAGGCCTTCTCGATGGGGCCGAACCTCTCCGCCGGCAGTGCCCCCACGTCGGCGTTGGCCCGGGCGGCGGCGAGCTTCACGAGGGCGAGAGCCCGCACCAGCTCGGGGAAGTGCCTGAGCGTGATCCCGGATATCTGGAAGTTCTCCAGGGCCCGGGCAGTCTGCACGCCGAAGTAGGCGTCGGCCGGGATCTGCTTCTCTCCGAGCAGGTCCTTCTCGACCCGGAACTGGGGTGGCTTGGCCTGGGCGCCGGCGGCGATGGGCGCGGCGAGAAGCGAGACGGCGAGAATGGACGCAAGGATGCGGCGCATGACTGGACCTCCGTTGGTGTTCATTTGAGGAGCAGGGACGACAGCGCGACCGCGGCGACGGTGGCCGTGGCGGTCGCGACCAGGCCCGGGACCATGAAGCTGTGGTTGACCAGCCACTTCCCGATCCGGGTGGTTCCGGTCTGGTCGAACGACACGGCCGCCAGCGTGGTTCCGTAGGTCGGCAGGAAGAAGTACCCGTTCACCGCCGGGTACAGCCCGACGAGGAGCCAGGGGGACAGGCCCAGGGCCACGCCCACGGGCATCAGCGTCACCACGGTCGCGGCCTGGCTCATGAGCAGGATGGACAGGACGAAGAGCCCGATGGCGAAGACCCACGGGGCCTGCTGGATGAGTCCCGAGATCCCGGCGACGATGACCGTCCGGTTCCCCTCGAACAGCGAGGACCCGAGCCAGGACACCCCGAGGATCGAGATGAAGGCGGTGATCCCGCCCTTCATGATGCTGCCCTTCACCGCGGCCTCCGCGCTCGCCTGGAAGAGGATCATGCAGACCCCGGCCACGGCGAGCATGAGGATCATGATGATTCCGGCGGTGTCGATGTCGTGGGGCTGCCCGTTGATGATCGGCTGGGGCTTCAGCTCGGGGAAGATCCCCAGCACCACCACCATGGCGATGGCGGCGAGGAACAGACCCGTCGACCCGCGCGCGCGCAGGAGCGCCTTCCCGGTGATCACGGGCAGCGCCTCGGGGGGCTTCACCTTCCCGCTGGCCAGCCGCGCCTGGTACTCGGGATCGGTCTCGAGCGGCTGCCCCCTCCAGGCTACGGACAGGGCGCCGAGGAGCACGGCGAGCAGCGTGGCCGGGATGACGACCATCGCGATCTGCGGGAGCCCGATGCTCGAGCCCCCGAGCATGGCCAGCATCGCCACCGTGGCCGCGGAGACGGGCGAGGCCACGAGCCCCTGCTGCGCCGCGATGACGCTGATCGACATCGGCCGCTCGGGCCGGACCCCGGCCTTGCGCGACACCTCGGCGATCACCGGGAGCAGCGCGTAGATCACGTGCTGCGTGCCCGAGGCGGCGATGAGGACGTAGGTGACGAGCGGCGCCACGAAGGTGATGTGCTGCGGCTTGCGCCGCATGACCTTCTCGGCGACCAGGACCAGGTAGTCGAGGCCGCCCGCGGCCTGGACGGCGGAGAGCCCGGTGATGACGGCGATGATCATCCCGAGCACGACCGTTGGCGGCGTGCCGGGCGGCATCTGGAACGCGAAGACGAAGACGACCAGCCCGATCCCGGCCACGGCGCCCAGCGCGATCCCGCCGAGCCGGGCGCCGACGACGATGCACGCGATCAGGATGCCGAGTTCGACCCAGAGCATGACCTGTCCCCCCCGGGACCCGCTCTATCCCGGCTTCCAGAAGTCGAGGCTGGTGAAGCTGTACTTCACGGAGACTTGAAGGCGCGTGTCGGTGCCGGTGGCGCCGCCCTTGTCGGTGCGATGGCCCCAGAGGAACTCGGGCCCGGCCATGAAGTTCTTGAACGGGGTCACGAGGAAGTTCACCGACGCGTACTGCCCGGTCTTGAAGGCGCCGGCTCCCTGGAGGTCCCGGTTGAACATCATGACGGTGCTGTAGCCGATCGCGCTCGAGAAGAGCTTGCTCCAGTACACGTCCAGGTAGGCGGAGATCCCGAGCATCGGCACGGCCTGGGGCTTCGGGTCGGCGACTGTGCCGCCGAAGGCGAGGTCGGGGGTAGCGTCGTTCATGTAGTAGCTGGTGCCGGCCCCGTAGACGACGGCGGCTAGGAGCTTCAGCTTGTCGGGGATGAGCCCGATGGTGGAGCTCGCGTGGAGCCCCCACCCCACGGCGCTGCCCGTGGTCTGCGTCGCCGCGCCGGGCGTGTCGTAGCCGAGGTAGCGGAGGATGCCGGAGAGTTGGAGGTAGCCCCAGCCCTGGGAGAACCGGTACTGGGCGGTGAGGTCGGGCAGCAGGCTGCGCGGCGCGATCCCCGCGGGCCCGCCGGTGGGATCCATGTCCGTGGCAGGGCGCTCGATGGCGACCGCGAACGAGTGCTCGCCCGTGAACGGCGTGTAGCGGATCTGGACGTTCCGGTAGAACACCATGCCGGCCGGGCCCCAGTAGTCGATGATGGTCGGCCACCAGTCGTCGTCCATGAAGAGGCTGGCGGTGAGGCCGGCGAGGATTGGGCCCCACTCCCCGTAGGCACGGCGAAGGCGGACGCCGTTCGGCCCGGCGGCGTCCGGCCGGTCCCCGGAACTCGTCCCGAAGAAGTCGAACTCGATGCGGGCCTTCAGGTCGTACTCGCCGACGGGTAGCGAGCCCCGGACGCCCAGCCGGCTCTGGCGGACGCTGAAGATCGACTCCCCGTTCGCGCCGTAGAGCCCCTCCTCGGTCGGGATGCGGGTGGGGCGCAGCGTCGAGGCCCAGTCGGGACGCACGCGCTGGAAGTCCTGGATGACGTCGGCCTGGGCGAAGCCGTAGACCTCGAAGGAGGGCTTGCGGACGACCTCCTGGGAGGAGGCCGGCGCCGGAAGCAAAGCAGCCGCGGCGAGCAGCGCGAGGGTGATCCGGTTCATGTGGCCCCCTGGTACTGGTCAGTACGTGTCGAAGTACTTCTGGATCTCGGCGACGTCCTTCGTCTTGGTGAGCGCCTGCTGCAACAGCACGCGCGCCTTGGGCGGGTTCAGTTCCATGGCTGCCACGAAGCCGAGCTTGTCGTCGTCGAGCTCGACGTTGCGGGCCACGGTCCCCGTTCCCACACGCGAGCTGCGAACGACGACGATGCCCTTCTTGGCAGCGGCGGCGAGCGCCTGGATGAGCGGATCAGTCCCGTTCCCGTCCCCCACGCCGGCCAGCACGATCCCCTTCGCCCCGGCGGCCACCGCGGCCTCCACGAACTCGGGACCCACGTTGGCGTGCGCGTAGACGATGAAGACCTTGGGCATTGCGTCCGGCACGCTGCCGGCGAAGGCGCTGCCGGTCGTGTGCTTCGGCACCGGCGGCGAGTAGAAGGAGGCCTTGCCGAAGAGCACGATGCCGGCTCGCCCCCGGTTCGGCGAGGTGAAGGTCTGGAGCGAGGTGGTGTTCGTCTTCGTGGCCTCGCGCGCGTAGTGGATGTCGTCGTTCATGACGATGAGCACGCCGCGGCCGCGGGCCGCCGGGTCGATGGAGACGGCGGTGCCGTTGTAGAGGTTCATCGGGCCGTCGGCGGAGATGGCGGTGGCCGGCCGCATCGATCCGACCAGCACGACCGGCTTGTCGCCCTTCACCACCAGGTCGAGGAAGTAGCCGGTCTCCTCCTGGGTGTCGGTGCCGTGGGTGATGACGATCCCGTCCACCCCCGGATCCTTCTGCAGCTCGTTGACCCGGCGCGCCAGCTTGATCCAGACCGCGTCGTTCATGTCCTGGCTGCCGATGTTGGCGATCTGCTCGCCCTTCACGACGGCCACCTTCTCCATCCCGGGGACCGCCTGGATGAGCGACTCCACCGAGAAGCTGCCGGACTTGTAGCCGGCCTCGCCGGCCTTCGGCTGCGCGCCCGCGATGGTGCCGCCGGTGGCCAGGATCGTCACGTTGGGCTTCGCAGGTGCCATGACGCGGGCCGCCTGCGCAAACCCGAGCGTCGGGGTGAGTGCCAGCATCGCGCCCACCAGCATCGTCCTCTTCCAGCTTCTCGCGATCGTCATGACGCCTTCTCCTCCTTCTCGGGGCCTTGCTCCTTGAACCAGACTTCCTCGTGCTTCTTCGCCTTGGCTCCGGCGATGCCGGGCTTGGTCATCTCGAACGGGTCGAGGATGAGGTCGAGCTGCTCCTTCGTGAGCACCCTGTCGCGCAGGATGAGCTCGCGCACCGGCTTGCCCGTCACGTTCGCCTCGCGAGCGATGCGCGCGGCGGTCTCGTAGCCCACGTGGGGATTGATGGCGGTGATCACCCCCACGCTGCCGTCCACGTAGGCCTTCATGCGGTCGGCGTTGGCGGTGAGCCCTTCCACCAGGAACTTCCGGAAGACCACGAAGACGTTGCTCATGATGCTGATGGACTGGAGCAGGTTGAAGACCAGCACCGGCTCCATGACGTTCAGCTCGAACTGGCCGGCCTCGGAGGCGAGGCAGATGGTGTGATCGTTGCCGATGACCTGGAAGGCCACCTGGTTCACCACCTCGGCCATGACCGGATTCACCTTGCCGGGCATGATCGAGGAGCCTGGCTGGCGCGCAGGCAGGTTGAGCTCTCCGAGACCGCAGCGGGGCCCCGACGCCATGAGCCTGAGGTCGTTCGCGATCTTGGACAGGTTCATCATGCAGACCTTGAGCGCCGCCGAGACCTCGGTGTAGCAGTCGGTGTTCTGGGTGGCGTCGACCAGGTCCTCGGCGGTCCTCATCGGATACCCGCTGAACTCGGCCAGGTACTTCGCCACCGCCGCGATGTAGGCGGGGTCGGCGTTCAGCCCGGTGCCGACCGCGGTCGCTCCCATGTTCACCTCGAAGAGCTGCTGGCCCACGAGCCGGATGCGCTCGACGTCGCGCCCGATCACGCGCCGGTAGGCGCCGAACTCCTGCCCGAGCCGGATGGGAACCGCGTCCTGGAGATGGGTGCGACCCATCTTGATGAGGCCGTGAAATTCCTTCTCCTTGGCCGCGAAGGCGGCGTGGAGCAGCCGAAGCTCGGCGACGAGGCAGCTCCCGAGGTCGATGGCCGCGATGTGGACGCCGGTGGGGAAGGCGTCGTTCGTCGACTGGGCCATGTTGACGTGGGAGTTCGGGCTGACGACGTCGTACTTGCCCTTCGGATGCCCCAGGATCTCGAGCGCCCGGTTGGCGATGACCTCGTTGGTGTTCATGTTGATGGAGGTGCCAGCGCCCCCCTGGATGGGATCCACGATGAACTGGGCGTTCAGCTTGCCGGCGATGACGTCGTCGGCGGCGTGGGCGATGGCGTCGGCGATCTTCGCGTCGAGGTGGCCAGTGTCCCGGTTGGCGAGCGCCGCGGCCTTCTTGACGATGCCCATGGCCCGGATGAGCGCCGGGTGGATGGGGAGACCGGTGATGGGGAAGTTCTCTGCCCCACGCAGGGTCTGGACGCCGTAGTAGGCGTCTGCGGGAACCTCCCGGTCGCCGAGGAAGTCGTGCTCGATCCGGGTGGGGTTCGCTGCCATGGCACCTCCCCCTACTTCTTCGTCGGCTTCTCCAGCTTGATGGCGACGGCCTCGACGTATGTCGCGAGCAGCCTATCGCCGACCTTGAGCTTCTCAAGCTGGATCTTGGGGCCTGCCTTCACCTGGTAGACGTTGCCACCGGGTCCCTTGAGCGAGACCAGTCGCGTGGCTGCGTCGATCGCGGTGACGTTGACCGTACCCCGGACGCCCGCGGCGGCCACGGCCCCCGGAGCCTGGTCCTTCTCGGCGCGGCCGCCGGTGGCGATCGCCGTCATCGGGACCGTCTCCGACCCGGCGGGCTGGAACTCGAGCGCGAGCCCCTGCTCGTACTCGATCCGGATGACGTCGCCGACGGCGAACTCACCGAGGCGCGTCACCTCGGGACCGACCTTGAAGGTCTGGGCCTCACCGGACTTGGCCTGAAGCGTTACGGTGCGAGCGGCGACGTCGATCGCCTTGATGGTGGCGGTGGCTTGGGCCGTCCGCGTGACGGCCGCCTTGCCGGGCGTGCCGGTGGCGTTCACCTCGACCGGCGCCTTGGTTGCGGCGGCCGGAGCCTGCGCGTTGGCAATCGAGGCGACGAGGAGTGCGACGAAGGACGCGAGTAGCCTTCTCATGTGGGATCTCCGATCAGAAGTGGAACTCGGGCGAGGCCAGCAACTGCAGGCCGCCGACCCAGTTGCCGTTGATGCCGCCGCCCTCGAGAACGATGTCGAGGCCGATGCCGAAGCGGTTCGAGTTGAAGAACGAGGCGCCGCCGCCGATGCGGAAGACCCCGCCGATGCTGGAGTTGGGACCGATGAGCATGCCACCGCCCAGGCGGAAGCGTCCAACCGTGTCCTGGGTCGGGGGCCCGAACTTGGCGACGTAGTCGACGGTCGGCTCCCAGACGGTCACGTTCCTCGACGCGTCCACGTAGTTGATGGTGTTGTAGTACGTGGAGGTGACCGTGCCCATGGAGACCGTGAAGCCGACGCTGACGTTGTTCATCCCACCCAGCGCGAAGTCGATCTGCGGGCCCACGATGAAGGGAATGTAGCTGGTGTAGGAGCCCGTGGAGCAGTTGTAGCCATAGTAGTAGTAGCAGTCGTAATAGCCCGAGTTGTAGAACCCGACGCCCAGGTTCACGCGGGCCACGTTGTTCCAGACTTGAAGCTGCTGCACGGGCTGCGGCGGCTGCCCGGGCTGGGTGAAGGTGTACTGCGCCGCGGCGGGTGCAGCGGCACTCACGGCAACGACCAAGGCGGCTATCCGAATCAATGCGCGCATGTATTTCCCTCCCGGTGACGAGTGAAGGTCATGGTTCCACGCTCTGCTCGTCGCGGAGGCGCGCGACGGCGGGCAGCAGGTCGGTTGCGATCGCCCGCTTGAGCACGAATGCGTCGGCGCCCGCGGCCATCGCCGCCAGGCGCACGGTCTCCTCGTCGTGGACGCTGAGGGCAATCACCTTGAGGCCGGGGCAGCGCTGCCGGACGGCCTTCAGCCACTCCAGGTCCCCATCCCGGGCCAGGGAGAGATCCACGACCGCCACGTCGGGCCGGAGCCGGAAGGCGACGTCGAGCAACGAAGTCTTGTCGGCGACCATGACAACCGTCCCGAAGGCCGTCTCGAGCAGGCCGCGCACGCCCTCCGAAAGGCCGTGGTGGCGGTCGGCCAGCAGGACGCAACTCTGTGGCCCCCCGGACATCGCACGATCCCCCCTTGGGCCGGGAGGCTAGACGATGTCCGGCGGGGTGTGACCTGGGAGAATTACGAGGCCCCGGTTGGTGCAGGGGGTCGCCGACCGGGGAGAAGCGCGCCCAAGTTGCCGCTGAAGTGGCGCTCCACGAGGGCCTTCACCTCGGCGTGCGCCACCTGTCCCTCGTCGCTGGTGAGGCGCCGGTGGAGTTCCGGGGCCATCCCCGCGAAGAGGTCGAGCACGTGCGGATCGAAGTGGCTTCCGCGCCCATGCTCCAGGATGGCCATGGCCTCCTCGACGGACATCGGCTCCTTGTACGGCCGGCGAGAAGTGAGTGCGTCGAAGACGTCGGCCACGGCGAAGACGCGCGCCGCCAGCGGGATCCCCTCGGCCCGGAGGCCGGTGCCGTACCCGGAACCGTCCCACTTCTCGTGGTGATGGCCCACCACCGCGGTGGAATCGCTGAGCCAGCCCGAGCGGCGGATGATGTCGAGCCCGTGGGCGACGTGCTGCTTCATCTCGCCGAACTCGGCGGCGTCCAGCCTCCCCGGCTTGAGAAGGACCGCATCGCGGATGCCCAGCTTGCCCACATCGTGGAGAAACGCGCCCTTGAGCAGCGCCCGCATCTCGTCCCCTTTGAGCCCGGCCGCCTCGCCGACGCGGGCGGCGTACACGGTGACACGGAAGTTGTGTGCGTCGGTGTCGCTGTCGCGCTTGGCGATGGCGCTTCCCAGGACCCCGAGCGTCTCCAGGTTGGCGTCGAGCAGGCTGCGGGACAGGGTCTCCAGCCGGCGCAGCAGGCGCGCCACGATGGGGTAGATAAGCGCGGAGGTGGCCAGGACGATCCCGATCCCCACCGCGATGGAGCCGGCGAGGCGGCGCCGCGCCTCCGCCTTCTCCTCGGCAGAGACCTCGAACCAGGCGGCCACGTGCCCTGAGATCCTTCCGGCCGAGTCGCGCAGGGGCACCTCGACGGGAATGAGCCCCTTCACGCCGGGAGCGGTGCGGCCCGGATCGGTGATTCGAGCCACCTCGACACCGGAGGGATCGAGGATGGACACGATGACGAATCGCCCGCTGGCCGCTCCGGCCGGAGAAGTCCCCAGCCGGTCGAGGACGCGCTGGACGGCGGCGCGATCGGCCAGGCCTGCATCGAGCTGCCCCAGCAAGGCGAGGCGCAGCATGGCCCCACCCTGTGAAGCCCGCTCCGATGCGAGCTGCTCCGTCCTCCCGGCTTCACGGGCCGCAACCACGGCGGCCGCGAGGGCCGAACCCACCAGGGTCGCGACCGCCACCCGCAAGAGGAGCATCCGGTGGATGGAACGGTCGCGCGTCACCTTGTCCTCGACCAGTTCACCCAGGCTTCGTCGTGGACCCGGACGTCCGGGAACCCGAGATAGCGAAGGAGGAAGAAGGCATCGGCGGCGGCGAGGCCTGTATCACAGGTGGTGACAACCGTCCTGTCCGGCGTGATGCCTCGCGTCCGGAGCATCCACAGGAGCTCGGCGGGTGATTTCAGCGCGCCGTTGTCCATGAGGAGCGCACCGAGCGGCAGATTGATCGATCCGGGGATGGCTCCGGCCCGGCTGGCCTTCTCGTGCCGGGTCTCGCCGAGGATCCGGTGGATGGCGCGGGCATCGAGGACGACCACGTTCGGCTTGCCGAGAAGCTTGGCCAGCGCCTCGCTGCTCACGACGAACCGCGGCTGGATGGTCCCCGTGAAAGCTCGTGCCTCCCGGCTCGAGGGCACGTCGCTCGCATGGAAACCGGCCGCGTGCCACCCCTCGATACCGCCGTCCAGGTAGGAGACGTGGGTAGCGCCGGCCCATTCCAGGACCGCGAGAAGCGCGAGCGCCGTCAGGCCGCTCTGGTCGTACACGACGATGTGGTCGTCGGCCGCCAGCCCGGCGCGACCGAGGATGCCCGCGACCTCGGTGTGTCCCACGAGCACGAAGGGCTTCTCGGTGTCGCCGCCGGTGCGGAGCCCGCTCGTCAGGGGGTCCAGCGAGATGGCGCCGTCGATATGCCCCTTGTCGTACGCGGCCCGGTCGCGAGCGTCGACGACCACGACGTTCTTCCTCCCTAGGTTCTCGTGCAGCCACCGGGCATCCACCACCATGCTGGTCCTGACCCTGCTCGTGTCGATCGCGAGCGTCCGGGTCTTCTTGACCGGCCTCGGCACCTTGCCGTCGGGAACGACCACGTTCCGGTTGGCCTGCTTCTCGAAGTCGAGAAGGTCGGCGCTGGCGAGGAACAGCGACCTGTTCCCGTGGCAGTTGTTGCAGGTCGCCGCCTGCCAGGTTCGCCTCTGGATGTTGTGCGGCGAGGCCCGCTTCCAGGTGGGCACGGCGCCGAAGCTGGTGAAGAGATCCTTGCCGTAGAAGTCGAACATCTCGGGGAAGGACGGCACGTGGCGAACCAGCCTGTACCGGTCACCGGATCCGGGAGCCCTGGCCTCGTGGTTGAGCCCGATCTTGAGGGCCTCCACCTCGCGCCGGTTCTGGAAGAACGCCGTCCCCTCCGCGTCCTTCCCCACGTGGCAACCGTAGCAGTTGACGTAGGTCTGGGAGTGACACACCTGGCACTGCACCTTGCCGATGTGGATGACGTGGTCGCGCACCGATCCGTGCTGCAAGTCCTTGTGACAATCGGTGCAGCGCGCCAGCTCTCCAAGCTGGTATCGTCCCGGGAGGTCCCTGGGCGCCGCGGCGTGCATCTCCCTGGCCGGATGGCAGGCGACGCAGTCCATGGCCCTTGCCGCGTGGACGTCCCCCTGGCCGCGCTCGCCGAAGAACTCGCTTCCCACGCGGCTGCCGTGGCAGGCGGTGCACTGGTTGATGGGATCCGATCGCTTCTGGAACACGTGCCCCTGGATGAATCCTTTCTGTGCGAACTGGGGCCGGCTCACGTGACAGCCGCCGCAGCTCGTGTGGCAGGCCGCGCAGTGGTTCTTCCGCGCCTCGTCGACGTGCCCCCAGCCGTCCTTGCTCGCCCGGCTGGCGAGCACCCGGGAAAAGGTGGAGAGGGTCGCGTGCACGGAATCCTTGGCCGTGGCCACGATCTCGCCGTGGCAGTCGCCACAGGCCTTCTGGGGGTTCTTGACGGAGGGGACGGGGTCGAAGCCCGCATGGGCGGTGGCCTTGAGCATGCTGGCCGGGTCTCCGCCATGGCAACTTTCGCAGGCGAGCGCGCCATGGGTGGTGGCCAGGAACCCCTTGGAGAGAAGGACCTTCTCCTGTGGCTCCAACGGAGCCACCGAGCCGCCTCAACCGGCGCCGGACTGCATCGCCGATTTCTTGGCCGTGGCCCCGCCGAGATTCTTGACGAGCATCGCCTCGTCGAGGTGGCAGGTGACGCACCCGGAGGTCTCCGCCGCCATGGCGGCCGATGCGGCACCGACGCCCAGGATGCCGGAGAGGGCCGCTCCCATGGTGGCGATGGTCCAGAGCGCTCGCGACATGGCGATGCAGACGATGGCCACGCGAGGTCGCCGCCCGTCTTGATCGGCGACAAGGGAACCCACGAGGGGTCAGGAACGCTGCGTGAAAAGCGGGAACCCAGGTCAGGAAGGTCCAGCCGGTCGGTAGAACAGCCGGTGGCGATCGCTGTCGAAGTGGTACAGCTTGGCGACCGTGATCCGCTTCGCCAGGAAGCTGAAGGCGGCGATCGCCACGAGGGTGCCGATCAGCGGACCGACCCAGTAGATCCACCATCCCTGCCATTCCCCGGACACGATCGCCGGACCGAGGCTGCGGGCTGGATTCGTGCTGGTTCCCGAGATCGGCGACTCCGCCCACACCATGAAGGCGTAGAGGAACGGAAAGATCGCCGGAGTGAACGGGCGAAGCGTTCGAAATCCGAGAAACACGCACAAGCCTGCGATCAGGGCGAACGTCGTGACCACCTCGCCCAGCAGGACGACCCCGATCGAGTGGCCTTCGCCCGGCAGGGTGGCTCCGAATGCCACGCTCCGCCCCATCGAGCCCCAGGCGAGGAGCGGCAGGGCGCCCAGACATGCGCCGATCAACTGTGCCAGGACGTAGCCGATGGAGGCCCGCACGTCCATCTTGCCCATGAGCCAGAATCCCAGGGTGACGACCGGGTTGATATGGGCTCCACTCTCCCTTCCGATGGGGGAGAGCGCGATCAGCGCGCCCGTGCTGCCGAACAGGAACCCGGTGATGAGACGTCGCACCCCGTCGCTCGGCACGACCCGTATGATGGGGCTACCGGTTCCGAACATGAGAATGACGAGCGACAGACCGACCAGGACCAGCAGCGCCGTACCGATCAGCTCGGAAGCGAACGTCTGCCAGGGAAGGGGCGATGCGCTTCGTTCTCTCATCGCTCACGCGCCATCGGGCGGGGAGATCACGCCTCCGCGAACTGGACGACGACCTTGATGTCGTCGTCCCCGCGCTGCAGGGCCTTCGCGAAATCCTCCGGCCGCTCGCTGCGCGTCACGAGCCGCCTGAGCCACGAGCGATCCGCGCGGGCGAGCGCCTGGCCGGCCTTGTACCAGTGGCGCTTGTTCGCGTTGACGCTGCCGACGATGACGTTGTTCTGGAGCACCACCTCGGCCGCGACGTCGGCGGTGGAGAGTCCGGTGGTCCGGCCGCCGCTCCCGACCCCGGTGAGACACACCACCCCACCCGCCCCGATGCCCTTGATCGATTCGGCGATGACCTGCCCGACTCCGGTGCATTCGACGATGACGTCCGGCTCGAACCCGATGTCCTTGACGGAGCCGGAATGGTAGGTCGCGCCGAGAGCCCGCACGAGGTCGGGCTTCGGCCCGGACGTCTCCCGGCTGAGGACGTGGACCTCGAGCCCGCGCTGCTTGCCGACCATGGCGGCGAGAAGCCCGATGGGCCCTGCGCCCGTCACGAGCGCGGTCCGCGGCTCCCAGAACGCGCGCTGGCCGACCATGGCGACCTGCTCCCAGGCCTTCGCGACGACCGTCGTGGGCTCGAGCAGCACGCCCAGGAGCCCGAGGGATCGGTCGACCTTCATGGCGTACTCGGGCTCGATCCGCCAGCGCTCCGACATGAAGCCGTCGATCTGCTTGATGCCGCGCTCGGTGTACTGGCCGTTCCGGCACATGTCCCACTCCCCCACCGCACAGTTGGGGCAGGGAACCGGGTCGGGACGGCGAACGATGCCGACCACGAGATCGCCCCTCTCGAACGCGCCGTGTGGACCGGGGTCGATCACCCGGCCGAGCGACTCGTGGCCCAGCACGAGACTCTTCTTGCCGGGTGGGGCCCAGCCATACTTTCCCTCGACGATCTCGATGTCGGTGCCGCAGACCCCCACGGCGATGGCTTCCACCAGTATCGACCCGCCACTCGCGTCGGGCTCCGGGATTTCCGCCAGCCGCGCCGTCCCGGGGATCTTCGGTTCCACGGTGATTGCCTTCATCGGGCCACCTTCCTCATTGGAGAATCGTTCTCACGGCGCAGCCACCCGGAACAGGTGGCATTGCCACGGTCCCAGATCCACGTATAGACCGGCGTCCCGCATCTCGTCCCCGCTCCGGTCGTAGGCTTCCCCGGAAAGGGCGTCGTGGAGGCGCCAGCTCTTGCCTCTCAGTTCATCCCACGGCACGCGGACGAGGGCCTGGGAAGCCTCCTGCCGGAAGTTGACGACGACGACGTAGCGCTCACCGTCCTTCGCCCAGCACCAGGCCAGGACGTTCAGGTGGCTCTGGTTTTCGGGCCATCCGCTCCGCTCGCAGAGGCGCCACTCGCCGTCCCGGAACACGTCGCGAGTGACCTTCTTCAGCAGGCGCTCGTAGAAGGCCACGAGGTCCCGATCGATCGGCTCCGCCGGGCGGCGGCCGAGGAAGACGGGAAGCCTCACCGTCCGGCCTTCGAACTGTCCCTCGTGCAGCAGCTTCGCCCCGGGGAGCGTGAGCATCGCCACCGCGGCTGCCCGCCCCTTCCCGGACG
>Ga0315275_10002496_pt1 | contig 16639 bp, 12 predicted proteins | sample YL17G03_0_MG_FD_205557 | JGI IMG/M metagenome (GOLD analysis project Ga0315275, IMG submission 205557) | Sediment microbial communities from Yellowstone Lake, YNP, Wyoming, USA - YL17G03_0 | ecosystem: Environmental > Aquatic > Freshwater > Lake > Sediment | place: USA: Wyoming | collected... | reverse complement strand
CTATCCGCCAATTCAAAACCGGCATGTGCTGGTGCTTCGGGACCATTTCCCTGCTCGAATCCGAGCTCAAACGATTGGGCAAACCCGAGATAAAGCTCTCCGAGGAATTCACGGTCTACTGGGAATATGTGGAGAAGGCACGCCGCTTCATCCGCGAAAAAGGGAATTCGGTCCTCGGCGAAGGTTCGGAGCCCAACTCGGCCATCGCCCGGATGAAGCAATACGGGGTCGTCCGCGGCCCGGATTACACGGGACTTCTCGACGGGAAGACCGAGCATGACCATTCCGCTCTCTTCGGGGAGTTCCGCGGGTTCCTCCAGGCCCGTAAAGCCGAGCAGGACTGGGACGAGGAGAAGGCCCTGGCCGGAGTCCGGGCCATTCTGGACAAGCACCTCGGGAAGCCGCCCGACCGGATCGACGTCGACGGAAAGTCCCTCACGCCGAAGGAATATCTCGACTCGCTCGGTCTCAACCTCGATAACTACGTCTGTTTCATCAGCTTCAAATACCTCCCCTTCCATACCCGGGGCGAATACAAGGTCCCGGACAACTGGTGGCACAGCGCGGACTATGACAACGTGCCCATCGACGAATATGAGGGCGCCGTCCTGGGGGCCCTGAAGAAGGGCTTCACCGTGGCCCTCGCCGCCGACATCTCAGAGCCCGGCAACAGCGGCGATAACAATATCGGCGTCATCCCGACGTTCGACATCCCCCGGGATTCCATCGACCAGTCCAGCCGGGAGTTCCGCTTAACGAACGGCGCCTCGACCGACGACCACGTCGTCCATTGCGTCGGATACAAGGAGTCCGCACCTGACACCTGGTTCCTGGTCAAGGACTCCTGGGAGACGGCCTACCGCGGCCCGGTCAAGGGCTACTTTTTCTACCGGGCTGACTACCTGAAACTCAAAGTCCTGATGTTCATGACCCACAAGGACGCCGTGGTGGACCTTCTCGCGAAATTCAAGGCATCGAACTGAACCGACCGAGCTCTTCACCGACCCGGCCTTCAAGCCCGATTTCATGGCCTGGACCGCGGTCGACGGAGGGCGCGCCCCGAGCGTGGAATTCCTTTGTCCTTCCCAATCACCCCGGAAAACTGGTAAAATAAGGGGGCCGTGGAGAAACTCGAAGCTGATTTCCGGGACAAAGGCCTTTTCGTCAGGCTCTTCGGGGCGGACGTCTATGCCGTCGGCGGTTATGTCCGGGACCTCATCCTCGGCCGTACTTCCCCCGAAGTCGACCTTCTCGTCGCCCGACGGTCCCTGGAAGACATCATCCGGAAGCTCGCGCCCCACGGCAAGGTGGACCAGGTGGGCCGGAGCTTCGGAATCATCAAGTTCACCATCCGCGGTACGACCTACGATATCGCCCTGCCCCGGACGGATGCCCCCAAGGCGGCCGGCGCCAAGGGCCACAAGGACTTCGTCATCTCCGCCGATCCCTGGCTCCCCGTCGAGAAGGACCTCGAGAGGCGGGACTTCCGGGCGAACAGCATGGCTCTCCGGCTCAAGGGAGGGGTCCTTATTGATCCCTTCGACGGCCGGGAAGACACGCACGCCCGGACGATCCGGGTGACCAACCCCTCCGCCTTCCCCGATGACCCTCTGCGGGTTCTGCGCGCCGCCAGGTTCGCCGCAGTCCTGGGGTTTAAGGTCGATCCCGGGATCTACGAAGCCGCCAGGGAGATCGACCTCTCCGGGCTGAGCGTCGAAAGGGTGAACGAGGAACTGTTCAAACTCCTCCTCAACTCCCCCAAGCCCTCGGTCGGTCTCGAAGAGCTCTTCAAGGTCGGCGCTTTGGAAAAGCTCTTCCCAGAGCTTTACGCCCTGACGCTGGCCATCCAGGACTCCGTCTTCCATCCCGAAAAGGACGCCTTCGGCCACCACACGGTCTGGGAACATGCCAAGTTGACCGTTGACCAAGCCGTCAACCTGGCCGGGCTGGGTGGGATAGAACCCCCAAGGAAGCTATGCCTCCTCTTAGCAGCCCTCTACCACGACGTAGGCAAACCCGGCGCCGCCCGCTGGGAGTTCAAACGCGGCCGGATGGCCATCACCAATTGCGGACACGACATCCTGAGCGAGCGGATCAGCCGGAAGGTCCTCGCCCGTTTCAAGATCTACTCCTGGAACGGCTGCAATTTGCGCCGGATGGTCCCCCTTCTCATCCGGGCCCACCATCGCGCCGCGGAATTGTGGCAGAACAGGAAATCCGTCACCAGGAAGGCCTTCACGCGCTTGGCTGCCGAGGTCAATGGAGAGATCGAGCTCGTTGTCTACCTGGACGCCGCCGACAGGGGCGGACGTAAGGACCGGCCTCTCAAGGCCCTCGACCGGGAAGCCCGATGGCTGTTCAGGAAATTCGAGGAGCTCCACGTCAACCGCGAGACCATCAAGCCCCTCATCATGGGTCGCGACCTGATCGCCATGGGGGTGGCACCGGGCCCGGACATGGGGAAGGTCCTCAAGAGGCTCTTCAGGATGCAGCTCGACAACGAGTTCGAAACGAGAGCGCTGGGACTCAAGGCCGCCCAAAGGATCCTCAAGGTGAAGAAGAGATGAAGATCCTTGTCGCCGGGGGAGCGGGCTACATCGGCTCCCACACCGTCAACGCGCTCCTCGGAGAGGGGTTCGACGTCGTCATCTTCGATGATTTTTCAACCGGGAAACGGGACCTCGTCCTGGGAGGGACCGTGATCGAGGGAGACCTAATGGACGCGGCCGCCGTCAGGAAAGCTTTCCGGTCCCATGACGTCGGAGCTGTCCTTCATTTCGCCTCGCTCATCCAAGTCGGGGAGTCCTACCGGGATCCCCAGAGGTACTACCGCCACAATCTCGGCACGTCCATGAACCTCCTTGAAACCATGCTCGAGGCGGGGATCAAACGGTTCATCTTCTCTTCGAGCGCGGCGGTCTACGGCATCCCGCAGCGCCAGCCTATCACCGAAGACCACCCGATCAATCCCTGCAACCCTTACGGCATGACCAAGTCCATGGTTGAGCGGGTCCTCCAGGACTATGACCGGGCCTACGGCCTGCGTTTTGTCTCCCTCCGTTATTTCAACGCCTCCGGGGCCGACCCGGACGGCAGGCTCGGTGAGATGCATTACCCTGAAACCCACCTCATCCCGAACATCCTGCTCTCCATTCTGAGGAAAAAACCGGCTTTGGGAGTCTTCGGGACGGACTTCCCCACTCCGGATGGCTCGGCCGTCAGGGACTACATCCACGTTACGGATTTAGCCGCGGCCCACGTTCTGGCCGTTCGGTCCCTGCTCGAAGACAAGCCCAGCGAATTCATCAACCTTGGAACGAGCATGGGTTATTCAGTGCTTGAGGTCATCAGGGCTGCAGAGCGGGTCACGGGGAAACCGGTCCCATATGAGATCCTGCCCAGGCGCGAGGGCGACGTCCCGGTCCTCCTGGCTTCCAGGGAAAAGGCCGAGCGCATCCTGGGTTGGACCCCTCGCCTCTCGGATATTGAGACAATTCTCCGGACGGCCTGGGCCTGGCACCGTAAAAGCGTTTGACGGGAAGCCCCCCCGATGATATAAGGATGGGTTAAGATCGATCATGAAGGACAGACGATATATTTCTTTAGTTGTCTTATTAACGGCCCTGGGGATCATCCTCGGGAGCTGGGCTTGCTCATCAGGACGGAAAGCCGTCAAAACGACCCCCAAAGCATCCCCCGCGACCAAGGAAAAGACCACCGACGGGAAGAACGGCACCGGCGTCAAGCCTGACACGAAACAGTCGGTGCCCCAGGCCCGGACGACCGCCCCGCTTCCCGTCCTTGAGAAGGACGACTTGGACAGCGAAGCCGATTCCGGGAAGAACGGCGCCCAGACACCGGACAAGGAAGAGGCATCGGCCTTTCTCGAGGAGGCCCTCACCGCATACCAGGAAGCCCAAGCCGCCCTGGACCGGGGGGAGACCGACCCCGCTTTGGCCAAGCTCGACGAAGCCTACGGGCTCATCATCAAGGCGAATACCCCGCCGGATTCCGACCTCTGCCAGGAGAAAAACGACCTGCGTATCCTCATCGCCCAGAGGATCCAGCAGCTCTACGCCTCGCATCTGAAGACGGCGGCCGGCGGCAACGGGACCATCCCCCTCGTTGAAAACAAGTGGGTCCAAGACGAGATCCGGTCATTTCAGACGAAGGAAAGGCGATACTTCGAAGAAGCCTACAAGCGCTCCGGCCTCTACCGGCTGATGGTCATCGAGGAACTCAGAAAAGCGGGCCTCCCCGAACATCTGTCCTGGGTGCCGATCATCGAGAGCGGCTTCAAGGTCCGGGCCCTATCCCGGGCGCGGGCCCTAGGGATGTGGCAGTTTATTCGTTCGACGGGCTATCGCTATGGCCTGAAGCAGGACAAATACATCGACGAGCGAATGGACCCGGTTAAGGCCACCCGGGCGGCCGTCAGGTACCTGACCGAGCTCCACGATTTCTTCGGGGACTGGACGACGGCCTTAGCCTCCTATAACTGCGGCGAGCTCAGGGTCCAGAACGTTATCAAGGCCCAAAAGATCGACTACCTGGACAATTTTTGGGATGTCTTCAACAACCTGCCCTACGAGACGGCCCGTTTCGTCCCCCGGATCATCGCCGTCATGCTGATCATCGAGGATCCCGCGAAGTACGGGTTCACCTTGCCGACCCCCGACCCGTCGCTTGCCTGGGAAACGGTGGCCGTCAGCCACCCGGTAAAACTGGCCTCGATCTCGGCGACCCTCGAACTCGACCCCCTGATCCTCTCGTTCCTCAACCCTGAGCTCAGGCATGACTCGACCCCCAATTACGATTACGACCTCAAGGTCCCCGTCGGGTACGGAGAGAAGGTCCTGGCGGCACTCCCAGCCCTCCCCCGCTACATCCCGCCCGACGTCGTCTACGGCTGGCACAGCGTCAAGTCCGGGGACACGCTAGGCGCGATCGCCCGCCGGTACAGGACCTCCGCCGACGCCATTATGAGGCTCAACGGCATCAAGAACCCGCGGGGCCTCCGGATCGGGCAAAAGCTCAAGATCCCCGGCAAGGGCGATCCGTCGGAGTCTGAGCCAGGCAGCGGGTCGGCCCCGCGGCTGTCGGTCCAGACAGCGAAACCCAAGGGAACGACGTCGGGGGGCCGACCGGCCGCCCAAGCCCAGGACGCGAAGACTGTCCATGTTATCAAAACGGGCGACACTCTCTTTACCCTGGCCCGGCAATTCAACACGACCGTCGAAAAAATCAAAGCGGACAACAGGCTTACCGACGATGGCTTGAGCGTCGGGCAAAGACTCGTCATCAACGGCGGTAAGACATAAGCCCATGGCGGGCGGCGCGGGATTCGGTCCGCAGATGGGAAAGTTTCGACCTGGGGATCGAGACCGCCGGCAAGGAGGGTCAACATGAGAAAACAGGGGGAATTCGCCGTTTTTGTAACAGCCATTCTTATCGGCACGACGCTGGGCGCCGCTCTGTGTTCGTCGGCTTGGGCCGTCGATAAAAAACAAGCCCTCGACGAGAAGCTCGCGGCCGGGATTCGGATGATCGAGGCGGGTCTCGACGGGGTCCTCGGGTTGGCCGTCAAGGACCTCAAAACGGGCAAGACCTTCTTCATCAACGAGAACGAGGTCTTCCCCCAGGCGAGCTCCATCAAGATCGCCCTCCTCTTCGAAGTCTTCAAGCAGGCGGAAGAGGGGAAGCTCCGGCTGGACGAGTTCGTGGATCTGGAGCCGGGGAAAAAGGTCGCCGGGAGTGGGGTGCTTTTTTATATGGGCAAGCCGCGCTTGTCGCTATCGATCCACGACCTGTGCGTCCTGATGATCGTCCTCTCCGACAACACGGCCACCAACCTCCTCATCGAGAAGGCCGGCATGGAGGCCGTCAACCGCAGGATGGAGGCGCTCGGATTGACGAAGACGCGGCTGCGCCGGAAGATGATGGACCTCACGGCGGCCGCTGAGGGCCGGGAGAACGTCTCGACACCGGCGGAGATGATGGCGCTCCTCGAGAAGATCCAGGGCGGGCAGGTCCTCGAGGAGCCCTACCTGGGGAAGCTCATCGCCCTCCTGGCCATCCCCAAGGAAAGCCCCCTGCATGCCGGCGTCCCTGAAGACGTCATCGTCGCCGAGAAACCCGGCGAGCTCGAGGCCGTCCGCTGCGATTCGGGAATCGTCTATCTAAAGGACAGGCCCTTTGTCATTTGCGTCATGACGACATATCTGAAAAACGACGCCGCCGGCAATCCCGCCATCGCCGCGATCGCGAAGCTCGTCACCGAGCACTTTTCAAGGCTGCAGCGATCGAGCGAGTACGGACGAGTCGTCTCGGAAAAATAGGGGCTCTATTTCCAGACGTCCCCTTCGATCCCCAGCCCCGGCTTATCTCCGAGAACGAGCCTGTCTTTGACCGTTTGGACGCCCTTGAAGGGGTCGTTCGTGATGAGAAGGTTCCCGTCGAGGTCGGCGTAGTCGAAGAGGGGGGCGATAGAAGCTCCGGCCGTGATGCCGAGGGACGTCTCGACCATGCAGCCCAGCATGAGCTTCAGACCCATGGCCCGGGCCATCGCGACCATCCTGACCGCTTCCTGGATGCCGCCGCACTTCATGAGCTTGATGTTGATGCCGTGGAAGCCCTCGGCGATCTTCGGGATGTCCGTGGCTTTCATAAGGCTTTCGTCGGCGAACAGGGGGAGCTTCGCCCTCTCCTTGAGCCACTTATAATCTTCGAACATGCCCGCAGGCATGGGCTGTTCGACCAGCTCGACGTCCCTGCCCGCAAGCCAGTCGATCATGGCCAGCGCCTCTTCCTTCGTTTTCCAGCCCTCGTTCGCATCGACCCGAAGGGGTTTGCCCGTGACTTCGCGGATGCCGTCGATGATGGCCTTGTCGTCCTTGGAGCCGAGCTTGATCTTGTAAACTGTGAAGTCTCGGGCTTCCTGGACCTTCTCCTGCATGACCTTCACTTCGTCGATCCCGATGGTGTAGGTCGTCGGCGGCGTCTTGTCCTTGTCCAAGCCGAAGAACCGGTATACGGGAACGCTGAGCTTCTTCCCGACCCAGTCGAGGATGGCCATGTCCAGGGCCGCCTTGGCGGCATGCTCGCCGGGAACCATGGCGTCGAGTTCCTGCCAGCGCTCGAAGTACTGCCAAAGGTCCTTTCCCAGGATGGGTCGGGCTTTCTCGATGAAGGCCAAGCCGTCTTCGGCGTTCTCGTTATAGCGGGCGATGGGGGCCGCTTCTCCCATCCCGGACGTCCCATCCTTCTCGATCCGGACAAGAACGTTCCGGCGGACGTTCCACGTCCCACGGGAGAGCGTCCAAGCATATTTGAGCTGGACCTCGTAGATGCGGGCGTCGATCCTGGCCGGACCGGCCGCGGTGCCTTGGATCCCCGCGAAAACGGTTTTGCCTGGCAGGGAGGACCCGGCCAGCATCATCCCGGAAAGCTTGAGGAATTCCTTGCGTCTCATTATCGTCTCCTTCGCGTCGGGCTTGAAGGCCCAATTATAAGCCAGAAGCGGGGGTCAAACCTACACTTTTTTTAGCCTTCCCGGACCGCCTTTCGAGGACCGTGATGGGAGGGCATGGGGAACGGCTGCAGCGACCATGCGGAGATCAGCCTGAGACGAGCGTCCAACGAGGGAAGCCCCAGGCCTCCGATGGACGGAGACACTTCCCGTATAACCCAAGATATTAATCCCCCTTCCCCCTTGGACAATCAAGGGGGACTGCCGGTTAGCGTCTCCGGCAGAGGTCGGAGGATGGGTCTCCTTCAGCTTATTAGATTAGCCTGGAGGCTTGGCCTGAGGAGCCGAGAAGGACGTGAGTCTCAGGCGATTGGTCCTCCTCTTAAAATCACGGAAATCGAAGGCCTCGTTAAGATTGGAGGTTTGACTTTTACTCCATTCTAAAACTGACAGACACGCTTTACACCCAGGGTCCACTCAGATAGGCTTATGGCATTTACGGAAGGAGATGCCTGATGGGCGGGGTAACCGTACGGTCCGAAAAAGGAATTTTCTATCCCCAAGTCTCAAGAAATGGGCCAAAATCATGGATATGGCCGGGTCTCCCTGAAAAGACGGCAAGGGGCCCGGCTCGGAAGGGAGAATTAGATCGCGAAAATGTCAACAGGGGTTGACGCTCGGCGGAGAAAATGGGAAATCCAAGGGAACAAAGAATCTCCTCGCCAGCCTCTTCCTGACATCTTCACTTTTTCCCGCGGAGAGTTTTAGTTGAATTCTGACGCAGCGAGACAGAGGAATTATTTAAGATCTTCTCACAGCTACGACTCTTCTGGTTCCCTATCATGTCGATACCAGGGAAGTCAAAGAGATCGCCAGTTTCATCTCCAAGCTGGGCCGAAATATCCCCTGCTCACAGCTCGCTTTTCATCCGGATTATCTCATGACCGATCTGCCGCCGACTCCTCGGGAGCAAGTTGATGAATGCTACAAGGAGGCATGCCGGCATCTCTCCAGGGTGAATATCGGAAATCTTCATCTGCTATGAATAAGAAGGTGAATTTCAAGATATTTTTCTCACCTTAAAAGGACCTTTGAGGCGAGAGCATGTCACCTTTTAAGACTAGAATTAAAGGGAAAACATCACCCCCCGAATCATCGCCAAAAGCGATAGAACTCCGCGCTATTAAAATGGAGAATTAACAGGCAATGGACACAAAGCTATCGTTTGAAGAACCCAAAAAGGGAGGTTTGGATGATTAAAAAACATCTTATCTTAGGCGGGTGTCTGATACTCTGTCTTTTTCTCTTTGCTCCGGTACTTTTCTCCCCGGATGCTACAGTCTCGGTGACTGCCAATTTCCAGTCATTTTTAATGCTTCTAACAGATGGGACAGACACTGGAAATACGCTTATTCCTGACACAGGCCCAACGGACTACAGTCTTCTGGAGGCATGTAATTTTGGGAATGTGGATGCTAACGGAACAGAGATCTCAGGAGGAGACGTCATGGTCAATCTTGTGGAAGGGCAGGCTGTGGATTCCACGGGCCACCCCGCCAGCAACCCCCTTCCCCCCCCCCAAGGAAGCGGTGTTGGGTCTTTTTATCCCATTTTTGAAGCAACGGGCGGGAATGACGAGCATGGCCATCCGAATGCGTGCTTGGGGATAGTCGGCCTAGGTTCATATGTAGACAATTTCAAATTGGTGGTGAGCGCAACTGTTACCAGTCCTGCCACAACAGCAACTCCTGTTTCTGTGGGCCAGTTGAAATGGAAAGATGACGCTACAGCTTCAAGCGGCGGCTATATCGGTTACACCGATTTTGCTGCGCTTCCCCACACAATTCTTACTGGCGTAGGCGTGGTGAATTTTCTTCTCTTCCATGACTACGGCCTGCTCGTTCTCTATGCTAATTCGACCGGAATCGTAACCTGGGCAATCACCTACACTCTGAGCGCGACCTAATCAGAGTCCCCGGGATTATGCTTCGGAGCGAGGAGCAAGGCCCTTTTCCAATCCACGCTGCAATCATTCCTTGTATGTTCGAAGACCTGGGGTGGCGGGTGGGTTAGGTCAAGAACACAAAGGATTGGCCTGCCCGCTCCACTGGGCGATCATTATCATGGCCTAAAACAATAATCCCACTTTTCATCATAGAGCCTTAAGGGGATTGACTTTTTTTTAATTATGGTTAAAAATTATCTAGAATTAGAGTAAATAGGGTGAGAGACCTCACTAATACAACAAAAGAGGGAGGGAGCATGGCCAAAAAAAATTTAGTTTTCTGCTCAGCTTTGGTGCTCTGTCTTCTCTTCGTTCCAGCCAGTTTTGATGCTCAAGAGACCAAGAGCTCTGCGGTGACTGTTCAAGCAGATATCAATGATGTTCTGGTCCTGATCATAGACGGAACCGACGTTGGCGAAAATTTGTATAGTGAGGATTACAACACCAGTGAAACCTGTAACTTGGGGACAGTGGACGCCCTAGGAACTCCTATCACGGGGGGCGATCCTGCTGTGAACAGCCAGAAAGGAGATCCCGTCGATGCCTTGGGTAATGAGCTCACAAGTCCCTACGACCCCAGATGCATCGGCTCTTTTTATCAATTTTTCAAGGCGGATGGCAAAAACGACCCCACTCATCATCTCACTTCGGCTATCGGCATCTATGCTAGAGGCACAAACGTTCACACCTGCTCTTTAGTAGTCCAGGCTGCAGTCTCAGGAACAGCGAACGTGACCGTGGATCAGCTCAAATGGAAGGAGGATGGAGCCGCGATGCCCACGGCTGGATATTCAGATTACACGGCGTTTACTACGACACAATCCAGTATTCGAACCGGCGGCCCCGGGACTCTGGAATTCCATCTTTTTCACGACTACGGCCTGCTGGTGGAGTTTACCGATACTGCGGGTACCAACATCTGGAATATTACCTACACTCTCGCCACCACTTAAAATGGCATAGAAAAGGAATGGAATTTAAGCGACGAAAGCTCTTTTTTTTAGCTTTGATTTTCTTGCTGGGAGCCTCCATTCAGCCCCAAGAGCCGAGTTTAACCTTAGTGATTGATGGCCCTGACCCGGACAATGACTACACCTCCATGGAGGCCATCCATCTGGGGGAAGTCGACTGTTGGGGGTCTCCGTGTGCAGGCGGAGATCTGGTGGGAATAAGCGGAAAACCCGTGGGTGCCTCAAGCATCTATGACAAGGCGTGCCGAGGGGTTCTGTACGAATTTTTGTCGGCTGCCGGCGGGAATAATGAGTTCAGTCATCCAACCTCGATTTTGGCCGTCTACGTGGTCAGCTCTTTGAAGTATGAACTCAGTGTTATGGCCCAGGTCAACGGAGATGCTTCATTAGGTGTCGATCAATTGCTTTATAAAGAGGATTCCCAGACTGAATACATTCCTTTTACAAACCATCCCCAAACCCTAGTTTCCAGCGGTACGCTTGGCGCATCCTATTTTTTTTATGATTTTGGCCTCCAGGTTGAATTCGGAGACAAGCCAGGACATTATTTCTGGAATTTAACCTATACTTTGACTTCTTATTAGGGTGAATAATGAAAAGAAAAAATATTAGCATATTTTTCAGTTTGCTCATCCTCTGGCTCTCCACTCGATGGCTCTCAGCGGCGATCTTGGTTTCTCCTGTCCGGTTTGAAATCGAGATTGTACCCGGGAAATCTGATACCGAGGCTGTCCGCGTCAGGAATCTAGGGAATTCAGAACAAACCGTGAATATTTATGCCTCGGATTTTCAATTGGATGAAGAAGGAGCGCTTAGCTTCCCGGAAGAAGGGACGCTTGAGGATTCCATTCTACCTTGGCTTCGGGTCAACCCGAGCTTTTTGACGCTGAGGCCGAATGAGGAAAAATGGATCAGGTTCACTGTGTCCTTGCCTGAAGATAGCGAGAAGGAACTTCAGGGAATGATTTTTTTCCAAACGGTACCTCAAGGAACAGAAAAGGCCAAAGAAAAACAGGTATTTATCTCAGCTCGGTTAGGGGTCGTGGTCTATGCCTCCCCCAAACGTAAAGCTAAGAAATTAGCCGAGATTTCTGATTTCCTTCTGAAAGAGAATTTGAAAGATGCTTCTCTGGAATATGTGCTTTTCTTGGTCAACCAAGGAAATGTTCATATTCGTCCCAAAGGAACGGTTACTCTGCGCGATGGCCGTGGGGAAAAAATCGCTTCCAACGAGCTGAATCCCAAAGCGGAGGCTGTGCTCAGTGGGACTCATCGAATATTCGAAGGAAAAATTGGGCTGGGCCTCAAGCCTGATTCCTACAGAGTGATCGCTGAGGTAGATTATGGCGGGAGAACAAATCTGGAAGGAGAGAAGGCGATCCATTTCTCCTCGGAAGCTACCCTTGATGCTTTTGAGGCCAAATGGGCCATTCCCAGGGCTGAGAAGAAGGGACTTTCCCTGGAGACAGACACTCTCTCAGTGAAGGAATCCGAAGGAGGCCTCCAAGTTTCTATCTCTGCCGCCGGGTTATCCAGTTATAAATATTTTGAGCTTTCTGACCCTCCTCGTCTGGTCATTGATTTAAAAGGAGTGGATAGTCAATCTTTTCCTGAATCATTTCCGGTAAACTCTCACAAAGTAGTAGGCTTAAGGACCTCTCAATTCCAAGCCTTTCCTGAGAAAATTTTAAGGATCGCTATCGATTTTCAAGAAAAACAAAATTACAGGGTCCGGAGGGACGGAGAAAAGGTGACGATTGATATCGAAAATGTTGAATCTTCTGAAACAGGGGCTGGAAATCGGGCCCTCGGAAGTCAGCCTGGCATCCTTTTTTGGGCGACGGCCAAAGGTTCAAACCTCTACCAGCGGCTGGACAGAACCCTCTTAAGAATTAAGGATTCCAAAGGCGAGATACTCACCGAGGTCCCCCTCAGAGTCAAAGCCATTTCTTCTGGAATCGAACTTGAAGGGGAATGGGAGAAATCTCTTCCATCGGGGATCTACTTCGCCGAGCTTGCCATATTTTCTAAAGATCAATTGCTTTTAAGCTCTTTTCTGAAACTCAAGCGGAAAGGATGAGTAGGACTTCAAAAAAAGCTTTTTTATTATTTTTTTTTATCGGCTGTTGTTTTTCCTTCCTTTGGTCTCAAGAGCTCGGCCGGCTCGATCTTACTTATCATAACCTATCCTCACGTTCTATCTTCCAAGGCGCTCCTTCTGATTATTTTTATCAAAGCTTTTATCTCAATTTTTGGCAGAGTTTTGACCGCTGGGGCTCCCTGCGTTTTGCAGCGAGCTATCTTCTGTATCATAACCAGAAAGAGCTCTCTTTTTTTAGCCTGAACATCCAGGACGTGCCTCTCGGAAAATTTAAAATCCAGGCCGGGTTTGGCTATACTTCTTTTCAGATTTCAAGACTCGTCCCGTATGGTTCTTTTAATCCATCCCGATTTGTTGCGCTCAAAGGAGGCAACCTAACCTTGGCCTCAAAGAAAGCGACGTTCATTGTTCTGGGCGGTGAGCTCTATAGCTTCCTGGGTCCGGAAGAAAAGAAAAGCAGGATTTACGGTTTTGAAGGAATTTTTAATCTCAGCAAGGGTTGGACTCTGGGAGCGGGATATTTCAAAGGCCATGATTTGGCGACAGATTTTGGAAGCCGGCGGACCGGGGAGAGCGATATCTTCGCCATCGATAGTTCCCTGAGAATGTTCAGCAATTTTTATCTGTTGGGGGATGCCAAATATGTCCTTTTTTCTGGCGATCGAAAAAAGAATGATTACGCCGTTAAAATTGGCCCCTATTGGAGAAGCACACGCTTCACGGTTCAGTTTTATTATCACTATGCGAGCCCGGATTTTCCTCAAATCGAAAGAACTAGCTTAAGGGATCGCAGGAGCTACACCGCTGTCGGCGAATTCCGTCCGTTGTCCTGGCTCTCACTTTTCGGAAGCGCAGATACGTCTAACGAAAATCTGGAGAAAATATTAGAGCGTCCGATTACGGATTATCTCACCTATTCTTATGGAGCCAGCCTTTCTCCTCGGGCTCTTCCCAATGTCGCGTTTGGGCTGAGCACGGGTGAAAGAAAGTCGGAAAGAGCGCACATATCCTCTGCGGATACCGTGTACAATCTTAATTATCTCTCCGTTTTCAAGCAATTGGGGAGATATTACTTAAGTTTAAGGTTAACCCAGGGCCAGTTCAAAGATTATCTTGCCCCATCCCAAGGTTTCAAGCTTGCCAATTATTCCCTTGATTTCAGAAAGATGTTCCTCAGTGGTTCGTTCGTTTATTTCAACGGGTTTTTCACAGAGCAAAAAAGTTCAGCGGATCTCTTTCAAAGGCGGAATTGGAGCCTCCAAACAGGCGCTACCTGGAGACCTGTCTCCTCGTTTATGATCCATGGCCAGCTGAACATTACGCTTGAAAAAGAGACAACAAAGAAAAGAGAAAACAGAGGAATCGGGGGAGAGATAGGTGCCCAGTATCAATTTGTTCCGTTCAATCTCAATCTTTCGCTCAGCTACCGGTATTCTCAGTTCCAATACTCCCTTTCCGAGGCCAGGAGGAGACAGGATCACCAGGTTGTGTTGAACGTTACAAAAAGTCTGAGTTGGGGAAGGCCAGCCACTCTTGGGCCTGTCAAAAATTTTGCGGACCTCTTTAGAGGAGGAGCAAAAATTGAGGGATATGTTTTTGTGGATACCAACCAAAATCAGGCTCAAGACCCGGATGAAGAGGCTCTCGCCGAAGTGGGGATCATGCTCGATGGGAGAGTAGTCGCCAGGACCGATGATCGGGGATTCTATAAAATGACCTCCGTGAGCCAAGGTTTGCATCGAGTCAGTATTGACTTACGGAAGGTCCCGGCAACTTACGGCCTGACTTCTGAAGATGTTAAAGACATCGTCACCCAAGGGAAGGAAAGGCACAGTCTGAATTTCACGGTTGCTCCTTTGGGTTCTCTCCGGGGCAGGGTGATCCTGGATGCGAATAATGATGGAGAGGCCGGCCGGGAAGAGCCGGCTATGGAAGGCATACGCCTCAGCCTTCTCAGGGAGGGCTCGATGCTATTGACTGCACTTAGCAATTCAAGCGGGTTTTTCAAATTTGATAATCTTTTGAGCGGAAAATACACGATTGAAGTGGATTCTGAGAGTCTTGGAGAATCCTACGGCAGGTTTGAAAAATCATCTCTAGAAGTTGCCCTCAAACCAGGTGAGGATGTCCATGGTCTTAGCCTGTTAATAAGATTATATGAAAAGCCCAAGGCGAAACGTGTTTTCACCCTTTATGAAGGCAGCATCTCAGGACGAATCATCGATGACGCCAATAGAAATGGGAGATTGGATGCCGAAGAACCAGGAGTCCCCCATGTCCTTGTTCGCTTGAAACAAGTGAGTGGGAAAGACCAGATTGAGCCTCTTAGCATTTACACTGACCAAGATGGGAATTTCGTTTTTGAATCCATCTTACCTGGAGAATATGACCTATTCTTGACCCCAGAGATACTTCCCCAAGGATCAGTATTAACCGTGCCCGCTTCCAAAAGGATAAAACTTACGCTAGGCCAGAGAATTGAAAATCAGTATTTTTTCATTTCTTTTCCTCAAAAACCGAAGTTTTCACGTTAATTTCTCCCTTTCTCCTCTTTAGAAAAAGGGAAGATTGGGGGGGTAATGGAGCTTTCGTTTTATAGCAGATGATGTGTGAAATTTGGCGAGCAGAGGAGTATAATTACATGAACACTCTCCGGGCTAAAGCCCGGGGTTTCACCCTTGTGGCATAATCTGGCTATGGCTTGCCTCGTTGTTCACGGATGTACTTCTTCACTACCTCTTCATCCACCTGCCCCACTGTCTCGGCAAAATATCCATCCGCCCAAAAACTCTCGCCCCATAGAAACTCTTCCAATTCCGGAAGTTATTTTCTTAGGATTCGACTCGGGCCACCCTTCTAAAACTGACAGACACGGTTTACACCCAGAGCCCACTCAGATAGGCTTATGGCATATACGGAAGGAGAGGTCTCACGGTAAACCACGATCCAATCAGAAACCAGAAATGGGGATGGGGGGTTATTCGGCACGTCGAGGAGGTTACCCATAATGTATCCAAAACCTGCCGGTACTGCGGGATCAGTCGGAATGCCTTTTACAAATGGCAGCGGAGTTATGTCGAGCTCGGAGAAGAAGGGCTCATAGACCGATCCCGTCGACCGCTCCATAGCCCCAGGGCAACGAAGCCTGAAATACTAGCTAAGATCATCTATCTGAGGCAGACCTACCATTTTGGGCCCTGGAAAATCATGGTTTATCTTGAACGCTATCATGATATCCACATCAGCAGCTCCGGCATCTGGCGGATCCTCAACAAGTTGCAGATGAGCAGGCTTCCGGTCAATCAACGATATAAGAGACACCTGGAACGTTGGAAGAGATACGAGAAGCCCATGCCCGGGCATAGGATCCAGGTTGATGTCAAGCTCTTGGAGAGAATCCCGGAGAACCGGAAACTTTATGACCAATATACGGCCATCGACGATTGCACCAGGCTTCGCGTCTTGAAGATCTATGAGAAGAATAATCAGATTCGGGCCGAAGTCATCCAAACCGACAACGGCTCTGAGTTTCAAGGGCAATTCCATTGGCACGTTCTGGACAAGGGAATAAATCACATAGATATAAAACCCCGCCGGCCAAGGCTGAATGGGAAGATGGAGCGAAGTCACAGGAGCGATGAAGAAGAGTTTTATCGGATGCTTAAGGGGGTCGTCATAGACGACACGAAGTTATTTAATGAAAAACGGAGGGAATGGGAAGACTTTTACAACTACCATCGACCCCATTCGGCACTGATCGGGATGACCCCTTATGAGCGCTTTCGGGAAAAAGCAGGGCTTGCGGTGTAATCGATCATGGGCATACCTACACTCCATTGACACCGAAGCCCGGGGGTTATATAAAACTATCAGAATCGAATTGGAGGTATCCATGCTTAAGAAGACCGCTCTTGTTCCATCGCTGATATTCCTCACCGTTATGCTCACGTCAGGCGCAGAAATCCCAGGAACGGCCGTCGTCATCAAGACCGTCGAGAACATGTACAGCGCCTCGAACGACACCGTGGACGTCGTCAGCCAAGCGCTCCTCGGGACCAACGTCAAGATTCTGTCCTCTGAAAAGAACGCCAAGG
>Ga0315275_10002495_pt1 | contig 16640 bp, 9 predicted proteins | sample YL17G03_0_MG_FD_205557 | JGI IMG/M metagenome (GOLD analysis project Ga0315275, IMG submission 205557) | Sediment microbial communities from Yellowstone Lake, YNP, Wyoming, USA - YL17G03_0 | ecosystem: Environmental > Aquatic > Freshwater > Lake > Sediment | place: USA: Wyoming | collected... | reverse complement strand
AATGCCCAATGGGCCAAACTTGCTGCACCGGGCAGAATAGAACCATAGATTGTCATATACCTGCCACCATACCTTCCCTTCATAGTTTTTCAACCCATAGGTGGAGGATATCATATGAACCAGCGCAGGGGGTTGACATGCTTTAACATTTGGTTTAGTATTAAATCTACGGATTCTAATGATTATTTCTAATCCCTTTCTAGCCCTGTTTTATTTTTTATAAAAAATTTAAATAAATTCTTACCCTAAAAAATTTGGGGGATTTTTTTGTTTTATGCTGGGGACTAAGATAAAAAATTTTGCTAAATCAAAAGTTTCTCTTCCTTTGCCCTACCTGCTTTCCGTCGAGACGGAAAGCTGGAGAATGTTTTTGGAAAGAGACCTTAAGGAGCTTTTCCAGGAAGTTTCTCCGATCAGAGACTATACCGGAAAAGAGCTGGAGCTTTGGTTTTTAGATTACAAGCTAGAAGGTTCCAAATACAGGAACGACTTGGAGGCAAAGAAGAACAACGACTCTTACGAGGGCGTTTTAAGAGTTAGAACAAAGCTGGTTAATTTGAAAACAAAAGAATCAAAAGAACAGGAGGTTTTTCTTACTGACTTCCCCTTGATGACTGAGAGGGGAACTTTTATTGTTAACGGGGTGGAAAGAGTAACCATTTCCCAATTGATTCGCTCTCCGGGAGCGTTTTTTACCGAACAAAAAACGGGAGATAGAAATTATTTTGGAGCTAAAATTATTCCCAACCGCGGTTCTTGGTTGGAATTTGAAACTGATTCTTCCGGTGCAATCGGAGTAAAAATAGACAGGAAGAGAAAGATTGCAGCCACTGCCCTGTTAAGGGCTTTTGGCGTTGCCAATGACCAGGCGATAAAGGAAATGTTTCAGGATGTTGACAGAAATGATGTCAAGTACATAGAGGAAACATTAAAAAAAGATACCACCCACAATCAGGCTGATGCCTTGGTGGAAATATATCACAGGATAAGGCCGGGCGACCTGGTTACTCCCGACACGGCTAAAGAGCTGATTGAAAATATGTTTTTTAATTTTGAAAGATACGACATCTCCAAGGTTGGACGCTGGAGGATGTGGCAGAGATTGCCCGAGCTGAGCCCAAATTTTAAAAATAAAAAATCATCAAAAGAAGACAAAGCTTCGGCAAAAAGTAAAAAAACAGCTGAGGAAATAACCATCAAGGACAGGGTGCTGAAACTGGAAGACGTTGTAGCGGTAATAAAGGAAATCATAAGGCTCAACAATACTCCCGGCTCAGTGGCCGATCAGATTGACCATTTGGGCAACAGAAGAGTCAGAACTTTGAATGAATTATTGCAGAACAGGCTGAGGGTGGGACTAATGAGAATGGAAAGAATCATTAAAGACAGGATGTCTACCCTGGATGTTAATTTTTTGACTCCGGGCCAATTAATCAACCCCAGGCCATTTATGGCGGTTGTTAAAGAGTTCTTTACCTCTTCCCAGATGTCCCAGTTCATGGATAACGAAAACCCCTTGGCTGAGCTCGAGCACAAAAGAAGATTGTCGGCAACCGGTCCGGGCGGATTAACCAGGGAAAGAGCGGGATTCGAAGTAAGAGACGTCCAGCCTTCCCATTACGGAAGAATCTGTCCCATTCAAACCCCGGAAGGGCCCAATATTGGATTGGTAGGACACATGGCCTCTTTTTCAAAGATAAACAGCTACGGATTTCTGGAAACTCCTTATTTCAAGGTGGAAAAGGGGAAAGTAACCCCGGAAATCCATTATTTAAACGCTTACGAGGAAGAAAGGTACAATATCGCTTCCGGCTCGGTAGCCATTGACGGCAAAGGAAACATTACCGCCCAGAAAGTCGAAGCGAGAATAAAGGGCGAGCCGGGAATGACCGAAAAGGAAAAGATTGATTTTATTGACGTTTCTTCCGAACAGTCTATTTCCATCGCCACTTCCTGCATTCCCTTTTTGCAAAATGACGATGCCAACAGGGCCCTAATGGGTTCCAATATGCAGCGCCAGTCCGTTCCCTTGCTGAACCCGAGCCCTCCTTTGGTTTCTACCGGAGTAGAGGAAAGAGTGGCCAGAGATTCCGGCCTGGAAATAATCTCAGACGTTGACGGCGTGGTTCTCGAGGTTGACGCAGCCCATATTGTTATTGGGCAAAAGGAAGCAACCAGCGGATCGAAATTAAAAACCTACGAACTGAGAATTTTTAACAAGAGCAATCAGTACACTTGTTTTCATCAGAAGCCGATAGTTAAAAAAGGACAAAAAATTAAAAAAGGAGATGTTCTGAGCGACGGAGGATCGATTGCTCAGGGATCGCTGGCGCTTGGCCAGAACATACTGGTCGGTTTCATGTCTTGGCGGGGAGGAAATTTTGAAGACGCAATCATACTTTCCGAAAGATTGGTGAAAGATGACGTCTACACATCGATCCACATAGAAAGCTTCACTTGCGACGTCAGGGAAACTAAACTCGGCCCGGAAATAACCACTCCGGATATTCCCAACGTTTCAGAAGAAAAATTAAAATATTTGGACGAGGAGGGAATCATCCAGGTCGGAGCAGAGGTCGGGCCCAACGATATTTTGGTGGGTAAGATTTCTCCCAAAGGAGAAGCGGATTTAACCGCGGAAGAAAGATTGTTAAGGGCGATTTTCGGCGAAAAAGCCAGGGAAGTGAAAGACACGTCTCTTCTGATAGAGCACGGAAAAAGAGGAAGAGTTATCGGCGTAAAGGTATTTTCCCGCGAACAAGGCCACAAGCTCGAGCCGGGAGTGATAAAGCGCGTCGAAGTGGAAGTGGCCCAATTGAGAAAGGTTAAAGCCGGTGACAAGCTGGCCGGACGGCACGGAAACAAAGGAGTGATTTCCAAGGTTTTGCCCGTTGAAGAAATGCCCTTTATGGCAGACGGAACGCCGGTTGACATTGTTTTGAACCCAATGACCGTTGCTTCCAGAATGAACCTGGGCCAGATTTTAGAAACCCATCTCGGATGGGCGGCTAAAGAATTGGGCTACAGGGCGATTACTCCGGCCCTAGCCGGCGCCACGGAAGAAGATATAAAGAGAGAGCTTAAGGAAGCAGGCTTGCCGGAAGACGGAAAGATTACTTTATACGACGGAAAAACAGGTTTGCCTTTTCCCAAGAAACTCACGGTCGGATACATATATATGATGAAGCTTGTCCACATGGTGGAAGATAAAATTCACATGAGAAGCATCGGGCCGTATTCCCTGATCACCCAGCAGCCCTTGGGAGGCAAAGCCCAATTCGGAGGACAGAGGTTCGGAGAAATGGAAGTCTGGGCCTTGGAAGGATACGGCGCAGCTTACACCTTACAGGAAATGCTTACCATAAAATCTGACGACGTGGCCGGAAGAGCCACCACTTACGAGGCGATACTGAAAGGAGAAGAGATAAGAAATCCCAGCGTTCCCGCTTCCTTTAATTTATTGGTCGCGGAACTGAAATCAATGGGATTAAGCGTGGAAGTAAAAGAAAAACCAAAAGACGAGCGTTCGAGAATATAACCCTTTCTAATTTAAACATTATAAAGTTCGTATTAATTTTATGCGCGTATCGGAACTAGAAGCCATTAGAATAAAACTAGCCTCGCCCGAAGATATTTTGGACTGGTCTTTCGGCGAAGTGACCGAGCCGGAAACCATCAATTACCGCACCCAAAAAGCGGAAAAAGACGGTTTGTTTTGCGAAAAGATTTTCGGCCCCACCAAAGACTACGAATGCTATTGCGGGAAATACAAAAGGATCCGCTATAAGGGGATAGTCTGCGACAGGTGCGGGGTGGAAGTAACCAAAGCCCAGGTGAGAAGGGAAAGAATGGGCCACATCAAGCTGGCCAGCCCTTGCGCCCATATTTGGTTTTTAAGAGGAGTTCCCTCAAGGATGGGAATGGTTTTGAATATTCCCATGCAGCAGATGGAAAAGGTAATTTATTTCGCCTCGTACATCATTATCAAAACCAACGAGGAAGCCAAGGCAAAAGCGCTGGAAGAGATTGAAAAAGAATACAAAATAAAATTAAAAAGTTTAAAGAGCAGAATCAAAGACGCAAAAGACGCCAAAGCTCTTAACGCCGAAGCGGATAATTTAAAAAAATCAAGGGATGCTGCCAAGGATGAAATCGTAAACCTGAAACCGTTAAAGACTCTTTCCGAAGTCGATTACCATAATCTTTCTTTAAAATACGCCGAAGCCTTTGAGGCGGAAACGGGAGCAGAAGCCTTAAGGAAAATATTTGAAAAAATAGATCTTAAAAAAGAAATAGAAGAAATGCATAAATCGCTCGAGACCGCCCAGCCCTTGGCCAAAAGAAAAATCTTGGCCAGGATAAAGATTTTCCAGGGGATGTTAAAGGCCGGAGTCAGGCCGGAATGGATGTTCTTAACGGTTTTGCCGGTTTTGCCTCCCGACCTCAGGCCCATGGTTCAATTGGACGGAGGGCGCTATGCCTCTTCTGATCTGAACGATCTTTACAGAAGAGTCATCAACCGGAACAACAGATTAAAATACCTTTTGGAAATAGGCTCCCCCGAGGTTATCGTCAGAAACGAAAGAAGAATGCTTCAGGAAGCGGTAGATGCGCTTATTGATAACGGAATGAGAAAAGGAACGATGACCGTTGCAACCACGGGCGGAAAGAGGCTGCTTAAATCATTGGCCGATATTCTTAAGGGAAAACAGGGGAGGTTCAGGCAGAATCTTTTGGGCAAAAGAGTTGATTACTCGGGGAGGTCGGTAATCGTTGTCGGGCCGGAATTGAAGATAAACCAGGTGGGAATTCCCAAGAAAATGGCTTTAGAGCTTTTCAAGCCTTTTGTCATCAAGAAAATCCTGGAAAAGGAAATGGCTTTTAACGTAAGAGGCGCTTCTAAGCTTATCGAAGAGGAAACTGACGAGGTCTGGGCCAATTTGGAAGAGGTGGTAAAAGACAAGCTCGTTTTATTGAACAGAGCCCCGACTCTTCACCGCTTGGGAGTCCAGGCTTTTTATCCGATCCTGGTTGAAGGAGAAGCGATCCATGTTCCTCCTTTGGTTTGTAAAGCCTTTAACGCAGACTTTGACGGGGACCAGATGGCGGTTCATTTGCCTCTTTCCGACATAGCCCAAAAAGAAGCCAGGGAAATAATGCTTTCCACTCTTAATCTTTTGAAGCCTGCTACCGGCATACCGATAGTCACGCTTTATCAGGACATCAGCCTAGGCTGTTATTTCTTGACCAAAATCAAGGAGGGAGCGAAAGGAGAGGGAAAGACTTTTTTAAACAAAGAAGATGCGATCATAGCCTATGAATTCGGAGAAATAGAAATCAAGGCGAAAATAAATATTTTAAATCCCCATATCAACGAAACCAGCGTCGGCAGGCTTATATTCAACGAATGCCTGCCCGATGATTATCCCTTCCACAACAGCATCGTGAAGGTGAAAGATCTGGAAAAGATAAGCAGGTCTGTGGTTGAAAAATATTCGTCCGACAAGGCGGAAGAAATCCTGGATAAAATAAAAAGCCTTGGTTTTGAATATGCAACCTGGTCCGGAATCTCCTGGGGCATGGATGATTTAACGGTTCCTCCGGAAAAAGGAAAAATCATACAGGATGCCGAGAAAGAGGTTGAGAGAATTGAAGAGCACTTTAAGAAGGGACTGCTTTCAAAGGAAGAAAAAACCAGCAAGGTTATTGAAGTCTGGAGCAGAATTAAAACGGAAATAGAGGCGTTGGTTCCGAAAACACTTGACCCGGAAGGTTCTGTCTTCCAGATCATTGATTCCGGTTCCAGGGGATCCTGGTCTCAGCCGGTTCAGATGACGGGAATGAAGGGCTTGGTTATCAACCCGGCAGGGCAAATTATAGAGCTGCCGGTAAAAAGCTCTTTTAAGGAAGGTTTTGACGTATTGGAATACTTCATTTCCACTCACGGAGCCAGAAAAGGAACGGCTGATACCGCCCTAAGAACATCCACGGCCGGATACTTGACCAGGAGACTGGTTGACGTGGCTCACGAAGTGATAATTTTTAAAGAGGATTGCGGTGACGAAGAGGGATTTATCGTGAGCAGAAAAGACGCCGACGAAATCGGACAGAATTTCCTTTACAAGATTCTGGGGCGGATGAATGCGGAAACGATCCCCGGCATCTGCAAAAAAGGAGAAATCATCGACTGGGAAAAAGCGGAAAAAATAATCGCCGACAACGTGGAAAAAGTCAGAGTAAGATCTCCCTTGAGCTGCAAAGCCCCGAGAGGAATGTGCCAGAAATGTTACGGCTGGGACTTGGGAAAGAATAAAATAGTTAAGATAGGAGAAGCGGTCGGAATCGTAGCCGCTCAGGCGATCGGGGAGCCCGGCACCCAGTTGACGATGAGAACGTTCCATACCGGAGGAGTGGCCGGAGGGGCTGATATCACTTTCGGCTTGCCCAGGGTTCAGGAAATTTTTGAAGCCAGGAGTCCGGGAGGAAAAGCGGAAATTTCGGAAGTGGACGGAAGGGTCATGGAAATAACCCCGGACAATATAATAAAAATAAAGCCGATGGACAAGAAAGCAAAAGCCAAAAAGGATTCGGGAATCATCGGGCGCATTTTTAAAAAAGACACTACCCCTCTGGTGGAATACAAGATGCCGGCCAAAACAGCCATTCTTGTCGGCGTGGGCGAAGAGGTTAAAAAAGGCCAGCAGCTTTGCGAAGGAAGCTTGGAATTAAAAGAATTATACAAAGCGGTCGGAGAAGAAGAAACCAAGAGATACATCATTAAGGGAATTCAGAAAATTTACGCTTCCCAGGGCGCTTCGATAAACGATAAGCATGTTGAAATAATTTGCCGCCAGATGTTTTCTAGGGTAAGGATAAAAGACCCCGGCGATTCCGTCTTCAATGTCGGAGAAATAGCAGAAAGAGCCAGGTTCATGGAAGAAAACATCCGTCTGAAAAAAGAGAAAAAACAGCTTGCCCAAGCAATTCCCATCTTGTTGGGAATTTCAAAAGTGTCTTTAACCACAGACAGCTTCCTCTCAGCTGCTTCCTTCCAAGAAACATCGAGGGTTTTGATTAAGGCCGCTCTGGAAGGGAAAGAAGACAAATTAAGAGGATTGAAAGAAAATGTCATTATTGGTAAACTAATACCAGCAGGAACAGGTTTTGTTAATGAAGAAGAAAAACAAAAAAAATCAGTTATTCGGCGGACAAAGAAAGCTAAAAGAAAAGATTGAAAAACCTAGTTTTTTTTCTTTGCCCGATCAAACTAAAAGGTGGATTTTGGGGATAATAACTCTTATTCTGGCTGTCATCGTTGCTTTAAGTTTCTTTGACCTAGCCGGAGTAGCAGGCAAGGCGATAATGGAAGGCCTTAAGAAATTAATCGGCAACGCGGTTTTTGTCACCCCTCTTATCTTAATTCTCGGGAGCATGGTATTTTTCGTCACCAGATACGAAAAATACGTCGCTCCCTCAGTTTTAGCAATTTTTATTATAATCCTGGGATTTACTGGAATCTTGGAAAGCATTAATCCGGCCCAAAGAAACGGCGGCTTGATAGGATACGTCCTGAGCTGGCCGTTTTTGAAATTTTTCGGAAACCTGGTGGCGAACATAGTTTTTGGAGCAGTGATTTTTATAGGAGGAGTGATCTTTTGGCAGTTAATTAGCTTGCCCAAGGAAAAAGAAAACGGCAAAGATAAAAAAAATGGTTCCGAACAAGAGCTGGAAAAAGAGCCTTCTTTAATCCAAAAAATATTTGTCCCCAGGTTTAGGGTTAAAGACGTCGAGCCTAAAATAAAAGAAGCGACGGCAAAAATAGAAGAGCCGATTTTGGAACTGAAATCCAAAGACATCCCGCGTTTTTCTAAAAAATCAGGAACCGAATATAAAATGCCGCCCCTGGATCTTTTAGAAGCTGACAAGGGAAAGCCGCTGGCAGGAGACACCGTCACTAATTCGGCAATCATTAAAAAGACGCTGGAGAATTTCGGACTGGGAGCGGAAATGTCGGAAATAAACATAGGGCCAACGGTTACTCAATATACCCTTAAGCCGGCCGAGGGCATCATGCTCTCAAAGATTACAGCTCTCAATAACAATCTTTCTTTGGCCTTGGCGAGCCATCCTATTAGAATCGAAGCCCCGATCCCCGGTAAATCTCTGGTGGGAATAGAGGTTCCCAATAAAGAGAGATGCAAAGTCAGGCTGAGGGGATTGATAGCAGATCCTAATTTTCAAAATTCTTTTTCCAGATTAACCCTTACCTTAGGAAGGGATGTTTCCGGAAATTCCGTTTATGCTGATTTGGCCAGAATGCCCCATCTGTTGGTGGCCGGATCTACCGGGACGGGAAAGACCATATTTTTGAATAATCTAATCCTTACCTTGCTTTATCAAAATTCTCCGGAAACGCTGCGCTTTATCCTCATAGATCCCAAAAGGGTGGAATTCAATGCCTACAAAGAAGTTCCCCATTTGCTCGCTCCGGTAATTTTTGACGCCCAAAGATCGGTTAATGCTTTGAAATGGCTGGTTCATGAAATGGAAAGAAGGTTTGAGGTTTTATCTGGCAACGGATCCAGGGACATTTTGAGCTATAACAACAAGGTTATAAAAGACGGGGAGGAGCCCTTACCCTACATTGTCTTAATAATTGACGAGCTGGCCGACTTAATGGCGGCTAAAGGAAGAGATATTGAGGCCGGGATCGTCAGGCTGGCCCAGATGGCAAGAGCTGTCGGAATTCATCTTGTCGTTGCGACCCAGAGGCCTTCGGTGGAAATAATTACCGGTCTGATCAAGGCCAATATTACTTCAAGGGTTACGTTTCAGGTTGCTTCCCAAATCGACTCCAGGACTGTTATTGATACGGCCGGAGCAGAAAAGCTCATTGGCTACGGTGACCTTTTGTTTATTTCTGCCGACGTGGCCAAACCGAAAAGAGTCCAGGGTTCTTTCGTCTCGGAAAAAGAAGTAAAGAGAGTCATTGATTTCATAAAAGACCAGAACTTTCCCACAGAACATGGATTTGATTCAAGTTTGGATAATTTTCAGGAAGGCGCTCCTCAAAACCATCTGGCTCAAGATCTGGCAAGGAGCTTGAACGGGGAGGCGGATTATCAGGAATCTTCGGGAGGCAGAGATCCTCTTTATGAAGAGGCAAAAAAGACCGTAATCGAGTTCAGAAAAGCTTCTGCTTCCTTCCTCCAGAGAAGGCTGAAGCTCGGCTATGCCCGGGCGGCCCGGATTTTAGACGAGCTTGAAAGCGAAGGAGTGGTAGGACCGGGAGAAGGTTCGAAAGCAAGAGAGGTTTTTGTTAAATCAGAAAATCCCCAAACAGGTGCTGACGACGGAAAAGACGAGATTCCCGAAGACGAAGAGTGGAAGAAAGTATAATTATTTTGTGTTAAGATATAAATAATATGATCAAGAAAAAAGAAGCAAAAAGCGAAAACCTCAACCTGCAGGAAGCGGTGGATGAAATAAAGCAAAGATTCGGGGAGGGGGCGATAATGAAATTGAAAGAAGTCAGGGCGGTGAACGTTGATGCAATACCGACCGGATCCATTTCCATGGATTTTGCCTTGGGCGTGGGCGGAGTGCCGAGAGGAAGGGTAATTGAAATATTTGGTTCGGAAAGCTCGGGAAAAACCACCCTGGCGCTTCATATCATAGCCGAAGCTCAAAAAAGAAACGGAGTAGGAGCCTTTATTGACGCAGAGCACGCCCTGGACCCTGATTATGCCAAAAGAATCGGTGTTAATATTGATGATCTTTTAATATCCCAGCCCGACTCGGGAGAGCAGGCGCTGCAGATAGTTGAGACCTTGGTCAAGTCTGAAGATATTGATGTTATTGTGATTGATTCTGTTGCCGCTTTAGTTCCCAAGGCGGAAATCGCCGGAGAGATGGGAGAATTTCAAATCGGGCTCCAGGCAAGACTAATGTCCCAAGCCCTGAGAAAGCTTTCCGGTATTATTGCCAAAACCAAGACGATAGTAATATTTTTAAACCAAACCAGGATGAAGATAGGGATTGCCTGGGGAAACCCGGAAACAACTTCCGGCGGTCTGGCTTTAAAGTTTTACTCCTCAATAAGAATTGAACTAAAAAGAATAGCCCAGATAAAGCACGGAGAAGAGATAATAGGATCCAGGATTAAGGCAAAAATAGTGAAGAACAAGGTTGCTCCGCCTTTCAAAACAACAGAGTTTGATATTTATTACAACGAGGGAATATCCTACGAGGGAGATATTATAAGCTTTGGAATAAAAACGGGAATAATAAAAAGAGCCGGTTCTTGGCTCCAATTTGAAGATACAAAGCTGGGTCAGGGGACAGAGGCCAGCAAAGAATTCTTGAAAGCGAACAAGGATATTGCTGAAAAAATAAAAGAGCTGCTACTTAGAAGTGGCGGAGAGCAGGCCTAAAAATCTGGCTCTTTTGATGGATCTGGCCAATTTTCTCTGGTGACCGGAACATACTCCGGTTCTTTTTTTTGGCCTGATTTTTCCCGAACCAGAAATAAAATTTTCCAGGAATTGGGATTCTTTGAAATCTATTTCTTTTATATTGCGTTGGCAAAAATAACAACCCATAGTTTTTTAAATTAAAACGGTATGTCTTTAACGTCTATCTCTTGGTTTTCCTCGATGATAGGAATTTCTTCGACCTGCGGCGCTTCTTGGGATTCTTGGGGTTTTTGTTCGATTCCTCCGCCTTCTCTTTTTGCTGATTTCGGGCCCAATTGCATTCTTTCGGCTACGATCTCGGTTCTGTATCTTTGGTTGCCCGTTTGATCTTTCCAGGTTCTGGTCTGTATTCTTCCTTCGATATAAACCAGGGATCCCTTTAACAAATACTGGGAGGCGACTTCGGCCAGTTTTCCGAAAATTACTATGTTATGAAATTCAGTTTTTTGCTGGCGTCCTCCGCTTTTGTCGTAATAAAACCTGTCCGTAGCCATTCCAAAAGACGTTACCGGCTGGCCGGAGGGAAGCGATTTGGTTTCCGGATTGCGGGTAAGGCGTCCGATTAGAAGAGCTTTATTCAGGTTCATTATTTAAGAATTTCTTCTAATTTTTCCTCAATCTCTTCCAGATCAACCTTTTTTTCTTTTTCAATGTAAGCCTTGTTTTCTTCAACGCCGGTCAATTCCGACTGAGCTTTGAATTTTCTGACCCTTTCTTTCATCGGTTTTATCGGTTTTTTGATCACAATCAAATATCTGAGAATCTGATCCTCCTCTTTTAATTTTTTTTCCAGATTGGCTAAAGCGTCTGGATTTAATTGAAAATTAAAGAAAGCCAAATAGGCCTGGCTCTGTTTTTTTATCGGATATGCGAGTTTTCTCCTTAAAGGCATTCTTGCCTCATCTAAAATACCTCCTTCTTCTTTGACAAGGGAGGTGATTTTACCCTGAAAAGCCCGAGCCTCTTCTTCCGAAAGCTCGGACGATATTAAATAAGCTATTTCGTATGTTTTCATTGATTAAATTAAATCTTAAATTCTATTACGTTGCCGTCGGCAACAATATAATCTTTTCCCACGGTCTTCAGCCATCCCAACTCTTTCGCCTTGGCCCAGTTTCCCGCTTTCACCAGCTGATCCCAATTGATGACGTCAGCCTTAATGAATTTATTTTCAAAATCAGAATGAATTTTACCGCCGGCCTGGGGGCAGGTAGAGCCCTTTTTAAGGGTCCAAGCCCTTGCCTCTTTTTTTCCCGAGGCCGTATAGAAAGTAATTAATTCAAGGGCATTATAACAAGCAAGAATGATTTGGTCAAGATGCGATTCAATGCCCAATTCTTTTTTTTCAGACTCGGATAAATCGGAAATTTCTTCTTCATATTTCAAATTTACGGTAAGGGAGCCTGATTTTAGGGGATAGGAATTATCGTCGGAAACGTTGAATACGTGGACCATGGGCTTGGACGTTAAAAACTGAAACTCTTTAATCTCGGACATTTCTTCTTCCGAAAGGGAGAGTTCCGTTATTTTTTTCCCTTCGCCCAGCCCCTGATTAATTTTTTTTAAAAGATTCAATTTTTTAATAATATCCTTGTCTTTTGACTTGGCATCCTTTTCCAGCCTTTCGGAAATTTTTTCCGCGGTTTCCAGGTCCTTCATTATCAATTCTATCTTGATTATTTCAATATCTCTTTCCGGATCGACTGTTTTTTCAATGTGTTCCACCAAATCGGCCTTAAAAGCCCGGACGGCGTTCAAGATCGCATCGCATTCCCTTATTTGGGCTAGAAATTGGTTTCCCAGCCCTTCTCCCTTGTGTGCTCCCTTGATCAATCCGGCGATATCGACAAACTCAACCACGGTAGGGGTGGTCTTGTCCGGTTTTACGGCTTCCGATATTTTTTCCAGCCTTTCGTCGGGAATTGTAACTATGCCGACATTAGGGCTGATGGTCGTGAAAGGATAGGACGCGATATCAATCGGCTTTTTGGTCAGAGATTTGAATAGAGTTGATTTGCCGGCGTTGGGAAGCCCGACAATTCCTACTGAAAAAGACATATTAAGTATGATATAATAGAAGCGCATGAAAATCAATCCTAATATTTTTAAGGCTTACGACATCAGGGGCGTATACCCCGAAGAGCTTGATGAAGAAGCAGCCTATCTTATAGGCCGCGCCTACATTCAGTTTTTAAAAAAGAAAAATCCTAAAATTGTTGTCGGCCAGGACAACCGTCTTTCTTCTCCTTCCCTTTTCAACGCTTTAACCCTGGGCATGATCGAGCAGGGGGCCAACGTGATTGATATCGGGCTTTCCACTTCACCCTTACTTTACTGGGCTTGCGCTTTTTTGGAATTTGACGGAGGGATAAACATTACCGCTTCCCACAACGGGGCCCAATACAACGGATTTAAAATGGAGAGGGAAAGAGCCATACCTATAAGCGAAAACAGCGGAATGAAAGAAATCAGAAAATTAGTTATGGAGGGGAAATTTAAATCAGAAACCAGGGGAGAAATAACAAAAAAGGAAGTTTTAAAAGAATATATTCAGTTCAATTTGCAGGGATTCGATCTTAAAAAAATCAGGCCTCTTGAAATAGTTGTCGATACCGCCAACGCTGTTACCGGAATTCTTTTCCCGGAAATTTTTCAAAATGCGAATTGTCAGACATACCATATCTTCTCCGAGCTTGATGGAAGATTTCTTAACCATCAGCCTGATCCGTTGAAAAAAGAGAACCTTAGAGCCTTGTCAATAACCGTCAGATCGAGAAAAGCAGACTTCGGAATAGGATTTGACGGGGACGGAGACAGGGTGATTTTTGTTGACGAAAAAGGAGAGTCCGTTGAGGGGGACACGATAACCGCTCTGATGGCGGAAATAATCTTGAAAGAAAAGCCGGGAGAGAAAATCATTTACGATGTCCGATCAAGTAATGTTGTCAAAGAGACGATAGAAAGGGAAGCCGGAAAGGCTCTCATAGAAAGAATCGGACATTCCTACATAAAGGAAAGAATGAGGAAAGAAAACGCCATTTTCGCGGGAGAGATGTCGGGCCACTATTACCACAGAGATCATTTTTTTTGCGAGTGCCCCTTTTTCGTTATTTTCAAAATATTGGAAAAAATGTCTCAGGACTTGAAGCCTTTTTCGGAAATGATTTCTCCTTTTAAAAAATATTTCAGCTCCGGAGAGATCAACTTCAAGGTGAAAGACAAGGAAATAATGCTGAAAGGATTAGAAAAAAATCCGCCCGGAGGCGGAGAAAAGGGAAAGATTCTGAAAATGGACGGCCTGAGGATTGATTTTAAAGATTGGTGGTTTTTGGTACGTCCCTCCAATACCGAGCCGCTTTTGCGATTGGTAATAGAAGGAAAAAGCAGGGAATTAGTGGAGGAGAAGACCCATCTTCTTTCTGACATCCTGAATGGTTGATTGGGCGATGACCTGCGCTCTTTTCGTTCCCTGGTTTAATATTTCGTTGACATAGACTTCTCTTGCGAGAAGCTCTTTTCTTTTTCTTCTAAATACCTCCAGAGAGCTTATTGTCAATTCGGCTAGCGATTTTTTAAAATCAGCGTAACCCTTGTTTTTGAATTTCTTTTCCAGATCGCTGATTGTTTTTCCTGACAACAAAGAATAAATGGTCAAAAGGTTAGAGATCCCCGGCTTCTTTTCCAGCTGATATTTTACTATTTTGCCCGTGTCGGTTACCGCTCTCATGATTTTTCCCTTTATTACTTCCGGCTCGTCGAAAAGTCCGATATAGCTTTCCTGTGGATCGCTCTTGGACATTTTTTTCAAAGGATTAGACAGGCTCATGATCCTTGCGCCCGTTTTTGGCAATTTGGCTTCGGGAACCTTGAAAACCTGCCCGAATTTTTGATTGAATTTTCTTGCAATGGTTCTGGCCAGCTCCACGTGCTGCTCCTGGTCTTCTCCCACCGGAACCAAATCGGTCTGATACAAAAGAATGTCGGCAGCCATTAGAATAGGGTAGTTTAAAAGTCCGGCATTGATGTTGTCCTTGAATTTTTTTGACTTTTCTTTGTATTGGGTCATTCTTTCAAGGTCGCCAATGGGCGTAACGGTGTTTAAGAGCCAGGTCAGCTCGGTATGCTCTTTGATTTGTGACTGGACAAAAATAATAGATTTTTCCGGATCAATTCCGGCAGCCAGATAGGCTATGACTTTTTCCATTATCAGCCCCTCCAGCTTTCTCGGATCATAGGGAACGGTTAGAGCGTGGAGATCGACAATGCAAAAAATGCATTCATTTTTTTCCTGAAGCTCGATCCATTGCTTTATTGCCCCCAAATAATTCCCTATATGGATGTCTCCCGTCGGCTGTATGCCCGAAAATACTCTCATATGATTTATACTTCTATTACCACGGGCAGAATCATTGGCCTGCGGTGGGTTTTGGTGAAGAAAAATTGGCCTATTTTATTTCTTATTTCATCTTTAATGTATATCCAGTTTACCGCCCCTCCCGATCCGGCCGTCCTGTTGACTATTTCAATCACCTTTTTTCTCGTTTCATTCAGCAGCCCCTTTGATTCCCTGAGATAGATGAACCCCCTTGATATTATATCAGGAGATCCTTTAACCTTGCCAGTTTGTTTATCCACCACTGCCACGATTACAAACATGCCGTCTTCGGCCAGCATCTGCCTGTCTCTTAAAACAACGTCTCCCACGTCTCCGATTCCCAAGCCGTCAACCATTACGTAATTGGACGGCACCCTGAGCTTTTCAACAGCCATTCTTTTTTGATTCAGGCTGATAACCTGGCCGTTTTCGGCAATCAGGACGTTTTTTTCCGGCATCCCGACTTCTTTGGCAAGCTCAGCATGGGCGGCAAGCATTGAATACTGGCCGTGAATGGGAATGAAGAAAGTCGGTTTTATAATCCTCAGCATCTGCTTTAATTCTTCTTGTTGGGCGTGGCCGCCGGCGTGGATATCCATCATTTTGTAATGAAAAACCTTGGTTCCCTGGCGTAAAATATCGTCTTTTAAAATCTGAACAGTTCTTTCGTTTCCGGGAATGACCGAAGAAGAAAGAATGACCGAGTCTCCCTTTTTAAGGCGGATGAAAGGATGCTCTTTTTGGGTGATCCTCATCAGAACCGCCGATCCTTCTCCCTGGGCGCCGGTGCATAAAATAGTTATCCTGGAGTCTGGATAATTATAAATTTCTTTTGCGCTGATAATCGTTCCCTTTTTGAATTTTATATAACCGAGAAGCTTTCCGATCTCTACGTTCGTCTTCATAGAGAAGCCCTCGATAACCACTTTTCTTCTGTGCTTTTCCGAAAGAGAAATAATTTGCTGTATTCGGTTGATCAAAGAAGCAAAGGTGGCAGCGATGATTCTTCCGCTCGAATGCTGGAAAATCTCTTCCAGGTTCTTTTCAATAGTCTTTTCCGATAAAGAATGGTTTTCTTCTTCTGCGCCGGTGGAGTCAGACATTAGAAGCATGACCCTTCTCCTGGCAAAACCCTCCAGTTTTTGAAAATTGGTCGGCAGATCGTTTACCGGAGTGGGGTCAAACTTAAAGTCAGAAGTATTAATGATGTTGCCTACGGGAGTTTCAATAAACAGTCCTAAATTATCGGGAATATTATGATTCTGTCTAAAAAATTCAACCATAAAAGGCCCTAATTTAATCCTTGAGCCGTCCTTGACTTGGGTGATCCTTAAAGGAGGTTGGCCGTGAAAATCTTCCTGCCTTTTAAGTATTATCCCTCTGGTTAGCGGGGAAGCGAAAATTTGCAGGCCCGGAGTCCAGATATCTTTAAAAAGGTAAGGGAAGGCGCCGATATGATCGTAGTGTCCGTGCGTAAAGACAATGCCTACGATGTTTTTTTGCTTACCCTTGAGGTAGCTGATGTTGGGAACTATGAAATCAATTCCCGGCATGTCTTCTTCCGGCATCCTGAATCCCGCATCAATGATTAAAATCGCCCCGCCGTATTCCAGGAGCATCATGTTTCTTCCTACTTCGCCTAAACCGCCGAGCGGGATAAGCTTTAGATTTTGTTGAAATTTTTTTGTATACATATGTTTAATTGTGGGCGAGAGAGGACTCGAACCTCCACGGGATTTCTCCCATAGCGTTCTGAACGCTACGTGTATTCCAATTTCACCACTCGCCCA
>Ga0315275_10002493_pt1 | contig 16646 bp, 13 predicted proteins | sample YL17G03_0_MG_FD_205557 | JGI IMG/M metagenome (GOLD analysis project Ga0315275, IMG submission 205557) | Sediment microbial communities from Yellowstone Lake, YNP, Wyoming, USA - YL17G03_0 | ecosystem: Environmental > Aquatic > Freshwater > Lake > Sediment | place: USA: Wyoming | collected... | reverse complement strand
CACGGCGACGTGACAGGCGCTGTCGGTGTGCATACGCGGCATTTCCTCGAAAGGGGCAGGCCATGCCGGCTTCGGCGGGTGCATCGGGATATAGGTCCACTGGAGGGACAAGTCGCCGGGCAAGCTCTCGGGGCTTACTCCGCTGTGCGTCACGTCGTGCCGATACGCGGGCCAATCGCCTGCGGTCGTCACGTTGGCGATGCTGCAAGCGAGGATCGAGAAGCACAGTGCCGCCAAAGGGGATGAGGGGTGGATTCTGGATTCGTCATGGGTGCCTGGAATTCGTACGGTCATTTGGCTCGACTCCCTACAGCGTCCTGCCGCTTGCTGGGGCAGAAAGCAAATACCTGCCCATCTGTTGCACAATCGCACAGCACCGTGAACACGAACATCTGGAGTCACAGAGTATCCGATCGCCTGCGAAATCGCAACAACCGAACGGTGCCTGCGGAAAAGAGACAATCTCAGGGGCAACCGTATGCCTGCAAACCCCGTTGCAGCCCAACGCGTCGAACCGCGGTGTGCCCTGGACGTGGCGGTAGTTGGCAATCGCCGCTTGAACGCAAATGATCCGGAAGATACCATGTAAGGATAATCAAGGATCGGAGGTCGGCGTATGGGCCAGACATCTGTGTCGAGGAGTGGTGCGGTCTCGTTCCTCGTGAGAACGGGGTGTATGCTTGTGCTGGGGCTGTGGCCGCAAGTCGCCCTTGCTCAGGCGGCATCGTATACGCCGCCGCTGCCGGCGGATTTCACGAAGGATTGCCACGTCGATCTGGACGACCTGGCGGTTCTTGCCCAGCGGTGGTTGGAGATGGACGATACCGTGAATCTGGCGGGCTTGGACCAAATCGACATGGCGGACCTTGCCGTGCTCTCACAGCAGTGGCTCGCCCAGGTCAGCGGACCCTGCAACGAGTGCAAGGACTGGCAGGTGCTCCATCCGGAGTGGATCTTCTGCGATGATTTCGAGGACAATACCCCTTTGAGGCGGCAGGGCAGGTACTTCGAACATGACAACGACGGTGGTGACTTCGTCGTGGTGGATGGGGTCGGCCTGGACGGCTCCCGGGGCATGCGGGCGAAATTCCAGTCCGGCGAGGTGAGTGCGGGGGCTCTGCATCTGGCGTTCGGACGGGTGCCGGACGCCTATTTCAACAAGGGCATCAGGCCCGGCGAGGACTTCCGGGACATCTACTACAGAGTGTACATGCGGAACCAGGCCGGCTGGACAGGAAGTCCGGCCAAGCTCTCCCGGGCCACCGTTTTTGCCGGCTCGAACTGGTCCCAGGCGATGATCGCCCACGTGTGGAGCAGCGGCAATTACCTTCTGGTCGATCCCGCCAGCGGTGTGGATAACAACGGCAACGTCGTAACGATCAAATACAACGATTTCGACAATCTGCATTGGCTCGGCTACAAGCGTGGGGTCACGCCGATTTTCGCCCCGCAGAATGCCGATAGGTGGTTCTGCATCGAGGCCCACGTTCGCTTGAACGATCCCGGCCAGTCCAACGGCGTGCAGGAGTTCTGGATCAATGGCAATCTCGAGGCGAGACGGACGGGCCTGAACTTCGTCGGCACTTATGCAGATTACGGGATCAATGCTGTCTTCCTGGAGAACTACTGGAACGCCGGCTCGACCAAGCTGCAGGAGCGCTACTTCGATTCCTTTGTCGTATCGACCAAGCGGATCGGATGCCTGTGTACTGTAGACCCGAATTCCGGAGCTGAGCCAGGGCCGTGACCGCGGTCACTGAGCCGTATGGTTCGACCACAGGATCAGGGCGGAGCCGGCCACCTCCGGCCCCCGGTCGCAGATCGTGCTGACGCCCTCGAAGCTGTTGCCGTACAGCGAGACAGCAGTAGTCCCTTTGCCCGTCAGGGAGAGGAACACGTTCGTTCCCTCTGGCGGGCGGCAGTTGCGGATGGAGACGCTCCAGCAGTCGTTCAATCGCAGCATGGCCGCGCTGTCCCTGGCGAACGGCGCATCGAGGGAATCGATGACGGCGTTCTCGACATCGCTCAGCAGCAAGGCGTGCCGATAGTCCGATGCAGAGGTCTGCAGATGGACGTTCTGGAGTTTCAGCCCTTTCACATGACGGCAGAAGAAGCCGTAGGAGGGCAGGGTGCCGAACATGGTGCTCTCGGGGTAACTGTCGGGCTTCTCGGAGATCTCGCGAACTGCATCGTCCTTCGTGCCGCCCCCTTCAAAGCCCAGGCTGATGTTACTGAGCGTGACGCTCTCAATGGGGTGGTCCGGCAAGCCGGTGATCGAGCACCCGATGGGGGAGCAGTCCGTGGCGATGATATCGCTGAGTACGACGTTGCGGAGCGTTCCAACGCTTGGCTTGGACTGGTTGGGCTCGAAGGCCCGTGCCCGATTGCCGAGCCGCATGAAGATGGGGGCCGTGACTCCCTTGATGGTGATGTTAGAGATGGCGACGCGGTCGAGCGTGCCGCCATCGACGATCTCCAGGGCGATCCCAGCGAGTCCCCGCTGCCGGCCGTAGGTGACTTGAGAATAGCGGGGCGAGCAGACGGCGCAATTCGTCACGGTGATATTCTGAAACCCGCCGCCGGATTCGGTACCCATCTTGATCGAGTTGCAGTGGCTGCTGACCACGCAATCCGAGATGGTGACATTCTCGCAGGGCTTCGTGGACAAGCTCTTGAGCACGATCCCGTCGTCATCGGAATCGACCACGCAGCCCGAGATGGTCACATCGCGGCAACTGTCGATGTTCAGCCCGTCGTTGTTGTAGCCGACGTGGTTGAAGACGGCGACATCCCGAATCCGGAGCCGGTCGCAGTCGCGATAGTGCTGCATCCAACTGCCGGCATTCCGCAAACGAACGCCCTCGATCAGGACATCGCGGCAGCCCTCGAAATAGAGGTTTTTAGGCCGCGCACCCTCCTTGTACCGAAAATTGGCGCCCTGTCCGTCGATGGTGCCCTGTCCGCAGATGGCAACATGTTCGAGGCCCTTTCCCGCGAAGATGGCCCAACTGCTGAAGGTTTCGCCCTCTCCACGCGGCCGGCCGTAGTGATTCTTCTCCTTGCTGCCGAGGACCGTACAACCGTTTTCGAGCCGGATGGTGACGTGGCTCTTGAGATAGACGGTCCCGGTCAGCCATGTCCCGGGTGGGAGAAGGACGGTTCCGCCGCCATCTTTGGCGCATTGATCCACTGCACTCTGAATGGCCTGCGTGCAGAGTGCCTCGCCGCCAGATTCGGCGCCAAAGTCGCGGATATTGTATGCACCGGTGGTAGAGACGGCGTTGGCTGCACCCAGGCACAGGAACCCGGCACAGATCGCGAAGAGACCCTTTGAACTCATAGTGACTCCTATTCTGTCCCCAATCATGATGTGTCCGAGGCAACTGGCCCCATGATAGCGTTCTCCGGCAGGACTGCAATGCGTCGTGATTGCGCCCTGCTCCTTGCCGCGTGCCATGACTGTGATAGAATGACCCCGTGCGTGCCGGTCACAGAGCGTTCTCTTCGACAAGGAGGATGAAGCAATGAATCGCAGAATTGCAGAGTCACGATGGTTTCCAGGGAGCTTGCCGTTGGCTGGCATACTGCTCTTTCTTGCGGGTGCCGCGTCCGCGGAGCCGATCAGAGCCCACCCCTCAAATCCGCACTACTTTCTCTACAAGGGTCAGTCAACCATCCTGATTACCTCGGCGGAGCATTACGGCGCGGTCATCAACAAGGATTTCGACTATGTGGCCTATTTCGATGCGCTCCAGGCGCACCAGCTCAACTACACGCGCATCTATCCGGGCGTGATGTTCGAGCCGGTGGGCAAATTCATGGCCGGCAACACCCTGGGTCCGAAGCCGGGCAGCCTGATCGTCCCCTGGGCGAGGAGCGACACGCCCGGCTATCGTCTGGGCGGAAACCGGTTCGACCTGGACCGCTGGGACCCGGCGTATTTCAGCCGATTGAAGGACTTCCTGAGCAAAGCGGCCCAGCGCGGCATCGTGGTCGAGGTCTGCTTCTTCAACTCGCAATATGCAGACACGTGGCCCCTCTCCCCTTTGCATTTCGAGAACAACGTGCAGGGGGTCGGCAAGTGCGACTGGCGTGACGCTCAGACCCTCAAGCATCCCGATCTGGTCCGGCGGGAAGACGACTACGTCCGCAAGATCACGCAGGAGATCAACTCGTTCGACAACGTCATTCTCGAGATCTGCGATGAGCCGGGGCATATCGGGACCGGATTCGAGCTGGCGGGTCCGTGGGTGAGCCACCTGGCGGACGTGGTCCTGGACGCCGAGCGAGACCTGCCCAAGAAACACCTCCTCGGCCAGGAGGTGGACGGTCCGCTGGGAGGCCCCGTCGACTTTGCGGCGGACCCGCGATTCTCGGTCATCATCGGGCAGTACATCTGGGGTGAGGACCAGGGCGAAATGGGCGGGATGAAGGGACTCAACTACAAATACAAGGACAACAAACCTATCGAGCTGAATGAGACCTGCTACTACCCGATCTGGTACAAGGGCGATAAGGTCGCCGATTCGCGGGTGGAGGCCTGGGAGTTCATCATCGGCGGCGGGGCGGGGTTCAACCAGTTGAATGGGCTCTTCACGGCGGAGGACCCGACAGGCAAGTCGCCGGAAAATGAGCAGATGCTGCGTGCGCTGGAGAGCCTGAAAAGGCTCATCTACGGCTTTGACTTCGTCAAGATGGCCCCCGACAAAGGTTTTCTGGTGAGCGGGGTGACTTCGCCGGAATACCATAGAGCGGTCAGTGAGCCCGGGAAACAGTATGCGTTGTACATCCACCACAGCAGCGACAAGATCGGCGGCGCCTATACCGTGGTGCCCGGCGTGTACCGGGAAGATCTGGCGGTCAATCTACCGGCGGGCCACTATCGGGCTGATTGGGTCGAGCCGGCAACCGGCTCGATCTTGGGCAGCGTGGACATCGTTCATGAGGGGGGCCATCGCACGCTGACGACCCCCACGTACGCGGTGGATATCGCGCTTCGGGTGAAGAGTATCTGATTCGACCAGGAGGTTTCATATGATGCGAGTGTTGCTCATGTTGAGTCTGGTGGCGGCGATGGGCGCCGTGGCTTGGGCGCAGGCGACGGACGACTCGAAGCCGGCGACATCGAATCTGCCGGGGCTGGAGTATCCGCGGGTCCACGCCGATTTGCGGGTCACGTTCCGGATCAGTGCGCCCAGTGCTCAGAAGGTCCAGGTGGTTCCCGGCGGGAGCGACAATGGGCTGGGAAAAGGCCCTTTCGACATGCAGCGGGATGACAAGGGCGTCTGGACTGTCACCATAGGGCCGGTCGTGCCGGGATTCCACTATTACTGGTCGCAGGTGGACGGTTTCGCCTGCAACGATCCGGCCACGCAAACCTACTTCGGCTGGAACAAGGAGTGCAGCGGCATTGATGTGGCGGATAAGACGCTCGGCTTCTATGACGTCAAGGATGTGCCCCACGGGGAAATCCGTGCCCATTGGTACTACTCCAAAGTCACGGGGATGTGGCGGCGGGCGGTGGTCTACACGCCGCCGGACTACGATAAGGACGCCCAGACACGCTATCCCGCCCTTTATTTGCAGCACGGCTCGGGCGAGAACGAACGTGGCTGGACCTCGCAGGGCCGGGCGAACTTCATCCTCGATAACCTGATTGCCGAAAAGAAGGCCCAGCCGATGATCGTCGTCATGGAAAACGGTATGGTGGCTCCGAAAGCCGGTGCAGGTCCGGCGGCGTCCAAGCCTGGAGCGGCCCCTCGGCGAAACGAGGCGTTCGGCGAACTCGTGGTCGGCGAGTTGATCCCGATGATCGACGCTACGTACCGGACGATTCCGGACAGGACCCACCGGGCTATTGCCGGGCTGTCGATGGGGGCCGGCCAGGCGATGCAGATCGGGCTGGGTAACTTGGACAAGTTCGCCTACATCGGCTCGTTCAGCGGTGGGGGAATGGGCAAACCGGATGCCAAGATACCTGAGCCGAAGCCGTTGCTGGTCTGGATGGGCGCCGGCACGGCCGAGTCAAGCCGCATGACCTCGGCGAAGGCGACGGTCGAAGCAATGACCAAGGCCGGGATCACGGCCGTTTGGTTTGAAGCCCCCGGCACGTCGCACGAGTGGCAGACGTGGCGCAAATGCCTGTATGACTTCGCGCCGCGGCTGTTCCAGAAATGACCCCCAAGCCCGCATTACGGAAAGGACATGGACGTGAGTGCATATAAAGCAGAGGCTACTCGTCGCAGCTTGTTCAAGGGAATTGCCAGCGCCGGCCTCTTGTGGACGGCGGGACGTTCGAGTTGGGCGCGGGATCAGGCTTCGCAGTCTGTTCGGCCCGTCCCGCGCATGAAGATCACCAAGGTGGAACCGATTCTGACCGGCAGCGATGTCTTCGTCCGAATCGAGACCGATGCCGGCATTGTGGGCTATGGTGACGCGACGAACTCCTTTCTTCCGTATTCCGTGGAGGGCATGCTCAAGGACGTGATCCCGTATCTGATCGGCGAAGACCCCGAGCGGATCGAGTATCTCTGGCAGTCCTGTTTTCGCCGCCGGTTCTATCGTGGAGGGCCATCGACCGGGACGGCACTGGCCGGCATCGACCAGGCCCTGTGGGACATCAAAGGCAAGGCGTATGGCGTGCCGGTCTATCAGTTGCTTGGCGGCCTGGCCCGGACCAAGGTCCGCGTCTACGGGCATGTCACGGGCAATACCGCCGAAGAGGCCGCCCGCCAGGCGAAGCAGCGCGTCGCCAAAGGCATCACCGCCATTCGCTTCCGCGCGTTTCATAGCTACGACGCCGAGAACCTGCACGATCACCCGCGGGCCGTCCGGCAACAGATCGAGTACCTGGCGGCGATCCGGGAGGCCGTCGGTGATGACATCGACCTCATCCTCGAATGTCACGGCCGTTACGATCCGGTCTGGGCGATCAAGCTGGCCGAACAGGCGAAGCCCTACCGGCCCTTCCTGATCGAGGACCCCATCCGCCACGAAAATCCCGACGCCATGTCGCAGGTTCGGGCGCACACGGATATCCCTCTGGCTACCGGCGAACGCTACCACAACAAGTGGGATTTCTGCGAGACGATCGTGAAGCAGTACGTCAACTACGTTCGGCCGGATGTCAGTCACTGCGGCGGGATCAGTGAGATCAAGAAGATCGCCGCTATGGCCGAGGCCTACTACATCGACTTGATTCCGCACAACAACGCCGGCCCGCTCGGGTCGGCGGCGACGCTGCACGCGGCCCTGGCCATCCCCAATATCACGATGATCGAGGCGCCCTGGGTCAATGGAGAGGGCGAAGGCGACGTGGTCAAGCCTTACCCGACTGTCGAGAAGGGATTTGCCTTGCCCTTGGAGGGCCCGGGGCTGGGCGTCACTTTCGATGAGAAGCTGGCGCGGGCCAAACCGTTTCGCAAGCCGGGCCTCCAGCCTCGATTGAATGCACCGGACGGTTCTGTACGAGACTTCTAATGGAGAGCCAACGATGAAGAAGATGGTTGTGTTATTTCTGCTGGCCGGTTTTGGACTGATCACAGGCGTTGTCCCCTGCGCAAGGGCTGTGGACTCATCCAAGGGCCTTGCTTTCACGGACAAGGTGGTCCTGGCCTATTACTATATCTGGTTCGGCGAGGAGAATTGGATCAAGACGGCGGCGGAGGGCGGCCGCAAGGAAGGGTTGGAGGGTCTGCACCCGCTGGTGGGCGCCTACAACTCCTGGGACCCCACCATCATCGAAAAGCATATGCAGCAGATGAATCGCGCCTTGATCGACGCCCTGGCCGTGTCCTGGTGGTACGATGCCAAAGCGGATGGGCCGAACGCCATCCTGGATATCGTCTTCGAGAAAGCGGTGGCGCATGACCTGAAGATCACCATCGACTACGAGCATGGCCGGGCTCCCCTGGAGACCGTGAATCACGACTTGTTCTACTTCTTGAACCGGTACAAAGATCATCCGGCCATGCTGAAGGTGGAAGGCCGTCCCGTTGTGATGATCTGGACGGCCTGGGGACATACGCCGGCCGAATGGCAGGGCGTGTTCGATAAATTGAAGAAGGCCGGGATCGACGCCTTTCCCATCATGTCCGGCAGCTATCAGAATGGCAAAGGAAAGGCATACCTGGGGCCATTCCGCTCCCTGGAGGAATACACGCTGGTGGACATAGAGGATTGCCAGTTGGCGGACTTCATGAAGATCATGCGCGGGCATATCGACGGCTACAACAAGACCCAGGGTCTCAAAAACGGCAAGCCGGCACAGCATCATGCCACGATCTCGCCGGGCTACGATGAGACCCGGAACGCGGGACGCAAGACTGTGAACGGCGGTTTCAAAGGCGCGGGCTGGAAAGACCGGACGAAATTCGGCGTGAATTACCCGGACGATCCCGACGGGGCGTACTATCGAGGCACCTTCGAAGCCGCCCTGAGCTCCAATCCCGACTGGCTGCACGTCTCCACCTTCAACGAGCTGGCGGAGTTCAGCCACATCGAAGCCACGTTCGAGCACGGATACAAGTACATCGATCTGACGGCCGAGTTCGTGAAGAAATTCAAGAGCCAGAAATAGAACAAATGTCGGACCCGGGCTATTGGGGCGGCTTGGTCTGCCGGGAAGGGCGGCTCTGTCTCTCCAGCCAGGCCAGGGCGGCATCGTAGATGATCTCGTGGCCGCCGTCAAAGAGGGTAATTCGCACCGGACCGGATTCCCGCCGGAACAGGACGATGTTGGCGCCATAGAGCGGATCGTGCTGCTTGCTCCGCAGCGCCGGCGCGACTTGCGCGTCTCTTACCAGGTCGGCAATGGCGGACTCCGGGAGACGGTCGGCGGGATGAGCCAGGGCGTTGAAGGCGTGCAGGGAATGGCTGATGGGCACTGAGCCTTCGTGACCATCGCGGATGCCGGCGTTGATATCCAGCGGGACGGCCGAGGCATGGGCCAGGAAGTGGATGGGGGAGCGGTTCCAGTACTGAAAGTCCGCAGCCGCGTTGGCGCCGGGCGGTCCTCCGCAGGAAGTTTCGATTTGCGGGGTGTAGCTGAGGTTGCGGGCCTTGGTTTCCGCGTGCCAGGCGGCCAAATCGCTGATAGACGCCCAGGCTGACACGCCGGCCCAGAGGGCAGGGGCTTTGGCGAGCACCTGGAGTGCGGCCATTCCGCCGCCGGAGACGCCGACCAGGTAGATGCGGCGGTCGTCCACGCGGGCATGACGCCGGGCGAATTCAACCGCATCCAGTACGTCCGTCACAGCCAGGTCGGAGCAAGTCGCGGCAGGACACGAGTTTACGCCCCGGAAGTTGGGGTGCAGGAAATGCCAGCGGCGCTCCAGGCACCGCGTGGCGTAAGCGATCCCCGTGGTCTGGCGATAATCCCCCGACCAGCTATGCAAAGCGACCAGCAGCGGCCTTTCCCCGTCCCCAGGGGCCTCCCAGAACAGAGCGGGTTGTGTGGACCCATCCGCCGTGGAATGGATGGAGACCTCCTGCACTTCCCTCGGCCACGTCGCCGGGGTGCGGGTTGCGGCAGATGAGCCAGGAGTTGGCGGGCGGGCTCCGGCAGATTCAGCACCGCTGGAGGACGGGCAGGTAAGTCCCAGGAATCCTATCGTTGCGGTCACAATACCTATGCGCACCACAGATCGAATGCCGTTGTCGATGTGTGTCGTTCTTCGGTCCACGGCACGCCTCGCGGATCATTGGGCCGCCGGTTTCTGATAGACTCGAACGTAGTCAATGTAGTATCGCTGCGGGAAGATGCCGTCGTCGATGCCTTTCTGCCCGCCCCAGGAGCCGCCGATGGCGAGGTTGAGGATGAGACTCTGGTTCTTGTCATAGGGCCACACATCCGCGCCGGTTCCTTCGTTGCGGAAGGTAAAGTACTTCTGACTATCCACAAAGAAGTCAATATGGTCAGCCTCCCACTCGATGGCATAGACGTGAAACGCCTCCGAGGCATCGGCGATGTTGATCTTGTCTCCCTTGCCCGTCTTCTGGACGTGGTTGTAGGCCCTGGTGTGAATGTTGGCGTGGATGACCCCCGGCTCAAAACCGACGAACTCCATGATGTCGATCTCTCCGCAGGCGGGCCAGCCCACCTGGCGCTGGTTCGTCCCCAGCATCCAGATCGCCGGCCAGGTGCCGCGGCCCGAGGGCAGCTTGGCCCGGATCTCGATCCGGCCGTAGGTCCAGCTCGCCTTCCCGCGCGTGATCAGACTGGCGGAAGTGTAGTCCGCAAACTCGCGGCTTCGTCTGCTTGGTCCCTTGGTCTTGGCGTTGGGATCGTAGGCGGGGTTTTTCCATTGCTCATTTCTCGCTTCGATGATCAGCATGCCATCCTCGACGCGGGCATTCTCCTTGCGCTCGCGGGTGTAGTACTGCTGTTCGTTGTTGCGGATGAAGCCCGTCTCATAATCCCATTTGGCAGGGTCCGGCAGACCCGGCTTATCGAACTCATCGGACCAGACGAGCTTCCACTCGGCCGCCCACACCGGAACGGACGTGAGCACCAGCAACGCGATCAAAAGGCATCTTTTCATGTGGCTCCTTTCCTGCCGTTCATCGTGCAAAGCAATAGTGAATCATAAATCTTAAATAGTAAATCCTCAAGGCTTTGTCACCCGGATGTCATCGATGTAGATGCGGCCGCTGCCGTCTGCGACGGGGCTCTTGCGGTCACCGGCACCGCCGAGGGTATTTGAGGAAAGAGAAAACGGATGCGCGTCTCGGTTGGTGCCTACCGTGCACAAACGGCGGCGCCCTCATGCAGACGCGCCACGTTCTTCTCGCCGGGTTTCATGGACGAGACACACCACGCCAGGAACTTGTTGTCCTTCTGTTTGCCCAAGACGACCTCCCAAGCAGGCACATTTCCCTTGCGGGCTTGGAGCACTTTGGGACCCATGTCGTCAAGGGTAGTCTCGCCGACCTTCGTTTGGCCGGCGACCTGTGTTCGATTGATGTTCGGGAAATAAACCCCCCCGATGAGCCAGGACCTATACGTTGGCTCGTTGTGAGCCAAGACGGCCTGCCCGGGAATGACCTGTGGCACGAAAACCTTAGCTTGCTCGTGCGAAGTATCCACCAGCTTTTGGGCGACCTCGGGGTATGTTTCGGCCAGCCAGCGAGCTATGGCCACAACTCGTGCCGCTCTTTCGACCTCGCCGAAAATGGGAAACTCCTCACCATACGCCTTGTAGTTCTCCTGCATGTGTTTGGCGAACTTGATTGGCGGTGGATACTTGCTCTCCGCGCGGACCTCCAATTGAACATCGCCAAACATGGCCACGTTTCTTTGCTCTGTCGTGTTGATCCTCACACTGGTAAGCTCGATCCAGACTCGGCCATACTGCCTCCTTACGCCGGAACCAGACAGATCAGGGGGCTGAAGAGCCTCCATCTCTACCTCCGTGGCGAATCCGGGAATCTTACTGCGAATCGGCTCACGCAGAAACAGATCGTAGCCCGAGCCGAGGCTCTTCAGCATGCGGTCGCCTTCAAAGAGCACATAGGCGATATGCGTATTCCATAAGATTTTCGAATAGAAATCGACCGATGTCTCGTATTCCTCGTAAGGCGCTTGCCGTGGATCATTTGGCGTCTTGAACCTCGCCGTGAAGATACGGTTCATCGTCACTCCCACCTTCTCTTTTGCCAAGCTGCACTTCAGCGCGACGATGAGATCCTCGTAGAAAAATGGGGGGAGACGCCCAGTGGCAGGCCGGCCCAGGAGAATGAATCCTTCTTCCGGATCGCAAATCGCCCCATCGATGATCTCCATCTTCGAGTAGAGCAGCCAGGCTTCGTGCCAATCCTCTTCCTGAGGCAAAAACCCCGTTCGGATCTGTGATCGAAAGAAGTTCGCGTCTTCTCCATCCGGGTATTTCCGGAGGAACGTCTCGTAGGCTACCAGAGTGCCTGTGTTCTTGGCCCAGAGGTATGCGGCGCCACGGTGCTGTGGCATGCCCGTGGCTGTTAGAACGTAACCGCCGTACCGCGGAATGGGGTCCAGTTTGGCGGTCGAGATTCCGGGGGACACACTGGGTTCTCGCGACGACGGACTCGCCGTTGGGGTGATCGCAACCTTTTCCTGGCGAGCGCAGGACCAGAGCACGCTGCCAGCCAACATCGCCATTGTTGTCAACCAAACGCCCGTTCGTCCGGCTTGTATGCTCATCGTGATGTCCTCATGCAGGGAGCACTCAGCCCTTGGCTGCGCGCAGCAGAATCGTGAAGTCCTTGGCCCCCGTGCAAAGGGAGGTATGTTCGAATTGCGTCACTTCCCGGCGAGGCAACAGGAGAGGCATCCAGCCCGTCTCGTCGAGGATTCGTCCCTCGCTGTCCTTGAACCTCACCTTGATCTGGCATTCGGCCGTGTGATTCTGCCGGTTCACGAAGCGAGCATGGACGCGCGTCCGACCACTTGGCAACTGTTCCGCGTTCAGCGTCTCACAAGGGATCGACACCTTCAGTGCAAAATCGAGGTAGACGAGGTTTTCGGTATCTTGGACCGTAGGTCCCGTCTTGCTCGCACGGTATCCGGCACATCCATACAACGACATGGTCAATCCGGAGCACACGGCTCCCAGAAAGAAAAATCGCAACATTGCTCTCATCGGTTCTGCTCCTGCTGTGCTCTTAACGGTACGCTGTTCCCCGTTGGCCAAGCTTTTTGAATTCGTAGTCTTTCTCCCATACGACGCGACTATCCTCGGCGTCCGTAAGCCGGAAGGTGTACCGGTGAGCCGCCAACATTTTTCCCGCGGTCCCCGACTTTCGCATGGAGTAGGCGTATCCGGTAAGGAAGTAGTCTACCCCAGGCAAGTCCTTGTGCCCCTTGGTCGTGACCTGGCCCGCTCTCTTGGCGTCGCGCTCGGCGTAGATGGCATTGATCGATTCCTTGTCCAGAAACACGACCTTGCCCTCGGAGTGGGCGATGAGATCCTGCCGAATCTTGCTGAGCAGATTGTAGGAGTCGAAGTCCGTTGTGAGGGTGCGATTCTCGATCGTCAGGAACGCAATATGGACCGGTTCCTTGGCACCGGCGATTGTCGGAAGCTCGATGAGGGCGGTTGCCATCTCACGCGACATCGCGCGAATGTCCACATCGCTCGCCTCTACGTCGTTGATGGGCTCATCATCAACATGGACTCGGCCCACGGTTCCAACGCACCCAGCCAAAGCGAGTGCAACGATTGGCACCAGCCATCTCTTTGTCATTTCTGTACCTTGCCTTCCGAGGGATTCCATAGACTTCATGGGGCGTCAACCTCTATTCTCTTTCTTGTTTTCAACACTGGGTCCAAGAACTCTGCCGACCTTGAATCTTGGCCACTCACCGGTTGATGGATCATTCAGCAGTTCTCCGTCAGCGACCTGGATGATTCTGCCCGTCACATCATAGTTGAACAATGTCATGGTCTTTGGAGAAGTGCCGGAAGCAACTAACCTCTCGCTCATGTCATAGAAACAGGTAACGCTCTGCCCGTCGGCGCCGGTGATCAACATTTTACCTGTTCGGTCATCATAACTGAAACGCAAGAGGCGATCTCCCGACTTGCGTGACAACGTTCGCCCTCGGGGGTCATACGTGTTCTCTGCTGTCAGCGCAAGGTGATCCGCGTCAGGTCCGGTACTCATTGTGACGAGGCGACCCAGGTTGTCGTAGGTGTAGCGATGGCGTAGGCCGCTTGAATCCACGACTTGTGCCAGTCTGCCAGCCGTGTCGGGCCGATAGGTAACGTGAGCACCATTGGAAGCTGTAGCAGATACGAGGAAACCACTATCGTCGTAGCTCAAGTCGATCTTCCCAGCATCGCTGGCAACAGCCACGAGCCGTTGGTCCTTGTAAGTATATCGAGTGCAGTTGTCTTCCGAATCGCCAATCCATTCCAAGTTCCCGAGGTGGTCGAATGAAGCGAGCAGGCCATGCGAGAAGCCTATCCGATAGTGGCCATCCGTCTCAACCGCCAAGTCCGGCTGTAAGGCTGACTTCATTTTCCTGTAGTCGAGAGCGGTGGGGTTCATTCGCCAATTGGGATCCAGGTGCTCTCTGTCGACCTGATAACGAAACTCCATACACGATCGGTGGTCAACCAGCGTAATCGTCAAGGCGGGATCAGAGGGCTTACTCTGTGTCACTCCCGTGCGATCAAGCTTCAGTGAGAAAGGCACAACGGACCAGCCGGCGCCGAAGGGGGGTCGTGAATCCATTGCTGAGTTGTAGTACCTTGACAGACCAAGCCGAAGCCTGTGCGGGATGGCAGCAGAGGCGCGTTCAAATGCGATATCAGAATAGGCGGCCGTGAACCGTCCGGCGGTCACCTGAAAGAGGTTTCTGGTGCCTGGGGCGCGAACGGCAAGGTACTGGCGTCCGTCATAGGACAGTGGTGCGCCCGCTTTCTGCCCTTTGACCGCCGACACGGCCTGCGCCGCCAACTTTCCCGTGAGCCCATCTCTGTCGACGACTACCTCAATATTCGGCTCGAACAGAATTCCACCGGCTGGCGGCGGAGACGCCAATCGCAGTTTCGTGAACGTGTCGTAATTAGTGAGGGTGACATCACGATTCCAGGCTTTCAAACCGCCCCCACGGGTCTCCCAGCCAAAACTGTCGCCTGCTCTGACGCTGAGTGGACCAACTCCGACGCCCACATTGCGCCCGTACTCTAGCTTCGTGGCGTCCGGTTGAGTTTTCCAGAAGAATGACCCCAGTCCGGTCTGGCTGTTCCATCGAACGCCATTATCGACGCGTAGACCGGCAGTAGATGCCCATGAGCGGTTTCCAGCCCCATAGTTCTGCCATTGTTGTACATATTGTCTCTGCACTTCAGGAGGTTGCACTCGGAGTTCGGAGACAAACCTGTTCACGTTCCACTGGCTGGGGTTTTGTTTGACAGCCTCCCACTTTTGATCGAGCGCCGTGCCCGTTGGGACCGCCTTCGCGGGATCAAAAAGGGGGCTGCGCATGAGCAATTGGCACTCCGTGGCTGCGAGGCAATGCAAGAGCCCTTCGAGACCATCACTACCCATGACCGCATCCAACGTCTCGTCCTTGTCGGCTCGTTGCCAGGCCGGCCGCGACGGAACGAGTACGCAGGGGGGCGTGACATAGGCCGTACCTGCCACGCCCAACGTGGCCGACCACTCATTGCTGGCAAGGAGGTGGTGCAGGCCAAGAAGGCAGACTTCGGCATCGATGCCGGCACCCTCGTGTAGTCCGAGAGACACCGAGCCATCCCGGCGAGACCAAAGAATGAGGAACGAAGGCCGGTTCTGACTGTCACAGATGCGATTCAGGATCTTCACCAAGTGAACTCGCTGCTCTGGATCCTCCCAGCTCCTCGATGGGCACTGCACCGCAAACAAGGCCCCATCTGTCGCGTCAGAAGCCGCTCGGCCACAGCCGAGGTCCGACGCAAGCCGATTGAGAAGCGCTGAGGCGGTTCTCTCCCAATGCGACCAGTCGTTGACAACCGGAGAAGATGATCTCAGAGCTTCTTCCGAGCCAAATTCCACCAGGACTATGCTGACCGACTGTGCTCGCGACGGCTGTAGCTCCTCGGCCGGGGCAATGCTCCCTGACAAAACCAGAAACGCCCAAAGAATAGGGTAGAGACAGTTGAATTTCATGTCATCCTCCCTTTCCAGACACCATCTCGTCTGTCTATTTCTTGCTCTTTTTTCCTGGCGGTTCGACAGGCACGTACTTCATGCCGAACCGAACTTCCTCGAAGTTGTGAGTGGCCGGCGTCGGAGGCACCATGCAATTTCCGCCCTTGATAATGTGCGGCCCCCACTGGCAAAGGTTGTTGCATCCTTTGTGGTCCAACGCGGTTTTGATTCCTTTTTGCTCGTAAAGGGCGAGCAGGCCTTTCAACTCCATGTCTTTGAGCAGACCGTCCTTATGGTACTTGTCCATCAACTCCCGGGTCGGCGTGCAGCAACAGGTCCCGCCCACGATAAATGGCTTGCTGCCAGGGGTGTGCCCCACGGAGTCGAAACAGTACATAGGCGGTGGTGCGGTCTCGGGCTTGGCCGAGAACGGGACTTCTTTTTGCGTAGCGCACCCCAGAGCCACGCACGCAAGCACGGCCGATCGAAACAGGATACTTGGATGCGCGCGGTTGCCATCCTTTCGTCCGGTCACACACGAGAGCTTCATCTTCATTTCATTTCCCCTTTTCGTCCGTTTTCTGGGTCTCTGCATCTTGCGGCTTGATCTGGACCATGCGCAGGCCATAGCAATTCTGGGCGTTTGCCACGCTCCTGAGGCAAAGCACGGGCCCTTGCGGCCCAGGGACAGGTACGTCAAACCAAATTTGCCCGTAGTGCTTCAGTTCATTTCCCTTCTTGTCATAGGCCTTCAGCGAGATCGTGTGGTTTCCCGGCGGCACCGCTGCCGTGAAAACGTAGTATTTCAAGGACAGCCCGTACCAGGAACGAAGGTCCTCATAATCCTTGATATTGACGTTGACCCCGGTCAATCCGGACAGGACCCCGGATAGAACAGCTTTGCCTACCTGCCTGGCGACGCGAGCGCTGTCAGCCTGCCCCCACGTCTGGCTCTTTGCCTGGACCAGCAGGTCAATCGCCTCCGCAGGCGCATTTCCCGCCGCACCGTCAACGGTCAGTGCTATCCGTGT
>Ga0315275_10002492_pt1 | contig 16649 bp, 8 predicted proteins | sample YL17G03_0_MG_FD_205557 | JGI IMG/M metagenome (GOLD analysis project Ga0315275, IMG submission 205557) | Sediment microbial communities from Yellowstone Lake, YNP, Wyoming, USA - YL17G03_0 | ecosystem: Environmental > Aquatic > Freshwater > Lake > Sediment | place: USA: Wyoming | collected... | reverse complement strand
GTATAAGGTTTCGCGCGTCGTTGTGCGGGGAGTTCACGCCATCGGACACGCAACGCACCCAAAGCACGCCGGTGCTGCGGGGATGAGTCCTATAAATCCATACAGAAGGAGATCCGGCATGGATAGGTCAAGAACGCTCGGCATGGCGGTGGCGTTAGCTTGTGCGACCCTGCTGACAGGGTGTTTTCACTCGAATCCTGAGGACATTCAGGCTTGGGTCAAGCCGTATGAGGCCAACGTGACGGCCGACCGCTACATCGTGCAGCCGCCGGATGAGCTGGAGCTCCGTTGCGCTCAGGTGCCCGAAGTCAATATGCAGCGGCAGCGGATCCGGCCCGACGGGAAGATCAGTTTCGAAGTGTTGGGCGAGTTCGAGGTCGCCGGAAAGACCCCGGAAGAGATCGCTACCGCGGTAGGCCAGCGCGTCAAAGAGTTGTATACCCTGCCGGGAGATCACGCCGTGGATGTCCGGGTCGCCGTCTTTGCGAGCCATGTCTACTACGTTCTGGGCCAGTTGAATCGGCCGGGACCCAGGACCTATACCGGGCGGGACAGTGTCTTGACGTCCATAGCGGAGGCTCAGCCCAACCCGTTGGCCTGGCAAAAGCGCATCCAAGTGATCCGGCCGTCGGCCCAGGAAGGCACCGATCCCTACATCTTCGAGGTGAACTACAAGAGGATGATTTACCGCGGGGACACGTCCAAGAACGTGCTTCTGCAGGAAGACGATATTGTCTATGTCCCGCCGACCGTCCTCGCTGCCATCGGTATGGTTCTTGAGGAATTCATCTCGCCGGTCGCCCGTGCCTTCTACGGCGCCTACCTCGTCCAGAACCCGCCCGGGTCGTCTCAAGGCTACGCTCCCATGAGTGGCGGCTACGGCGGCCGCTACTAACCATAGAATGGATGAAGGATGACGGATTAGGGATCGCTGAGAAGGAGAATGTGGACCGGATCATGGATCGCCAATCCTCCATCGTCAGTGATGTCACCCCGGACCGCGCTGGGGGGCCTCGATCCTCCGTCCACAGCCGGGCCTTGCGATGGACCCACTTGCTGAGCACGGTCTGGTTCATCGCGTGCATCGGCTACGTTCTCGTTCTGGTGCTGCAGGAACTCGGGTTCAAGTGGTGGCTCATCTTCTCGTTATCCGGACCGTCCGCCCTGGTCGTGTTCCTTCTGGTCAGCCTGTACCTGTTCGCCCTGTACCGAGGCATCGGCGAGGCCCAGCAAATCGAGATCGAGCACCCCCTCACCACGACCAGCTACTACATGGGGTTCTACGTCGCGGCCCCGCTGCTCGGCGGGCTGGCCGGCACGCTCGGTACGGTGGGAGTAGTCACGGATCCCGCCCGATTCCTTCTGGGGGTCACCTTGGGGACCCTGGGCGTTACGTTTGCCGTCTGGGTGATTGTCGATCCCGTCCTGGGCATGATGGAAATGCTCCTGCCGGCCAGCCGCAAGCATCGAACCGAACGGCTGGCCCAGGCCGAGGCGCAGTGGCGGGCCCGCCAGGAGAAACGAGAACACCTGCTGGCGGAGGCCTTCGCACGAGAGGAGCGGGAACGTCTGCTATGGCAGCAGAACTTGCAGTTGCAGGCCCAAAGGCTGGCGGTCCTGCTTGCCTGCGATGCCAAGGATTTTGCGCAGGCCGAACGGGAGGCCGTGGACATCGGCGCCCAGGCCTGGCGCCTTGGCGGTCTGAACTGCATGCGTCAGCTCCATCACATGACGATTGAAGCCACCCAGGAGAGAAAACAGAAGACGGAGGACGGGGCACAAGAGACATCGCCGTCCTCCGATTATCTCTCCTATTGGTGGGATGGCGTTGGCGACTGGCGAAGACCGTCACTGGGCTGAACGGCCACCGCCCCACCGCTCCACGTCCTATGTTCGGGTCCACGATCCGCGCAGAAAAACGCCTCCATTCCGCGAAGACTTGGCTCCACAGAATGGAGGCTGGTAGAATCGGTTGCCGACGATGGATAATTGAGACGGGAAGGTGCGGCTTGTCCCTGCCATCCTCCATGGTCATTCTCAATAGTTGCCCTTCTGCAGTTGGTCGAGAAGGGCCTTCGCATCGGTCAGCTCTTGCATCGAAGAGCCGGTGGCCTGTCCCTGCAGGCCCAAGCTCGCCTTGAGCGAGTCCATCTGCTCCTGCAGTTTCAAGGCGTCCTTGAGCACCTTGATCGCGTGGGTGACGCGGCTGGCATCCGCCTGCTCCTTGGCCGACCGGATGTAGGCCTTGTTCGTGTCCAGAGCCATCCGCAATTGCTCTGTCGCCTCCGCCTTGCGTTTCATCGCCGCGTACGTCATGGCCAGGTGAAAACGAGGAGTGGCCCCCAACGGAGAGTTCGTCGGATACAGCTCGATGCATTTGGAGAAGTCCGCCATCGCGTTGTCGGAATCACCCAACCGGTAGTACGCATACCCTCGCGTGTCGAGCAGGTCCACGAAGTCGGGAACGATCTTGAGGCCCCTTTGGGCCAACGCGAAAGCTTCTTGGTATTGGCCCGGCGGATGCTCTCCGTCACACAGAATCCAGGCGAGGTTGTTCAGCGCGATGACGCTGTTCGGATCGATCTCGAGGATCCTGCGGTTCAGTTTCGCCGATTCCTCGTTGCGTCCCGCATCCTGCATCATCATGCTCAGGAGCCTCAGGGTAGACATCGATCGGGGGTTGCGATCCAGGGTCGTTCGTAGGATGTCCTCGCCCACCAGGAGCGCCTGCTTGTCGCCGGTGACGGCCAGCGCCCGGGCAATCGTCGTGGCCACGTCCGCATCCTGGGGATGCGTGGTCAGCCAGCGACGCACGAGCTGGTTCATCTCCGTCCACCGCCGCTCTCTTCGCAATAGTTGCGCCTGCGTCATCGTCGGTGTTGGATCGTTCGGGTCGGCCTGCATCAGCGTATCGAACAGCGATTGGGCCTCTTCCTTTTGCCCGTTGGCGTACAGGGCTTCCGCCAGCGAGAGCTCACATCGCCGGTGTTGCGGTCCCTCCGATTCCGGGAGCTTCTGTCGCAGCAAATCGACCGCCTGTTGGGTTCGACCCGCTCGGGCGTACGCATCGGCCAGCTCGACAAGGACGTCCACGTTGCGGGGATTTGCGTCCAGTAATCCCTTGAGCGTCAAGCCCGCCATGGCCGGCGATCGCACTTTCTCGGCACGCGCCTTGAGCAGAAGCAACGGTCCGTTGCCCTCGTTGTGAGCCAGCCCGCGCAGGGCTACATCCAACGCCTTGGTGGGTTCTTCCTGGCTCAGCTCGAGTTGGGCCAGCCATTGCCATGCCTCGGCCAACTTTGGCTGGCTACTGGTAATCTCGCGCAGGATGCGGCGGGCTTCCTCGACTCCCGGGCCGGTGCCCTTGAGCATGAGGACTTGTGCTTTCAGCAGCCGCAGTTGGGTGTACTGAGCCAACTGGGCATCCTCCGCGCCTCCCGCTCCCGGCGCGGCGGGCCGCCCCGCGTCAGGGCTCCGCGCCGGGCCCGCAGCACCGCTGCGCGTCGGGGCAGCGGTCTTCTCGAAGGCCGGGAGGGCCTTGTCAAGAATGGCCTCGGCTTCACCAATCAGCGACATATCCCTCGATGCGATGAACAGCAGGGCCGCGAGTCTCTGGATCATCACGTTATCCGGCGCCAGGGCCAAGGCCTGCTTGACATCGGAGATCCCATCCTTGATTCGGCCAATCGTACGATAGAAATCGGCACGGGTCGCCCAGCTTTCCGCCTTCTGGGGCTCCAGAGCAATCACCCGGCTGAAGTCCTCCAGGGCCTTCTCATTCTGTTTCAGGACGATATGGGTCCTCGCCCGGAGCAGATAGGCCGGTGTGTTATGAAGCTTCTCCACCGTCTGATCGCAAAGCCGGATCGCCTCTGGACCATTGCCCTGCTGAACGTACAGGTTGATTTGTGCCGCCGTCACGGCCGTCGAATCCGGGGTCTTGGCCTTGAGACCGTCGAGCAGCTTCTGCGCCTCGTCAAACTTCTTCTCCCGCATGCGGACCAACGCCAGGGTCAGACTGGACAGCGCATCATTGGGGTCCTGCACGATCATCTTCTCCAAGATGTTGGACGCCCCGACCAAGTTGCCGCGCCGGAGATCGTCCTGCAGCCGCAGCTTCTCCAAGTCGGGATCCTGCAGGTTCTGCTGGGCCGCCCGATCGAGAAGGCCCCGGGCCTCGTCGAATTCCTTCATATTGTTGAGAGCCACGATCGTGCGTACGAGAACCGGTATGCTGTTGGGCAAAAAGCCCAGCGCCTCACGATACGTGGTGACCGCCAACGACAGATCGTTGGCCTTCTCGTAGGTAGCCGCCAGAAGGAGCCGGCTCGCATGATCCTTGGGATTGACCAGCAGGTTCTCCTGCAGCAGCTTGACAATCTGCGGATAGTAGACCTTGAACTCATCTCCGCTGCTGCGATTCCAGAGCCGCGCCTGCTCGAACCGCCACTGCCAGCCTCCTTCTGTCTCCAGGGATTTGATCTCATCGATGATGGCCTGCGCCTTGCCCGGGTCCTTGGTCACCTCCTCCCGGTTCAGAAGCAGACGCCTGGGTTGGATATCGGTGGGGAATCGGACGGCGAGGTCGCTGAGCCACGGGGTCAGCTTGTCCTCCTGTTTCCACTGACGGTAGAACTCGGCCATGACCAAGCCCAGGTCGCGCCGGGCGCGGGGATCCTCGATCCTCGCGATGCCCTCCTTGACCACCGATTCACATTCCTGATGCTGGTTTCGCTGATCCAGAAAGAGAGCCAAACCCCGGACGGGTTCCAAGGCTTGGGGGAATTTCGCCACGGCGTTCTGAAACCGCGTCTTCGCCTCGTCGTCCTTGCCCTGCGTCGCACACAATTCCGCGTGAAGCAGCACGATCCTGCTCTCGGAAGGATACTTGCCCTCCAGATCGGCCAACAGGGACGCCGCCTCGGCGAGCTTGCCGCGCACCATGGCGATCTGTGCCTGGAGAAGCTTGACTGCGAGCGCCCCGTCGGTCGCCTTGTCGAGCTGCCCCAGGCGTGTTTCTATGTCCTGCCAAGCCTTCTCCCGTTGTGCCGCCGGACCGGTGTCGGCCGCCAGCAGATACGTTCGGGCTTGCAGCTCCAGCAGCATCGCTTCCGAGTGGTTGGGGGAGAGCTGTCGAATCTCGCCCGCTTGGGCCAGCACTTCCGGCCATTCCTTCGTCTGTGCCAGTAACTGCGCCAGAGCCACGCGGCCTTCGAGATAGCCGGGCTCGTCCGTCACCAGGAGGCGGAGCTGACCGATCGCCGACTGCGTGTCACCCAGGCGGGACAACGCAGAAGCCAACATCATGTGGACCACCGGCCGCCGATAGCCGAGCGTGACGGCCTTTCGCCAACCCGTGACGGCCTCCCGCAACTGTCCTTGCTTTTCGGCCACAAGCCCTTCCAAAAATGCGGCCGCAGGGGGAGCGATGTCCTTCTGCCGCAGTTGGGTGATGCAGTCGCCGGCCTCCTTCAAATGGCCCGACCGAACCAGCAGCTCGGCGGCAACCGGCATGAAGTCCCAGGGCTGGGCCGCCAACGCCTTCAACCCCGTCTGGGCCACCGTGTACATCTCTTCGGCCGAGTTGGCCCGCGACGCCAGATCCGCCCAGTGCAACCAGAGCAACGGCAGCAAGGGCTCCGTCAGATCTTTCGCCTGCAAGGCCTGGAGATGCTCCCGGGCCTTGTCCAGCTCATTGGCGTTCTTCCATCCTCCGACGAGACGAAGCCTCGTTTCCGTGTCGGACAAGTCGCACTTCTGCGCTTGTTCCAGATCGGCAAGGGCTTTCTCGCGGTCCTTCTGCCGCAGACGAAAATCGGCACGAACGATGTAGGCCATCGCCGATTCCGGGTTCTTGGCAATCGCGTCCTCGAACCAGACCGGCGCCGGTTTGCTCGCGGTGTCACGATACTGCTCCGCCAACAGTCCCATCCTCTCGTAGGATAGGATGTCCTCCGGATGTCTCTCCAGGATCGTCGCCAATTCCGTGGCGGCCCCTTTGGGATCTCGCAGTCGCCACAGGATATCCGCGAGCATGCGGCGGATGGCAACGTCATCATGGGTCTTCAGGTAGTTCTCCGCGATGGGTTTGGCATCTCCCGGCGAACCCATGGACTGATATACTTCGATGGCGCGCTGCGTCGCCTCCTTGTTCCCGGGATCCAGGCGGAGGGTTTCCCGATACGCGTTGATCGCCAGCGCAACGTTGCCCGAAATCACGGGCCGTTTCTTGCACTGCGCATCGGCGTATTTGAGCAGGACGTCGACGGTCCCGCCGTTGAGATAGATGTAGTCACCGAGCTGAGTGGCCGCCTCGTCCCAGTCTTTGGCCGCGTACGCCGCCTCCCCCAGCGAGAGGGAGCGAACGGCCCTGGAGCTTTTCTGCCACTGATGCAGCGCGTAGGCCGCTGCCGTGAACACGGCCAGTGCCACTATCAGGACTGTCGCCAATTTCCAATTGAAATATCTTGCTGCCATTGACTGCGCCCTTTCTCACTGAAGTGAACGTCTGCAAAATGGACATGGGGCCTGCTTTGGGAAGGAGCAATCTACTTCGTGTCGATCCTTCCTTCCCAAACCGTCAACGATTGACAGTGCGTAGGTTAGGTCCATTTTGCAGAAGTTCACTCACCGCACTAGAACTGGCTGACAAAGTTCCCCACCATTCTTGTGAACGTCCGCCAGCATATCCACAAATCCAGGCCAAGGGAGAAATCCCGGACATATTGCGTGTCGTAGTGGATCCATTCCTGGAAATCCTTCAGGGGCTCCCGCGTTCGGCGCACCTGCCACAGGCCGGTGATCCCCGGCCGCACGGAAAGCCGTGCATCGCGCCAGGAGGGACACAGCGTGTTCTCCAACTCCGGCGAGGGCCGGGGCCCCACCACGCTCATCTGCCCGCACAGCACGTGGAAGAACTGCGGAATCTCATCCAGATAGGTTTCGCGCAGGAAGCGGCCGACCGTGGTGATGCGGGGATCATCGGCCATTTTGAACTGGGGACCATCCACCTCGCTGACGAAACGCAGTTTGTCCTGCATCTTGTCCGCTCCCGATCGCATGGTCCGGAACTTGATGCAGCGGAATGGCTTGCCGTGAAGCCCCTGCCGCTTGTCCCGGAAAAACACCGGGCCGCGAGAGTTGATTTTGACCGCCAGGGCGATCACGGGAATCACGGGAGCAAACAGAATCAGAACGAGGATGGCCGCGGCCACGTCCGCGATCCGCTTGAGACACCGTGCATAGGAGAATCGCGGCCACGTTCGAAAGACACCATGGTGAGCCGGACCGACAGGCTCCTCGGCCGATCTGCCCGTCGGAGCGATCCCGGGCTCCGCGGCGTGCCCTCGCCTCGACGCAGTGACGACACGGCCCCTGAGCAATCGGTTCGGCTCGACCGACACTCCGGCCCCCACAATGGAGGAATCGATCACGGCATCCCGGCCTACCGTGCTGCCGTCGCACAGAACCGCCGGTCCCACAATGACGGCGCCCGCCTGGACGGTCACTTGTTTGCCGAACAGCACGGGGCCAATGCGACGCGAATCAGGGGAGATATTACCGTCATTGCCGGGAGGCAAATGGGGCTGCCCCACCGCCGATCTCATAGCCGCGTCCGGACTCGACGACCGCCCCAGAGCGGCCCTGCACACCGCCAAGACCCCCTCCTGCGATTCCAGATCATACGCGGAGCCGGCGACGGCTACGCCCTGCAGTCTCAGGCCCTCGGTCCGGCATCTGCCTGCCCACGTGCCGAAGATCGAGAGCAAGTCGCTCTGGAGGGCGGTGCCAAACGCTTCGCGTCGCACGAGGAGATGATGAGGCCAGTCCGCCGGCACCGGCCTCAGAGACATCGAGTCCGCATACAGGCGCCGGTAGCCAACCACTTTGTTCTCCTGTGTCAATCGGACGTTCTCCTGACAAGCCCGCAGATCCGGGGCCGCCGTAACGGCTATGATGTCGGCGTTCGTGACTTCCGGAAGACGCCCCAGCAGGGCATGGTTGACGCACGCGGCAAAACGTCCATTCGTGATCACAATCCACGAACCCCTGCCCGAACGCTCCAGGTCCCCGGCCGCAAGGCTCAACGAATCGCCGTCGAACACCGTATGACCCGGCGCAGCAGGCAAGTCGGCCTGCCAGCTCTGGGGAAGAGCCCACAGCAAGTCATTCGGCTGTGTCCAACCCATCCACTCGGCCGCGGCAGGGCCTGTCTGGCAGCGCCACAGATAGGCCAAACCATCCAGGACCACGCCGTGCAACGGGGCCGTGGACAGGGCATACCGCAACAGACCTGTCCTGCCCTCGGCGCTGCTGTCTCTTGCCTCTCGAACGACAATCAACTGCATAACAGGTCCAGATCACTACTCGATCGTTACGGCGTGACCCCGCCGGACGCGCCGCCGCGCCGCGGGGCCGCCTTTGGATTGACGCTTAGGTCGTGCCGCCGTCGTCAGCGGGGCTCTGACTCGTAAGCAACAGCTTCTTGGCTTTGCGTCCCGACGGGCCCCGCCCCCGATACGTGTAGGCATAGCGGTACAGACTCTGATCCACGGGAACGTTGCTGAGGACGGCGCCAAGAACGCGCGCCCGCCCGCGAGAAAATCGCTCCTTGGCTTCCTGGAGCTCGGGGGCCTTGGTCTGACCGGCGAAGCTGACCAGGACGACCGCGTCCGCCAGCCGGGCCCAGACCAGGGCGTCCGGAAACGCCAGTGCCGGCGGGCTGTCGATGATGATATGATCGTATTCCCGGGCCAGCCGATCGATCTGCTCGGCCGCCAGAGAAGACGTCAGCAACTCGTAGGGGTCGGCCGTGTGGCGCGGATTGGCCGCCAGGACGTGCAGTCCGCTCGACGGCAACACATACGCCGTGCTGCTCGGGTCCGCGCCCAGCAGAACGTCCTGAAGATAGCCCGAACCCTTGGGGACGTTCAGCATGCGCTCCACGTCGGGCTTGCGCAGGTCGCCGTCGATCAGGAGCACCTTCTTGCCCGATTTGGCCAGGCTCGTGGCCAGGTTGACGGCAAACGTCGTCTTGCCCTCGCGCGTGCCGGCACTGCTGACCACCAGCTTGCGCGGCATGCCTCCCTCGTTCAGCAGGCCCAGATTGGCTCGAATCGTCTGGTAGTCGCCGGCAATCTGCTCGGCGAACAGGGCCGGCTTGAGCGTGTGCGAGCTCGTCGTGGTCCCCACAATCGGGAGATGGAGATAGCGTGTGATGTCATCGGCCGTCTGCAGGGTCTTATCCATTTTGTCTCGGAGGAAGGCCAGACCGAACCCGCAGGCCAGGGCGCCGATCACGACCGCCGTGGCCAACTGGACACGCCGGTCGCGCGTCTCCGCCACGTCTGCCCAATACGCGGTCTCGATGCGGGCGGGCCGTTGCTGCTCCATCTCCAGGACCTTGATGCGACGGCTCAGCGTATCGTACAGCTCCTGGTCCACCGTCACCTGAAATTGATAGTCCTGAATATCCAGATTTACGCGTCCGACCTGTCGCGTCTGCGTGTCCTGCTTGTCGACCGCCTCGCGAATCTTGTCGTAGCGGGTCTGAATCCGGTCCCGGTCCAGCTTGGCCGCCGCCAGGCGCTGTTGGGCCGCCTCTTTCAGGCGCGCGTCCAGCCCGCTGTCGAACTCCTGCTCCAATTGCTTGCGCTTGTCCTCCAGCCTCTTCTTGAACGTGTCCAGCGTCGCCTGGGTCCGCACGAGCGTTGGGTGCCCGGCGTTGAGCGCCTGCTCCGCAATGATGAGGTCCCGTTCCATCGCCACGATGCTCCTCGACAGCTCGGTCACCATCGGATCCGAATTCACGTACTCGCGGCGCAAGCCGACCGCCTGCTCCGGCGAGAGATTCACTTTCTCCGTCTTCTCGAGCAGGCTGATGGTCGCCTCGGCGCCGATCTTGTCCGATTCCAGTTGCGTCAGGTCCGTCAGAAACCGGGTTTGAACGCTCAGCTCCATCTCCTGGCGCGGCCCTAAGGTGGTCGTTCCGTAGTCGTCGGCCAGAGTGCGGATTCGCTGGCGCTGGTCCAGGATGCGTTTCAACTGCTCGGAACGCTGCCGTTCCAGGGAGATCAGGTTCTGATTCTCTTTCTGATTGGCTTCGCTGCCGGACTGGGCCACGTAGTTGCGGAGGAATGAATCCACGATCGTCTTGGCCTCCGCCACGTCGCTGCTGCGCATCGACACGGCGATGAGTTCCGTGCGAGGAAGAGCGGCGGCCGTAATCGTCTTTTTGCCGATGGCGTCCCTCAGAATCCTCTCCGGACTGGTATTGCGTTTCGGCGGCAGGAGCGGTGCGATGAGCTTCGCTATCCGGTTCTGAGGCGCGCCGCTCAGAAAGAACAGATTGCGGCCCGCCAAATCGTCCGCGATCAACTGCAGCATGGTGTTGCTGCTCATCAGCAAGATCGCTTGGGTGTTGACGGCGCCGGCATAGTCCGAGTATTCGCCGGGGCTGGCATCCGGCGACAGGATGCCGGGCACCACCGGCCTGACCTTCACCGCCCCCTGCACCGTATACTGGGGCTCGACGACCAGCAAGATCGCCGGCAAGGCCAGCGCGGAGATAGCGATGGTCACGGCCAGCACGATGTACCACCGCTTCCGCACGCTCGCCAACAGATTGACGGTCGGCTGTTCCGGCGGCAGCGGTTGCGCCTCGACCGGCGGCTCATAGACGACCGGTTTCTGCTCAATCACCTGATCCAGGTATTTCTCCAGATTATTCATACGCCTACACTCCCATAATTAAGGGTCTGGTACATGCTGTGCGTGCCGCCGGGAGATAATCGCCGGCTCGATATGGATCGGAGGAGTGGTCAATCGCGCCAGGAGCCATAGCTCTCCCACTACCATGGCCAGCGCCAGAGGCATCATGGCGTAACCGCCCCAGTTGTGAAACCACTGCTGCCATTGCTCTCCTTCGATCAGGGTAAAGGCGATTGCCGTCACGGCGAGTCTGAGCGTGTTGCAGAGGAATGCGATCGGCAGACTCGACCCCAGAAGGATCAGCTTCTCCCACCATGCCCGTTTCACCAGGAGCGCCACCAACCCGCTGATGACGAAAAAGGCCATGATCATCCGCAGGCCGTTGCAGGCCTCTGCCACGGCAACGCTGGAACTGCCGATGTGAATCACGTTGCCGTCCCGCTTCACTTCATAACCGGCCAGTTCCAGGCAGAAGACGGCCGAGGAGGTGGACCATCTCTGGAGGGGAAGCGTGATCGCGTTTTGAACGCGATTCGGCCAGGGAAGCATCAGGCACAGGAACAGGAAAATCGTGGCGAGCTTCGCCAGGTACTTCCAGCCGAGCACCAGCAGCACCACCGCCGCGAGCGTCAGGATCAGGGAGAGCCGTTCCGCGGAGGAATAGAAATCCAAGCCCACGCCCCTTACCGCCTGGGCCAAGAGAAAGGCCACAATCCCGGATAATAATGCCGGTTGAATTGTTATGGATCGCAGATCCTGGCGCCGCAGCCACAGGATGTAAGCCGCCAGAAACGGAACCAGCAGACCCGACGAGTACTCGTCACTTCTCCGCCATACCTCGATGAGATCCGCAAAAGTGGGCCCATAGGACCAGAGAAATGCCGCCAGAACGACAACGCTCCCTGTCAGGTAGGCAAAATGTCCCCTCGGGGCGGGAACCCCTCCGGGCAACCTCGCCGTCCAACGGCCCAAACAGGTCCGCACATATTCCCCCATCCGACTCGGATCGTGTGGCGCCGGCCCGGAGGAAGGAGCGCCGCAACCTCGCGCTGACCGAGTGGCAAGGGCGGTCGTCGCGACGATCCGGGCTCCGCCGGGCACTGTCACGTGCCGACCCACGATGGATTCACGAATCTCACAGCCCTCCCCCACAACGGCACCGGCCCACAGAGCGCTTCTGACCACCACACTTCTGGCGTTGACCACCACGTCCCGTCCGATAATGGCGGGACCGACCACCACAACACCCTCCGAGAGCCGAGCGCGCTCCCCGATCAGCGCAGGACCGCAGACGCGAGCCAAAGGATGTACAAACGCCTCCGGTTCCGCAAGCACAGGCTGGTCGCCGGACCATCCGCATGACACGGCATGCCGATGGTCACCCGCGCGGTCGCGGACGAGGACATCCAGAGCATCGAGATACCCTATGCGGTTGTGGAAGTTGCCGACATCCCGGTCCAGCACGACCGGGTGGACCGTGCCCCCGGCGCGTAGGATGGAAGGGATCAACCCCTCTTTGATATCGGAATACCCGCCGTGAGGAATATGATGCAGAATCTCCGGTCGACACAGGTAGATTTCCGCCGGGCGGCCGGGCCCCGTCTCGCGGCCTCGGCCCGGATTGAACACCATGGTCAGTTCCGACCCGCCGGCCTGATGGGCCTCGATCAGGTCTTCTATTATCGGCGGAGCCAGCATACTGCCCGACAGAACGAGAATGAGGTCCCCGGGATGGGAGGCCACCGCGTCTCGCAGACACCCTGCGGTTCCGGCGGTCAGCTCTTCGACCACCGGTACAGCCTCCAGCGGGGCATCCCGGCAGACGGCCTCCACCGCCGCCGAATCGTCTTTCGCACAACAAACCGCCAGGCGCCGAAACCCCGCCTCCGCCAGATGATCCAGCAAATGCGCAAGGACCGGCTTGTCGGCAAGCGGCCAAAGCGCCGTGGGCAGATGCGCACCCAGCGAGCAGCGCCCGAAGTCACGCCCTCCCACGAGCACGACCACACGAACATCAAGTCCGTGCGATGGATTCCTGGATGTCATCACCTTGGCGGCTTCCAAGCGGACTCCTCTCGATTCCGGCAAAGGCCGTCTATGAGGTCCCCCGATTCTCTCACGCGACCGGATGCAAGCCGGCGAATCGGAACATCGCTGCCGGTATCTCCGATCCACCGAACCGGTCTTCGCCCAGGTCGCGTGCAGGAGCAGCGGTGTCGGCAATAGTACTGAAGTTTCATCATGGACAATCGATCACCTTCGCAATGTCTGCGAACCTCTCTTTCTCTCGGCGCAACGAACAAAAGGACCCCACCTGCACGCGTAGCCGCTCGATCGCGTCGGCTACCGCTGTGCCAATGCCGGGTCCGATAACGGCAGTCTGTCCCACAGCACCACCGTCCTGCCATACTCAGTCGGCAAGAGTCAGCACCTGCTTTGGAAGATTCCGGGAACAAAGGGACGCCGGCCAAGCGTGGAGGGTCGTCCGCGCGGGCCTGGCCCGATAACCGCGATTCACGAAATGCTTTTTGCCCCACGGAGGATCTCCAGGTAACGTCCGGTTTTCCGGGCCACGACCTCGGGTTCCGCTTTGCGAGGCCGAGGCACAAAGGACTTCAACTGCTCCCCTTTCGCCCTCCGTTGCTCGACTGCACCGGCCGCCAAAGCCGCGGCCCAATCCCGAGGCTGGCCAGCAATCGAGTCATCTGCTCCTTCCGCACATAGCGCCGGACGTCGTCAAGAACCTGCCTTGGCTCCCGGACGATGTGCCCATACGCAAATCCGGCCAGTCTCGCAAGGCCGGCGCCGACATAGGGCCTTTCCCTCAGACAGCGTCTGAGACACTTAGCCATCATGAACGCCGGGTGCGTCGCCAGACAGTAGTCGGTCACACCCTGTCGGAACTTGGCGCGTAGAAGGCTCTTTCCGTCCCCCATCCCGACCGGCTTTTGATGAACGGCCTGGATCTCCGGGAAGGACCACGTCTGCCAGCCGTGCTTGCGGGCCATGATTTCCGTGTACGTATCCTCGCCGCCGTTGGGACAAGGTACGTAGCCGCCGATCTGCTCGTAGCAGGCCCGGCGAAAGACCTGCAGTGCCTTCGGTGTCGAGCGCCGGTCGATGAATGCCTCGATCCAGCGCCCGCCGATCTCCTCGATGTACGTCCCCGCGGCGACCCCCAATTCGCGGTTCGCCTCGAAGCGCCGGAAAATCTCCTCGTAATACTGCGGCCCCACGATCATGTCCGCATCGAGAATGCCGAGGTAATCGAACGGGAGGTCTTTCACTCTCTCCACGCCCTGGAGAATCGCGTACACGCTGCTGCCGTAGTAGGTTTCGCCGGCCTTGCGCTGGCGCTGGCACGGCTCGATGAATTCGGCTTGCTCGGCGTATCGGCGGATGATCTCCCAGGTATTGTCCGTCGATCCATCATCCACGATGACCCACCGCGACGGCCGCAGGGTTTGGGCCAGGACCCCTTCGATGGTCTTGGCGATGAACCGGCCTTCGTTGTAGGCCGGTGTGATCAACACGTATGTCTTGCCGGGCACACCGCCCCCGCTATCGATCATCCTGCTGGTCCCCTCATCCACACGTGGGAGTTTCGGTCTGCTTCTTGACGCACAGGGCCCGCCATCCATACAGCGCCCGCCAGCACCCGGCCGCATAGGTCCGCACGTTCTCCCGGCTCTCCGAGTTCGCGCCGCCCGACAGGACGGCCTTGGCCAGCCACAGGGGAAGCCGCAGCAGGAAGAACAGACTCACGAACGCACAGGCCGGGATGTAGGAAGCCAAGCCCTCGTGCTTCCGGAGAAACAGCAGAATACTCGCCCTGAGCTGAAGGCACATGGGGCCTTTGACTTGGGCACTGCTGACCCCTCCCAGGTGCACGATCTGAGCGATCGGGGTGTATAGGACTTTCCAGCCCGCTTTCTGGAAGCGGTAGCACCAATCCGCCTCCTCGCCGTACATGAAATAGGTCTCGTCCAGCACGCCCACCCGCTCGATGGCTTCACGCCGGACGAGGATGAAACAGCCCGCGACGACATCGACCGCGCGAGCATCCAGGCCATCCCACCACGTCATCCGCTCCCGGCCGCAGAACCGGTTTCGCGGCCAAAGCCTGTTGAGATACAGGGCCGCGATCAACAGGCTCAACGCGGAAGGAAACAGGAAACACGTCGGTTGCCACGTCTTATCGGCATTCAACACGCGGCATGCTACCGCCGCCGCCGCCGCATGGGCCTCGGCGAAGCTCACCATCTTGTCGATGGCGCCATCGAGGATGAGTGTATCGGGATTCAGCAGCAGGACGTAGCGGCCTTTCGCGGCCTCGATCCCCTGGTTGTTAGCGGCCGCAAAGCCGCGGTTGGCCGTGTTGGCCAGGAGGACCGCCTGGGGAAAGTCCTTCTTGACCATCTCGGCCGAGCCGTCCTGGGAGGCGTTATCGACGACGATCACCTCGAACCGGACGTCCTTCGTCTGCTCGTAGACCGTCCGCAGACAGTCGCGCAGAATCTCGCGAGTATTCCAGCTCACAATCAGGATGGAGACCTTCGGCGGATTCATCCTCGGATCCTCGTTGAACTGCATCAATAGGCGTGCTGCGTCCGTGCCACAACTGCCCTCCGCGGGACAGGCTTGGGCGCCTCATGGACTTGGCCGTATAGGAAGGCGACGCTCGCGAGCAGAAGATACCAGATCATGGCGATCTGGCCGAAATAGGACACCCCGATAAACGACAAGCAGTGCCCGATAATGGTCACGAAGACACCCCACGCGAGGTAGGATTCACGTTTGTCCTGCCAACGCACGGACAGACGGACAGCGGCCCTGGCGCCGACGAAAAGGATGATGCAGAACAGCACGAGAGTGACGGCCCCGCCGCGCACCCCTTCCAGAATATACTGGTTGGTGATGTCCTCCAATCCCCAGCCCCAGGACCCTGTCTCGCGGGTGCCCAAGAGCATCCATTCGGAAGCATGGCGGATGGCCGCATCGATCAGGGCATAACGGTGCCAGCCTGTGGAGCCGGAGATCACGCCGACACGGGCCACCAGTGTCCAGACGGGACCATTCATCACGATGTGCAGCGCGATCACCAGGGCCACGACTCCCCAGGCCGCCGTGCTTGTGTAGCGCCGCAGCGGAAAAGCGGCCAGCAGGACGCCCACGGCGGCCAAGGTCAATACCGGCGTGCTCGAGCGCGTCACCATGACCATGAACGTGCTGGCCGCCACGGCCGCCCAAAAGAGGAGCCGGCGCTGCGTCTGCTGCCTGGCAAAGCCTACGAACAAGGGCACGAGAGTCGCCCAGAACAGGCCCATCATGATCGCGTGCGGAAACGTCGCCTGGCACCGATACTGCCCCTCCCGCACGTCTGTCACGACGCGTCCGAGCACGGCGAACGGATTCGTTCCCGTGGCCCACTCCAGGGCGACGAAGGGGAGCATGGCCAGCGCACAGACCGCCAATAGGACGTAGGCGAACCGCAGATCTCTCCAAGACCGCACGCTCTGGCGGAATACCCAGTACAGACACATCCACTCCACGAATCGGCCGGACCGGTTGATGAAAGCACCCATGCTCCTCCATTGAAGCACGTAGATGACACTGCCGACCACAAACCATGCCAGAAGCAGTTTGTCGAACCGGTTCCATCGGATGGGGACGATCTCGCTGCGAATCGCCAGCCGCAGCATTCCCACGAGCACGAGGATGCGCAGCACCTGGAAGTCCAGCTCTCCGACCATGACCGTCTGGTCCGCCGGAGCGAAGCAGGCCCCCACGACGTAGGGAAGCAGGAGGTACTTCCGCGGGAGGACCAAGGTCAACGCCGCCAGCGCAATGGTGATGAAGAGAGTCAGTTCTGTGATTGTCGTTGGGCCGTTCATTGTTCTGAGCCCCACCTTTCTGAGGAACGTCCGTTCGTCAAGCCT
>Ga0315275_10002490_pt1 | contig 16653 bp, 11 predicted proteins | sample YL17G03_0_MG_FD_205557 | JGI IMG/M metagenome (GOLD analysis project Ga0315275, IMG submission 205557) | Sediment microbial communities from Yellowstone Lake, YNP, Wyoming, USA - YL17G03_0 | ecosystem: Environmental > Aquatic > Freshwater > Lake > Sediment | place: USA: Wyoming | collected... | reverse complement strand
ACCGGGCGATGTGGTTGGCCAGATGATGCTTGATTCGTCCGGCGGTGCACATCCCGGAGCCGGCGATGACGACGACGGTCCCTTTGATGGCGTTGATTGCCTTCGATTCCTTCGTCGTCTCCGTGAACTTCAGGCCGGGGAAGTCGAAGGGCGAATCCTTGATCCGAACGCGCCGGCGCATCTCGGTGTCGAACAGCTCCGAATGCCGCCGGAAGACCTTCGTGATCGCACTGGCCATTGGGCTATCGAGGAAGACCATGATGTGCGGTATGGCGTCCTCCCGCAGAAGCTCGCTGATGTAGTAGAGAAGCTCCTGGGACCGTTCGAGGGCGAAGCTCGGCACGATGATATTGCCGCCGGCGGCTTTGGTCTTGTTGATGGCATCGGCGATGGTGGCCTTGATGTCGGTCCGGTCGTCGTGCAGACGGTCCCCGTAAGTAGACTCGACAAGGATGTAGTCTCCGTCCTTCACCGGGTCAGGGTCGCGAATGAGGGGCCGATGCATCCGGCCGACGTCCCCCGAGAACAGCACGTCCCGCGATTCGCCGTTCTGTCGCACGTCCACGTTGATGAACGAGGAGCCCAGGACGTGGCCCGCCTCGCTGAACGTGGCGTGCATGCTCGGCGAAACGCGGATTTCCTCCCCGTACGGGACCGGCGAGAACAAAGGCGTGCACGCCTCCGCGTCCGCGACCGTATAGAGCGGCACGTCCCCGTGCGGCCCTTCGCGGCCTTCCTTCTTGTGCCGCTTGCGTTTGTAGGCGGCGTCTTCTTCCTGGATATTGGCGGCGTCGAGCAGGATGATGCGGGCGATCTCCGCGGTTGCCGCCGTGCAGTAGATCTTGCCTTTGAAGCCCTCCTTGACCAGCTTGGGCAGCAGGCCGCAGTGGTCCAGATGGGCGTGGGTCAGCAGCACCGCGTCGATGCTCGCCGCCGGCACGTCGAACGGGTCCCAGTTGCGCGAGGCGAACTGACGCTCCTGATACAGGCCGCAATCGACCAGAATGCGTGTCCCATCCGCCTCCAACAAGTGCCGGGAGCCGGTCACGTTGCGAGCGGCCCCCAAAAACGTCAACCTTGCTTGCATGCCATGCTCCTGCATGTCGTGTCATTTGCGTCGTCTCAACATTCTATGGGCCTGGGCTCCTCCCGTCAAGAACTCGGGCGTAGGCCAGCCGACACGGGGCCGAGAGGACGGCAGGGGCAGCGGTCCGCGTCGCTCGCAGCGGATAGTGCACCCGAGCAGAGGGGATTTTCGGTTGATGTTGGGGCGGGAAGCGGGGATAATAACTTGGCTGTAAGAACGCCGCCATCGGCAGGGCCGGCCGGGGGACCTCGTGCGGATGGTGATTCGTCGGGACCCCAAACGCGATGAATTGCGTTTGGGAACCCTTGCGAGCGTGGCGGAATTGGCATACGCGCCAGGCTTAGGACCTGGTGTCCGTTAAGGACGTGGAGGTTCGACTCCTCTCGCTCGCATTGCTACTCGCAGGCCGTGCGGCCCCGCACGGCACTTCCTGGCGAGCGAGGACGCTCGCCCTACTTTTGCGGATGGATGCATGGTTGGAGCAGGAGAAGCTATGAAACGATACCTTCTCGCCGCAGTGCTGTGCCTGACATGCGTTTTCGCGGGCACTTCCTGCACGACTCCAGCCACCACGCCGGCCGACCGTGCCGCCGGTTCCCAGGCTTTGGCGGTGCTGGGGGCGTTCAATCAGGAGGTGATGCTGCTTCAAGGCATGCTGACCGAGGCCCAATCGCGCGAGATCGAGGGGATTCAGTTCATCTCGGGGCGAATCGGGGATCAGCCGGTCGTCATCGCGTGGACGGGGGTGGGCAAGGTCAACACCGCCATGACGACGACGCTGCTGCTGGAGCATTTCCAGCCGAAATACGTGGTCTTCACGGGTATTGCCGGCGGGGTCGATCCGAACCTGGAGCCGGGCGATATCGTGATCGCCAGGCAGACGGCCTACCACGATATGGGGACGCTGTGGACGCAGGGCATCGAGCACGGCGGGGTCAAGAGCCGGATGACGGGCAATCCCAACCCTGTCTTCTTCCCGGCCGACCCCACGCTTTTCGCTGCCGCCGAGCGGGCCTGCCGGAAGATGACGTTCAATGCCGCCGCCCTACGGACGGGCCGGCGGCCTCCGAAAGTCGTCGTCGGGACGGTCGTCACGGGCGACGTGTTCGTGGCCTCCAAGGAAAGGTGTGCCGACTTGGCCGACAAGCTCGGAGCCGACGCTGTAGAGATGGAAGGGGCCGCCGTGGCACAGCTCTGCTACCAGCGTGAGGTGGGATGCCTTGTCATTCGGAGCATCAGCGACAAGGCCGATGAAGAGGCCATTATGGATAAGCAACTGTTCTACACGATGGCCGCGAAGAACTCGGCCGGCCTCGTCGTGGAGACGGTACGGGCGTTGACGAGGGGCGGAAATGAGGAGTGAGTGCGCTATGGCCGGGAGACAACAGACTACTGCAAGAATCGAGGTCATGGCCGGGATCACAACGTTCCTCACGATGGCCTACATCATCTTTGTGAACCCGACGATTCTGAAGGACGCGGGCATGGACCCGCAGGCCGTGGTCATCGTCACGTGCCTCGCGAGCGCCCTGACGACGGCCCTTATGGGCCTGATCGGCAACGCTCCCATAGCTATGGCGCCAGGCATGGGCCTAAACGGGTTCCTTGCGTACACTCTCGTCGGGCACGGGCAGATCACCTGGCAGGCGGCCCTCGGGGTCGTGTTTCTCTCAGGCATGCTGGGTGTCGTGCTGACCCTGGTGGGTCTGAGGAAGCGGCTGGTGGAGGCGATCCCCGTGAGCCTTGTTACGGCCATATCGGTGGGCATCGGCCTGTTCATCACGTTCATCGGCTTAGTCTACATGGGGGTCATCGTCAAGAACGACAAGACGCTCGTCGCGGCGGGGCCGATAACCGGCACGGTGGCGATCGGCCTGGCCGGCCTGCTGCTGATGGCGTTCCTGGAGATCCGCAAGGTCAAGGGGGCGTTGCTCATCGGCATCATCTTCTCGACGCTTCTGGCGGTGGTCTGCGGCTACGTGGAGCGGCCGTCGTCGCTGGTGTCCTTCAGCTTCGACATCCGACCCGTCGCCTTTCAACTGGACATCTTCGACGCTTTGAAATGGAGCCTCTTCGGGAGTATCTTCACGCTGATGTTCATGGACATGTTCGACGGCATCGGCACGCTCGTCGCCTGCTGCCACGAGGCCGGGATGGTCGATGAACAGGGCCAGATCAAGGGGCTCGGCCGGCTGCTGGTTCTCGATGCTTCCGCGAGCATGATCGGGGCCGTCTTCGGCACGTCCAGCGTGACCGCCTATATCGAGTCGGCCGCCGGGATCGAGCAGGGCGGTCGTACGGGCCTGACCGCTCTCGTCACGGCCCTGTGCTTCGTGTTGGCGCTATTGTTCGTGCCCGCGGTCGGGATCGTGCCGAAATACGCGACGGCACCGGCGCTGGTCATGGTGGGCCTGTTCATGATGAGGGAGGTCAAGCGGATCGACTTTTCCAACATGGAAGAGGCGCTGCCGGCGTTCATCATCCTCGTGATGATCGCATTGAGCTACAGCATCAGCACGGGCCTGGCCTTCGGGTTCATCTCCTTCGTGCTGATCAAACTGGCGGCGGGCAAGGTCAATGACGTGAAGCCGACGATGTGGGTGATTGCGATGTTGTCGTTAGCCTTCGTTACGATGGATCACCTGCGGGCTGTTTTCAACTCATTGTGACGGGACTTCTGCAAAATGGACATTAGGCCTGTTTTGGGAAGGAAGAATCTTCTTCTTGATTTTTCCCTCCCAAACCGCATATGTTTGACAAAGCGTGAGTCAGGCTGATTCTTCAAGGAAATCGAGAAAAGAGATTTCCTTGGAGAATATAGGCCTAATGTCCATTTTGCAGAAGTCCCAATGATTTCTGAAGGAGTGCTGAAATGGGAAAAGTGGGAATTGGCGTGAACATGGAGTTTGTGCGGCATGCGGACAAGCCCTTCGAATGGGGTGTGAACAAGGCGGCCGAGCTGGGCTACGAATACATCGAGCCCTGGGTCCACCTGGGCCGGGAGCTGATGAGCGAGGCCGGCTACTACATGACGGTCTCGATGTCCGATGACCCGTATCGGGTCCGGCGGGCGTGCGAGAAGGCGGGCGTGAGGCTCTCCGGCTTGTCGTCCCATACGCCGCTGTGCAGGCCGGACATCAGCGGAAACTACCTCAAGCAGGCGATTCGGTTCGCTGCCGAGTGCGGGGCGCCCGTCGTGAATACGGACGAAGGCCCCAAGCCCCCATGGACGACGAAACAGGAAGATCACGTGCTGATGAAGTACACGCTGACCGAGGCGGCGGCGTTTGCCGAGAACCGGGGCATCCTGATCGGGTTGGAGCCGCACCAGCAGTACAGCAAGACACCGGCCGGGCTGGATCGCATCTACGGCCTCGTGGATTCGCCTGCCATCGGCATCAACTTCGACACGGGCAACTCCTATCTGAGCGGCCACGACCCGATTGAGTGGCTGGAGCGGGTGAGGGACCGGCTGGTCCACTTGCACGCCAAGGACATTTCCATTCAGCACTCCCAGGCCGAACGAGGCAAAGTCACGGGCACGCCGGCCGGCTGCGCGTGCGGCGAGGGCGTCATCGACTGGAAGAAGGTGATCCAGGTTTGCCGGCGCGCCAAGCGCGACATCGTCCTGAGCGTCGAGTGCGGGACCATCGACCAGGCCGAGCGGAGCATCCAGCACTTGAAGCAGTTCGTGTGAGACGGGAAGGAGATGAACGAATGGCTGGCAGCCGTGTATCCGCCATGGTCGGCATACTGCTCGGCGTCTTGCTGCTGTCGCCCACCGCTGGGGCGCAGCAGATCGTGATGGACGCAAACAGCTTGACAGTCCGAACCGGTAGTGCGAATTTGCTGCAATACCGCTACGCCAACGTCCCGTTCAAGCCCTACATCAAAGAGCTTTGCACGCCCAGCGGCATCAACGTCCTGCTCGACGCCCCGCCGGATCACCTGCATCACCACGGCCTGATGTTCGCCTGTGCCGTGGAAGGTATTGACTTCTGGGGCGAGGCGGTTGGGCCAGCAGGCGGCCATTTCGATCCGCAGCCTGGCAAGCAGCAGCACGACGGATTCAGAGACGAGGCTGTGACCGAACTGAGGGGCCACCGCCAGGCCCGCTTTCGCGAGTCTGTGCTGTGGCTTTCTCGGGGTGGCACCAGGATGTTGTCTGAGAACCGAAGCATCACGGTCAGCCGAATCGGTACCCCGGAGGCCACCGTTCTGACGTGGGAATCTTCGGTATATCCGCTATGGTCCCGGATAACAGAAAAGCCTGTCACTTTGAGCGGTTCTCATTATCACGGGCTGGGCCTGCGTTTCATTCGGTCGATGGATGCCACAGGCGAGTTCCGCAATCCGGACAACGATTCGGGCGTTGTCTTCCGGGGCGAAGAGAGGCTAACGCGTTCGAGGTGGTGTGCATACACGGCGCAGGCCGACGGCAAGACCGTGACTGTTGCGATGTTCGACCTCCCGGCCAATCCCCGGCATCCGGCGACCTGGTTCACGATGGCCAAGCCATTTGCCTACATGTCGGCTACATTGAGGCTGCACGAGCAGCCGCTGGAGCTTGACAAAGGCAGCAGACGTTTGACCTTGCGGTATGGTGTGGCCCTATGGGATGGCCGGCCGGAGATGGAACGGATCGAGGCCGTATACAAGGAATGGGTAAAGATGACATGGTGGGAGGTAGAATTGCCATGAATGAAAGCAAAGAGAATCGGAGCGCAAAGATCAGCCGGCGAGGGTTCATGTACGGTGCGGGCACCATAGCTGGGGCGGCGATTGTGGGCGTGGCTCAGAAGCCTTTTGTCGGCCGGGTGTTGGGAGCCAACGAGCGGCTGGGCATCGGATTTATCGGCTGCGGCGGGCGCAGCGGGGCTCATTTCGATGCGGTGCACTGGCTCAAGACCCAAGGGAAAGAGCCGGTCGAGATCGTCGCGGCGTGCGATGTCTACCGGCCCCGGCTGAACAAACGCGTCGAAGGCTTCGGCGGCAAGGCGTACATGGATTACCGCGAGCTGTTGGCGGACCCCAAGGTGGACGTGGTGTGTATTGCCACGCCGGACCATCATCATGGCCAACAGGCCATCGACGCGATCAAGGCTGGCAAGCACGTCTACTGCGAAAAGCCCGTGACCCATTGGCGGCAGTTCGAGTTGACGAAGAAACTGGCCCACACGGTCCGTGACTCGGATCGCGCCTTCCAGCTTGGCTCGCAGGGGATGTCGGATTCGGCCTACCACCAGATGCGAAAGCTTGTGGTGGATGGTCTGATCGGCCAGCCGATTCACGCGGAGTGCGGCTATTTCCGCGTGGGCGACTGGGGCGAGCGCGGCATGCCGATCGACGACCCGAACGCCAAGCCCGGGCCGGACTTGAATTGGGAGGCCTTTCTGGGCGATATGCCCAAGCGGCCGTTCGATGCCAGCCGGTTCTTCCGATGGCGGATGTACGAAGACTACGCCGGCGGGCCTTCCACCGACCTGTTCCCCCACAGCCTGACGCCTGTTCTGCACATTCTGGGCGTCAAGATGCCCAGCGCCGTGGTCGCCACCGGCGGCAAGTTCCGCTACCAGGACCGCGAGATCCCGGATACGTTCAATACGCTCATCGACTACCCGGAAGGGATTACGGTGGCGGTCCTGGGGACGCAGGGCAACGACTACCAGGGGCCAGCCGGCGGTCGGGGGGCCCCGGGCCGGGTGCCGGTGATTCGCGGCTGGGACGGCACGCTGACGATCCAGGGCAATGAGATCGTTTTCGTGCCCGCCGACGGGTCGAAGAAGAAGCCGCAGCGATTCCCCATCGAGCACGGCGAGGACTTCACCGGCTACTGGCGTGGCTTTCTCGCCTGCTGCCGGTCCGGAAAGAAAGAGACGGCGAGCACTATGGACTTGGCTTTTTACGTGCAAACCGCGCTGCAGATGGGTATGCTCGGCCTGCGGGCAGGCAAGACCGCCCGATTCGATCCCGACAAAGAACAGATCGTGCTTTGAGGTCTGGTGACCTGACGTTGCCTAAAGCAGATAGCATCATGTGTCGAAACAGTATAGAGAAGAAGGAGGTTATCAGTATGGTTCGCAAAGAGAGCATTGGGTTGGTGGTTGTCGTAGCGGTTTTGTGTCTCATGTCGGTGGTGCAGGCGCAGGATCGTCGAGATGGCGGTCCGGGCGGTCCGCCCCAGGTCGCAGGGGTACAGCCTCAGGCGCAACCGCCCGTTGGTCCTGGTCCCATGCCTATGATGAAGGAATTCGCCGAGCAGTTGCGTGTCCGGGCGCGAGAGGCCCAGGAGCTGGCCGACCGGCTGCGCCGCCAGGCGGATGAGCTTGACCAGATGACCCAGCGGCCGATGAATCGCGGCAAGGGCCCGCAGGACATGGGGCAAGCACCGCGTGAGCTGGCTGAGATCAAAGAGGCTATCGGCCGTGCGGAACGGGAGGGACGCCGGCAGGAAGCGGATGAGCTGCGCAGGCGTGCCGAGCAACTGATGGGGCGATCCCAACCCATGCCGCCCGGCCCTCGCATGAATGAACGGCAGGAGATGAAGAGACAGATCGAGCGTCTGCGAGATGAGGCACAAAAGGCCAAGGACCAGGGCCGCGTGGACGATGCCAAACGCATCTGGCAAGAGGCCGAGCGGCTGGAGCAGCAGTTGCGCCAGCAGGGGCCGCGTGAAAAGGGCGAGCCCGGCAAGCAGATGCCGCCCGAAGTCCAGGACATACTCAAGGCCGCCGAGCAGGCCCAGCGCGAGGGCAAGAAGGATGATGCCCGCCGCATGCGAGAGAAGGCCGAGACCATCGCTCGCCAAGGGCAGGAACAGAAAGGGAGGCAACCCAATGAGCCGCAGGGCCCGCGCATGAACGAGCCGCAGGAGATCAAAGGGAAGATTGGGCGTCTGCGCGATGAGGCTCAGAAAGCCAAAGAGCAAGGCCGCGTTGAGGATGCCGACCGTCTCTGGAAGGATGCGGATCGTCTTGAGCAGCAGTTGCGCGAGCAGGGGCCGCGTGAAAAAGACGGGCCCGGCCGGCCGATGCCGCCCGAAGTCCAGGACATACTCAGGTCCGCCGAGCAAGCCGAGCGGGAAGGCCGGATGGAAGATGCCCGCCGGCAGCGTGAGAAGGCCGAGATTGTGGCACGCCAGGTTCAGGAACAGAAGGGGCAAGGCCCCGAGCAGCCTGGCCGGCAGCTCAAGGACGAAATCATGCGCAGCGTGGAGGAGCTCAAGAAGGAGATTGGGCGGATTTGGCAGGCAGTAAATGAGATGCGAAATCGTCCAGAGAATCGCCGTTCTTAGGGCCAAGAAGGGCAGCAACAGCAAGACAGTGCCAAGAATCAGCCCTGAGCGATGGCGCGTTCCATCGGTGTTCAGGTACAGCGATCGGGAACGTGCGCGGGACGGAAGACGCAATGGGAAGCTGATAGGAATTTCAGCGAAGCTCGGCCTCTATACCTTGTGTTTCGGACTTTGCTTTTCCCTATGAGCCTTGATCCGCGAACCATGCAGGATTGGGAAATCGCTGAAGCGGCTGAAGACCGTATGAAGCCGATCCAGCAGCTTGCCGCCGAGCTTGGCCTGCGAGGCGATGAGTTGATCCCTTATGGAAACAGGCTGGCCAAAGTTGACTACCAAAAGGTGCTGGCCAGGCTGCCGGACGCCCCGGTTGCCAAGTACATCGACGTGACGGCCATCACCCCTACGCCTCTGGGCGAAGGCAAGACGACGACCACGATCGGGCTTGTCGAGGGCCTGGGGCAACTGGGCAAGCGTGTCTGCGGGGCTATCCGCCAGCCGAGCGGCGGGCCGACGTTCAACATCAAAGGCTCGGCGGCGGGGGGCGGCTTGGCCCAGTGTGTCCCGCTGACCCCCATTTCCATCCGTCTGACAGGCGACATCGACTGCGTTACCAACGCCCACAACCTTGCGATGGTGGCCCTGACGTCGCGGCTGCAGCACGAGCGCAATTACGACGATGCCCGCCTGGCCAAGAGCGGCCTCAAGCGTCTGGACATCGACCCGAATCGCATACAAATCGGCTGGGCGATCGACTTCTGCGCACAGGCCCTGCGGAAGATCCGCATTGGGCTGGGCGGCAAGATGGACGGCTTCGAGATGGACTCGGGCTTCCAGATGACTGCTGCCAGCGAGGTCATGGCGATCCTGGCCGTTGCGATGGACCTGAAGGATCTGCGCGAGCGGATCGCCCGGATGGTCGTCGCCTACAGCACCAGCGGCCGGGAAGTCACGACAGCCGACCTGGGGGTCGATGGCGCGATGACCGCGTGGCTCGTCGATGCGATCAATCCCAACCTGGTGCAGACCATCGAGGGCCAGCCGGTGTTTATCCACGCCGGGCCGTTCGCCAATATCGCCATCGGCCAAAGCTCGATCATCGCCGACCGGCTCGGCACGAGACGGGCTGACTATCACGTTACCGAGAGCGGCTTCGCTGCCGACATCGGATACGAGAAGTTCTGGAACCTCAAATGCCGCATGTCGGGCCTGAGGCCGGATGCCGTGGTGATCGTCGCGACCCTTCGGGCCTTGAAGATGCACGGTGGTGGCCCAGCCGTCAAGCCGGGCATGCCCCTCGACCCGGCGTACACCAGCGAAAACGTCGGGCTGGTCGAGAAGGGATGCGAGAACCTCGCCGCCCATATCGAGATCGTCCGGAAGAGCGGCGTGCGGCCGATTGTTTGCCTCAACCAGTTCAAGACTGACACGCAGGTGGAAATCGAGGCGGTCCGCCGGATTGCGGAAGCCAAAGGTGCGAAGGCGGTCACCTCCGCCCACTGGCTCAAAGGGGGTGCAGGCGCCATCGAGCTGGCAGAAGCGGTAGTGGAGAGCTGCCGCGAGAAGAACGATTTCCATTTCCTCTACGACCTGGCGATGCCGCTGCGGCAGCGCATTGAGCGGATCGCCCGCGAGGTTTACGGGGCCGACGGCGTGACCTACACGGACAACGCCCTGGCCAAAGCGAAGGCCCTGGAGGCCGAATCGCTCAGCACGAGTCTGGGCACGTGCATGGCGAAAACCCAGCAGAGCCTTTCGCACGACCCGGAGCGGAAAGGCCGTCCGCGAGGCTGGACACTCCCCATCAACGACATTCTCGTGTTTAGGGGGGCGGGCTTCGTCGTCCCCGTGGCCGGCCAGATCAAGCTGATGCCGGGCACCGGCTCCGATCCGGCGTTTCACCGAATCGACGTGGATGTGCACACGGGAAAGGTCAAAGGACTGTTTTGATTGACGATTTACAATTTACGATTTAAGATTTGGCTTCGCAGTCCCAATAGGAGATCTTAAACAGTAAATGGCAAGTGACCAATCATGACAGCACGAATCATCGACGGCAAACAGGTGGCGGCCGAGATACGGGCCGAACTCAAGGAGGAAATCGCCAGGCTCAAGGCCCGTGGAATTGTGCCCGGCCTCGGCGTCATTCTTGTGGGAGAGGATCCCGCCTCGAAGTCCTATGTGACCGGCAAGGAGCGCGCCTGTGAGGAGATCGGCATCTACTCCGACGACAACCGCCTGCCGGCCGAGACTTCGCAGGAGGAACTGATTGCCTTCGTGAAGCGGATGAACGGTGATCCCAGGATTCACGGCATTCTGGTTCAACTGCCGTTGCCGAGGCATCTCAATGAATCCGAGGTGCTGCTGGCCGTCGACCCGAACAAGGATGTGGATGGCTTCCATCCCATCAACGTCGGAAAAATGGTGGTGGGGGAGAAGGCCTTTTTGCCCTGCACGCCGCACGGCGTGGTGCAGTTGCTCGTGCGAAGCGGCGTGGTGATCGATGGGGCGCACGTCGTCATTGTCGGCCGCAGCAACATCGTGGGCAAGCCCCTCGCCAACATGCTCATCCAGAAGAGCCGCACGGGCAATGCCACTGTCACAGTGTGCCACACGCGAACGAAGGATCTCGCCGATTACACGCGACGAGCCGATATTCTCATCGCCGCCGCCGGCCGGCCGAATACGATCACCGCCGATATGGTCATGGACGGCATTGTCGTAATCGATGTGGGCGTGAACCGTGTAGAGGACGCGACGAAGAAGGCAGGTTTCCGGCTCGTCGGCGACGTCGATTTCGACGCCGTGAAGGAGAAAGCCTCGCTCATCACCCCCGTTCCCGGCGGCGTCGGCCCAATGACCATCACGATGCTTCTCTACAACACCGTGGCATCGGCCAAGCGGGCCGCGGGGCTTGATTGGTAAACATATTCTGATGGCTGTGGTCAGGAGGCACCATGAGTCTTTGTATGCGCGGCCTTGTCCCCTTGATACTCCTTTTCGCTGGTAGTGTCTCGCTTGCCGGCGTGGATGCCCGTGCCGACCAGACCGGCGAGTCGACGGATTCGCCGTTGTATCTGCTGACCTACGACCATGGCGGGCTTGTTCTGTGGGGCCGGGACCACTTCGTCAAGTACCTGCACAGTGCCGTCGACTGGATGGATCGCTATCCGAGTTTCAAGATCGGCTTGGACAACGAGGCCTATACCTACGACCAACTCGCCGAACAGGCCCCGACGGTGCTCGATGAGATTCGGGGGTATCTGAGCAAGTACAAGGGCCGGTTCGGTATCGGGACGTGTACCTATGGGCAGCCGCTGTCGGTTTTCATCAACGAGGAGTCCAACATCCGGCAGATCGAGTACGCTCTGGCGGCCGACCGCAAGTACTTTGGGACTGCGCCCGATGTGTACCTGATGAGCGAGCACGCCATGCACGCCCAGATTCCGCAGCTCATCAAGGGGTTCGGCTTCCACGGCGCGATCATGCGGACGCACTACATGATGTACGGGTACAATCCCGTATTCGACGTGCCCATCGGCTGGTGGGCGGGTCTGGATGGGTCGCGCGTTGCGACGATACCCACGTACAAGGGTGAAGGGGCCCAGTTCGGGAAAACGACGGTCGATAATTGGATCTTGACGCGCTATCCGAGCCCGGATGCGCCGAAGTCGCCTGCCGACTTCCGAAAAGAGTTTGGTCGCATCCAGCCACTGCTCGCAAGCCGGGCCGATGACGCCGGTCTCAGGAAAGAAGAACTCGTCAAGGAGTGTGAAGGAAAACCCGGCTTCAAGTGGATTCTGCTTGAAGAGCTGCTCCCTTTGTTTCCTGCTCCGCGGGAAGAGCTGCGGACCGCGTCCAACGACTTCGTCGTACGAATGCCCTGGGGCTATTGCGGCAACGAGATCTGGAACGTGTCCCGCCGTGCCGAGGTGGCGGTCCTGACAGCCGAACGGATCGCGGCCCTCGGGGCCATCGCGGGAGGGGATGGCTGTGAGAATGACCTGGACAGAGCCTGGAAGAACCTGCTCGTGGCGCAGCACCATGATATCCAGATTTGCGGACTGCTTTCGGATGCGCGCAAGTTCCTGTCGGAATCCACCCGCCTGTCGCAGGACATAGCCAGGCGTTCGCTGCTGCAGATTGCCTCTCGGATGACCTCAGGGGGCTTTCAGCAATTGGCTGTCTTCAATCCGGTCTCCTGGCGGCGGCAGTCTTGGATTGAAGTACCCGTTGCGTTTGAGCGGGGCTATGCCAAGAACTTGGAGGTTCACCACGAGGGTAAGATCATACCCGCCGCCATTCTGTCGGCGGATTCGTATTCCGACGGCAGCTTGCGGGAGGTCAAGCTGGCAGTCCTTGCAGACTTGGATGGTCTGAGCGTCGGAACATTTGAGCTGCGCCCGGCGGTTGGCGATTCGACTGCGATGAAGGACCGTGATGCGATGCAGATCGATAGGGAGAACCTGGCCCTTACGACGCCGTTCTGGGAGGTTCGCTTTCATCCGGATGGGGGCCTGTCGTCGATCAAGGACCGGCGCTCCGGCAAGGAATTTCTGCGGTCGCAGGTGACGACCGGCCTGTTTGCCGGGAAGATCGACGGGCAGGACATGACCTCGAAGGGCCGTTGGGCCCTGGAGCCGGCACGCGCCGGGGCGACCTGGGCCATCGCTCGCCAGAGCGGCTTGATTGGGACGATCCCGTACACGTTAGAAGTGAAGTTCTATGGCGAGAGCCCCCGGATCGATTGTTGGGTTCGATTTCGTTTCTCGGGAGAGAAAATCGGGCGAGTCACCGATAACGTGCGGGACCCGGTGTCCGGATTCGTTCATGAGGACAAGCTGCGTTTCAAGGTATTCCCCTTGCTGAGCGAGAAGACTGTGGGGGTTCGTGACCTGCCGTTCGCCGTCAGCGAGACGGCGGACTCGTACGTCAACGGGCTGTACTGGACCGCCGTGGCGGACGCCGACAAAGGGATCGCCGTGTTCAACAAGGGGACGATGGGGGCCGTACGCGAGAAGGACGGCGGATTCTCGATTCCATTGGCCTATGCCTCCTACTACGTCTGGGGCACACGGATGCTGACCGGGGATTTCGAGTACGAGTTTGCCCTCTATCCTTTCACAGGCGGGTGGACCGCCGCGGACCTGCATCGCTACGCCGTGGAGTACAACTATCCGCTCGTGGGTATGGCCGCACCTCCCGGCAACGGACGCCTGGGAGCGACCTTTGGGCCTGTCAACGTGCAATCGAGCGACGCGATGGTCTCGGCCCTGTACGGCCGCAATGGCAAGACGTACGTGCGGGCGTATGAGTATCGGGGCACGGGAGGCAGGGTGTCTCTTGACTATACCCTGGGCCGGGCTCGCATGACGGAGGTCGATCTGGGCGGCCACGACTTGGGCGCCTTGACGGGTGTGTTTTCCATCAAGCCGTGGGAGATAAAGACCGTCAGGCTGGAATGCTCTATTGAATAGCGTTCGGCCGCCGGGTAGAATCTGCTTCGTATGGTTCTCGCAACAGACAATGGTGTTCGTATCGTGAATGCGGACGCACCTTCCCCGAGTACACAATCCAAAGGAGGCACAAAATGACGCACATCACGCGCAGGCAGTTCGTGAAAGGATCGGTCGCCGCCGGGCTGGGTTTGACCTTTGCCGGTTGTCACGAGTCCACGGGGCCAACGGCCGGGCCATCGCTACGAGTTCGAGGGGCCAACGATGAGATTCGGGTGGCCGTCGTGGGCATCAACGGTCGGGGCGGCTCGCACATCAGTGCGTTCGGGGACATGAAGGGGGTGCGGCTTGTGGCCCTTTGCGACGTTGACCGGAAGGTCCTGGGCAATAAGGCCCAGGCCTTCGAGAAGAAGTCCGGCCGTAAGGTGGAGACATACGTCGATATTCGCAAGCTGCTCGAAAACAAGGATATCGACGCCATCTCCATCGCCACGCCGAACCACTGGCATTCGCTGGCCACGATTTGGGCCTGCCAGGCGGGTAAGGACGTCTATGTCGAGAAGCCATGCAGCCACAACGCCTTCGAAGGGCATAAATGCCTGGATGCTGCCCGCAAGTACGAGCGGATCGTGCAGCACGGCACACAGAGCCGTTCCAGCAAGAGCTGGGCCAAACAGGTAGCGGCCATCGCCAGCGGCAAGTACGGCAAGCTGCTGGTCTCTAAAGGTGCGGCATCCAAGGATGGGTCCGGCCGCTGGAGCATCGGCTTCAAGCCGATCGAGGAGCCGCCGAAGGACTTGGATTATGACATCTGGCTGGGCCCGGCGCCCCAGCAGCCGTTCCACAAGAATCTGGTGCACTACAACTGGCACTGGTTCTGGGATTTCGGCAACGGAGAGATCGGAAACCAGGGTGTCCATGAAATGGACAAGGCCCGCTGGGCGATTCCGGGTGCGACCCTGCCCCAGAGCGTGATCAGCCTGGGCGGCCGCTGGGTGAATTCGACGGAGGGACATCCGCCGTATACCGACCAGGCCCAGACGCCTAACTGCCAGTTGACCATCATGGACTTCGGTGGGCCGCTGCTGGTGTTTGAGGTCATCGGTTTGGTCCAGAGAGCGGGCCTGGACGGCAAGAAGTACCCGAACAATGTGGGCAATGAATTCTACCTGGAGGCCGGAGCCATCAAGGGCGGCAAATTCTATCCCAAAGGTTCCGACAAGGCCGAAGACCTGGTGGCCGTCGATGTCAAGATGGGTCCCGGCGGGGACCACTTCGAGAACTTCATCCAGGCCGTGCGCAGCCGCAAGATCGAAGACCTCAACGCGGATATCGCCGATGGGTATCTGTCCTCCGCGTGCTGTCAACTGGGCAACATCTCCTACCGCCTCGGCGAGCAGGTCGCCGGCACGACCAAGCCGGACGTTCTCGGCAAGCACGAGGAGATCGCCAAGTCGTGGGAGAAGGTCGCAGAGACCGTCAAAGGCACGCTGGGTCTCGACATATCCAAGAGCACCTACCAGCTCGGGCCGATGCTGAAGTTCAATCCGAAGGCAGAGAAGTTCGTGGGCAACGCGAAGGCGGATCTGTTGCTGACGCGGCCGTACCGCAAGCCGTTCGTTGTGCCCGAGCGCGTCTGACAGAAACGCGAGCCGTGTTTATGCCGGCTGTAGCACCTTGGGGCATCCGGCTGAATCCGCCGGATGCCCCTTGCTCTGGGCGGGAGCCATCGTTTGTCAACACCAGGGCTTTGGGCTCGTGGTTTTGCCGGACTTCACCGTCTTCCTGTCTTTCTCACGCCTCATTTGTGCTATACTTGATCTGTGCGACAAGTCCTGCGTGCATCCTGGCGAGGAATCAGCCGGTCAGCGCGGGACTCAGCCGGGCAGCGCGGAACCCCGGTACGGAGTTCTTACCTGGAATTCCGCCATGCTTGGTGAAGATCGCATGGCGGCGCAAGGCACGAATTGATGGAGTGACAGAGCTGTGTTTGGGAAGATCAAGACCGCGATCCGAACGGCCAAGGAATTCGGGTGGTATGGTATTGTCCACAAGTTGCGCACGCGCTACCATCTCCCAATCCCGCAAAGCGCGAAATCCACTTGGAAGGCAGGCATCGCGGAAGAACTGGCTTGGTGGGACGAAGCCCTGACGTCGGGACGCCTGGCGGACCAGCTCGACCCCAATCGCCCGCTCCAGGAGCGAATCGCCGCACTTCTGCCGCCGGATTGCCGGACCGTGACGATTCTGGATGTTGGTTCCGGACCGTTGACGTGGATCGGTCCCGCCTGTCCGGGCCGAACGATAAAGATTGTCGCCGTCGATGCTCTGAGCGATGAGTATGCCAAGCTCTTGGCCAAGCACTCCGTTACGCCGCTAGTCCAAAGCAGGAGACTGGAGGCGGAAAAGCTTGCGGAGTGTTTCGCCCCCGGCACCTTCGACCTGGTTTTCGCCCGCAACTGCATGGATCACTCCTACAATCCGGAGCAGGCCATTCTCCAAATGGTGGATGTCGTGAAACCGGGCTGCTTTGTGCTTCTGGAGCACCATCCCGATGAGGGCGAGCGCGTCGGTTACGTGGGTCTTCACCAGTGGAATTTCGCGATGAACGAGGAGGGGGAATTCATCATCAAGTCAAGGAACGGCCAGGTCAACATGAGCCGCAAATACGCGCAAATGTGTCGGATCACGTGTGAGGTCATCGAGGATGACTACAAGTGGCTGATTACCAGAATTCTCAAGCAGCAGCAAACTGTCGGTGACTGACTCCCGGCGACCGCTCCAATCAGCCCCAGGCTTTTTGCAGAACGATGCCGGCG
>Ga0315275_10002488_pt1 | contig 16658 bp, 21 predicted proteins | sample YL17G03_0_MG_FD_205557 | JGI IMG/M metagenome (GOLD analysis project Ga0315275, IMG submission 205557) | Sediment microbial communities from Yellowstone Lake, YNP, Wyoming, USA - YL17G03_0 | ecosystem: Environmental > Aquatic > Freshwater > Lake > Sediment | place: USA: Wyoming | collected... | reverse complement strand
GGCGTCAAAAAGTTTGTCATTTTTGAAAAGATTTAGACAGGCATCTTTTTCATCTACGCCGGGAGCAGAACCATGTCGTTCCCAATGAAAATTGGGGTCTTCCATTAGGCCGCCACCTTTAATGTAAATACTGAAAAATTTCATATCAATAAAGGTCTTCGCTGTAAAGCGTATGTCCGTTAAATACGTGTTGAACTGTCGCCTTGCCCGTAACCACTTGACCGGAAGCCAAAGCAATCTTTGCTCCTTCCTTTCTGTCAACAAATTCGTCATCCTCAGTCACAAATCCTTGTGGCCATCGGGCACCGACACGTTTGCCTGTCTCTTTGACAATCGTAGCAATGACGTTGTGGTGCCGGTGCCCGGTATAAACTTTTCCCTCAAAGAGAATGGCTGCTTGTTTAATTCTTTTCACGATAACAGTGTGATGTAGATTATATGAAAAGTCAAGCCCTTTCAGAAATTCGTTTACACCACATAATAAAATCGTTTTGGTCGGAATGTTGTTTCATAAAATTAACGGTTTTATGAACCCACTGGACATTGCCCTCAACATAACCCTTGGTTGAGTCAATTCTATCCAACGAAGCGGTTTGTTCCCTTTTGTGTTTCACTTGGGCGGTAGTTCCAAACTGGAGAGCCACGCCTGATAAGGAACATTCTCTCTTTTGTTCAAGAAATAAATCCCAAATATATTCCAGTGTTATGTCCACTTTCAGTTTTCTTTTTATGGCCTCTCTCTGAATGTGGTTAAAATAGGTTTTTGGAATTTCACCTATGCCTTTCCAGAGTCCGTGATTGTTTCCACAAATCCACTGTTGGCAGCCGCAGGAAGGCAATCCTTTTAGTTTGTTATTTGTTACGTCCTTCCGTGTTCTCTCTACATTATTGCCGCATATACATTTGAACAACCAAACAGAACGTCTCATTTGTCGTCCCTGTTTTTTGTTGAAGGTTAGCTTTACACCGGTTGGTTTGATTGCAGTCAAATACCCAAAGGTTTGTCCAGCCACGTCTCTGAAATTATGAGAATGTTTCATGGATATACATAGACTGTATATCCGTGAAAGTTAAACTTTTTCCATCATTTTAAGACCTGATAGATTAGTTTTTTTATTGCGTCGTCATCCAACTGTTTGCCGTCAAGCAGTTTGAAAAGGAAAGATGCTCGGTTCGTGTTACCGTAGGCAGCTATCACTTTACCGGCCATTTGACCACGAATCTTTTTGTCCGCCGGGTCACCCATTCTCAACAAGTCGAAAATGAAGTTGTTGAACCCCTGAATAATCTGATTAACTTCTTTGTAAGCGTCAGCAATTTTTGAAGCAAAGCCAAGAGTAGGTTGTTCCCACAATTCAATATCAAAGGTAACGATGGCGTCTTTCAAGCCGTTGTAGTCGGGCATACCAGCGGCCAGCCAGAAATCCACAACCTTTTCAAAGGATGAAAGTTCAGACTTCATGTGATGGCGAACAAGATACCACGCCGACTTAACCTTGTGAATTGACTGGCCATTGTTATGATAAATACAGACGCCTTCTTTGCCAACCCACTGGTCAACATTCGCCAACAAGTCTTCAATGGTAGGAAACTTGTAGGTTTCAGGCCGTTTGATGCCAAAGTCGTGGGCGGTGTTGTCCAATCCAACTTGGTGCCAAAGAGAATAGTCTTTGTGTTCAACTCCACCAACCAAACGCCATTCAGGCGTTTCACCATAATTCAAAACAATCTTCTGAAGCGGAGAAGTCCACTCAAACAGATAGGAATAATCCCAAGTATCCGTTGCATCGTTTGCAATCAACTTGGGCAGAATGGTTTGTTCAAAGATTGCCAGTTCGTGGCCGTTGTCGAGTTGATGTGCGTCAATCGTGCCACGGGTTCGGAGAATGTAATGGCCTTTCCACTTGGAAACGATGAGCAGAGAACCGTCAAGCTTTTCAACGATGGTAGAACCAGTCAAAGAGTTAGGCAAAGGAAAGACTTCGGGCTTTTCGCCCCAGTTCGTAAACTTGGGAAAACCAGCAGAAATTAAATCGCCATTTGAATCCCAAACGGATGAACGCAGAACCTTGTTTTCCTTCGTCCACGTTGCGCCGATGTGTTTGGGTATGATGAGATAAACCAATTCACCGTTCAATACGTGTTCGTTGACGTGGAACTGTTCACGGTCAATGGATTGCAAGTCAAATTTCATTAGGGGTGTAATGTATCAGGGAGTTGTGTTAAGTCAAGCCCTCTGTATTGTTGCCAATGGGTCGGTTGGCCGTTCGGTTATTGAAAAGTCATCCAAAACAAAGTCATCAGCAATAGGAAGAAAATTCACTTCACGGGGCGTAATACCTTGTTGTGCCGTAACGGTTGCTGTGCCAGTCTCTTGTGCTGCCCTTTGAATACGGTTCAATGATTGTGCTTCTTCGCTGAAGGTCATTCGTGGTGCCGCAAATTGCCGTCGTATGTAATTGTTTGAGTCAATTACGTCCCTCTCTTTGATTACCTTGAGGTTTGTTAATCGTCGTCTGGGTTTTGATGTGGGCTTGGAATCGTCTTTCACCAAATCGCGGCAGAAATTGATTTCTGCAACCACAGAATTACAATCGCCAACATCATTGGCAGTCATATTCAACCACTTTTCGGCTTGTTCAAGTGTCTCAACGTTTCCACCAAGATTACTTGCTGAAATGATTGCCAATTGTTCGTAGAGCTTGTTAGTTCGGGCCTTATTGAACAAGTCGAATAATGATGTAACCTTTGGTAACATTGGTGAAAGGGTATCAAATCGGTTTCGGAAAGTCAAGCCTCGGCTCTGACAGAGATTCGTCTTGCCACTTGGGTAGTTTCCTCATAGACTCATTGAGGTATCGGACCATGCGAACGCAAGTATTTTGCTCGTTAGTGCCATCGGCTTTACTTGTTACGTTGTCTTTCGTCCAGTTGTCTATCCAATTCTTAGCTTCATCCCATCCTCCGCTCCGTCTGCTGCCAAAATCTGAATTTTGATAGGCGTAAATTGCCACCTTCTCATACCGTTTGTCTCTCTTGACTTTCTGAAAGTAATCGAATAGTGATGTTATTGGTTTCATCGGTCATCTTCACTGGTGCTGTAGTCGTTCCGAATGTAATCGGTGTAATAATTGTTGACGGTTTGATGAAAGTAACTGTTGTAACTTGGCCTATTCCGATTCTGCTGCCGGACTTCTACGTTGTCCCGTTCTCGCTGACGTTCTATGTATTCCCGCCGTTCGTGTTCGAGCGTCTCGTTGAACTGACGCGACTGGTCGAGCGCGTAGGGGTTCTGGAGCGTGTCGAAGAACTGGCGCCACGGACTGTCTTGACCGAGCGTTTCTTCGGAGAGGCTTTTTTTTTTAATTCCGCTACCATCGCCTTCAACTTATCGCTGTCGGGGGTAGGGGTAGGAGTGGGAGCAGCCTCTACCGCGGGGGAGGGCTCTACGTCTTCAACAATCTTGTTGTAGCAATGATTGACTTCTTGAACAACCGCTCTACATGAGTTAAGGTCGTGCTTAATCGAAACTTGATGAAGAAACTCCATGACTTTTTCATGGGTCGTAAGACCGTTCGCCACAGCTACACTCGTACAACAACGTCTGGCACCTTGGCGGGCCATTTGTCTGTAATACTTGTTAGTCTTAGCCTTGAATTCAAGGTCTGCTAATGATGTGACTTTATCCAACGTCATGTTAGGATATTATCAAGTCCCTATAAAAAGTCAAGCCTCACCAAAATATGCGTTTTTGGAATTACGCCTGTATGTATAACTATTATGGAAGTCAACTATTCGTTAATGGCCATTCTTAGAAAAGACCCTGATTTTGCTGGGGCACTTTCCAAGAAAAAAGAGCAAGTAAAGCAGGATAAACAAAATCTTGTATCCGCTGCTAAAACACACACACAAAAATATGAAAAAGAAATACTTGAAGGAACTAAGTTACGTCAGAAATTATTGACCGAAGGAGAAGCATCAGGCAAGACAGAAGAACAAGTCTTAAGCACCTACGGAAAATTTCTCCCATCAGTTCAAACGCCTATAATGAATTGGTTATTTTTTACATTTAGGGATGAACAAAGCGAAGTAACAGGTAAAATGCAGTTAGAGGAATTAACCAAACATTACATTGAGAAGTTTGGATATAATGGATTTATTGAAAGATTGGAAGCTGGTAGTGAATACACAAAAGAAGTGTATGCTGATAGCTTGGAAGATATATTGACGGATGAAACAGAAGACCCTGTTGAAATGGAAACTTTCATTTATGGTGAAATGACGAACTCAACCTTTCAGAAAATCAAGAAACTCAAAGCCCTGTCTCAAAGCTCAAATGAAAAAGAAGCGTTTCTTGCCTACCGAAAGTGTTTGGAATTCTGTAAGAAATACAACTTGGAATTTGACAAAGTTCCTTGTAATGTCAAGAAACAATCATAAGTTTATTCAAATCTTTTCCAAGGTGTAATAAACTTGACATTTGTGGATTCTTTCACCAGACTTATGCCATTCAGGCACTCTTAAAATTCTGATTGTCCGAGCATCCTCCCTATTGTGGAAATAAGAAATGTAGCTACTGCCGTAGCCGGGAGTGTAATACATGATTGTGCCATTTTTCTTAATCGCAACGGAGCTGGATGCTAAAGTTTTTTTGAATTTAGCATCTTTCTTGAATTTGTGCCACCGCCATAATTTATGTGTAATTTTCACGTTGTAAATCTTTTGGTAGTTAGGTCAATTGCCGCTGCGATGGTTTTGTCCAACTTATTGTAGATTGGACAGTTTGAAAACCAATGCCTTCTCTTTCCATCTTCCACCCACATAATGTCAAGGTAGGTCATGCGATAAGCGTCGTCAGGCCGTCCATAGACAACCTTTTCCCTGTCTTTGGCCATCCAATAACCATGTTCGTGATTGGTTGTCAGGCCGATAAGCTCCCGTGTTCTGGGTATCCAAAACAGTATGACGTGGCTTTTGGACAATCCACCAAACTCCCAGACAGGCAAATCATACCTATACTTATCCGATGCCGTTTTGTCGGTAAACTCTGGAATAATCAGATTGCCGTCAAATCCCTTTTCTTTGAAAATTCGTATAGCCTCAAATCTCCAAGAAACCAAGTGAGGTTGATTGCCTCTGACAGTTGGGCCAGCTAAGAAGATGGAAGGTTTCTTCCAGTCAACTTGTTCAATGGGCGTTTCGTATCGAATTTCATTCACCATATTTTTTGGCTTCTTCTTCTCCAAACTTACCTTTCAGTAAATCCAGATACTTTTGAGTTTTAATCTTTGCCATCCATACGTTGCCACGGCTGGCACCTGTTCTGGCTGTTCCCTTACACACAACGCCTTCAAAGACTCTACTAGCACTTTGTTGGTCGTATTTGCCAGCACGCACGTCCTGAATGAATTGGTCGTTCAGATTGCCTTCATAAATAATCTTCGGTATGTCGGCTTGAACCTTTTGGGTTAGTTTGACAAACTCTTGTGGCAGTAGGAACTTACGGTTCTTATGGCCCACCATTAAATCAAACAAAACCAAATCTTTCACGTCGTCTTTTTCGTGCCAACCAGCGAATGAGTTTGGGCCGAAAAACTCAAGGAAAGCTATGACTTCACGTTCGTTTGGCCAGTTTTCTTCAATCAAGTCAACGAGCTTGTTTTCGTATTTCTGATAGAAAATGTCCACAGCGGCGCCCAAGAATGGATGCCCCTTGTCAAACAGTTGGGTGCGACTACCAAAGAGCGTAAAGCCCTTCTTACTGGTGTATTTCACCCTAATGTTAGAGCCGTCGAATTTCTCAAAGGCCACACAGTTCTCCCGTGGTGCTTTCGATGATGGCAATATAGTTGGGTATTCAATCATAACGTCTTACAAAATTCAATCAAGTGTTCGCCAACAATGAAGGCGTTTACTCTTTCGTCAACCTGTTCCATTGACTTGATTCCACTAGCTTGACAAACCCATACTCCAGCGTCAAGGTAGAAATCCAATTCCCATAACTTTTTAGGAAGGCCCGTCCTCAAGTCTCTTGAATTACATACATATTTCAAGTCGTGATGAACGGATGATTTTGACGCCAATCTTTCATTTTTCAGTATGGGGTCGTTAAAAAGCGATGTGTCATTTGTTTCAAATAACAGTTGTTTTCTTAAATGATGTGGCGAATTCATTCGGTCAACCACCAGAACGTAATCAGCGCCGTGGTCTATTGCTCTCTTTACGTCGTCGTCAGAGGCGTGAATACCCTTAGCCAAAATTGGTTTGTTTGTATTTCTCCTAACAAACGAAATAGCATCATAGTCACCACCCCAAAGAGCATTGGTGTGGACAGAAATCCAATCGCCGTAACGAATGGCACACTCCATTAGACTGACAAATGGAGTCTTCGACACAAACCCAAATGGGGATTGCGTCTTAATTTCCGCTATGAAAATCGGTTTCATTTTTCAGAACAATCGCGGGATAACGCCCTAATGGTTTTGAATTCTTTCCATAGATTTCAGGCTTAGTCATAGTCAGAGTATCCAGCACCGCCAGCGTAAGTGTAAGAATACGTTTTTACTTCTGGCTTACATGAGAATACAACTTTTTGACAGTGAGGGCAATTGAAATCGCCGTCACAGGAAGTTTCAAAAATTCTTTCGTGTGTTAACCCAGTTTCTTGTTTGCAATGTGGGCAAACGATACTGGCCGGCTGTATTACTGTTGCTTCTATCTCTATTGGCATAGTGGTTTTGTGTTTTGATGTTACAGGCGGAAACCTATTTATGAGCGAACCATCGTTTCCACCACAATTTCAATTTCGTCAGTCTTTTTTTTTTCAACCGGCACGATTTCGATTACGGGCACTACTTGTGCCGCGAGTTCTGCTGCTTTTGCTTCGGCTTCTTTTTTTGCTGCTTCTTCCTGTTCGTGTAGTTTTTTTTTAACCAACTCTTCGAGAGCCGCCTGATAGAATTCTCGCACTTGGCGATGGTCCACAGAGGCCGCCGAATTTAGTTCAAGGAAATACCATTTCTTTTTGTAAAACAAAACGTCCGCCGCACCCACGTCAAGGCCGATTTTCTTCGCTGCCATGAGAGTCTGATAGTGAAGCTCCATTGCGATACCATCACAAAATTCATATCCCCAATTTGACCGGCAAGGATAGGTTTGGTCTTCGTTGACTTTCAACTTGACACGGCGACCACACATAGTTTTATCGCCACAGAACCAAACACGATACTCGGCATCGGTCTTGAGAAACCTTGTGCCATAGGTGCCGGGTTGAATCTTGTGCGGCCCTTCCACCACCGAAAAGCCAATGCCCGCGGCGTGTTCGTGTGGTCTTACAACCGCCAGAGTGCCCTTGGGCACACTCTTTTCATAGAGCGTCGGCACGTTGACCACCTGAGCCAGAAGTTTGGTCGCATCTGACTTTCTACAATTCAGTTTGATACGGTCTGCTGGATTGATTACGTTTTTGAAATCCACATTCCGCCTTCCGTCTCTGCTGTAAACGTAAGATGAATTGCCCCAACGAACGACAACATCGTTGTCAAACTTGTAAGCGTAATCGCCAAGATAGGTATGGGTAGGATAACCCAGCCGCGTCGCTGATACGTGTTCGCTGTCAATTGTTAAAACTTTGATTGCCATAATGTTCGGGGGTATTCGTTAGCGTTCTTTGTGAGATTTAGTCGCCGGAGTAAACTCCGCCATGCATAAAATCCGAATTAGAAAAACTGCGGTCATTTCGCCAGTCTTCGTCGTGGTCCAAAGGAGAAAAGCCAGAAACCACACGAGCTTTACCACGGGGAAAGGCTGAACTACGGGAACCAAAGCCACCGCCGCCGGTGTATGCCGCCGAGCCACGGTAAGGATAACCACTGCCCCAAGAGGTTTTGTTTTCCTTGTGCTTCAAGTATTCGCCATCCTTGTTGAACTGATACCAACCGTGAAGGGCATCAATAGTCTGTTCATACTTTTGCCTGTCAAATTCAGAGGCCAAGACAACCTTGTTGTGCTTGAGTGCCTTGATTTCCAAATCTCCGCTGGTCTTGACAACCCAAAGATTTCCATTGGCATGAAGTCCCATGAATACGCCACCGAAGTCCACGGTTTCAGAAAACTTCTTTGGTCCAATGATGTTCCAAAAGTGTCCGGCCACTTCGCTGTCGGTTTCGCCTTCCATCTTCACTTGTTTACTCAAAGCAAGTCGGACGAGATTGTGTTCACTCCAAATACCGTTGTGAATGAAGGCCCACGGGCCGATGATAAACGGGTGAGTGTTTTCCTTGCGATTATCACCATGAGAAGCTGCCCGAAGGTGAACAATCGTCCAGCCATTATGAGGCATGTGTGAAAGAAACGGTTTGTTTTTGATAATCGAACTGAATGGTTTTGCCCACTTGTCCACGATAAACTTTCCATCGCGGAGATAAACGGAGCCCGTTCCGTCAGTGTTTTTGTTCTCAAAATTGGCAAGAATTTCGAGGGCTTCCAATCTTGGAAAGTTCGGAGGAAATGCGGCGATTCGGCACATAATAGTATTTTTGTTTCTGTCTGTTATTTGTTCAACGGTTAAGAGTGTATTGTAAAAACTTTTTTTGTCAAGCGGCGCGGATTTCTGCCAACTTCGGTATTGCTGTGAGTTTGAACTTTTTCAACTGGTCAAGGTCAATTCTGCCTTCCAAGCAATAAACTACGGTTGAGAGAATTGCCGATGCCAACATAGGCTTTTCATTTTTATTGACAAATGCTCTCAGGTCTTTTCTCAAACCAATGTCAATTTTGTTCGGCGTATCGGATTCAGAATAACTGTTCAGTTCAATGCCGTTATCCTTGAGAAATTCAGTCAGAGCCGAAACCCTTTCCCCAAACTTGGCATCCGCCCGGTCATAATGATACTCAATGAGAACCGCCGGATTGTCTGATTGGCGAAGTCCATAGATTCGATACTTGTAACGTGTCACCAAATTGAACAGCTTGGATTCGCTTCTAATCTTCGTCAGGTTAAAGTCGTGGTCGTTAAATTCAATCATACGGTTGTAAGTAGGTTGTTGATAGGGGTCGCTGTATTCAAACGTGAGGGAGTCGCTGGCCGTTCAATCGTTGGCCGTTCAATCGTCACGTCAAAGCCAACAGGGTCAGAGTTGTATCGGTGCCAAAGAACATCAAGGCCAATCTTGTTGCTGATACAGGACTGCATATTCACCACGCCCCAAGACTCTTTCATGCCCGTTGCGGGAATCCACGTCAAGCGGTTTTTTACAAGAAAGTAAATCAAATCAATGTATGGCTTGTAAGTCTGATACAAATGCATCTTGGTAATGTCGTTCCAAATTTCAGGAAACTTTGACAAAATTCTCTCTTGGTTCATCTTGTAAAAGTCATCCCTCACAGCGAACTTGTGCCATTCAAACTTTGAGTTATTCAAAAGTTCATACATGACAGTTTTGCTGAGACACAACATCGCCGCGGCGACGTAAGGAGAAGAAAGCCAACTTGACATTGGACGATATTCAAATCCCCAAGGTTGCACTCTCATGTCACCCATGCCACCGTAACCATCGCCACGTCTCTTTGCGCCGTGAGATTTGATTTCCAAAAGTAGGGATACAACGCCAACGTAATGGTCCAAATGATTGATTGCGTCGGCAAAATTCACAACACTTGCCTTCAACCCAAAGTGAACGTGGCCGCCCATAGGATAGCCTGAATGCCAAGAACCTGCCACCCACTTAAATTTGAGAAATTCAGGCTTGTCAATCGTCTGTCTCACAAAAATGTCGTGGATATTGTTGACAATTTTCAGCGGGTCTTTGGAAGGGCCCGGCCTAAGTTCAAAGGTTATGCCATTGCCATCGGCACCAAATTCAACATCGTCGTCTTCGCTAACGTAGTCGCCTGCTGACACCACGCCGCCTTTACGATTGAGACAAGCAAATTCCGGGTCAGCCCCAATAGTGAAATCAATTATTTTATCATTCATGGATTAGGATTCCTGTGCAACGAACTGTTCAGGACTTACGCTCATCATCGGAATAACCATGTGCGGCTGTGTTCCGGAGATTTGAATTACTCCGTTGACAGGTGCCCAATAGATTTCCGGCTTAGTCAGTTCAAAGTATTTCGCAACCTTGACAGGAAGTTTGATGGTGATGAATTTCTTACCCACCGTGACTGGTGCTGCGTAGAATTTGCCAGACATAAGACACGGGCGTTTGGTTTTCTTTTCAGTTTGTTTTGATGTTGCTGTAGGCATACGATTTAGTTTTTATCTTGGAGGCATCTTATCAGAGGTCTATAATAAGTCAAGCCTCGTTGTTTTTACATTTCAGTGAAAACACGAATCACTGCTTCGTTTCGGGTCAGGCCCAAATTGAGTTGATACGCTTCAATGCTGGATTCGATTTCTACGTCATACCAGCCATACTCACACATTTGACCTTCCGTAAACTTCTTTGGCGGCGCTTCTTCAACCGTAACCACATTTCCAGCCTCATCCACAGTATCGCTACCGTTCTCCAAAAGGAGAGGGATTCGTGTGGTTTTAGCGTGTTGATTACAGCCTTGAAGCCGAAGGGCAGTGCTACCGACTCCAGTGCTCTTTTTCCAGAAGTCAACATAAGCTTCATCAGCTTCTTTGTCTTCATCGCCCTTCCAATGCTTACGCCAGCTATTATCCGAATTAACTGTAGTTTTTCCGTTATTGGCCGCTTTATCCGCAAAATACGGATGACTTTTCCAATCATTGTTGAGTGGCGAACTAGCCGCTGAGCCGGGAACATACCGTGTCGCTGTGTAAGCGTAACGAAAGGAGGTATTAGAATACCAAGCACCCCCGTCCCATTGGCCTTTGTCTTCATTGAAGATATAGGTCTTACCTTCGGCATCCATAATAGCAATCTTGTCGCTGCCAATCGAAGTGCAAATCAGATAGTTCAGTGCTCCATCATTAACAGGGACGCCGTGCGCCTTCACCATTGGTTCGAGCACCAACTTAACAAAGTGTGCGGTGTCTGACAATCCTTCGATGTTGCATTTGATGGGCAGAACGCCATTGTGGATAAGCGCCAACTTACCATCGTTGAACAAGAATGGATGACAGTTCGTGGCGTCAACTTTACCATGAGTCGCCTTACGAAAGTGAATCAATGCCGGAAGGTGTTTGATTGCTTCATACTGTTCAAGCACTTCTTCAAGATTGAACATGCCCTTTTTGACATAGAGCTTACCGTTTTCGGCCCAAGACATACCGGCGCCGTCAGAATGGTTTGAGAAACCATTTTCCAAATGTTTCACTGGAATTTCAGTTCCGGCTGGCTTGTAAATTGCTAAACACATAATTTTGTTTTCTGTTTTTGATTAAATTTGACCGTCGTTTTCAGGATTCACTACTGGTTCTGCTGGTGCTGGTGTTGCTGGTGTTGGTTCTATTCTTTCAGCAACCGTTCCCCACGTTGGGGCATTTCTTATTGGCTGCGCTGGTTTCGGAACTTCTTTGGCACGAACGTCGGGCACAGAGAACCCAAATTGTTTTGTTAATTTCGTCTCTTTCCTCTGTATTTTGGCACAGATGAAAGCGTAAAGGTGTGGATAATCCTTCGCTCGTAATCCAACGTAATCCACAAAATTATTCAGTTCACGGCAATAGGCAATTCCATAGTTGCCCATCATACAAAAGTGAATCATTGCGTCACAAAATTCGATTGCTTTGAACAACGATTCTTTCTTGAGCGTTCCTTTGAACATTCGGAATTCAATCGTGTCACGATTGACAAGGTTTACCGCTTCGTATCTGTCACTACGGCTCAGTTGCCCTTTGGGAATTCGCTGAACAGTAGAGTGTTTCTTGGCTGACAGTTGGAAGTAGTTGTTAGGCCGTCTTCCAGCTATGGCTTCGATGAAAGAAGCATTGTTTGCATCATTCACGAATACCACAATCTTTGCGATGGTCAACAACGACAAAGGTTTCTTTGAACAATGAATGTGCAATCCACAGTTATTGTTAGCACTATTGAAAGACACCAAGTTTGACGGCAACGACTTGAAAAAGGCATCCCATTTGATAAGGTGTTCAGCAAGAGAAGCGGGCTGAGTGCAAATCTCAAAGCCACAACGTAAACTGCCGTCTTCTTTCAAGATGGCAAATTCTCCAAGCAAAGCTTGAACTTCCGCTGCCTTCTCTCCACGTTCAAGCTTCACTTGATTTTTCAATTCACACTCCAACTCAACGCCGTAGTAGTGAGGCGGTTTGCCATGATACTGAATAGTTGGCTTTGACTCATAGACCACCACCGGCCCATAAAATTTGTAGCAGGGTTGACAAACATTGTGTGAACCACGAATGTTGAAGAACGGAGCAGTTTTCGGGTGAATGGTGTTACAGTGAGAGCAACTCCTGTAATTGTTATCAAAGCAAGGCCTGCAAAAAATCTTGTCTTGAAACTGCATTATGCTGTGCCGGTCAAAAAACTTATTACACTCATTACATTCCTTGAAGTATTGAGCGAAACAACGAACACAGGCTATGACTGTTTTACCTTCTTCGTTTATGCCGGTCTTCGTGTCGGCCTTTTTGTGAAGTTTCTGACAAGATGTGCAAAGGATGTAATGTTCGGTGATACACTTGTCACAGACAAGCGACTTGTCACCCATGATTTGAAATGGAACCAGAGCATCCAATTTAGTTGAACAACATCCACAATCAGCAATCAATGTTCCATTCAGAACATTGTCACGTTTACAACTGGGGCAATCACATGGCATCGTATTGGTTTCCTTTTTACTCTTGGCTAAAATTTCTTCTTTGGAGACTAAAATTGTGTTACTGTAGTCAACGAGCGACTCAGAAGTATTAGTTCGTATAGTTGGCATTTGCGTTCTTAGTTAATTTTTCGTTCAACTGTAAAGAGTTTATCAGAGGTCTATAATATGTCAAGCCTCGCTCAAACCGCAATTCGTCTGGTCAGCGGAATGTTGCCACACGACAATTTGAACAGTCGTTCGATACGTTTAACAAATTGTTCAATGTTTGGAAATTTTTGTGTGTAATTTGCATTACCAAACCCACGAATCTCAACACGGGATGACTTGGACGTTCCATTGCCAAAATTACACAGATTTACACACCTGTATTTGTCGTTGATGACGTTACCAAAAGATTTGAAGGCGTGAACTTTGGAAACCCGTCTGCTGTTCAGTCTCAAGATTGGTTTGCAATAAGTGTTGCCCCTTCTGTTGAACTTCCTCAAGATTTCATTCCACAGACTTGAAGAAAGGAACGGTAGAGGATTGAAATTCCGCATCTTTGCCCGGCGAGCAGATGAAATGTTGACATGAAGACCACACGAAGCGTTGGTGAAGCCAAATTTGTTGACGTTATCAAAGATGGTTTTAAGCAATTCCAAAGCCTTTTTGGGCGGCAACGGTTTTGTTCGGATTTCAAGTGGATGTTCATAATTGCCACATTGAATGCTTCCGTCGCTACCAATCGAAAGTTTTGTCCGCAAAGGACGCATCGCTTCGTTGAACTGTGTGTGAAAACTTCCGTGGCGAACGATACATTCAACTTCAAAGCCAAGTCGAACGTCGGTATTGTTTGTCCAAATTATCTTCTTCATAGTTTATTCAGTAAATGCTTCAAAAATGTCAGCGGCAGAATCAATTGTGTCACTAATCGCTTCTTCCTTCGCCTTAACCCTTCGGATTAAAGCACAGTCGGTGATGGCCAAGTATTCAATGCCAGTCTTGTTGTCTTTGACAATCAGTATTTCCCTAACTTCGCTGTTGTAGCCAGCTTTGAATGTCCCCTTTGATGTAATGGTGAATGGAACAACCTTCTCGACCTGATTTGTGGCAGGTGCCACAGTCGGAGTCAGTTCTACGATTTCGGTTTTTGGTTGAACATCACAACCAACCAATAGAACGTTGATTGCTATTAGCGATAGAAATTTATTTGTCATACAATTCTGTTACTGCTGAGTGTTGTTTGGTGAATTCGGCAATAGTTTGAATTGAATCTAAACGAGCAGCACAGCTAGTTTCTTCTGTCATGCTCATTACAAAGTCGCCTTGACACATTCTGTAAAGACGGTTGAGTGAGGATTTTACTGATTTCCCCGATTTCATTTCTTCCACGGCCTGAATCACATTCACGGGAAGATTATATCAAAGGTCTATAATATGTCAAGCCTCGCCCACCGTTCGATTTATTTAACCAATCATTAGTAAAAGAAAAAGGCCGCCTTGAACAAACAAGGCGGCCCAAACAAAACGAAACGAGCGAAACCAAATCAGAAGGTCAGACCGATACCAAAGCTGTAACGCCAACCGTTGTTGTCGCCCTTACTGGTGTAAACGTCGTAGTTCACGCCAGCGAAGACAAAGGAACTGTCAGAAGTGTAGAATTGGAACGTCGCTTCAGGGCCGGTTCGCCACTGAGAGATTGCGTGTGAGTCATAGACAGCACCACCGCTCCAACCAACATTCAGATACAGCTTTTCCTTCCAGATGTTCTGCGACCAATCAACGAACAAATCGGTTGAACCTGCGAAGGAAGGCTCCCAATACAAGCTCTGAGCGATACCCACCCAAACTTCCGGGCGTTTCTTGAACGGATTGGTAGAGAGCGACAAGTCAAGACCAAAGACGTTTTCGCCGTTGATTGAAGTGCCTCCACCACCAAGCGTCAATTCGTATCCACCGTAAGCCTTACCGGCATCAGGAGCATTCGTCAGATTGACTGCCGGAGCAGCGATTGTGTTTGTGACAGTAACCACGTTGGTAACAGTCACCGTGTTTGTTTGAGCACTTGATGTGAGGCCAACCAAGGCGACAGAGAGTGCGATTGCTAGGATGTTTTTCATGTTTTAATTATGTTAACTATTGTTGTTTGTTTGTTTGTTTCCCAAATGTTATCGGACGTTTCCCAAAGCCTTCTTGATGACGGCATCGGCGGTCTTCTGATAGACGTTGGCCAGAGCGTCGTAGATGGCGGTCAAGGTGTCACCAGCAATGTTCCAAATCAAACTCCACGGCCAGTAAGCAATCCAACCAATCAGACGGGACTTGTGTTCACTCGGGCGAAGTTTCTTCTTGTAATACGCCTCTGCGGTCAACTTGACTTCCCGGCCACCGCTGTAATCAGAGTCGGGATGATTGGTGTCATAACGATTCTTGGCAATGTAATCCCGGCAATACTTGAACCAGCGGAAAACAGACCACAGACCACCAAAGAACAGATACCCACCAAAGAGTGCCAAAAGGAACGGCCACGCGATTGCTCCCAAGGCCACAACCGAATTCCAAAACAACCCCACTCCCAAAATTGTGGCGAAGATGGCGAAACCGTGAGTGTCACGTTCGGTGGCGATGGTGTAAACCACTGATAGTGCGAGCAGACCGACAAAGAACCCAATTTCACCGAAGGCGAACCACGCCAAGATTGCTGTAAAAAATGCTGTCATAATTTTTGTTTGTTGTTCTGTGTGTCAACGGGGAGAGTCTATCAGAGTCTTTCGATTCGTCAAGCCTCTCCCCGTCGTTTGAATTAGTCGGCGTTCATCGGAATGACAGAGGCGAAGATGATTACCTTTGCCAACACCATCAGTTGTTGTTTGTTGATGTTGTTACCGTTCAGGTCAATTGCGACAGCGGATGACAGTGTAGTGCCAGCACCATTGACAACATCCTTATACTTCATCGTGCCAGTCAAGCCGGGAACACTGGCGTCACTTGAGAAGAACGCTGATTCATCCGAAGGAGCAGAGAACGCTCCGCCGCCGTCGGCAATAGGTTCATTGACACGAACATCGAATTCATACTGACTCAGGTGGTTTGCGCTGTAATTCTTGTCTTTCACGTAGCGAATGGTACCCGCCACACGGTCAATCTTCACAAGACCACCCTCAGCATATTGAACCGTGAAGCTGTTGAAGAACCAACATTCCTTGTCGTAATCGTAAAGCATTTGACCATTGGCCGTGACGGGCTGATAGATTTGAATTGGTCCTTGTGCCAACACCACTTGACGGAAATCCATCTTGTCATAACGCTTCAGAGCCACCGACATTGGCTTTCCATTGACGATTCGATTGATGTTCACCGTTTCACGAAGTTGGTCAGCCCAATTCGCCGGACGAGTGAGAGGTTTGCCTGCAGCCGTCCCTGTGAACTTACTGGTGAAACCACCAGCATTTCCCATCGGCAGAATATCCACCACAAGGTTGCCCTTGTCATAGTCATAAACGCCGGTAGGAGTAATCGGCACCAAACCATACATGCGGCCGATGTTTCGGGATTGCGAAGGATTCTTTGGATTCACAACGTCACAAGAAATGTCATACTTCAGCGAACGTGGCTGAACGACTGTCTTGGTGAATACACCTTCCATGATTTGCGGGCGGTCAGTCATCTTGCCGCGGAACAAAGCACTGTTGGCGACATTGACGTTGATTTCGTAGTCGTCTTGAACCCCCTTGGTGCCAGCAGGCTTCTCCCGTGTGTTATACTTGATGTTCAGGTCGCCCTTGATGAACAGGCCGACGTTGGTTTGAGCTGACACGTTCAGTGCGAAAAGCAACGTGAAGGCCAGTGCGAATATGTATTTGATTTTCATTTTGATTCTGTTTGTTTTGTTTTGTTCTGTGTCTGTTACTGTTGACGGTGAA
>Ga0315275_10002485_pt1 | contig 16665 bp, 20 predicted proteins | sample YL17G03_0_MG_FD_205557 | JGI IMG/M metagenome (GOLD analysis project Ga0315275, IMG submission 205557) | Sediment microbial communities from Yellowstone Lake, YNP, Wyoming, USA - YL17G03_0 | ecosystem: Environmental > Aquatic > Freshwater > Lake > Sediment | place: USA: Wyoming | collected... | reverse complement strand
CAACCCTGTAGGCCATAAGTGAGGTGAACCTACGTACGATCACGATGATCGCGATTATCCCGATGCCTATGGCGAGATGGATGGGCTCGAAAGTCTTGAACCTGAACAAGAGTCCAAGATAGACATAGAAGAAGGTCCTCACGAAGAAGCTGATTTCTAAGTGGAAATCATGTATGTGATCGTCCGATGACAGCCTTAGAGTCACCGAGGTCAGCCATCGCTTGACGAACCTCCTGTTGCCGATCGCTAGGCCGAATGCAAGCGCGGCCACCGCTGACGAGGCGCCTATTGGTGACATCTCCACGAAGCCGGCGACTGCGAAGAGTGCTCCGACAGTGATCATGTAGGAGAGAGGTTGATTCTGCAATCTCTGGAGCACGAAGAGCCAGGCAATCCCGGCTGCGAAGCCAACAAGCCCGCCGACCACGAATTTGACGGCCAATTCTCTAGCTATGGCCATCAGACTGAAATCACCGATGGCGATCAGAGACATCAGCGTGATGGCGACCACGATCACGATGACATCCGTAACTACGCTCTCCATGATCAGCATGGCCTTCGTCCGCTCGCCTATTCTCATCTTCTTCACAATGGGTATGACGACGGCCTCGCCCGTACCTCCTATGATGGAACCGACTACCAATGCTAGCAAGAAATCCACGCCCATGATGAAGTGGAGTGCGGTGGCGACCAGGAGTATCTCCAAGATCAGCGTGAGGATTGTCGTGAGCGTCGCGAGCCTCATCGACTGAATCACGGCTCGCAAATCTAGGTTCAAACCTCCGTCGAATAGGATGAGCACAAGCGCAGCCGACAAGAACAAGTCTCGGTATTGCTCGATTCCAGACAGGGTATCATACGTCACTAGGTGGAGCATCGTTCCTAGGACTTCCGGGCCGATGATCATGCCGAGAGCCACTAGGATCAGAACGTCTGGAATTCGATATCTCGTGAAAATCAGGTTTCCGAAGAACCCAATGAAGATGATGGAGCCGATAGCAAGAAACGCAGTAATCGTCTGGGCTTCCATCTGTCTCGTCTCGTGAAGGGCCGAAGACTGTATTTTATGGTATTGGACTGGCTATCTGTCAATTAGAAGCCCCGCCTCGTCAGGGCCAACATATTATACGGCATTCGTGGATTCACAGGACCGATGGCCATAGAAGGCGTAGCATCCGATCCTGCTGAGTCCGTCCTCGGCGACTATGACGTTGTCATAGTCGGTGCTGGACCGGCCGGCCTGTCAGCGGGGATCTACGCGAGGAGGGTTGGCCTGGAGGCCATCATACTCGAGAAGGGAGTCCCCGGCGGCCAGATCCTCACCAGCCCGAACATCGAGAACTATCCCGGGTTCCCGGAGATCCCCGGGATGAAGCTGATGGAGATCATGGCCGATCACGCCCGGAGGTACATCGAAATCAGGGAGGGCGAGGAAGTCCTCAGAGTCAGGTCAGCTGAGAAGTTTGAGATATCCACCACGTCTGGGAGGTACACCACCAAAGCTATCATCCTTGCGACTGGCTCGTCTCACAGGAAGCTGGACGTCCCTGGGGAGGAGGGCCTCATCGGCAAGGGGGTCTCGTACTGCGCTACTTGCGACGGCTTCTTCTACAAGGGCCGGGAAACCATCGTCGTAGGCGGAGGGAACACGGCTCTTACGGATTCGCTCTATCTGCACTCGATTGGGGCAAAGGTTACCATAGTGCACAGGCGCGACTCGTTCCGGGCTGACAGACACCTGCAGGACACGGTCAAGGGGCACAAGATACCTGTTGTGTGGAACACGGTCGTGGACGAGGTAGTGGGGAAGGAGGAGGTCTCCGCGGTCAAGCTGAGGAACGTCAAGACCGGCGCCGCCGAGACGCGCGCGATCAACGGTGTGTTCGTCGCTGTGGGGGAGATACCAAGCTCACAACTGGCTACCGAACTTGGTCTGGAGATGGATCCTGGCGGCTTCGTTACGGTCGACCGGTCGTTTAGGACCAACGTCCCTTTCGTTTACGCCGCTGGCGACGTCTCTGGAGGGATCAGACAAGTTGTCGCCGCGGTCCACGGCGGAGCCGCCGCTGCGCTCGCGTGTTTCGAAGACCTCATGAACCCTTACTACAGCCGCTTGGCCTGATGGCCTACTTTGGCATGTTCTCGTCCAGGAACCTGGTGGATCGCTTGTATAGGTCCATCAAGTTCTTCCGCTTCCTCGGCCAGTGCCCTTCGTCGGGGTACTCATGGTACTCGAACTTCTTGCCCATCGCCTTCAACTTCGCGACCACTGCCCTCGACTCTGTCGGAGGGCATCGGACGTCCCTCGCAGACGCTGTCATGAGCAGAGGGGCCTTCAGCTGGTGCAGGAAGTTTATCGGGGACCTGTCTCTGAAGAAATCCGGGTTCTTCGAAAAGTCTCCCATCTTGCTCTCGTCATATGCTTTCAGGTACCCTCGCTCGTTCTCGTGCTCCGTGAACCAGTCGAAGAAGCCGACGATGGAAACGCCGGCGGCCCACATGTCCGGATGTTTTGTCATCGCCATCATGCAAGTGAATCCGCTGTAGCTCGCACCCCAGTAGCCGAGCCGGTCTCTGTCTGCATGACATTTGTCCACTAGATACTTGCCAGCATAGACCGTGTCGAGGTAGTCTCCACCGCCCAGATCCTTGTCGTGCAGGTGCTGGAACATCCTGCCATAGCCGGTCGAGCCTCTGTAGTTGGGCTTGATCACTGCAAATCCTTTGTCAACGAGCATGATCGTTAGCTGATCCCATAGATTCGTATCCATCATGTCAGGGCCGCCGTGCGGCAGGACTATTCCCGCTCTCCTGGACTTGTCCCTTGGGGTGTAGAGCATGGCCGGTATCATGCGTCCGTCGAACGACATGTATCTAACCAGTTTCGGATATGCCATCCCGCTTGTCTTCATCGGCTTCTTCATCAGTTTCGTGAGCCTTCTGGGGGTACGGTCTCTGACAATGAAGACCTCCTCCGGTCTCACGGCGGAGCCGTTCACGAAGACCATCCCCTTCCCATCCGGAAGCCAGTGGAGTGCTCTGGAGGTTCCGTCCTTGGGCGAGACCACTTTCGTTGCGCCTCCGCTCTTGACCTTGACCATGATGTTCGGGTCGTCGACCTCCAGGTATGCGAGTCTGCTGCCGTCCGAGGACAACATCGGCTGGTGCTTGTCGAACTTGGATCTCACGAGCCATCTCAACCTCTTCGTCGTGATGTCATATTGGCCGATGTCATGTGAATCGTGTTCGTTCGACACGAACAAGAGATTCCTGCCATCAGGCGACCACGGGGCTGCCCCGCCCCATTCGCCCGCGAGTCCATGCTCCACATTCTTCTTGTGCAGCACTCTCTTGGTTCTCATCTTCTTCGTGTCGGCCAACGAGATGTAATCATCGTCCCCGACCCCCGTGAGATAGGCTATCCATCTGCCGTCCGGAGACCAGGAATACTGCTTCACTGGGAGCGGCTCGTTTGTGAGCCTCCTCATCTTCCCGCCCTTGGAGCCGATCAGGTAGAGGTTTTCGGTGTCCTTCACGCGGTTGGAGATGAAGGAAACCGTCTCTCCGTCCGGGGAGAACTGCGGTTCGAAGTTGTCCTCGACCCCGTCAGTGAGCTTCTTTGCGCCCTTTCCATCGGATCGGACCACGACGACGTCATGGTTCTCGTCTCCTTCGAAGTCGACATGATATGCTATCCTGTCTCCGTTTGGGGAGAATGTTGGGTGCGTGAGCGACTGAGGACCAGACAAGAATCTCTTCAGGTTCCCTTTGGCCAGGTCGAGAGTGGCAAGCTCCCAGTTGGCCCCTTTGTTGACAGAGCAGATCGCCTTGCGTCCATCGGGATGGATGTCAAGGTCCAGGATGTCCGTCGCAGAGAACAATGCGACAATGTCGGTTTCTCTCATGTTTTCATCTCGCACCCCCGATGACATCGAACGTCTTTACCTTTTTTCAATGAGCACAATCAGTAGTGTGTCCCTCATCCATCAAACTAGACCGACATTCGTGCCCAACGGTCATCTCCTATGTCGGAGGGTTCTTGTCCAGACCCCCCGATCCTTCACCGAATCGCTGGTACAGGCCATCGTCTTAATATACAGGTCAGTTACATAGCGGGTTTACCATTCGGCTCCGCAAGGGGTAGAGTGAGATTTGGAAGGAGGTAGTCCTCATTAACGACAGACCACGCAGAGACGATCGCGGTTTCGGCTCCCGACCAAGGGAGATGCACACTGTGAAGTGTTCCGACTGCGGTGCCGATGCACAGGTCCCGTTCAAGCCAACTGACGGAAGGCCCGTGTATTGCAAGGATTGTTATCAGAAGCACAGGCCGCCACGCCGGTTCTAGGTGCTTTTGCTAGTACTTTTGGTATCAGTTCCTAAGCGCAAATCCTTTCGCAATTATCGCAATTTTCATTTTCCTGTTCTGAGCGAAAGCGCTGGTATCTCGCCGAGGAAAGGAGTACAGTGGGCCCGATCGGATTTGAACCGATGACCAACTGGTTATGAGCCAATCGCTCCGCCGGACTAAGCTACGGGCCCTTGTATTCCGTCATAATGCCCTGGAGCTTATTAGCGTTTCCGTGGAGTTGGGGAAGGCTAGAACAGACCTCCATGGGTCAGTACTTGTAGGACCTGGTCTTGCCCTCTTCGAGCTCCACGCCCAGCCCGAGTGCTATCCTGTTCGAGAAGTTGAAGTAGCTCGCAATGAGGTTCGCTCTCAGGATCTCCTTGTCAGAAAGGCCAGCGTCCTTAAGGTCATTGATATCGTCGTTCGTGATGTCCTTGGGCGCCAGGGTTAGCTTAGCCGCATACGTCAGAAGAGCCTTTTCCCTCATGCTCTCCTTCTTCGACGTGAACTCCTTCATGAGCTTGTACAATGCCGCCGGGTCCTTGTCCACCGTCTCCAGTGCCTCCGAGTGATGGATGGCGCCGTATGCAGACCGGTTGGCCGCGGAGACCACGACCGCGATCATCTCCCTCTCCTCCCTCGACAGAGGACCAGGGCCGATCATGAGGTTGACGTAGAGGTCCAGATGGTTCTCAAGCACATCAGGCTCCAGTCCCTGGGCCAGGAATATGTTCGCGAGGTGCCCTCGTTCCTTCAATATCCTGTCGTAGACCTTCTTGGTCTTGCCGCTTGCTCTGTCTTTGCCTGGTGCCTTGATCCACGCCATCTCGACTCACCTTAGGATTGTCTTCCGACTGGGAGCTAGTCTGAGAGTGTCTAATAAATCTTGTTGTGCTCCCGCGCCGACTACTTCAGCTTCCTCAGGACCTCGAGCGCCTCATCGATGCTGGGCTGAGTGCCAGGGTCATATTCCCTCTTGTAAGCGACCTTTCCTTTCTTGTCAATGACGAATATGGTCCTCTTCGCGAAACCCTTGTCCTCATAGAGCGCTCCGTAGAGAGGGGCGACCTGTTTCTTGAAATCCCCAAGTATGGGGAACTTCACGCCGAGCTCCTTTGCGAATGCCTTCTCAGACCATGTACTGTCGACGCTCGAAGCGAGTATCTGCGTGTCGAGCTTCAGCACCAGGTCCTCCTTCTCCTTAAGTTCTCCGAGCTCGTTCGTGCACACGGGGCTGAACGCGAACGGGAAGAACGCCAGAAGGACGTTCTTCTTGCCTTTGTACTGGCTCAATCTCACCTTCTTGCCGTTCTGGTCCTCCAGCTCGAAATCAGGGGCGTTGTCTCCGACATTGATCTGTGGCATATCTGCTCCCTCCATTCTATGTGATGCTTCCGATGTCTCGTACGTATATCTCCTTATTGCCTTATCCCCCCGACCCTGCGTTTTCCAGAGGTCGACGAACCAGGTCATTGGTCAGGCCATTCCCATATCTGATAGCAGCTTCGAGTCAATCATTATCCAGGAGGCGAAGACCGTGGTCTCGCCTTTGGCAGCAAAATGAAAGCGCCGTCGAACGGTTTCGAACCGTTGACCTTCCGCTTAACAGGCGGACGCTCTACCAGGCTGAGCTACGACGGCTTTTGTGGTTGCTGGTGCAGTTAAAGTGACCAGTTAGATAAGCTTTTGCAGACTGCCTCTCGGCCTCGAATCGGAAGACCATGGAGCGGGAGCGCGATTACTCGATTGACTCCCGCAGCTCATTGACCGTGTTGCTCATTGTCTCGAGTATGTCCTTCAGGTGGTCGAGGAAGTCCTGAATCCTCTCTGTGGTCACCGCGCCGTCAGGGGAAGGCTCGATAAGTCCTTCCTGCTCGAGTATTCTCAGGGAATACCTCACCTTGTGCTGCGGGTGTTTCAACATCTCCGAGAGCCTTATGATACCTATCGGTTCATTGTCCATAATCGCCTTCAGCATCGCTACATGTCTCTGAAGTAGGTCGATCTCGGTCTCGATCTTGCTCGTAAGTACAGATTTGCCAGACTTGCCTTTCATCCAAGTTACCTTCTGTGCGGATGGTCTCGAAGTCGATGAATCGTGCTACATGATAGCATGAGGAAATATATGAACGGCGACGGGGGAACAAATGCGTTGGTAGCATTGTCTTCAACCAAGCTTGATATAATGTCCCACAAATAGCGTAGCTCGAAATGACAGTGATTGAGGGTCGCAACATCGTTAAGCTCTACGGGGACATGAAGGCGTTGGACAACGTCTCGATCACCGTCGACAAGGGCGACTTCTTTGGATTTTTCGGCCCGAACGGCGCTGGCAAGACCACTCTAATCAGGATTCTCACGGGTCAGCTCGCACCTACATCGGGTTCTGTGAACGTGCTCGGCGTAGATGTGCTGAAAGAGCCGTTACGCGTTAAGGAGTTGATCGGGATAGTACCGGAGGTTGAGAGCCCTCCGACCTACCTTACTGGGTACGAATACCTTTACTTTGTAGGAAAGGTCAGGAAGCTCGATAGCCTCGAAGACAGGATCGAGAAATGGCTCTCGTTCTTCGACCTCGATGAGAAGAAGGGCACCATCTGCAAGGACATGTCCAAAGGCATGAGGCAGAAGCTGATGCTCGCATCAGCTTTCATCCACGAACCGAAGCTCTTGTTCTTGGACGAACCGTTCATCAACCTCGACCCGATTTATCAGAGGCTGCTCAGGGAGTATCTTGTCGAATACATCTCAAAAGGCGGGACCGTGTTCATGGCCTCCCACCTCCTCGAGATCGCCGAGAGGCTGTGCAACAAGCTCTCGATCGTGAACCTTGGCAGGGTCGTCGCCCAGGGGAGGCTGGACGACCTGGTCAAGGGCGGAGAGAACCTTGAGAAGTTGTTCCTCCGATCGGTAGGTGTGCGCGGCATCGGGGGTGACCCGGGACGAAAGACCTCCTGAGGCTGATGCTCAAGGAAGAGTTCAGGACGCACACATCATATTCCGGCAAGCAGAGATTCCTGACCTTCCCGTTGTTCGTCTTTCTACTTTCGTTCGCTAGCGGCCTGACCATCGACAAGATGCTGGAGACGATTCCGCTCGATCGCCTAGCGATGTTCGCGCATCTATCGGCCTTCCTGTACGGACTCAGCGTCGGCGCGTTCGGCCTAATGGGTAGAGAGTATCTGGAGAGGAGGCATGGGACAAGCAACTACCTGGTCGCGATGCCGTACCTCCTGCCGATCTCCTTCAGAACCACATTCCTGGGCATCTATCTTCGGGACGCCATCTTCTATGTGCTGTTGCTCCTGATGCCCGGAACGCTTGGCCTTTTAGCGGCTGCGCCGTTCATGGGCTTTCACATCAGCAGCATAGGTTTGTTCTTCGTCGCAGTGCTGCTGACCTTCATGATCGGCATGTCGATCAGCTTCTTCGCATCCGTCATCTACATCCGAAACGTGAAGGTGTTCACAGCATTCACGGCCGCCTTCGCCTTGCTCATCATCGGTTACGGGATTTTCGGATACCCGTCCCTCGAGCTCATCCTCCCCTCGTTAGGGTTTCAGATGGATGTTCGACCTTTTGCAGTCGATCTCTCTGAGGCGTCAATGTACGCCGCAGCTTCTGCTGCAGTGGCATCGGTGTTCGCTATACTGGCCTATTACCTTGTCCAGGTCCGCATAAACATATCGTCGAAGTCGCATGCCGACCTGCTCCCGAAGTACTATGATCGGGTGAGCATGTTCAGAGGCCTCAACAGATCCCTGCTCTCGAAGGAGTTCCTCGACCTTCGCAGGAGCGGCATCATCGCGAAGATGTTCTTCTCATTCATACTCCCGCTCTTGTTCTTGTCGTTCACCACATGGTACGTCAACTACGGGCTCTCGATCCCCGTCGGGTTCAATGCGGTATTCTACGCTGCCATGGTGGGGTTCATAGGCGTCATGATGTACAGCTGGCTGAACAACGTCGACCTGGCAGAGTACTATTCGCTCCTTCCGGTGACGGTGCCACAGTTGATCCGCATCAGGATAAGCGTGTTCCTCTTCCTGACCATGGGGATATCCGCGTTCTTCGTGGTTGCCATCTCGATCCTGAACGGGGAGACGAACCTCCTTTGGCTGGCGTTGATAGTCATGTTCGTCACATCCCTCTATATGGTGGTCATGACGGCCTACTTGACCGGCCTGAAGACCAACACCTTCCTGTTCGACACTAGCGTCCTGACGAAATTCAGCATATTGTCCTTCCTACCAGATGTCTGCCTGACCATCCTTTCGTTCAGCCTGCAGTCCAACTGGTCGGTTGCGTTGATAGGGATCGCGTTGGTCCTCGGCTCGCTCACCGTGGCCACGTTCATCCTGTTCAGAGGGATCGAGGGGAAATGGGCTAGGACTTCGTTCGATGTGTGAGGCATGATCATGAAGAGAGATGTCGCCGTGAGACGCCTGACACACGTGCTCATCGCGTTCGCCCCTTTGTACTACTCCATCCCGGTCGACCTACCGTATATCGGCCTCCGGAGATGGGTCCTGCTCATCGCCTTCTTCGCGGCGGTCTCAATGTTCGAGGCCATCAGACTCTGGAAGGGCATCACCTTCCTTGGCCTGAGGCCGCACGAAAGGAACCAGATAGCGTCTTTCGCATGGGCTGCGGCCGGGATAACCTTGGTGTTATGGTTGTTTCCGCACGAGATCGCCACCGCAGCCTTGATAGGGATGGCCATCGTGGACCCTCTGATCGGCGAACTGAGGAATTCAACCGATGCAAGGATAGCGGTCCCGGTCTCATCTGGCGTCTACCTCGTGTTGTGCATCTCTGCTCTCCTTCTCTCGAGCGAGATGTCGTTCCTGTTCGCAGGCGCACTGGCCTCTGTAGGAGCGGCGGTCGCCGTCGCGTCGGAAAACCTCGAAATCAAGTACGTCGACGATGACTTCCTGATGGCGGTCCTGCCGGCCGTCGCTATGACAGCGCTCTGGCTGTGGGTGTGAGAATGGTCACAATCGAATAGCACGCCGAGAGCCTAGACGATCTCGAGCTTGCCGAATTTTCCTGCGCTGACCTGCAGCTTGTCCTTGTAAGCCGAGGCCCAACCGTTCGTTATCTTGACCTTCGAGTTGATCTCGACCTTCTCAATGTCGTCGTTCCATAATGTCAGAGAGACACTGTCGCCGTTCTCGTCCTGTCCAACCGCGTCGCAGACCCTGCCCGAGGAGCCGCTATACTTCGATTGGAACTCCCTCGGTTCTTTCTTCTCGACGATTGTGAGGACTATTTCGTCGACTTTCGACTTGTCTTTCAAGTCCTTGGCCATCATTGAAGCACGCTCTGTTTTCTGCGATAGAGTGTTTCTCTACTTAAATCTCTCCCCATTAGAAGTCGGATACCATGTGTGACGCTCCGTCTTTCGCAACCATTCTTCGAAACCAGCCAGTAGGTGAAAAATGGGCATTCAAGATTCCAATTAGGCTTATATGCCCCCAAAAGGATGGGGGCCGTCCATGACGCGGATCAAGGTCATCACCGAGCCGGCCGAGCTGGTTCCAATGTTCCGGGCGGTCGATACCAAGGTCAAGCGTGAGGTCCTGAAACTGGTGACCCTCGAGTGGCATACGATCCGCGACATTGAGAAGCAGTTCGGGCCTGCGGGAAAGGAGGCGCTCCTGTTCTTCGAGAAGATGAAACTTGTCGAGACGAGATGGCAGACCTCTCCCGAGCAGCAGCCGGAGAAAGCATACCACACCTACTACACCTCATTTCATATCAACGCCTCGTGGCCGGTCTACGAGATCAGCGACGTCCTCGCAGCTGCGGTCATGGAGGAGAAGGAGTTCCTGAAGATCGAGAAGCAGATCTACGAGATGGTCGGGGCCCAGGGCAAGTTCGCTGGGGACGTCGCCGAGGTACTTGGCGTCACATTCACAATGCTCAAGAGCCTAGTCAAGAGGAGCACGAAGCTGGACTATAGGGGCCACAGGATCGAGCGGGTCAAGGAGTGACCTAGCGGTCCGGGTGATTCTGATGATAGTCGTCTTAAGGCTCGGCCATCGACCAACCAGGGATCAGAGGGTCACCACGCATGTCGCGCTCACCGCCAGGGCGCTTGGGGCCGACGAGGTCTGGGTCTCCACGGAGGATCCGGTCCTTGAGAAGACGGTCGAGAGCGTCGTAGCTCGCTTCGGGGGCAAGTTCAAGATCAAGACCGGAGTGGATTGGCGCAAAGCGCTCAGAGCATGGGATGGCGAATCGGTCCACCTTACCATGTACGGCGAGAGCCTATCGAAGGCGCTGCCGACGATCAAGGGGAACAAGCTGCTCATAGTTGTCGGTGCGGAAAAGGTCCCTCGCGAGGTCTATGACATCGCGGACCGCAATATTTCCGTCGGCAATCAGCCGCACTCGGAGGTCGCGGCGCTGGCAATATTCATAGATAGGTACAAGGGCGGGAAATCCCTTGAGAAGCCCTTCAAGGGCAGGCTACGGATCGTTCCGAACCCGAGGGGGAAGACAGTCGTTGACCGCAACAAGACCAAAGGACGCTCACCTACCAAGCAGTGACGAGTGCTTGAGGATCCTCAGGGAACATGCGTGCGACCAGGAGGTCATCAGTCATTGCGAGGCCGTGTCGGAACTCGCAGTCAGGATCGCCAAGAAATGCCGTGCCGACGTCGAACTGGTGAAGGTGGGCGGACTGCTCCATGATTTGGGAAGGGGCAAGAGCCACAGCATGACGCATGCTGTCGAAGGCGCAAAGTTGGCGTCCGAGCTAGCATTACCAGATTCAGTAGTGAAGATAATCCAAAGGCACATAGGCGCTGGAATAGCGCCGAGGGAGGCTGAGCGGCTGGGTCTCCCCAGGAAGGACTACACTCCGCGTACTCTAGAGGAGAAGATCGTTGCTCATGCTGACAACCTGATCTCGGGTACCAAAAGGACTCACATCGAAGAAGCTGTTGCCAGCGTGGCCAGACATGGAGAGCACGAGGCCGCGCTGAAGATCATGAGGCTTCACGAGGAACTCTCGAGGGTTTGCGGGATCAACATCGACGAAATCCACTGAGGGTATCTACCACTTGCCGTAGTGGACTATCTCCTTCAGCTCCTTCCTGTTGCCTAGTCCCATTATCTTCTTGGCCAGCATCATCCCGATGGTGTCTCTACCGGCTGGATAACCTATCGGGACGAGAGCCACCACCTTGATGTTCTCTGGTATCCCGAGCGCTGTCCTTACCTTCGATTCCCTGAACCCTCCGACCCAGACCGTCCCGAGGCCCTGCTCCCACGCCTCGAGTATGATGTGCTCAACGGCGATCGCCACATCGACCATGAAGTAGGGCTTCTCATCCATGTTGCCGCTCTTCTCCGGGTCTCCGCAAGCGACTATCAGTGCTGGCGCGTTCTTGATGTTGATTGGCACAATGCCAAGGTTCTCGACGTTCTGCCTTCCCTGAACGACGACGAAACTCCAGCATTGCTTGTTCGCCCATGACGGCGCCAATCTGGCAGCCTCAAGGCATCTGGTGAGCTTCTCTTCCTCGACCGGTGTGTCCTCGAAATTCCTAACGCTCTTCCTAGTGGCAATGGCGTCCCAGACCGTTGTTTCACTTATCTCCGCCATGAGTCACAGAATCATATCGGTGGTCTTGAACTCTTTCCCGCTCGCCAATGCTCAGGCCTTGTAGCGGGCGAATTCGCCGCGTTTGTGCGCATCTCGGAGCTTGTGGTACGCTTCTGCGTTCCTCTTGGCCGCTTCTCTGAGGGAAGGGTCTCCCTGTTTGACTATCTTGGCCGGAACCCCGACGACCAGGCTCCCTTCCGGCACTTTCATACCCTCCTTCACCAAAGCATTCGCGCCGACTATAGACCCGCTGCCTATCTCAGCTCCGTCGAGTATGGTCGAGTTCATACCCACGATTACAAAATCCCCGATTTGCGCGGCGTGAACTATTGCGCCATGGCCAACGGATACGTTCTTTCCTATGATGATCGGTCTGCCGGGGTTGCCGTGTATCTGGCAATGTTCTTGTATGCTCGAACCCTCTCCGATCCTCACCTGGGACAGGTCCGCCCTGATGACTGCATAGGGCCAGATGCTGCAGCCCTTGTCAATGACGGCATCGCCGATGATGATGGCCTCTGGCGCGACATAACATGATGGGTCGATCTTGGGTCCAGGCACGGATGCGAGAACGCGAGCGGTCGATAAAATGCTTTTTCCTTAATCCTCGGCCGGTGGCCTCTCAGTCTTGGGCTTCGAGGACCTCTTGACCGCGACCCTCTTGGGGAAGTACTTGAGAATGACGATGTCCCCGATCGATGAGATCCATCTGTATGGGACATTGACGGACTTCGACCCCTCGACGAGGAGCGGATTCGTGCTGGTCACGAACAGTCCTTGCACCTTGTTCTCATCGACATCCACTACAAGGTTTCCTATACTTCCCAAGAAAATGCCTTGGCTAGTGTAGACCTGCAATCCAATCAGTTCAGAGGCTTCCTCGAGCATCCTGCATCCCTGCGACCGTATCGCCATCCGTTGCTTAAAAAGCTTGTCCAGCCCAGATCTCCCCATCTCAAGACTATGTCTTGAGGGCGGACACGCTCGTCCATTCGTCGCAATAGTTAACTAGTTGGTCCTCATTCGATATTGCATAAATATTGCACAAGCGTGCATAACCAGGTGGACAATATGTCAAGTGAGATTGATGAGATAAGACAGAAAAAGATGGCCGCCATGATGCAGAATGCAACTGCAAGCAAGTCCGATGGGGGCGGATGGCCAGAAGCGCCAGTTCCCGTGAGCGATTCGAATTTCGAGGAGTTCGTTAAGAAGTATCCGAAGGTTGTGGTAGACTGTTGGGCCCCCTGGTGCGGTCCTTGCAGGATGCTCTCACCGACGATCGATTCCTTGGCGAAGGATCACCGGGGGAAGGTCGTGTACGGCAAGCTCAACACAGACGAAAACCTCGCGACAGCAGGCAAGTACAAGCTCATGAGCATCCCGACTCTGCTCTTCTTCAAGAACGGTCAGCTGGTCGATAAGATGATCGGTGCTGCCCCGAGGGCAATCGTAGAGCAGAACATCAACAAGGCCCTTGGTTGAGCCTAACGATCGCCCCAATCAACTCCCCCGGCCCACTTCTTCCTTTCCTTTTTTGAATTGTCGGCGAAGGCGCTGAAACGTGCGCTGGAAAGTATAAATCGCGATAACCACGTTGAGTTGTCGGGACCGATGAATTTCGAGACGACAGTAGTCTGGAACGAGAAGTTCCCTGGAAAGCTCCAGTGTCAGAACGGGCAGGTCATCGACTACTCCGCTCCCGTGGAGCTGGATGGAATGCACGGCCCTCTCACTCCGGAGGATGCATTCGTCGGTGCGGCCAACATGTGCTTCCAGATCGTCTTCGAGTACGTCTCCCGAGACTTAGGCATGAAGTTGCTCGAGTACAGGTGCAAGGCAGTGGGGGACCTGGAAGTGGTGGAAGGCGCAAAGAAGTTCGTCAAGATAACCCTGCACCCGGAGATGAGGTTCGCCTCTGGATCGAAGCTGTCCAACCTGGAGAGGGCCATCTCCGTCACGAAGCGGAAGTGTCTCGTCACCAACTCCATGGACCTCGAGCTCGAGGTCGTTCCGAAGGTGCTGTGACATGTGCAGGATGGTCGGGGTGGTCTTCAAGGACGACTTCCCGCTAGGGACTCTGGTCGACCTGCGTCACGTTTCCCAGGTCGGGAGGATCCCCGGGACCAAGGAACCCGGACATAGGGACGGCTGGGGGATAGTCTCTTTCAGAGGAGGGGATCCACGGTACATCGGCAGGAGCCCTCGAGAGGCGTTCTTGGATCCGTCGTACGATTCTGCGCTGGAGGACATTCCAGCTCTCGATGTCCCCAACATAGTTGTGGCGCATGTCAGGGCGGCTTCGAAGGGCGGCGCGGTCATGATGAACACCCATCCGTTCGTGGTGGACGGCATCGTGCTCGGACACAACGGCACTATTCATGACTTCCATCCAGTGACGAGCCGGAAGCCAAAGGGGGACACTGATAGCGAGAGACTGCTTCTACTCCTCGCGGATCGGATGTCGGAGAAGGGCGATATCAAGACCGCTCTCAAGTCCGTCATTCTGGAAGACCTTGTGAAGCACAAGTCCTCAGCTGCAGTCCTCTTGGTCTCCGATGGCAAAGTGCTGCTAGGCTACAGGGACTACACCAAGCTGCCGGAGTACTACGACCTCAGAATCGCGAAATGCGGGTCGTATGTATCCTTGTTCCAAGAGACGTGTCTAGGTTACAAGACCAGGACCTCCCAGGTCAAGAAGGGACAGCTCGTGTCCGTGGGCCTCGACCTCAAAGTGAGGCGCGAGATGATCCGCTAGATTCTAGTCTTCCTAGCGGCCAGCTTGATTGCTTCAGTGACGCTGTCCTTGGGAACGATCGTTGCAATCGGGATGTCCAGAATCCTTTCAATTGTTGGGCTGACTATCGGTGCGCAGACAACCGCGACTGCTCCATCCCTCTCGGCTCTGATAGCGGAAACGATGGCATCCTCTACAGTCGATGCAGGATATTCTCTGATCTTCACCGTTTCGTCCCCAATCTGTACCGACCTCTCGACGACTTCGTCGAGCACCCTGCGGGTGGCGATCAGGGCTATGAAGTTCCCCGCCGTCAGCCCTTCCGCCTTTCTGATTGCCTTAAGGATCTTCCTGAGGACCTCCATGGAGGGTGACCGCTGCTCATTTGTGATCTTGTATAGAGTGCTCGGCGAGACTCCGGCTCTTTTGGCCAAGTCCTGGATCGTCCAGCCCAAGCCCTCGAGCACTTCGCCAAGGGCTTCCCTGAACCTCGTGTCGGACTCCACTGCCGCTGTAAGAAGATTCCTCGTTCTGTCCATCTATTGCCCTAAGAGTATTAATGGATAGTTGAATATTTATACTATTGTATCATTGTTACTGTACATTTGTGGAAAAGACTTAATACGGCCAGCTCAATCGTGAGATTTGGAGGCATCTCCATGGAAAAGAAGATCATCTATGCCATAGCAATCAGCGCGATCATTGTGATTGCCAGCGCAGGAGTACTCTACGTCCTCGCCAACGAAAACAAGGAGCCGAGGCAGAAGTACCCCGTGTATTTCACCACGATGCTCGTCTCGAACATGAAAGGGTCTCTCGCAAGTGGCGGGATTGACGGGTTCATCGCGTGGGAGCCGTTCGGTTCGGAGGCGGTCATCGAGGACGTCGGGACTGCTCTTGAGTGGTCGGGTGAGATCATGCCGAATCATCCGTGCTGTGTCGTCGCAGCCTCAACAGATTACCTCTCCAAGGACCTCGGTGGTGGGCTCAAAGGCTCAAACATCACCCTGCAGTTCGTCAAGGCTCATGTGGAGACCACCAAGTGGATGGTGGACGCCCTCAATCACAAGGACGGTTCGAACTACACGCTGCTAGTGAACCTCGGCATGCAGTTCACAAACAAGAGCCAGGCTATCGTCACTGCCGCGCTGGATCACCTCAAGTATGGCTACCAGATGGACGAGGCTTTCATGGATGGCATCACGAACTTCACTGAGATGTTCATCAACGGAGGAGTCATTTCATCGGACAAGCTCGCTCTTGGCGGATACAGCGATGTCACTGATTTCGTAGGTAAGTATGCGAACAAGACATTCGTCGACGCCCAGGGCACTGTGCAGCCCCGCGACTCGATACTGAACCCTGCTGATCCAGTGAGGATCGGCTTCCTCAAGGCGGATATCCACGAGCTGGCCCAGTGGGTCGCCCAGAACAAGACGGTTGGGGGCGGTGCGAAGAGCCTTTTTGAGAAGTACGGCGTCTATGTCACAAACGCCAGCTCGACGGGCGGATACGCCAGCGGGCCAGAAGAGATGGACAAGTTCGCTGCGGGAGAAGTCGATATCGGCTACCTTGGATGTGCTCCAGCGATTCAGAAGCATCTCAACGCGCAGGTGCACACGGTCATAGTCGCACAGGCGAACAGCGAGGGCAGCGCAATCATCGTGAAGGCGGGCTCTGGGATCGTGTCCATAGACGATCTTCAGAACAAGACCATAGCAGTGCCGTCGACAGGCTCGATCCAGTACGTCCTGCTCAAAGCCGCCGTGGAGGATGCGGGTCTTCAGCTGCAGCTCAAGAGCTGATCGGCATTCCTCCCCCCAACCTCTTTGGTCTCGTCGGTCAATCGGGAGCGGACATTGGCATGCTCAGCGTGTTGGCGAAAAGGCTCAGCAAGAGTCTCAGAGAGAACTGGAAACAGTATGTGCTGACAGTGGTCTCCATAGCCGTGTTCGTCGCTGC
>Ga0315275_10002482_pt1 | contig 16668 bp, 15 predicted proteins | sample YL17G03_0_MG_FD_205557 | JGI IMG/M metagenome (GOLD analysis project Ga0315275, IMG submission 205557) | Sediment microbial communities from Yellowstone Lake, YNP, Wyoming, USA - YL17G03_0 | ecosystem: Environmental > Aquatic > Freshwater > Lake > Sediment | place: USA: Wyoming | collected... | reverse complement strand
CTCCAGAAGGTGTAAATGCTATCTTAAGGTATGGAAATTCGATTGCGCCGGATGCACAGGATGGGCACTCTACATTTACCTTCTTTGATAATTTCAACGGAAATTCACTGAACACTGCACAATGGTCAGCCTCCTCTGGAGTTACTGTCTCGAATGGCATGGCAACGATTACCGCAACTTCAATGCCTGTCCCGGGCAATTATTTATCCTCTACTGCCCAGTTTGGTACCGGGTACAGGATAGTTGCACGGATCAGACCGCATGACTTCGGGGGTACTCGAACGACTGAGTTTTTTTATGCATCTTATAATGGCGACACCATGCAGGATACTGCGTACTATTCCCATGTCTATCCGGAGTTCCCCGGGAAATACTACAATGATAATGGGGGAGGCAGTGTTGGAGCCGGGTCAGTTGGTGGCAAAATAACGGGAATTTTCCCTAACACTTGGAACCGGCATGAAGCAATCAAAGACGATACCGCGATAACATGGATCGTGAATTCGGGAATTCCATATACATTCAATACAAAATATTATTCCGGCCCTGGCTCGGTCAGGTTCGGCACGTACCGAGCTGGAATAGAGGATGTGGACTGGGTATTTGTCGGAAAATACATATACCCAGAGCCATATGTTTTCGTTCTCCCAACAGGTGATACTACGAGAACGATCCCGGAATCCATGGGACCTTCAAACAGCGATATTATAACAGAAAAATGGATTGAAAATCTCTATTATTTCCTGTTAGGAATCCTCTTAATAGGAATTTTCGTTGAAGGATGGAAAGCGATAAAGCACTAAAAAAAGAATCATCATCCCGCCACGAAATTGTAGGAACACAACAAAAAATCCATTTTACACCTGCATAAAGAAAATCCGATTCCTGCCCCATTCCCGGTTTCACAACCTTTTTCCCCTTTGAGAATAACTTCCCAATACTGATTACGTGGCGGGAGACCTTGAACGATAACAGGTATGGTAACGGTATCGGTGCGTGTCGTTCCTGCCTCATCCTTCTTCTTCTCATCATGGCGCTTACCCCCTCTACCGCCACTGCTGATATGATGTTCCGTGCTAACGCCGAGCATACGGGTGCTTATGATAGTGGCGGGATTGAACCGAACAACTCGGAGCTCTGGCGGTTCGCGACGAGATTATATCTTGATTATTCATCTCCGGCGGTGTCGAACGGTGTCGTCTATGTCGTCTGAGGTGAGGGTGGAAACCTCTATGCTTTCGATGCGGTATCGGGAACGGAGAAATGGCGGTTCGCCGGCTCCGCCTTCAAATCAACTCCGGCGGTGTCGAATGGTGTTGTCTATATCGGGAGTTATGATAAGAACCTGTATGCAGTCGATGCGGTGACGGGAACTGAGAAGTGGCGGTTCAAGACGGGAATTTTCTACGGATCATCTCCGGCAGTGTCGAACGGTGTTGTCTATATCGGGTGTTTTGATTTCTACCTGTTTGCAATCGATGCCGTGCTGGGAACTGAGAAGTGGCGGTTCAGGACGGGAAGTTATGTGCGGTCATCTCCGGCGGTATCGAACGGAGTCGTCTATGTCGGGAGTTGGGATGGGAACCTGTATGCAATTGATGCGGTGAAAGGGGTGTCATCAACTCCGATAACGACGCTGACTGGTGTCTCTACTCCAGGAATTCAAAGTACACCCACACCATTACTCCCTTCAAACAGCGAATATTTCAACGTATCTCAACTCTATGAGATAGTAATTATTATTTTATTAACCGGAATCCTCTATAAAGGATGGAAAGCGATAAAGCACTGAAAAGAAAAAAGGATCATAAGCCCACAACGAAATTGGAGGAACACGACAAAAATCCATTTTCACCTGCATAGAGAAAATACGACTCTCCCCAACCCCGGATTCACAACCTTTTTCCCCCCTGCCGATAACTTCCCAATACGATTACGCGGCGGGAGACCATGGACGATCAAAAAAGGGGAACCGATATCGGAGCGTATCGATCCTGTTGCATCCTTCTTCTCCTTTCTGCAATTCTCTGGATACCTGTTGTAAGTGCTGCCAACGACAACACGATCATCGGGTTCCGGTGGAACACATCAGATCCATCCCCCCGGTTGTACCAGATAGATTCGAACGGCGCGACCATCGCCAATAAAGACACCATCTTCTGGGATAACTGGGCGGTTACCGGCAACATGAAAACCGTTGTAGTAAATCCGGAGAGCGACACAGTAAATTACGGCACAAACAATCGAGGAGACGGATTGGATTTAACCGGCGCGAGCGGGGATGTCATGGTAGAGATCCCACGATTTTATACGCGCAGTACCTACGCCAACGGGATATTCTCGTACTGGATTTCCCCGTTACCTGCATCCGGATTTACCGTGGCACCGATGTTTAACCAGCGCGGTACCGGAACCGCTGCGGGCACACCAGCACCTTACTATTATGTAGGCAGATACGATGCAAGTCTGGTTGGGAATAAACTCCAGAGTGCTACAGGAAAAGCGCCGGCTGTGGACATGACCATCGGTCAGGCGCGAACCTATGCTGAAAACAAAGGTACCGGCTGGGGTATAACCAACATCTGGACGTTGTCCGGACTCCGGCAACTCTTCTATACCGAAATGCTGACGCTGGACAGCCAGACGGCATGGGCAAAATCAAGGGGAATTGTTGATGCTTCCGCAGCCAAAAACTCCGGAGCAGACTCCATCGACACGCAAATCTCTGCAACTAGTGCCACAGGCAGTGGGACGGGAGAAAATGGTAAAACCCCCGTATCCTACCGGGGCATTGAAAACCTGTGGGGTAATGTGTATCAGTTCCAGGATGGGTTCAACGTGATACGACAAGGGACACCGAAGGTGATCAGTCCAACCGGATTGGGGACAACCGGTCAGAAAACAACTTTTAAAGATGTTTTGGATGCAACCGATGTGCAATCTGTCTACTACGCACTTCCACGTGAGTACGGCTACCAACAGAATCTCATAAATACGGATGTGAATCTTATAAAAACAGATGTTGCCCGGCTGTTATTCCTGCCATCAGCAGTTGGCGGTTCAGAAATCACCTATTTATCGGATAATTATTGGCCTCCAGATAGTACAAATCCCGGTATACCGAATATTCTGCTTTCGGGTGGTGGTTGGAGTACTGCCGGGGGTGCGGGGGTCGGGGGGCTGTATGCAGGTTCTGGTGCATCGTATTCGCGTGCATTTCTCGGGGCACGCGTTGAGTTCAGACGCAGCACGGCACCCGGGGCGCCCGAGGCGCCCACGGATTCCGGAAATACTCCGGCGACTATTGCACCCATTCCGGTTCCAACCGTAACGCCCGGAGATTCCAATTTTTCTCTGCTCTACTGGATAATCATTTTAATTTTATTGATAGGAATCCTCTATGAGGGATGGAAAGCGGTAACTCAGTGAAGAATGTTATGCTTACCAGGGCTCAGCCCATCGCCGCATGGGCGTTTCCAATTAAAGCGTTTTGCTGATATGAAGATCGGTCGAGACTGTTCGTCTCCGCTGCATTACGACACGCTTGCGCTCACAGACTCTCCCTTGCATTCCCGGAGTTGTCCTGTTGAGATGCAGTACGTCCCTGGCTCATCGCGATGCTCCACCACCAGCGGCTGCTCCGGTCATCATTTTTGACCGTTGAAATAGTTAGCAATAAACACTCGTGATAAATACGTAGAATAAGCCACATTTACCGACGAACACGGTTGTATAAGAAAAAATATCTAAATTCATGTTTTTCAACTATAATATTATATATGGTAAAGGTTATAGTAAAGGATATGGCAAAGTCTATGGCTAAGCATTATCCACCCGCGTATTACCGGTATCGCGAAAAGCACCCGACGGTCAGTATAGTGCTTACGGAACAGACAAAAAAAGCGTTAGACCAAGCTCGGGGGGATATGAGTTACGCAAAGTTTTTGGCGTCCCTATTTACTCCGGATGGGGTATTTTTTCAGTTTCAAAAACAAAGGGTTTTTCTCGAAAAAGAAAAAAAGAGACTGGCAAAAGTCGAGCGTTTTTCCATTCCTTGTCCGAAATGTGGTAAACCAATAGAATTCAATAATACAGATTCTGACTGGAGCAATGAAATAAAACCCAAACTTCAGGATATGTTTGGATTGTTTTCTCACGCCGGGGATTGCAGTAAATAGACATTCTTTTTTGAAGCGCTACCAAGAGTGGATCTCGTGGATGATTGGTGGAATGCTGCATTGGCGCAATCGACCTGGACCCGTCAGCGAGGCATTACACAGCTGAGGATAACGGGATCGTGCAGCGGGCTCGCCCTTTCAGCACTGGGGCAGCGGCACGCCGGGGCACTTTATAGGGCGGATCTCGTGGTTGATGGGTGGAAATGTATGTGGCAAATGAAAATAGATCCGGTTTTGATGTAATCTATGCCGGGCTTCTTGCCTTTACCGCAGACTATCATCAACAAAGTTCTGGGGATATGGTCAGATCCATAGAGATTAACCTCAAATTGTTTTATTCTTATAGATGTAATGCCCTCCCTATGACTGCTATTCCTGACATTCCACAATTACGATTCGCCATCCAAGATCGTATCAACAAATTGGGTCACAAATACCGGACCGACTTGATGCTTGAAAAAGATGGAATGGTAAAGAGGTGGGCAATACAAAAGGGTCTTCCCACGGAACCAACGCATCCCACCCCATATCCTGCATTTGAAATTTCAGATCTTGATCTTTCAACTATTGTCGGTGAAGGTCCTGTATTTAAAAAATACTGTCGGCGTTGGTGAAGTAAAGATTGTTGACTCCGGCACCTACTAAATTGTTTATTGGTATGAAAACAATGTCGAAATTGTTCTTCATGGACAAAAAATCGAAGGCTTATACACTCTTTTTCACAATGACAAAATGAAAAAGAAAAAAGACTGGTTAATAAATAAAAAAGCGTCTCCAACAATTTTATGATGTGTAATACCGGTCTGCAATATTATGGCAGTACTGCCCGGAAGGGGGTTGAAGGTTTCTGATTGACATTCAATTTAAGCAAAAAATTTACCAAATAATGAGTAGGAACAAAAATAGAACCAACAGGTATGTGAGATCTGCCAACAGAACGCGAATATGAACACTCATGCCAAATAGAAAAATATATCCTCGTCTAAATAAAAGGGGGAAAAATGAAGTATCTGCTTTTAATTGTCTTATTGGTGGCAGTAATAATAACTACCGGATGTGTTCAACCGGGACCTACTAAAAAGGTTACCTCATGCGACGAGAAATATAGATGCAATGGTATTTGCTATCCCGAGGTAGGTACCTGTTGCGGGGGGATATGGTATGTTGAGGGTACTCCCGGGGAATGTTGTCCAAAAACAACATATGATGGTTATGGACTCCCAAGATATTTCACGAACGGAGTCGAATACCCATCGTGGAAGAATTACACGCAAGTTTGGATTAACACGGACACCCAGCATTGCTGCGCTGGGAAAGTTGCACCAGGAGGGCTTTGGACAGGAGATCCTCCCGAATTATCGAAAGTTCGATCAATCTTAAAAAAGGAGAAGATCACTATTGAAGATCGGGTTTCCCTTGTTGTGAATCAGTGGTCTGATTGTGGAGAAAACACTTGTTATGACCAAAAAACACAAAGTTGCTGTCCTGTAGCACCCGTCAAATATAATGTCGAAACAACTTATAAAATACAACCGGGAAAGGCAAGCTGCTGTGTAGATACACCGAAAATTAAAGGAGTCGATGGGAACATGTATGATGGCGATCCAACAAGTGGAAATATTTTTAATCCGGGTTGGGAGATCCCTAAGAATTGCCGGGCGAACGTCGGGGGTAGTCTTTCGTGTGGTCCGATTGGAAGAAGCCCCCCCCTCTGGTAGCAATATAAAAACATGGGGGTAATATAAAATCAGCATCTTAAACATCGACAATAAGAATTCTATAAATTTATTACAATGTTTTGTACAAAAATGTGGGAAAGGAAATGTTTATACCAACCAATTTTGTGGTGAATCTTTTAAAAATAAATAGGATGATCATTTTTATCTCTCTACTATTTTGCACCATTCATCCAATTTCTATTGTACAAGCATATCCCTTGTTTGCTACAAATTCTGTTATATCTTCCATCCCAGATATCTCCGGAAACTGGGTTGGAGAAACCTTTGGCGGGAATGGGTATGTTGGGCCCTGTAATCATTTTTTATATCTTCAGCAGTCTGGTAATGCGATCACGGGTACATCAAAAACATATTGTCCAAGTATCTATAACAAACAAGAGTTAACTGGCTCGATCTCTAACGGAATTTTTTCCTATACAGGGAAAACTATAGATAAATCTGGTAGTCTTAATACGCCTGACATGATTTTTAGATTCTCTATTATCGGAACCCCTCCAAATAAATTAGACGGAACAGCATCATCACAATTAGTTCAAGGATTTGTTTATGTTACGATGAATCGTGAAACACCTCTGACTCAATCCACTCCTGTTCAAACAACTCTTCCTACCCCTCTACCAACTACCCCCCCTCCAGTCACGCAATTTCCACTAATAGAGACCCCAAGAACAGTTACAACTACACTACAACCTACATCTACGATTCAACTTACACATTCGATAACCTCTCAAGAAAATGCTGGAATACCTATCCCGGAAAACGGGCTTGAAATTCTCTATTATCTCCTAATTGGGATCCTCTCTGTAGGAATCCTCTATGAAGGATGGAAAGCGATAAAGCAATGAAAAAAAGAATCATCATCCCGTCACGAAATTGAACGAACACGACAAAAAATCCATTTTCACCTTTGTAGAGAAAATCCGATTCCCACCCCATTCCCGGTTTCACAACCTTTTTCCCCTTTGAGAATAACTTCCCAATACTGGTTACGTGGCGGGAGACCTTGAACGATCACAGGAGGGGTAACGGCGCCGGTGCGGGTTGTTCCTTTCTCATCCTTCTTCTCCTTATCATGGCAAATACCCAATCCTCCTCCGCTGCCGACACGATGTTCCGCGCCAACCCGGAGCACACGGGTGTTTTTGAAACCGACGGGGCTGTTATAACCAACACTCAGTTGTGGCGGTTTGCGACGGAATTTCCTGTTCATTCATCACCGGTGGTGTGGAACGGTATTGTCTATATCGGCAGTAATGATCACAACCTGTATGCTATCGATGCGATGACGGGGAAGGAGAAATGGAGGTTCACAACAGGAGGTAATGTCCAATCATCGCCGGCGGTGTCGAACGGTGTCGTCTTTGGGGGGCGATGCGATGAGCCTTTCCAGTTATTAAGAGATTTGTAAAAGTAAATGCATATATTTGGTCAAAATATAACATCAAAATATGGTACGGCTTGTCAAAGATGCTCCTGGGAAAAAGGTGTTACGTTTTTCTCTATTCCTGATATGTTTTTTTCTTTTATCTAACCCTGTAATGGCAGGCCAAATTACCATTAACGCATTGGGCGACCTCCAGCAGGGTTCCTGGCTCCAGCTCGAGTTCAAAGCTGAAGTTGTAGGGTTCACTACCGATCACCCGCCGGATGAATTCATCACGGAGCTCACGAAAACCCTTGATGCCGAAGTGGTGCAGATCGACGCAAATCACCTGGAGATACGGAAATATTATTCCCAGGCAGATCTGGAACCAAAATTTTTGGCCGCCGGTGGAACATTAACCAGTTACAATCAGGGTGTATCAAAATCCACTGCTGAAGATGTGAAGCGTATCTTAAAAAATAAGATCAATTCGCTTGGACCCAAGGATGCCAAAGTCGATACCCTCACCGGTATGAACAATGTTGCGCAGTATGTCCGCGTTGAACTGGCCGGTATAGACATGAAGCAGGCACAGGAAATCGTTGGAAAGCAGGGGAAGTTCGAGATCCGTGTTCAGTCGACCAGAAACCTGACAGAGCATGTATTGTACGGGGATACAATTACCAGTGTCCAGATGCCCAGCCAGGAGCCACCGGGCAGTGACAGGTGGGGTGTTGGGTTTACCTTAAGTGAGAGCGGTGCTGATGCATTCCGTGCTGCCATGATCAAATTCGGCGCAACTGCAGATCCTTCCAACCACAACCTGATCATGCTCCTTGATAACAAAACTGTATATACCGCACCCCTGTCAGATGACCTTGCAGGCAAACTCCAGGCAGAGAACATCCGGCAGCTTTTTGCGTCAACAGGGTCAGGTAATTCCGGCTCCCAACAGGCATCCAATCTTGAAATTCACCTCCGATCTGGAGCATTGCCCGTTGATGTCACCATTGCAGGTTCCGGTGATGTATCAGCACCTGATAATGCAGGATCTTCTAACCCGGAAAACGGGCTTGAAATTCTCTATTATCTCCTAATTGGGATCCTCTCTGTAGAAATCCTCTATGAAGGATGGAAAGCGGTAACACAATGAAAAGAAAAAAGAATTATTTCCCTACGAGAAAATTGAACGAACACGACAAAAATTCCATTTTATACCGTTGTAGAAAAAATCCGGAGCCCTCCCCAATCCCGAATTCACAACCTTTTTCCCCCATGCCGATAACTTCCCAATACTGATTACATGGCGGGAGACCTTGAACGATAACAGGTATGGTAACGGTATCGGAGAGTATCGCACCTGCATAATCCTTCTTCTTCTCATCACGGCGCTTACCCCCTTTGCCGCCGCTACCGACACGATGTTCCGCTCTAACGCTGAGCATACGGGTGTGTATGACAACGGAGGTATTGAACCGAACACCTCTCAACTCTGGCGGTTCGAAACGGGAGGTAATGTGGATTCATCACCGGCGGTATCGAACGGTGTCGTCTATGTCGGAAGTGATACCAACCTGTATGCAATCGATGCCGTAACGGGCAAGGAGAAGTGGCGGTTTGAGACGGAAGTCTTGAACGGCATTGGTATGATGTCTTCATCACCTGCGGTGTCGAACGGTGTCGTCTATGTCGGGTGTGAGGATAACAATCTGTATGCGATTGATACGGTGACGGGGATAGAGAAATGGCGGTTCGTGACGGCGTTTGGTGTGGATTCATCACCGGCGGTGTCGGACGGAGTCGTCTATGTCGGGAGTTATGACAGGAATCTGTATGCTATCGATGCGGTGACGGGCAAGGAGAAGTGGCGGTTTGAGACGGAAGTCTTGAACCGCATTGGTGGGGTGTCTTCATCGCCGGCGGTATCGAACGGTGTTGTCTATGTCGGGGGTGATAATTCGAACCTTTATGCAGTCGATGCAACGACAGGAATGGAGATATGGCGGTTCAAGACAGGAGGTGTTGTGTCTTCATCACCGGCAGTGTCGAACGGGGTCGTCTATGTCGGAAGTTGGGATAAGAACCTGTATGCAATCGATGCGGCAACCGGAATAGAGAAGTGGCGGTTCCCGACAGGAGGTCAAGTGTGGTCATCACCGGCGGTGTCGAACGGTGTCGTCTATGTCGGAAGTGATACCAACCTGTATGCAATCGATGCAACGACAGGAATGGAGATATGGCGGTTCAAGACGGGTGGTGGGGGGGGTTCATCCCCGGCGGTATCGAACGGTGTTGTCTATGTCGGGGGTGATAATTCGAACCTTTATGCAGTCGATGCAACGACAGGAATGGAGATATGGCGGTTCAAGACAGGAGGTGTTGTGTCTTCATCACCGGCAGTGTCGAACGGGGTCGTCTATGTCGGAAGTTGGGATAAGAACCTGTATGCAATCAATGCGGTTAAAGGGGTGTCATCAACTCCGGTAACTACGCCGACAGGTATCTCTACTACAGGAATTCAAAGTACACCCATACTTTTACTCCCTTCGATGAGCGGCATTAAAATTGAAAATTGGGTTGAAAATCTCTATTATTTAATGATAGGAATTCTGTTAATCGGAATCCTCTTCGAAGGATGGAAAGCGATAAAGCACTGAAAAAAAGAATCATCATCCCGCCACGAAATTGAACGAACGCAATAAAAAATCCTTTTACACCTGCATAAAGAAAATCCGATTCCCACCCCATTCCCGGTTTCACAACCTTTTTTCCCCTTTGAGAATAACTTCCCAAAACTGGTTACGTGGCGGGAGACCATGGACGATCACAGGAGGTGTAACGGTATCGAAGCATATCACTCCTGCCTCATCCTTCTTCTTCTCATTATAGTGCTTACCCTGTCTGTTGCCGCAGCCGATACAATGTTCAGCGCCAACCCGGAGCATACGGGAGTTTATGACAACGGTGGAATTGAACCGAACAACTCGGAGCTCTGGTGGTTCGCAACAGGCGGTAATGTCCAATCATCGCCGGCGGTGTCGAACGGTGTCGTCTTTGGGGGGACGATGCGATGAGCCTTTCCAATTAGTAATAATCGTCTTCATCATCTTCATCTGGTTTTAATTTTATAAATACGGCAACCCCGATAACTATTGTAACGGCAATAATTATCAGATCCAAAGGCCATTTCGCAGGAGATGTTGTTCCCTTGGGACTTGGATTTGCTGGTTTCTGATTTGGTTTTGAAACCGGTTTGGTCATAAAATAAATGCTGTCTCCGGTATACAGTTGTGTGTTTTGCGAAACGCTCTGGATAGTCACCTCATCTGAACTATCGAACGAAGAGGGCGATTCCGGAATGGCAGATGGCGCGGAATCCTGGAAGATCGCATACTTCATAATCTGGTCTACATTCCGGGTAACTTCACTCACCTGAGTGAGCCGGATTTTTGAAAATACTACCCCGCCAACTTGATATGTTGATGGGTAAGTGTATGTTTTCCCTTCATATATCTTCGTTAAATTCCTTTCACACAAAAATTCTCCATCATTATAGGATTTCAGATACTCATTATACAGGTCATCAGATTTCCAGGAATTGACGGCTTCCAGTCCCTTCAGATCCCTGGAATCGATTTTATCAGAGAACAAACCTTTGGTGCCGCGAGACTTCTCTTTGTACCACTGTGCAAGAGCGAGTGAAGAGTATACTCTCCTGAGATCGGCATATTTCGGAGCCGTATTGACCTCTTTCAATACCAGCGGGGTAATCATGAGATCTTCCTGCTCTGCCGCATACCGCAGGTACTCTTTTCCGGCAGTTCTCAGATCCTCTTTTAAAGGACCCGGGATGAATAAGTCATTGAGGAATTCAAATCCTGGAGCAGTATTCGGGTCGGTAACCTGAAAATCTGCATCCTGGTCCGTGGGATTTCGTGTGATGTTCAACGATAAGGTGTCAATGAATACCTGGTTCTTATCCATCCGGACTTTAATAGTATCCGGACCTATCCAATGACCGATTGTGTTTTTAAACTGGATTTGATCGATCTTATTAGTATCATCAGGATACTTTAATTTCAGATCATTAAGGAGATCATTCTCTTTTTGGTCTATTATTTTAATATATTCAGCTCCGACGGAATAGACACAACCGTTTTCAAATCGTGCATAATCTTTTTTCATGTCGAGATCTGCCTGGAGCATGACCCGTCCGACATCCGTTTTGGCAAGGTTCGAGTCAATAACATGGTCTTTTTCTTTTGGATGAAGATTAACCCAGAAGGCGGAGTTGGGCATGACCAGTCCGGTGAAGAACGCCTTTATGGAAAGATCTGTGGCATTTTCGATATTGACTGGTTGTTCACCCGGTTGTGCAATAGTCGTTTTCATCGTATACGAGAAGATCTGCGTATTGCTGTCATCCGATATCGAGAGTGAATTCAGCTGGATGTTGCTGAAATCAACCCCACCTGGTCTATACGTTGAGGAGTATCCTGATGGTTGACCTACGGGTGAAATTGTTATAGGGACTCCTTGATTATCGGGTGTGCAAGGTGGAGTACAGAAGGGTGTAATTTTGGGAGATCCAGATTTTTCGATATCCTCTTGTGGGATTTTAACATTCGGATTGATCTTGATAGTTACATCGTCAGGATTCATTTGAGCGGAGAATTCGTCTTGACTTCGGGCAGTAATATAATCCTCATCCGAAAGCACCTCTTTTGATGATATGACTTTTTTATCGGATGAAATCGTAGGAATTTCTATCATATCATTTGTTGTGGAACTCCTTACCAATGGCTCAAATGTTTTTGATTCGGAATCCCATAATAGAATTACCTCTCGCCAGGATTGTGATGATGAATCATAATATTCCGCTGTAAACGTCTGCTGGGATTCGTCGTGGCTTACTCTGGTATTTCCCAGTAAACATTGAAGTAAAAAAAGGAGTTGTATTGTTCCAGAACTCCCACCACAACCAACTCCTTCATTCTTTTTTGCCTCTTCTTTTTTCTTGTTTGCCCAATCCGCCTGCGCTTTAGCAATCCTATCCCAATTTTTGCCGGCCATAAAGTCTTCAAAGGAACAGATCTCATCTCTCTCTTGCGCAGTCAATTCTGCTGCATCAGCCCACCTAACGAAACTTATATAACCTTCATGATTTACCTTATAAAAGTAGTCGTGTTCTATGCCGAAAATAGTACCTTGGCCATACCACATATTAAAAATCTTTGCAGATCCTACATCCACCGATGTCCCTAAAAGTGGAACAAGACCTAAAGCTATCCCCCACCCACCTGGAATAATATTTCCAATTTGACCTGCAAGTTGTGTTACAAAAAGTGCGCGATCATGTACTGATTCAAGATATGACTTTTCTGAAAGTGAGTTTATTGCTATCACGAATGATTTGTATGTATCAGGTAAATCAACAATAAAAAAAATTATACCCATGTATCTACCCGCCTCCGAAGACCTAAAAAGGTTTTTATAGAGACCATTGCTTTTCCGTACAATAATATCCTCTGATGCCTTGTATGCTCCATATTTCCACCATATTTTTTTTAGCTTAGCCGTATGTTTGTCAAATCCTATTGTTACGGCCGTTCCATAGACTGTTTTTATTGCTGATATCTTTAAGTCCTGATATTTATCAGATCCACCGGAATATGATGGATAAAAATTCTCGTATTTCCAATTCTGGTCAGTGGTCGTTTGGTGAAGACCTAAAGGATCAATATAGTGTGCTGGAGAATTCTCAGCGTAATTGTACTGGCTTTTCAGCGAGCTTTGAATGTAATCCGGACTGATAAAACGCCCTAATTCAGGATCATACCAGCGGTTTCTCACGTAATATAACTGGGCATCATCGTCCCATCTCATTCCGGCAAATCTTTGCGGAATACCAATCGTCACAGAATTCTGTGGAATTCCATAAACTTCATAGTTACCCTGGCCGGTCACTAAACCACGGTCATCAATTGTGCTGGTTGTACTGCCAATCCTATCCTGTAAAATCCATGCGTTCTGATTATTCTGCGTTGCAAGAACAATCTCATCGATATCATTTCCAAACACATACCGCGTAATAATATTTCCGTTTCCATCGGTCTCGGCAATGAGATTCGCCCCGTCCCAGATATAGTGTATTATCGTAGTTCCTGTCTTTTTGGTAATAAGGCGGCCTGAAATATCGTACTGATAGTTGATGGTGACATCTCCCCGGATTATCCCGGTGAGACGATTATCTTCATCCCACGAATAATAGGCACTGATATTCCCCATCTGCCGGCTTGCAATATTGCCTTTCTTATCGTACGTGAAGGTTTCCATACCGGCCTGTGTGTATTGATCGAGGTTGTTGATTTTGTAGTCTGTTTTCCCATTTTGATCTTTTACGCTGATACGGTTTCCAGCTGCATCGTACTCGTATTCAACGGAAGTCCGGTCGGGATATTCAACTTTGGTGAGCTGGTAATCATTATCATAAGAATAACGGTATTCTCCCTCTTGCGATTTCATCAATGTTACAATACCGGCTGGATTATAGGAATAGGAGTATTCAGAAATGATTTTTCCGTCTGCTGCATGGTTTACGAGTTTTGTTAACCGGTCCATGACATCATAATCATATGTTGTATAGAGACCATTTCCAAGAGTACGCTGGGTTACAAGTCCGATTGTGTCATATTTATACGCGACAAGGGTATGCTGGGTATCGTCAGTGATTTCCGTCAGCTGCGTATCCAGATCATACCGGTAATGTAAAGTATATCCATCAGGATATTTCATCGCGGTTGGAGTACCGTTCGAATCATATTCATAGGTTATCGACGGTGTACTTTGAGCGGTTAATCCTTTTACCGTTGTGCCAGTAACTTCTCCCGAGGTGTCTATTGTATAGGATGTATTAATCAGATTATTATTATCGTTCTCTTCAACAGATACGAGGTCCCCTTTTTCGTTATAGGAATACTGGATTTTTTTGCCGGATGGGTATTGGATCCCTGAAAATTGCCCGGCATCATTGTAATCATAAATAATCTTTTCTCCAGCACGATTCTGGTAGGATTCCAGGTCTCCATTTTTATCATATGCGTACTGCTCCGTAGAACCATCAGGGTACGTAGTTTTCAGCATTCGATCTGCAGAATCATATCCATACGACAGGGAATTCCCGCGGAAATCTGAAATTTTATCGAGATTTCCAGCGGTGTCGAACGATAACCGGGTGGAATATCCTCTTGCATCCTCCAGTGAGGTAATCTGGCCACGGTGGTTCCAGGTATATTTCGTTGTTTTATCCAAGGGGTCCTTGCTTTCTGAGGGAAGATTTTTATCATTGTACACAATTTTTTCTGCAGAAGAATCGGGATATTTTATCTCTACGAGGTTGCCGGTTTTATCATAGGAATATTTGGTTTTTCTGTTGAGTGAATCCTGGATCCAGACCGGATTCTGGGATGACTGGTCATACCCAAGAGTTACTGTTTTGCCATTGGGATCGGAAATCGCAGCAACATTCCCTCCTGCATCATAATCAAACCGGGTCGTCCTGCCGGAAGAATCGGTGAGTGCGGATACCATTCCATTTGAATCATACGCATATCGGGATATTCCACCGTCAGCACTTTGGGTACTAACCATCTGACCCATTGAATTGAGGGTAATTTCACCAGTATTTCCTTTATCATCCGATATTTTTGTGATCCTCGCAGCGGGGTTGTATGAGAATTGAATTTTATCCTGACCATTGCTCTGGGACTGTTCAACCGGATAACCGTTATCGTCAAATTTAAAAGTGTATTCGGTATTATCAGGATATACAACTGAAGAAAGTGCATATCCTCCAATCTGTGGCACATATTTATACTGCGTCAAGCTTCCATCGGGTGTTATTACCGTTGAGAGCAGTCGTTCTGTCGGATTATATGAATAGGTTGTTGACCGTCCTGCATGATCAATAAAACGACTGATTTTTCCGTTGTCAGTATACTCAAATTTAAAAATATCTCCGGATGAATGCTGAACGCTGATAAGTTTTTTCTGGTTATCATAGGTGAGACTGATCGAATTCCCCCGGTTATCCTGAACATATTCAAGGTAGCCATAAGGATTGAATTTGAGAATATTCCCACTTTTTGACTCCAATGTAAGTGTATTCTCCGCATTTCCCATAAACTGAAGGTCCCCGTTTTGCGAAGTATACGTGCCATCACCCATGTCCAGAAATATACCGATATAGCTGTTTCCCTGCTTAAGAACGATATTGCCATCATCCATTCTTTCAATATGAATATCAAATGAATGAACCCACCCGTACCCCAACGGTCCGTCATAAGATGAATATCCATTGGGATAGGAGCGAGTGAACTCAAGCGGAATACCAGGAGAGGGGCACGAACCGTCAATGCTGCTTTCAGTAATGGAAGGATAATACAAAGGAGTCGTTGACAGCGAGGCGGCACTAAGTGAGAATTGCGTATTATTGTAAGCGATTATTCTGACAGGAATGCTGTAAGATGACCCGGGGGAGAGTATTTCCGGTTTTTCATCCGATCCTTTGCTTGCTATGATCATGAGGTCCTTCATTGGTTTCCAGTCTGAACTCCCGGTTTGCGCATAAACGTCAGAAGAACCGGGGATTGAATAAAACGCTATTAAAGGGGCAGGAATATTTTGAGTCCCGTTGTTTCCATACCTTATCAGATACGGGACAGCAACTCCATTTTGTATTGCCCCTCTGCCTATTATTTCAATCCAGAAATCATTTTTAGTATCAACCGGTGTCACCTCTGTTTTTTCCGGAGTTTCATTCCCGTTGACTGGTAATGCAGCAGCACACACTGAAGGAAGAATAAATAGCATTACGAAGAAAATTGCGATTGTTTTTCGGATAGTTCTATTTATCGTCATGGAAAACACCTTCCCCGGGTTTTTTATACGGTTTTTTTAAGATTTTCATAAGAAGGGTATCCTGGCATATACCAATTCCAATAATTAGGAAAAGGAGGAGAGCACTCAGAAAAATTGTGTGGATTCTCCGATATTTTTGGGAACCTGATTCTTCAGATATTCTCATTTCTCCTATTGCCAAACTTTCAAACCTAAGTATCTGTATCATTCGAAATCTCCATTTTTTCAGAATTGATATGCTTAAAGTCGGTTGGACTCCCCCCAAAGATTTAATGTATTGAATAAAAATTGATTGAGAACATGGGATATTAACCTTTGGAGTTTCTCTTTTCAGAATAATCGTTTTTACTGAGATCACTTCAGAGTTCTTGTAGATCTTTACCCTAAACATAACACTTCCAGTCCCCAAAATATTATTGTTTAACTATCATATAAACACAGTTTGCATTATGTGTTTATTAAATTTGTT